>Ga0335085_10001008_pt1 | contig 66685 bp, 48 predicted proteins | sample Lox_Sample_45_FD_206712 | JGI IMG/M metagenome (GOLD analysis project Ga0335085, IMG submission 206712) | Soil microbial communities from Loxahatchee National Wildlife Refuge, Florida, United States - Lox_Sample_4.5 | ecosystem: Environmental > Terrestrial > Soil > Wetlands | place: USA... | reverse complement strand
CGCAGCCCGTACCGACGAGGAGTTGCTCCTGGCCGCGCAAGCTGCCTTCCAGACCATTTCCTCCGCCGATTGCCGAGGCTTCTTTTTTAGCGCCAATTACGCTACATCATATATGGAAACGCTCTAATTAAACGATTGAGAAACTGCCACATCCGGAGTTCTTTAGGGGTAGGAGACTGACGGTCGGTTGCCCTGTGGTGGTTAGCCCCCTACCCCGCGAGTGGTCTTATGTGTATAGACGATGCGAGCGCAAAATAAGTTTCCTGAGTTTCGAAAAAAAGATGCTTCGCTGCAGGAAAAGTGATTACGTCCCAGAAACGGTCACACGATTCAATTCTAGGGAGTGCCAGAATGTGGCAGCTGCATTGGTGCCGCAGACGAGCCTCACCTAGCCCAGCGGAACTGTATCCAGGTAACGCGCGACCGAAACGCTCCATTTGAATTTGTCCTGAATCGCGGCTTGCAAGGCTTGGGCCGCCTCCGGTTCACCGTGAGTCAAATAGGATTGCTGCGGTGGAGCGGGAAGATTGCCAAGCCACCGCAGAAGTTCGCTTTTACCAGCGTGAGCCGAGAATTGCCCCATTTCCACGATCTCGGCGCACACGGGTACTTGCTGGCCAAAGAGACTGAGCGTTTTTGCTCCCTCCAGCAGAGCCCTGCCGCGCGTTCCTACCGCTTGAAAGCCGCCCAAAATAACGGCGTTCCGCGCATCAGGCAACCGCTGCGCCAGGTGATGTAGAACGCGGCCGCCGGAAACCATGCCGCTCGCCGATATGATAATGCAGGGAGCTTTGACATTGTTGATGGCCTTGGATTCCTCGACTGACCGAGTGAGATGAAATTCGTGAACATTCAGGGGGTCGCCCTTGCCATCGCTGTCTTCGCGGGAAAACTCGAGGTCGTGGTCCTCCTTATACTTCAGATACAAATCCGTGGCGCTTAGGGCCATGGGGCTGTCCACGTACACAGGAAGGCGCGGGATGCGTTGTTGATCCTCGAGCTGGCGCAGGTAGAACATGAAAGTCTGCGTTCGCCCGATAGCAAAGGCGGGAATCACGATCGATCCACCGCGCTTCGCGACACGATTTACGATCACCGCGAGCAACTCGGCAGGATCGCCTTGCGCGTGCTCCCGGTCGCCGTAGGTGGACTCGCAAAGCAAAACGTCAGCTTGCGATGATGGCGTGGCGGGATCTTTCAAGATGGGCTGGCTATATCGCCCGACGTCTCCCGAGAACACCACTACGATCTTTTTTCCGTTTTCACTGATAGTTAGTTCCAGGCTAGAGGAACCGAGGATATGTCCGGCGTCGTAGGAAACGACATGAAACTCGGGGCTGATTTCGAATCCGCCGCCGCGCGGCATGGGATTCAAGAGCTTCAAGGTTGGATCCACATCCTCAGGCTCGTACAAGGCAAGCGGTTGGGCGTGACGGCTCCATTTATGTTTCCGAGCATGTTCCGTCTCTTCGACCTGAAGGTGCGCGGAGTCCTTTAGCAGAAGCCCGGTAAGGTCGATGGTAGCGGGATTGGCGAAGATCGGGCCGCGAAATCCGTCTTTTACGAGTACGGGCAGCCAGCCGGTATGATCCAAATGAGCGTGCGTGAGCAGAGCATAATTGATGGTCTTTGGGTCAACGGGAAGAGGCTTCCAATTGCGTTCTTTCAGCTCGTTGGTGCCCTGGAAGAGCCCGCAATCGACGAGCAGTTTTTTGCCCGCTGCTTCCACAAGATATTTTGATCCGGTGACACACCCCGCCGCGCCAAGAAATGTGAGTTTTGCCATAGACCTGCCATTCTAAACGATTCCCCCGATGTGGGGGACTCGCGCCTGGCCCCAAAATCTCAGCGTGAGCCAAGGCGTTAAGGTGGCGCCTTGACGACATAGCAGCCTGTTTTTCCTCCCCGGTTGACTTAGCGGCTGATGCAGACAATACTTTCTTCCCGGCTGATAAGATTTTGAGCTCGGCATTTCCACGGCCGATGTAGCTCTACCCACTTCTCGAATTCGGGACAAAATTGGCTGAACTCCCGTCCATGGTCGGTGTCGTTGTTTCCCATTACCGAATCCTCCACACTCTGGGAGGCGGAGGAATGGGAATTGTTTACGAGGCGGAAGATACGTCCCTGGGCCGGCACGTTGCGCTAAAGTTTCTACCCGCAGCGCTGACAGAGAGTCCTCAGGCATTGGAACGTTTCCAACGCGAGGCGCGCGCGGCCTCCGCGCTCAACCACGCTAATATCTGCACGATCCACGAAATCGCCGAGCACGAGGGCAAACCTTTTATCGTGATGGAGCTTCTGGAAGGCCACACGCTGCGGCATGAAATTGCAGGGAAGGCCATTCCTGTCGACAAGCTTGTGGAGCTTGCAATTCAAATGACCGATGCGCTGGATGCGGCCCATCAGAAGGGCATCATTCACCGCGACATAAAATCTTCGAATCTTTACGTGACAAACAGAGGACAGGCCAAGATTCTCGATTTCGGACTTGCAAAAGTTACGGGCGTCTCGCCAGCCGGGGATCAAACGGCCACGCGCTCTCTCGTCTCGACGAACGTGGTTTCGGAAGAAGACCTGACAAGCCCTGGCACGGCGGTCGGCACGGTTGCTTACATGTCGCCTGAACAGGTGCTCGGCAAGCCTTTGGATTCGCGAACGGATCTTTTTTCCTTCGGCGTGGTGCTCTACGAAATGGCGACCGGTACGCTGCCGTTTCGGGGAGACTCCACGGCCGCGATTTATGACGCCATCCTGCATGAGGTGCCGGCGAGTCCCATACGGCTGAATCCCGACGTCCCTCTCGAACTGGATCGCATCATTAACAAAGCGCTCGAGAAGGATCGGGATCTTCGCTATCAATCGGCAGGCGAATTAGAGGCCGATCTCAAACGTCTTCGCCGGGACAGCAGTTCGGGCAAGGCCGCAGTCGCGGCTAGTGAAACAGTCGCTGTTCCGGTAGCACGCCTTCGCTTCTTCACCCTTGCGTTCTTCATTCTGATCGCTGCCGGCGCTACTTTCTTTGCCTGGAGACATTTCACCGCAAAAAACGAGTTGGACCGGCTTCCGCTGGTGACCAACGCACACATCACCAGGCTGACTTCCAACGGCAACGTCACGGCGACGGCGCTCTCGCCCGACGGGCGCTACGTCGCATATGTTGTTCGAGAAGAAGGAAAACAGAGCCTGTGGGTCAGGCAAACGGCTGCATCCAGCGCGGAGCAAATAGTTCCGGCCTCGCCACAGATCATGCTATCCGCGCCCGTGTTTTCTCCCGATGGAAATTTCGTATACTTTGAGAAATATCCTCCCGATAAGCAGAGAGACACCCAGCTTCTCGTGGTGCCCGTACTCGGAGGGACGCCACGCAAGATCGCTGACCAGTTATCCACGGGCTTTGCGTTTTCGCCGGATGGCTCACGCATCGTCTTCTTTAAGGTGAATTGCAGGGGGGCTGATATCTGTCTTTGCCGGATAAACGCGGATGGGTCCGGCTACTCCGAGCTTTCCGCATGGAGCACGCCTCATTACGCGCCGGCCTGGTCGCCGGATGGCCGGCGGATCGCGTTTGAGAACCTGGTCGAAGAAGACCCTGACGGTCTGCGCGCTCATCTCGAGACATACGATCTCTCCACAAAAAAAACGGAATCACTGCCCTCACGCTGGAGACTGATTCGAAATTTGGCATGGACCGGCGACGGGAAAGGCTTGCTGATTGCCGCGCAAGAGCATCCCGCCACTCCAACGCAAATTTGGTACGTGGCTTATCCGGACGGAGCCAAGCAACGTGTGACCAACGATCTGGAGGACTACGATAGCGTCAGCTATTCGCCCCAGATTGAGACGATTGCAGCCGTGCAGACGGATGTCAACGCGAGCATCTGGATGGCTCCCACCGAACATCCCGAAGATATTAAACAAGTGACGCAGGGCCGGAACGATGGCCTGCATGGGATGGACTTCGCCTCTCCAGAGCGCATTGTTTTTTCTTCGAACGACACTGGAAATTGGGATCTCTCCGCGGTCGATGTGTCTAGCGGGGCGGTGCAGGTAATCTCGGGCGAGGGACGTTATCACAGCGCGCCAGTAGTTTGCGATTCTGGCCGAAGCGTGGTGTTTATTTCGACGGCCGGAGGCGGAAACCACATCTGGAAAACGGATGCGGATGGGAGCAACGCCGTTCAGCTTACGCATGGAGTGGGCGAGGTCTATCCACAATGTCCCCGCGAGGGGAGATGGGTGGCGTTTGTCAGTGAAGACGAATCGATTGCCGGAGGGAACCTTCGCAAGGTGTCTCTCGATGGCGGCCGGGATTCGGCGCTGATTCCTGAATCTGTTATCGCGATCAATCTCGCACCGAATGGCCGGCAAATCCTATTTGCTTCCTTTGGCACAGGGGCCAACGAGAAACTACAAGTAGGACTAGCAACACTGGACGGCAATGCTCCCATCGCTTATCTTGATCCACCGCCCAGGCCGACGATTCTTCGCGAAGGACGATGGATCCCGGGCCAACAAGCGCTCGCTTATGTGGACTCGCGTTCTGGCGCCCCCAATTTGTGGACCTTTTCGCTCACGGGAAAACCGGCGCAGCAGCTCTCTCATTTTTCTTCCGGACGCATTTTTGGTTTTGCGTTGGATCCCGATGGAAGCAAAATCGCTTACTCACGAGGCTCGGTCAACAGCGACGTCGTGCTCTTTTCTCGCAACAAGTAACTTCTCACGGCATCATGATAGTCGGTTAAATATCCAGTTTCTTCGTGGCTAACGCAAGTCACGATGAGACAGGGGTGAGTATCGGTCTCACCCTCTCGTTCCTGATAACACTCGCCCCTGCTGCTGGATCAATCCGCCGCCATGGCCTGTTTCGTTTCGGAAATGGCAAGGTCGAAGCGATCGAGGTTCATCACTTTGGTCCACGCCGTTACGAAGTCGCTCACAAACTTCTCCCCGGAGTCCGCGCAGGCATAGACTTCCGCGATTGCCCTGAGTTGGGAATTCGAACCAAAGATCAGGTCCACACGCGTCCCAGTCCATTTGACCTTGTTCGTCTTGCGGTCGCGGCCCTCGTACACGCCGTCCGAGCCGTTGGGGTGCCATTCGGTACTCATGTCGAGCAGATTGACGAAGAAGTCGTTCGTCAGCGTCTCCAGTCGCTTGGTAAAGACGCCATGTGTCGAGTTCCCCGTATTTATGCCCAGGACGCGCAGGCCACCGATGAGGACAGTCATCTCAGGAGCGGTCAACTTCAGCAATTGCGCCCGATCCACCAATAGTTCCTCAGGTGCCAAACCCCGGCTGCCGTTGAGATAGTTCCGGAATCCATCCGCGGTAGGTTCAAGCGGCGCGAAGGAGTCGACGTCGGTGTGCTCTTGCGACGCGTCCATTCGCCCCGGTGAGAAGGGGACTTTGACGTCGTGCCCGGCGGCTTTCGCCGCCTTCTCGACCGCCGCACAGCCGCCCAGAACGACCAGGTCAGCAAGCGAAACCTTTTTTCCGCCAGAGTGTGAAGCGTTGAACTCCTTCTGGATTGCTCCAAGCGCCTGCAGCACCTTCGCGAGCTGAGATGGCTGGTTGACTGCCCAATCCTTCTGCGGCGCGAGGCGGATGCGCGCGCCGTTCGCTCCACCGCGCTTATCAGAGCCGCGGAACGTCGACGCCGATGCCCAAGCCGTCGACACCAGTTGCGAAACGGATAGCCCTGACGCAAGGATTTTTGCTTTCAGAGCAGCAATGTCCTGTTCCCCGATCAGCGGATGATTCACAGCGGGGATGGGGTCTTGCCACGGCAGCGTTTCTTTGGGAACGAGCGGGCCGAGATAACGCACAACCGGCCCCATGTCGCGGTGCGTCAGCTTGAACCACGCGCGGGCGAATGCGTCGGCGAACTGATCCGGATGTTCGTAGAAGCGGCGTGAAATTTTTTCGTAAGCCGGATCGAACCGCAACGAGAGGTCGGTGGTCAGCATGGCTGGCGTGCGGCGCTTTGACGGATCGTACGGGTCCGGCACCGTGCCGGCGCCTGCGCCATTCTTCGGCGTCCACTGATACGCACCTGCCGGGCTCTTGGTCAGTTCCCATTCGTACCCGAACAGGTTCGCGAAGAAATTGTTGCTCCATTTCGTGGGCGTGGTGGTCCAAATGACTTCCAGGCCGCTGCCGATCGCGTCACCGCCTTTGCCCGTGCGAAATTTGCCCTTCCAGCCGAGACCCTGTTCCTCAATGCCGGCAGCTTCCGGCTCTGGTCCCACCAGCGCCGCATCGGCTGCGCCGTGGGTTTTGCCAAAAGTGTGTCCGCCGGCAATGAGCGCGACCGTTTCTTCATCGTTCATGGCCATACGGAGGAACGTTTCGCGAATATCCTTCGCCGCCGCGATTGGATCGGGTTTGCCGTTGGGTCCTTCCGGATTCACGTAGATCAGGCCCATTTGCACGGCAGCGAGCGGATTCGCAAGATCTCGATCGCCGCTGTAACGCTCGTCTGCAAGCCACTTGCCCTCGGGGCCCCAGAAGACATCCTCTTGCGGTTCCCACACATCCGCTCGCCCGCCGCCAAATCCGAAGGTCTTGAAGCCCATCGACTCGAGTGCGACGTTACCTGCGAGAATCATCAGGTCAGCCCAGGATATCTTTCGTCCATACTCTTGCTTGATTGGCCACAGCAGCCGGCGTGCCTTGTCGAGGTTCACGTTGTCCGGCCAGCTATTGAGGGGCGCGAAGCGCTGCTGCCCCGCACCTGCACCACCGCGCCCGTCGCCAATGCGGTACGTCCCCGCGCTGTGCCAAGCCATTCGAATGAACAGGCCGCCGTAGTGCCCGAAGTCGGCTGGCCACCAGTCCTGCGAGTCTGTCATCAGGGCGTTGAGGTCTTTGATCACGGCATTCAGGTCGAGACTCCTGAATTCCTTGGCGTAGTCGAACTCCTCCCCCATCGGATCGGACAGAGAGGATTGCTGGTGGAGGATCTTCAGGTTCAGCTGATTCGGCCACCACGCCGCATTCGTGTGGGCGGCAGCCGCAGTGTGTCGAGTGCCGCTCGTTACCGGGCATTTGCTTTCAGTTGACAAGTTTTTCTCCTTCTTACCGGGGGCAAGCGCCCCGCTTCTCCAGTGGGTTTGCTATCCAAATGTTCATATGCCTTCGAATCCTGCTCAGTTCGCCTGCAACATCAGGCTCAGGAGGCAGAATCCTGCTCACTTTTTTAAAATTACGCGCCCACTTGCTATACTTCCAATATATAGTTCGGATAGTATGGATAGGCAATGCCTATGGCTCATTGTGATGGAGGTCACGATGGGAAAAAGGGCAGTTGCGCGTTTTGAGCCGGCAGCCGATTACGGAAATTGAGAGCTGCGTTCATGGAACTCCACCAGTTGCGCTACTTCTGTGCGGTCGCCGAGGCCGGGTCGTTCAGCCGCGCGGCCGAGCAGTCTCACGTCTCGCAGCCGTCCCTGTCGCAGCAAATCATGAAGCTCGAAGATGAACTTGGCGCGCGGCTTTTTGACCGGCTAGGCCGCTCGGTTCGCCTCACCGAACTGGGGCAGACATTTCTTCCGCGGGCGCGGTCTGTTCTACGGGAACTCGAAGCCGCTCGTGGCGATGTGGCCGAGCAAAAGGATTCCGTCGGCGGCTCTCTAATAATCGGCGTCATTCCCACCGTCGCTCCGTACTTTCTTCCGCAGCGCCTGACATGGTTCTCGCGAAAGTTTCCGCAGGTGCGGCTTACGGTGATCGAAGAAATCACTCCGGTGCTTCTCGATCAGGTGCGCGGGAGCAAGGTTGATATCGCTGTGCTTGCGTTGCCGATTCGTGGCCACGAATTTGAATCATTTCCGCTGCTCAGTGAGCGCTTCTTTGCAGCGCTGCCCGCAGGCCACAAGCTCGCTTCGCGCCGATCGCTATCGCTCAAGGACCTGCGCGCAGAGCCTTTCCTGCTGCTTCGCGACGGCCACTGCTTCCGCGACAATGCCGTTGCAGCCTGCGATCGCGCGCGGCTGCATCCTCAAATCATCTTTGAGAGCGGCCAGTTCAGCAGCCTGCTCAGCATGGTCGGAGCGGGCATGGGCGTTTCAATCGTTCCGCAGATGGCCATCGAGAAAAAATCGCGCTGCCGATTCGTGCGAATTGAAGATGCCGCCGCGGCGCGCACCATCGGCGCCGTCATCCTTCGTGGGCGCTCACTTTCTCGCGCACATCATGCCTTCCTCGCCCATTTGCGCGACCCCTGATTTGAACGCCGCCATCGGACGATCGAGCGAGGCGGTTTCTGCTCTGGCACGAGCCTTATAGACGGGCCCAATCGTCGGATGCTAATATGAAAAAGTAACGACCCGGTGGGGCCGTGGCGCAGTTGGGAGCGCGCCTCGATGGCATCGAGGAGGTCGTGGGTTCGAATCCCATCGGCTCCACCAATCTTCGGGTGTGTACGGTCCGAAGAGATCCTTTACAGGATGTACCGGCTACATTCGCGACTATTTGAGTCTTCCAACCTTTAAGCCTGCGCTTCAGTCCTTCAGTAGTTTTACCCTTGAACTCAAGGTACTTTCACAATCAGGTTAGGGATGTTTTTCTCCCGCAGCATGGCGTTGAACTCAGCCACATCCTTGGCAACTACCGCTTCCATTTCACGCTGCGATGCGTCGCCCTCCTGCTTTAGCTCTTGTTGGACAGCCAACTGCTGTGTCGTCGGCGCGAAATCAGCGGAGCTGCCTGCTTCGTCCGCCAAATAGCTGATTTTTTGCATCAGCATCGGCGTGTACCGGACATCGTCCTGCCCTCTTCCCGTGGCTTGTAACTGGATGACTTTTCCTTCCGTTCCCGTGAGCTTCTCTGCGAGTTCGTTCGCTGCTTTTCGTATCGCCTGTGAAGCTTCGTCTTTACCCAATTGCTTTTCGAGACTGGCGAGCTGTTCGCGAATCGATTCGATTTGGTTGACGTCCGCCGCGAGCGAGTTCATCTCCTCCCGCAGTTCGGAAACCAGCTTCACCTGGGCTTCGATGTCGCTTTCATTTCCGGTTGAGTGCGGATCTTTGAGAACGTTCAGCTTCTGGCTGCTCTTCTCCTCGCCAACCGTTAACGTCACTGTGTATGTCCCCGGCGGTTCGAGCACGGAAATCCGGTCCACGGCGGGGGCTTCCCGCCAACCCTCTGCTCCAAGCGCCACGTCCGGCGAATACGTGGGAGGAGTTCTCAGCTTGACCTCCGTGGCTTCCTCGCCGCGCAGATCCCACCAGTAGCGGTTGATTCCCGGCTTCACTTCGCACGGCGGAGCGCTCCTGCGGCCAAATCCGCCACCACCTTGGGCCTCGCGGTGCCCGCCCTCGCGTGCCGCGTGGCATTCGATTTCGCGCACCGTCTTTCCGCCCGCATCGGTGATCGTCAGTTTGGCGTGCTCCTTCTCGCCAAGCTTGGATTTCAGATAGAAATTAATGGAAGCGCCGTAAGGCGGGTTGTGTCCCGCCGTCGGATCGGCGGATACGCTCGCGGGTTGTTCGACGGGCCGGAATCGATAGGCATCGCGCGGTGCAAACAAATGCTCATTCGACGCCATCACTTCCGGTGTCATCTGCTGCAACGGCGTCAGATCATCCAGAATCCAGAAGCCACGTCCGTAGGTGGCCAAGTCCAAATCGTGGAATCGCTCCTGGACCGTGATCCAATAGACCGGCGCATGCGGCAGTCCGCTCTGCAGCGGCTGCCAGTTCTTTCCGTCATCAAACGAAACGTAGAGCGCGTTTTCCGTCCCCAAATAGAGCAGACCTTTGCGCACGGGGTCTTCGCGGATGCAATGCGCGTAGCTCAGCATGCTGTGGGGGATTCCATTCGTGATCTCCGTCCAGGTTTTGCCGTAGTCAGACGTCTTGTAGACGAACGGATCGCGATTGTTCATTTGATGCCCGTCGACCGTGATGTAGGCCGTCCCCGCATCGTAGCGCGAGGCCTCGATGTTGCTCACCGTTCCCCAGTTGAGCATGTTGGGAATATTTTTTGTGACATCCGTCCAATTTTTCCCGCCATCGCGAGTGACTTGTACAAGCCCATCGTTGGTGCCAGCCCAAATCACCCCCGCTTCTTTCGGGGATTCCGCGATGGCAAAGACTGTCCCAGCGTATTCCACGCCGATATTGTCGGGAGTGAGCCCTCCGGAGCTTCCCATGCGACTCCGATCGTTCCGTGTCAGATCCGGACTGATCACGTGCCAGCTATTTCCGCCGTCCGTCGTCTCGTGTACGAACTGGCTGCCCACGTACACTTTGTTGTGGTCGTGCGGCGAAATCACGAGCGGGAACTCCCAGTTGAAGCGGTATTTCACTTCCGCAGCCGTCGCCCCGGAAACGTCCACTGGCCAGACCTCGACCTCGCGCCACTGGCGATTCCGCTCGTCAAAGCGAGTCACGGCGCCACTCACGCTGCCTGAACCTGTGCCGCTGGACCAGATAATGTTGTTGTCCACAGGATCCGGCACTGCGAATCCACTTTCGCCGCCAGCGATCGGGTGCCAGACACTCCGCGATATTGTCGCTCCGCCAAATCCGCCGAATTGCAAACTGTTGCTCGGCCCGCGATAGGACGAACCGTCCTGCCGGTTCCCATAAACGAAATACGGAATCTGGTCGTCCACCGTCACGTGATAAATCTGCGCGATCGGCAATTGGATGTGGTCCCAACTGTGCCCGCGATCCACGGAGATGCTGACGCCTTGATCGTTGACGACCGCCATGCGGTCGCCGTTGGTTGGATCGATCCACATCTCGTGGTTGTCGCCGCCAGGGCTCGCTGGCATGTTGGTCAGCGTGTGGCCGCCGTCGAGCGTCCGCGAAAACGCGGACGTGAAAAAGTATACTTCGTTCTCGTTGTCAGGCGAGATTTCTTCCCTCGTGTAATAGTGCGTGCGCCCGCGAACCTGCCGGTCGGAATTCACCAATTGCCAGTTCTCTCCGCCATCGTCGGAGCGCCATAGTTGACCGCTCTGTCCGGGATGGCCCTCCCAGGGAACGCCGTCGCCGGTTTCAATCATGGCGTACACGCGGTTGGAATCCTTCTGCGCGACGCGCACTGCGATTCTTCCCACGGGCGAATGCGGCAAACCGTGGCCTTCGAGCCTCTTCCACGTCGCACCGCCGTCCGTGGATTTGAATAATCCGCTGCTTGGTCCGCCGCTTGTGCGGCCCCACGTGTGAATCTCCATCTGCCACATTCCGGCAAAGAGAATCCGCGAGTTGTTCGGATCCATCCCCATATCCGAACAGCCTGTCTTCTCGTCTACGAAGAGCACTTTCTCCCAATTTTTGCCCCCGTCAGTGGTTCGAAAAACTCCCCGCTCCGGCTGCGGACCATATCCATGTCCGAGCGCGCACGCCAGCACGATATCCGGATTGCGCGGATCAATCAGCACGTTGCCTATTCGTCCGGTTTTTTCCAGCCCCATGCGCGTCCATGTCTTGCCCGCATCCATGGATTTGAAAATCCCTTCGCCCACAGAAATGTGGCTTCGGATATACGATTCGCCCGTTCCCGCCCAGACGATATTCGAGTCGCTTGCCGCCACCGCCAGCGAGCCGATGGATGAGACCGGTTCAGAATCAAAAATCGGCTCCCAGTGGCCTCCGCCATCCGTGGTCTTGAAGATTCCGCCCGACGCCGTCCCCACGTAATAGACGTACGGGCTGCCCGGAATTCCGGCGACGGCCGTGGTTCGATTGCCCACAGGTCCGATGTATCGGAACTTGAGCTGGCTGTAGTCGTCCGGACGGATTTGTGCGTGCTGCGCCCGAGCGAACCGAGGGATGGCGAGAACTGTTACTACCGAAGCTAGTACAAAGAGACACGCGCGCTTTAACATGCTAAACCTCGCTAGCAAATTTTTGCCTGGAATTGAGCGGATGATACTTACGCAGCGGGTTGAGGTCAATGCATTTATGCCCTTCCATGCTGGACGCCAAGCAACCCCGGCGCTATCCTGAAACTCCTAACACTTTAGGCCGTTCTATCTAGAGAAAGGAATTCGGAAGGAATGCACCCAAATTTCCACGCGACACGTCAGAGCTGTTCGGCTCTCAACTCGCGATCTCCCGTAACCGTCTTAGGTCTCCTGCTTTTGTCGCTGCCGCTTGCTGCGCAGCAGACGGGACCGTTGCCTCCGCCTCCTTCCTATGTCCCTCCAGCCGCTACGCCCCGGCCGAGTTCCATGCCCGCTTCCGCGCCGCATCAAACGACGACCGAGTCGCCGCTCTCGACTGCGGCTCCCAAAATCCCCGCCGAGCAGATTATTCAGAAATTTGCCGAGCGCGAGGCCGAGTTCAGAAAAGAACGCGACAATTACACCTACACGCAGACTTTCGTGATCCAGACCATCGACGATTATTCCGGCCAGCCCGATGGCGAATATCGCATGACAAGCGACATCCTTTTCACCCCGGAAGGCAAGCGGTACGAACACGTCACCGACGCTCCCGCGCCGACGCTCGAGCGCATTCAGATGTCGCAGCAGGATTTCGACGACCTTGAGCACGTCCAGCCATTTGTTCTAACCACCGACGAATTACCCAAATATGAGGTCAAGTATGTCGGCCAGCAACAGCTGGATGACGTCAATACCTATGTTTTTGACGTCGGCCCTAAAACCATTGAAAAGAACCAGCGATACTTTCAAGGCCGCATTTGGGTCGATCAAAAAGACTTGGCCATCGTCAAAACTGACGGCAAGGCCGTTCCTGATATCAAAAAGCACGGTCAGGAGAACGTCTTTCCGCGTTTCGAAACCTTCCGCGAAAACATCGAGGGCCACTTCTGGTTCCCCACCTACACGCACTCCGAAGACACGTTGCATTTCAGCAATGGCGACGTGCGCATCCGCATGACCGTGCGTTATGAAAATTACAAGCGGTTCGGATCGACGATCAAGATCGGCCAGCCCATCGAGATTCCCAAGCAGAAGCCGTAGCCGAGCCTGAATAGCGCGTGACGAACGCCCGCTGCTGGTGTCTACTATGCTGGACCTGAGGAATTGTCTGCTTGCTCCTGCTTCGCACTCTTGCAAAACGCATCCTGATCGCGGCGCTGTTGGCTTCCTCCATTGTTTACGCTGCGGATTTTGTCTCGTTTCGTGTGCGCATGCTCCATCCCAAACCAGATAACCCTCTCGAAACCGTCACCGCGCTTCGCATCCTCGCCATCGAGCAAAAAGGCGGCAAAACGGAATACACCATCGACCAGTTGCAGCCCCAGCAAACCGCGATCTGCGTCCACTCCTTGTTTCCGCACGCCGGGGACCCTCCGTGCTGGTACATCAAACGAAAATTCGCACAGCCCATCCCGATGTCCATTTTTTTATTCCCAGAATTGAGCAGCGTCGGTCTATTTTGTGACGCAGCGAGTGTGCAGGGACGCCGAAGCTTCGTTCCCAATATTCGCGCCCGACTCAAATCTGACTCCGATTTCGGCGCGCTCTGCATCTGTCACCAGTCACTCTGCGTCTTCTTTCTCTTAGCTCACGAATTCACGCTTATTTCAGCCTGCGGAGCCTCCGTTCGAATCTCGCCCTCCCACCTCGCCACCACCACGCACGCCAGGCAATTCCCCAACACATTCACCGCCGTCCGCCCCATATCCATCAGCTGATCGATTCCGAACAGCAGAAATAGCGGTTCGGTCGGAAGGTGAAACTGTGCCGCCGCTGCGAACACGATCACCAATGACGCTCGTGCTACTCCCGCCGTTCCTTTGCTGCTGATCAGCAGCGTCAAGAGCATGACCGCTTGCTGGCCGAGGGTCAGATGTATACCTGCCGCTTGCGCAACGAACACGAGAGCAAGCGACTGATAGAGGCTCGATCCTCCCAGATTGAAGCTGTAGCCGGTGGGCATAACAAACGCGACTGTCTCGCGCCGCACTCCAAACGCTTCCATTTCCTCCATCGCGCGTGGCAGCGCCGCTTCCGAGCTCGCCGTCGCAAACGCAATCGTTACCGGTTCTGTCACCGCCCGCAAAAATTCCTTCAGCGGCGTCTTCACCATCACCGCAATCGGCAGCAGAACGCCCACAATGAAAATGACTAGCGCCACATACATCGTCGCCAACAGCTTCAGCAACGGCAGGAGCACTCCCAGCCCCAAATGCCCCACCGTATACGCAATCGCGCCAAAAACGCCGATCGGCGCCACGTACATCACCGGATTCGTGAACTTGAACATCGTTTCCGAAAGGCCCTCTGCGAACGCCAGCATCGGCCGCCTCTTTGGTTCCGGCACCAACGCAAGCGCCATCGCGAACAACACGCTGAACACCACCACTTGCAGCACTTGCCCTTCCGCCACCGATTTCGCGATGTTCTCCGGGAAAATATCCGTGATCAGTTGCGCCGCCGTATGCGGCACGGCATTGATTGGAACGCCTCCGCTCACCGGCGGCAAATGCACGCCCTCTCCTGCCCGGCTGATATCGATGGCTGCGAAACCCAATACCAGTGTGATCACTGAAACAATCTCAAAGTAAATCAGCGACTTGATCCCCAGCCGTCCCACCTTTTTCAAATCCGCGTGCCCCGCGATTCCCACAACCAGCGTGCCAAACAATAGCGGCGCAATGATCACTTTGATCAGTCGCAAGAATATCGTCCCCAGAAATTGCACCTTCTCAGCCGCTGCCGGCCAGTCGTGCCCTAGCTCCGCGCCTGCCAGCAAACCCACCACAATCCACGCCGTCAGCGACCGCCGCACTCCCGCATACGCCGCTATCAGTGCGATCGCCACCCATCGCAACGTCACCGCCAAAGCCAGCGCCGCTCCCATCGCATGCGCCCCCACGAACAACGACGCCGCAATCGCCGCCGTCGCCGCAACAACCGCCGCTCCCAGAAGCCCATTCTTCATCGGCCGCAACCTATGTCTCTCATAAGCCGCGAACGCTATTCTGGATGCGCCACTCTGTCAATCCCCATCCGCAAGTCATGCCTCGGCATGGGCTCGTCCGCCTGCGCCTACGGCACGCTCCATCTTCGTGTCGCCCGATTCTTGCTGAGAGGTTTAAAATAGTTGGCAATTCGTAAAGACAACTCAACGATTACACATGAAGGCATTTAGCGGCGGGTGTAGAATGCTTGCGGCTTTCGGTGTAGGTCGGAGGCCAAGCCAAGTGACATTCCTTCGCGATTGCCTACGGGATCTCCGCTACGCTTTGCGGCAATTCGCCGGCACGCCCACGGTAGCCGCCGTGGCAGTGCTCACACTAGCCACAGGTATTGGCGCCAACGCCGCGATTTTCAGTTTGCTGGACACCGCGCTATTGCAGACCCTTCCGGTGCGTGACCCAGGGAGTTTGCGGACGGTTGAGGTAGTCACACGCTCGGGCATCCGGATGTCTAATATCCCTTCTGAGTTTTTCAATGAGTTGTGCAGGGCTCCGAAGTCTTTTTCCGGCGTGTTCGCATTTTGGCGAGATAAGATGAATTTCGACACCGGCGGAGACATCGACCGCGTTCTGGTCCAACAGGTTTCTGGCGGCTACTATTCGACCCTCGGCGTCTCGAGTTTCCTTGGGCGTACGATTGACGGGCAGGATGAGAAGAATGACCAACGCGTTGCAGTGCTTAGCTATATGTTTTGGGCCCGGCGCTTTAGAAGTGATCCAGCCGTTGTCGGCAAGACGGTCAACTTAAACGGCATCCCGACAGAAGTCATCGGAGTCACGCCACCGGCATTTTTTGGAACGGACCAAGGCGTTTCGCCGGACATCACCATTCCCCTCGACCATCCCCTGCAGCTTGCGAATGTTTGGACCATGGTAAGGGTCAAGACAAATGTCAGTGACAAACAGGCGCAAGCGGAGGCTGATGTTGCTTTGCAGAGTGCGCTCGAATTGATGCGCCCGGGTCTGGACAACTATCGGGAAACCGATCGGGAAGAGATCTTGACGCAGCGCGCGCTGCTGGCACGGGGCGATCGAGGGTTGGGGGAGGCTCTGGGGTCCTACACTGATTCGCTTCAGATCCTGATGCTCCTTTCCGGCGTGGTCTTGCTGATCGCCTGCGTAAATATCGCCAACGTGCTCCTCGCAAGCTTTGCGGCCCGAGCACATGAGACTGGTGTTCGGCTGGCGCTGGGCGCCAGCCGGCGTCGCCTGGTACAGCAGTACTTGGTAGAGAGCGCTCTGCTTTCAGCTATAGCGGCTGTGGCTGGTCTCGTGCTTGCGTTTTGGATGCAGCGTGCGCTGGTTTTGCTGCTGATGGACGACGAAGCGCGTCAAGCGATCCACTTCACGCTTAATGCTCACGTACTGGCCTTCAGTGCTGGCGCAGCAATCGTTATGCTGCTCCTCTTCGGACTCGTTCCCGCGCTTCGTGCTACGAATGTTGAGGTATTGTCCTTGCTGAGGCGGGCAGCGTCGGGAACTCGATTGTCGCGTTCAGGTTTGGCCAAGGGACTCATCGTAGTTCAGATCGCCGCATCATTGCTGCTGCTTTCGGGTGCGGGCTTGTTGGTACGAAGCTTCATCAAATTGAATACCCTGCACACCGGCATGCCCATCGAAAACATGCTGGTCATGAGAATTGGGCTGGACCGGCGGGAGTATCAGCGGACACATCCCTCATCGGTGTATCAAGAGCTTGTTGAGCGCGTCCAGGGAGTACCTGGAGTCGTCTCGGCTACTCTCGGGGCGGATTTCGCATTCGCATCGGGCGGATGGTCGAAATCGGTCTGGGTTGAAGGGCAACCGCCTGAGCAACACCAGTCCGCCGCCTTCAATGTGGTCGGTCCCAATTTCTTTTCCACTGTCGGAATTCCCGTGCTCCAGGGGCGCGAATTCTCAGAGCGCGACGTTCTGGGCACCCCTAAAGTTGTCATCATAAACGAAGAATTTGCGAAGCACTATTTCCTGGGTCAAGACCCCATCGGTCGGCACCTCGGCGACCAGGGGGAGAAGTCGATTCTGAAGTATGAAGTCATCGGCGTAGTCGCAGACTCACGAAACATGTTTCTGAAGAATGCTCCGGGGCCAACGCTTTATGAGCCCTTGCTGCAAGATGAGTGGACAACTGCAACTAACGTGGTTTTGCATGTCCGCACGAGGGGGAATCCGAAGTTGATTCTGGGTCGCGTGCGTTCCGAGATCCGCTTGTTGAATCCGCACCTTCCCGTCTATGACGTGACCACACTGGCTGCGCGGTTGTCGTTGGCGCAGCGGCCCGACCGTATGATGGCGTTCCTGGCGAGTTTCTTTGGTGCGCTGGCCCTGCTACTGACCGCAATGGGGATATACGGAGTGATTGCGTATGCGGTGGGACGCAGGACGAAAGAAATCGGAGTACGTTTGGCATTAGGAGCAACCCGAGCAAATGTTTTGTGGATGATTGTGCGCGAGACCGTCACGCTCGTCGCAGTAGGCGCCGCAATTGGCTTGCCGCTGGCCTTTTTTTGTACCCGTGTACTTAAGAACATGCTGTTTGGAGTTGAGCCACAGGACCCCATTACTGCCGTGGCGTGTGTTGTCGTCCTGCTGCTGGCCGGGGTCTTGGCCGGTTACTTGCCAGCCCGGCGAGCTGCAGTGCTGGAACCTGTGTCCGCCCTACGAACTGAATGATCCGCTTAACGGCTCTGAAGTTTCCCGTGGCCTTCGAGCATTAGGCGAGGCCATTTGCCCGCGCTGAATCTGTCTACCCGCCGTACACGTCACTTTGGGGAATTCGATGTCCTGTTAGCTTCCGCAAGGTGCCTCGCACGCTGGTCTTGCTCTTGCGGGCTTAGAGCTCACTGCAACCATGAAGACAACCTCGTGGCCCACCAATTTAGCATTCCAAACCTAACATTTTTCTATTGACAAACTGATATTCATGTCATATAGTAGTTGTCGGGTAATGGTGTGGTCCGTGCCCGGGAACGCCAACCTCCTGGTTGGCGTTTTTGCTTTCCGGGGCCTTCTTCTCGAACTAACTCGATTGTTCTCAACACTTACGAAACGCTTCGCCAGATTGCACAAAAATAGTGCAAAATTGCACCTGCAACCCATCTAGAATCAACACTTGCAGTATCGTCCCTAAGTGTTCATCATAAACGACTTACAAAAAAGCTAAATCCTTTAGAAACAACACTTACAAAGAACCGGGAAGGGGCGGAGTGGTTATTGTTAACCAGTCTCCGGGTTGATTCCTGGTGGTTTGCCTTCGTGCCCCGCCGTAACATTTTGCCGCTCGAGTCTAGGAAGCTGGCGGACTTGGCCTCCGTTAGCTTGCCGCATCCAGCGTCGGGGGCGTGGCGCCCTTGATTACCAACCACAGCATGAATGCAAGCTCTCCGAAGAAAGCGGGCTGACCGTAGGCAAACACCCTTCCCTGATATTGCGGTAAGAGCTCACCCGTCAGGCAGAGGATCACATAGGCAAAGCCGTTGATGACCAGCCACACGCCGAGAAATCGCGGCAGAAAACGCGACCGGTATACCAGCGCCGCCAGAGGAAGAAGCCATATCCCCCAGAGCATCTCGGCGGCAGTGTTTTGGTGGTCCCGCAGATGGAGGAAAAGCATTGCCAACGCATCCCGCTGCGGCTTGTCGAATGCCGAAAGGAAATCGGCTCCCCGGGCGACCATCAGGGCGGCTGAATCGCTCACCACGCCAACAAAGTCAATGAGGGCTGGCATCACACCCCCGAAGATTACTACCATCACTGCGAGATTCTGGTCCACTCCCTTGAACAGCCGGTAAAAGGCTATCGTAAGGATGATCAGCACCACCGCGCAAAATAGGTCGCTTACAATGCCGAAACGAAATAACCAGCCGTGAGCGGCGATGTTGTTGACCGTGGCGGCCGCGTTCTCATGCACGAACAATTTGTTGGGAATATAGATTAGGCGCAATGGCCCAAGAACGCAGAGCAGCAGATACCACCGTCCGGCGACTCTCCCGAGGTTGCGGGTCGAGCTCATGTTCCCTCCCTTGTTGCATGGGGCTTAATGTAAGGGTCTAGCCGGAGATACGCCGGACGCTATCACAATGTTTCGATACCCGATCAAACGAAGTTGGTGTAGCAACTCGGCGACCGTCACTGCCTTCCGCGCTCGCCTTTTCTACGGCTCTCACTCGTCGCGAATGGATATGATCGGGTGCTTTCCATTAACCTCAAGACTCCTCCCGTCTGGAGCCGTACCGAATAGCCAGAGCCAGCAAGATGATGACATCAAGGACAATTCCGCCTCGATGATAGTAGTCGAACCAAATATCTAGAGCGATCACCGGGACAATTACCCATAACGCGGCTCGATGCTTGCTCAGCCAGTCAAAAACGCCATTTGGCATGGTCCAAAAGCTTATCACTATGCCGTTTCCCTTCAACTGCCTAGTGACGTAACCAACGGAAACCGACACATCATCCAGTTTCCAAATCACTCGCATCTCGCACCGCTAATCGTCTAAAGTAATTCTGAAAATCCATGGGGCTCGACTCCAAATGAATCGCATACTCGCATTCTTGGTTGTTCTCGCTTTCTCTATCTCAACCGTCCTTGTTTCAACTGCCGAAGCTCACAAGGAAAAATATCATTTCGGCAAAGTCGGTATCTCCCACCGCAACTTCCTGCCGCCCGAGCCTTATGACTGGCGCGCTGCCAAAACGCACGCCCTCGTTACCGACATCTGGTATCCCACTGAACCTTCCGCCGTCGAGCACACCCAATGGATCGGCGCTCCCGGCGCCCCCTTCGCTACTGCCGGCAAATCCGCTCCAGATTCCGCGGTCATTGCCGCTCCTGAAAAACTTCCTCTGATTCTGCTTTCGCACGGCACGGGCGGTTCTTCCGCCATGATGGCCTGGCTCGGCACCGCGCTAGCCCGTCGCGGTTTCATCGCCGCCGCGGTCAATCATCCCGGCAATAACGCTCTCGAGCCCTACACTCCACAGGGATTTTCCATCTGGTGGGAACGAGCCGCTGACTTGACCGCCGTGCTCAATTCCATGCTCGCCGATTCCACGTTCGGCCCGCGCATCGACCCCAATCGCATCGGCGCGGCCGGTTTCTCTCTTGGTGGATTCACGGTGATCGAAATTGCCGGCGGCATTGGCGAATTCTCTCGCGCCCAGGACTTTTGCAAATCCCCACAGGCCGACGGCATGTGCACGGATCCTCCCGAGTTTCCCGGCCTCACCGCCAAAGTAAGCGACCTCCTCAAAACCGATCCAGCTCTGCAAGCCGCGCTTCGCAAGGGCGATGAACCCCACCGCGACAAGCGCATACGCGCCATTTTCGCCATCGCTCCCGCCCTCGGCCCGGCCTTCACACCGGATTCTCTTGCAAAAATTTCCATCCCCGTTCAGATTCTCGCTGGCTCCGCCGATACCATCGTTCCCCTCGACACCAGCGCCAGATTCTTCGCAGCCCACATTCCTGGCGCGCAACTCACCATCATTCAGGACGTAGGCCATTACACATTTCTCGCCACTTGTCTGCCGCTCGGAGATCAGACACAGCCCAACCTCTGCCTTGACAAGGCCGGCGTCCTCCGCGACGACATCCACGCGCAAGCCGCTGCCCTTGCCTACCAATTTTTCGAAAATAATTTGAAATGAAGCAGAACGCCTCGAAGGATCTTCCACGCGGGTGCTTGCCTGTCTGGCAAGTGAGGGCTTAACTCGGCAGCAGGAATTGCTTCTTCGGAACGCCTTTCTCTCGATACAAATCGCGGTCCGCCGCTCCCAAAATCTCGTTCAGTGTTTCTCCGTCGTCTGGAAACACAGCGGTCCCTATGCTCACATAAAGCTTCGGAGTCTCTCCATCTTCCGCGAGCCTTCTCGTAATCCGTTGCGCAACCAGCCGCCCCGCTTCCGCGTCCGTCTCCGGCAGAATCAGCACGAACTCATCGCCTCCATATCGCCCTGCCGTATCCATCTCACGCGAATAGAGCCGCAGCACATCCGCCAGCCGGCAGAGCGCCCGGCTTCCCACGACGTGCCCAAACACATCGTTGATTCTCTTGAGCTCATCCAAGTCCATCAGCAGCACTACAAACGGCCGCTCCGTCCTGCCGTACCTCTTAATCTCCGTCTCCAGCGCTTCCACAATTTGCCGATAGTTCGCAAGTCCGGTCAGCGGATCGCTCAGCGCCAGATGCTTCACCTGCTCCTCGGATCGCCGATGCTCGGTAACTTCCGCCGCCAGTGCCAGTGTTGTGACCGCGATGATCCCCATGAATGCCTGCATCAACAGCAGCGATGTGTTCTGCGTCTCCCTCGCAAACGGTCCATATCCGTGTACCGTCCCCCACGCCGCAATCCCCGACAGCACGCACACCGCCGTCGCAGCCTTTCGCCGTCCAAATCTGTACGCCGCCCAGATCAGAAATGGAATGCACAAATACTCTAGCGGATAATTCTTCAATTCCTGGTGCAGCACACTGCCGAACACCGCCCAGCCCGTCCCGAGCAGACCCAGAAGCAACAGCGCCAGCTCTCCCATTTGCTTGTGTGTCCATCTCAGATGCGGATTCTCCCACCACAGTAAAAGCAGCGGGGTCACCACCACCGCTCCCACCGCGTCTCCCAGCCACCACGTGCTCCAGATCGTTCCAAACGCCGGCCAATCCGCAAGTCCCCCAGTCGCCAGGATTGTTACCCCAATGGTGGCGCTGACCGCCGTTGCCAGAATCCCCGCTAGTAGTGCAAACTTGAAAATATCCTGCGCCCGCGCAAAAGTTTCCTTCCCGTTCGCGAACCGCTTCACCAGATACCATGCCGCCAGCCCTTCCAGCGTATTTCCCGCCGCGATGCCGATCGACGACTCCACATTCCCCGCCGTCGTCAAATTCACAAAAAACGCGCCAATCAGGATTCCCGGCCAGACTCGAAACCCATAGACAAGCAACGCCGCGATCGCAATCCCCGTGCATGGCCATACGGCCGACGCGCTTGCATTCACGTACGCCAGTTGCAGTCCCAGTTTCCCCGCAAGGAAGTACACCCCAGCTAGGATCGCCACCGTCGCCGCGTTCTTGATCGCCTCCGACCGCGTCATCCCGGATTCTCCACCCCGCCCTGGCGCCGCCCAGGGGAGGGAATTGGCCACCGTTTCTTTACAAATCCGCCGACACCACCAGCGTCCCGATTTGAACCTTCCTTCCGGCCAAATCGTCTCGCTCGAGAGCCGTAAACTTCAATTTTACTAGATGTTTCACGCTAACGTCGGCCTAACTGGTCCGGTTTTTCAATCTAGGCAATCCCTCCCGGCTCCAGGCGGCTCTTTGCTTGGCGCGCAAAAAATAATGCCGTTCCGTTATCCTGCTTTTTGCCCCGGATTCTCTTCCGCCCGGTGCAGAAGCTGCTCTCGCGCCGTCAACCACACGCCCAGATGCCCGCGCCCCATTCCATGTATGGTCTGGAACAAAATTCCAGCCATTCCTTCAGAGCTCGTCCACGCCACCTGTCCCTTCCCGCTGATATCCACTCCTAACGCAAGCTCGAACCAGAATTCAACCGCCGCCGCACGCTTCAATGTTCGCATACCGCGAATCGCCATTCCTCCTTCGCTCAGATTGGCGATTCGCGCATTCTGCTCTGCATCCCCTTCCTTCAGAGTCACGGCAAGATTCACGGGATGGCGGAAGTACCGTCGCCTCTCCCGCAACATGAGCTCCTTCGTGATGGTAATGTGGAGCGCCACCAGCTCCAGGCTTAACGGCGCTCGCAGAACGAAATTTGCTCCGGCATTCAGCGCGCCGGTCGTTTCTTTCGCCGTCTGCACGCACGCAAAAATCGCCGCTTTTGCGTTCGATGGCCCTTTGCGGACCGCTTCAATCAATTGCAGCGCCCCCGCCACCTGCATATCCACAAACACTCCATCAATTTTCTTCCTCTCCAGATATTCGCGCGCCGCTTCCGCCGTCGGCACAAGCCCAAGTTTCGCCTCGTATTTTTTCACGCCTCCGGAAACCGCCGTTAGCGTCGCATAGTCGTTCGACACCAAGAGGAATTCGAGCTCAGACAGGGTGCTCATAGTGATTGTAAATCTCCGTCCGCCCGCGAAGGTCTTCTGGATTGGTCCTGCGATTGTCAGCTCTATCTTTATCTTCGAAGCCGCCGTCCTGTCGAGTCCTTCTGCCCCATCTCCCTCCAATCTGCAAACACTCCCCGCCGCACTTCCAAATGTAGTAAGCCTCGCCCTCGAAGAGGCACAAGGACCATCATGGTGCCGCTTAGGCCAAGCGATAAATTTTCGTCGGAATCTCACTTGCCTCTGATCTCCCTCCCCGCCGGGGCAATTTGCGGTTCACATGCGCATTGCGTTTGGAGTACGCTCGGAAATCGATAAGCGGTTTGGGAGGCTAAGATGGCAAAGTACGGAAAAGCAGCGAGTGCGAGCGTAAAAAAGGCATTAGCTCGAGAGAAGCGGGGCAAGCTCCGCTCCGGAAAAGGCGGCAAAGGCGGCGTCGTGAAGAGCCGCAAGCAGGCCATCGCCATCGGTCTGTCGGAGGCCCGCAAGCGAGGAGCAAAAGTTCCCACAAAGAAATCCATCTGAGCGCGGCCCACGGTCCTCCGCCGCGAACTGCTCGATCATAAAAATCCGGGCTCAAGCCACGATGTGAAAAGTGAAACGTAAAGGAGCGTCAATTCTGTGAAACCACGGCTACTCTTGCATCTCGAAGGTGCAGCCTTCCTCGTCGTAAGCATCCTCGCCTACCATTGGATTCACGCCAGCTGGCTCCAATTTGCCTTGCTGTTTCTTCTGCCCGATCTCTCGATGCTCGGCTACCTCGCGGGCGTTCGTGTCGGAGCCGCCGCCTACAACGCCGTCCACACCTATATCGGTCCGCTCGCTCTGGCGGGCTGCGGAGCTGTGGCCAACAATATCCCCATTTTTTCAGTGTCCCTCGTTTGGATCGCTCATATTGCGTTTGACCGGATGCTCGGCTTCGGCCTGAAGTATCCCACTCGCTTTCAGGACACACACCTCCACCCCGACCGCCACACTGCCTAGGCATCTGCTGTCACGGACTTGCACACTCCCCGCTCCACATCCCATTCGAATCATGTGCTAATCTCGGCCTGTGATCGAGGGCAACGGAGCGACAATGAAGCCGTTGGCTGGACTCAAAGCTGGTCGCATAGCAGCTCTGCTCTGCTTGCTTCTGGTTCCGCTGGCTTTGGCCTCTCCGGACCCGTCGCAGACCCCGGAAATTCGCGTAACCACTCACCTCGTCCAAATAGGCATTATCGTCCGGGATAAAAATGGCCCCGTTTCGAATTTGACGAAAGACGATTTCGTTGTCCTCGACGGCGGCAAGCCACAGAAAATCGACATTTTCTCTGTCGAATCCAGCCAATTGCCGTCGCCCGCCGCGCCCGAGCAGCCTTTGCCACCCAACACCTTCTCCGACCTTCCGCAATACAGCGCCGCCAAACCCAGAAGCGTGACCATCGTCCTCCTCGACAATCTCAACACCCTATCCGGCTCGACCCCCCAGCTATACGAAAACACCCCCTTTTGGCTCGAGGACCACGCCCTCGCCAACGCCAAGCAGCATCTCATTGAATTTCTGCAGCAGTTGGATCCCAACGACCGCATCGCCATCTACGGCCTGACCGATTCCTTACATGTCTTGTGTGACTTCACCTGCAATCGCCCGGACCTTCTGGCGGTCGTCACCAAGTACGATCCCACTTCGAAAACCCAACGACAGTTGGTCGATCCCGGTGCCATTCATACCCCTCAGGGAACGGGAGGGGACGCCACCTTTGACGAATTGACTAATGCGGCTATGCAGCGCATGGCCGCGATGAATAATCAAGTCCGCGCACAATCGACCTTTGCCGCTCTCACTGCCATAGCCGACCATGTTGCCGATATTCCGGGTCGAAAGAATCTGCTCTGGTTGACGGCCAATCTTCCATTTTCAGGGGAAGCCATCGCGCGCATTCTGGGTCGCGCAAACATCGCCGCCTATCCTGTGGATGCCCGCGGCCTTCTCCCTCGCATGCCTTTCACCTCGGCGGACGACATCGAGCCGTCCGAGGCGGGTGCCACCGCCGCACTCGGAGTCGATTCTTCTCCGGCCAATTCGGATCAACCCACAGGCATCGATGCGATGCAGAAAATGGCCGAAGTCACGGGTGGCCGTGCTTTCGTCAACACCAACGATCTCACCGGCGCTATTCGCTCGGCCGTCGAAGACTCCGCCCTCACCTACACGCTCGGCTTCTACGTCGATTCCAACTCGTTGGACGGAAAATTTCACGAACTGAAGGTTCGCGTGAAGGACTCCGGGCTCACTCTTCGCTACCCAAAGGGCTACTTCGCCTTCAAGGACTCCTCAGCTACCAAGGACGAGCGTCACAACAATTTTCTCGCCGCTCTGCACAGTCCACTCGACTCTTCCGCCATTCCCGTGCAGGTCAAGGTCGATCGAGCCAATCAGCCTGCGCCGAACTCCCTGATTCTTTTCGGCTCCGTTAACATTCGTGGAGTTTATCTTCCGCAGTCTGGCCAGTCTCACGTGGGTGCGCTTGACATCGCCGTGATCGAGCAAGATAAGACCGGCAAAGTGCTCCATCAATCAACGAATCGTATCAATCTCCGTTTCACCGACGAGCAATATGCAGCGACCTTAAATTCCGGTATAACTTTTCGCAAGTCTGTGCAACCCGCAACCGGGGCGACCATCCTTCGCGTGCTCGTTCAGGACCCCGTCACCGCCGCCATCGGCAGCCTCGTCATCCCTCTCTCCCGGGTGAACTGATTCGCTCCCATGACACATTCGCGCAAGCCTCGCCACCTCACTTATTTCGAGCCTTTTGCGGCGAGGTTTGCATGCCGTTGCGGCCGTTTCGACCCGTTCACCCCGCGCGAACAACGTGTTAGTCTCGATGTCGGTTAAGCGGCAAAGGGAGCTGCGATGAGGCCATTTACTGTGGTCCTTTTTGGTCGCGCCCCGCTTGTGCCCATTCTGTTGCTAGTGCCATTTGGTTTGGCAGCCCAGAACCCGCCCCAGGTTCCGCCCATCCACGTGACGACTCATCTCGTTCAGATCGGCATCATCGTCCGCGATAAGAACGGCCCAGTCGTTGGTTTGTCGAAGGACGATTTCGTGGTCCTTGATCGCGGGAAGCCACAAAAAATCAGCGTTTTCTCCGCCGAATCCAGAGAATCACACTCAGCAAACGTGCAACTGCAGCCGCTGCCGCCCAACACATTCTCCGATCTGCCGCAGTATGAGGCCGCCAAGCCGAGAAGCGTGACCATCGTCCTCCTCGACAATCTCAATACGCTCACTGGCTCATCCCCTCAGCCCTATGAAACCATGCCCTATTGGCTTGAAGACCATGCCCTCGCCAGCGCCAAGCAGCATCTCATCGAATTTCTGGACCAGCTCGATCCAAACGATCGCCTTGCCATCTATGGGCTCACCGATTCTCTACATGTCCTGTGCGACTTCACTTGCAATCGCGCCCAGCTCTTGGCCGTTGTCAGGAGGTACGACCCCACGTCGAAGACTCAGCGCGAAACCGCCGAAACTGGCGAATTCCATTTACCCAATGCGCCTCCCGAATTTGACCGGCTGATCGATGCCGACGAGCAGCGCTTAGCGACGATGAATAATCAAAACCGTGCACAGGCAACGATGGCCGCCCTATTGGCCATTGCGGCGCACGTTTCTGACGTTCCCGGGCGAAAGAATTTGCTCTGGCTCACCTCGAATCTCGCCGTTTCAGGCGCAGCCTTCGCGCGCGTTCTGAGCCGCGCTAATATCGTCGCTTACCCGGTCGACGCACGAGGCTTGCTTCCCCGTTCCCCCTCCATTTCCACAGAGGGTTTCAACCCCGGCGACGCCTATGTCCGCGGCGCACTCGGTCTCAACAATAACGCGGCCCAGTCCGACCAGCCCATCGGCATTGACACGATGCAAAAGCTCGCCGGGGAGACGGGAGGACGGGCGTTTGTCAACACCAACGACCTCACCGGCGCCATTCGCAAAGCGGTGGAAGATTCGGCCGTCACGTATACGCTCGGCTTTTACATCGATTCCGATGCGCTTGATGGAAAATTCCATGAAGTGAGAGTGAAGGTCAAGCAGGCCGGGCTGGAGCTTCGCTATCCCAAGGGCTACTTTGCGCTCAAGGACACGGCCGCCACGCAGGACGAGCGCCAGAACAATTTCCTGGCGGCGCTTCACAGTCCGCTGGAGTCTTCCTCCATTCCCGTAAAGATCAATGTGGTTCGCGTGGAGAAGCCGCTGCCGCATTGCTTGAGCCTGTCCGGCTTGATTGACATTCACAGTGTTCGGTTCCAACAGGTTGGCAGCATGCACAAAGGCGCGGTGGAAGTTGCTACGATCGAGCAAGATGAAACCGGGAAAATCCTGCGCCGGTCCGCGAGCAGGATCAATTTTGATTTTATGCAAGCGAAATATTCGGCGTATTTGAAAACGGGCTTTCCGTTTCATCAGTTCGTCCAACCGCAAGCTGGAGTCACTACGTTGCGCATGGTTGTCGAAGATCCCAGCACCGCCGAAGTGGGCAGCCTCATCATCCCGCTTTCGCGCGTCAACTGATTCGGAAAGCATGGCATTTTGCCGCGGAGTTATTGTCCGGTTTTGCACGGTCATCTGCTTCATAGCAGAAGTGGAATGCGATTCTCACAGGTACATGCTGTCAAGGGCATCGATTTGGCGGGGGCAGTGTGGGCTCCTAACAAGTGCCTGGAAAAGGTGATAGCCTCAAGCGTGGCAGCGGCAAGGGATCAACCATGAAACCATTGGCCGAATTCGTACAGAAACGCTTGGTGGCCATGTTAGGTTGTCTACTTTTGCCGGCCGTTTTGGCGTCGCAGAGCCCACCGCAAGCCCCTAAAATCCACGTAACAACACACCTGGTTCAGATCGGCATCATCGTCCGCGATAAGAACGGCCCAGTCGTTGGTTTGTCGAAGGACGATTTCGTGGTGATCGATCACGGGAAGCCGCAGAAGATCAGCGTCTTTACAGCAGAATCTACAGCGTCTGCCCCACAGGGTTCGCCACCTGAGGGCTCCCGACCCCAGTCCCTGCTTCCCAATACTTTCTCAGACCTTCCGCAAGTCAGCGGCAACACGGTGCGCAGCGTCACGATCGTTCTTCTCGATAACCTCAACACGCTTTCGGGCAATGGGCACGAAGGATACGAAACCAGTCCGTGGTGGATGGAAGATCTAGCTCTGACGAATGCGAAGGCACACCTCATCGAGTTCATCAAGACGATGGACCCGAAAGATCGGGTTGCGATTTATGGTCTGAGCGACGGCCTGCACGTGCTATGCGACTTCACGAACCAACGCGACCGTCTTCTCGCCATCCTGAAGCACTACGACACCACTTCCCGGACCAACCGCGATGAGGTCGAGCCCGGCAAATGGCACACACCCGTGCCCGAGGAGTTTAATCCCGACCTAGAAAAGCAAGCGCTGGAATTGGCCGGAATCACAAATCAGCGGCGCGCCGCGCAAACGATGGCCGCTCTTCAATCCATTGCCTCACACGTCGCCAACATACCCGGCCGCAAAAATCTAGTCTGGCTGACTGCCAATCTTCCCTTCTCCGGCGTCGCCCTTGCCCGCATGCTAGGTCCTGCACAGATCGCGGCCTATCCTGTGGACGGTCGCGCTTTGCTGACACGAGGAACTCCCGAGAATCAGTGGGAGATAGACGATCAACTTTCCGGTGTCTTAGGTTTGGGCATGCCCGCGCAGTTTTCGCAGCCCATTGGCATTGACACGATGCAAAAGCTCGCCGAGGAGACGGGAGGACGGGCGTTTGTCAACACCAACGACCTCACCCGCGCAATCCGCGAAGCCGTTGAAGATTCCGCCGTCACTTATACGCTCGGCTTTTACATCAATTCCGACTCGCTGGATGGAAAATTCCACGAACTTAAAGTGCGGGCTAAGCAGGCCGGGCTCAACCTCCGCTACCCCAAAGGCTACTATGCCTTCAAGGACGCCCAAGCCACGCAAGAGGATCGTCACAACGGTTATCTCGTGGCAATCCAAAGTCCGCTTGAATCTTCTTCCATTCCCGTAACGATGAGGGTGGTTCGTGTGGAAAAGCCGCTACAACATTGCTTGAGCCTCTTCGGCTCGATCGATATTCGCAAGCTCCGGTTCGCGCAGAGCGACGGCTCACACAAAGGCGCTGTCGAAGTGGCCACGATCGAACAAGATGAAACGGGCAAAATCCTTCGGCAATCCGCTAGCAGGATCAATTTTGATTTTTCTGAGGCGAAATATTCAGGGTATTTGAAGACGGGATTTCCGTTTCACCAGTTTGTGCAGCCGCAAGCCGGCGTGACGACATTGCGGATCGTGGTCGAAGATTCGAACACCGCCGAGGTGGGCAGCCTGATCATTCCGCTTTCTCAAGTGAACTGATTCGACGAATGGGTGGCGAAGAGAAAAGGAGCGCCGCGAATGCCACGCAGATGGGATTGATTTCGGCAGTGACGCGCCTTTCTCACCCTCGGCTAATTACAGGAGTGTTGTGCAGTCCCGGCGCAAGACCGCCAAGAATGCCAAGGCCTCTATGCAGGACCCACGTTTCTCGGATAATTGATCGATGAATATTCTTAGTTTCCGCCTTTGAGTTTTTTCAAGGACTCCTCATACGACGGCAAATCGCCTTGTTCGCTGAGCGGAATATTGCGGAGAGCGGCTTCCCAGTTTTGAATGGCGTTGGGTTTGTCGCCGACGGCCGTGTAGCCGCGAGCGAGGCCGACATGGGTCCAGAACTCCTCGTCGGGATGATGTTGCCGATTGAGCTTGAAGACCTCGAGAGCTTTTTCATTTTTGCTATTGGCGAGCAATTTATTGCCGTAGAGGTAGAGATAAATGACCGGGGTGTCTGTAAAGCTGAGGGCCTTGGCGGTGAGAGCGTCGGCTTCGGACTGGCGCCCCAGAGCTTCGAGGATGGCGGCCTTGGTGCGCAGCGTGGAGAAATCTTCGCGACCGCCGGTCCAGACACCACGGAACGGCTGGTTGATGGCTTTATCGGCCCAGTCGAGAGCTTCCTCGAGATTGATCTTGCGGGAGGCACAGAAAGAGGCGGCTCTCTGCCAATTCTGATAGTTAAATCCAGGCCAGCCCTGGAGATCCTTGCGGATTTGCGCGACATAGAGGTCGTTGATATTGGGAACTTCGATTTTGAAAGGGACACGCTTGTTTTCCCATTGCAAGTAGACGACGGCGGAATCGGGGCGGCGCTCGTCAAACAGGAAAGTCATGTACTCCGTGTAGGGGGCAGTTTGCGGCGTGGTGGAGACACGAAGGGCGTCGTTCTTGGAATCATATTGGTAGCTGCCCCAGCCGGTGGAATTGTTCGAGAAGATCCAGGTCCAGGGGCCGGTCATGTCGAGAGCGAGAAAAAGAGCGTAGGTGCCAGCTTTGAGGTCATGGCCATCGATTTTTACGTCGTGAGAAAAAGAGATGGTGGTGTTTTCGTTGGCACCGACGCGCCAAGGAGTGGCATGGGAGGGGCCGTGTCCGTCATCGAAGAAGCCGTAGCGGATAAGCTCGCCCCAGATGTGGCCGGTGCGGTCGGCGCCGCCGCCGCCGTGAACACTTGGGGCGTGATAGTCGATACTGATCTTGACGAGACCGATCCACTGGGAGACCTCGGAGCGCTCGTTGTCGCCGGTGGGCGGGAGGGTGATTTCGCTGAGGACTTGAGCGCGAACAGGAGGCAGCGAGAGGCTAGCGAGGACAAAGAGCAGGAGCCACTTCACGTGTTTCATGGAAGCACCTCAAAGCCATTCATAGTTGGCGCGGCGACCGATGTCGCCGACAGTTGGTTTGGACGCGCGGAGTAGCAATTCGTATGGTTTGAGGGGACTCGCAAGACATGTCGCGGGGAGGATTGGACCGTGCTTCCGCTCTTCGCGACCAAGCCGGAAGAGCCCTTTTGAGCATGGGTGACAGGCACCTTCGTACTGTTGCGTCGCCCCGCGCATAGTGCCAAAATCGGCATGGATGGTTGATACAAAGCCAGACGGTGGGAAACTTCTCCGCTCCTCCCGGTGTCTAAGTTCAGGAGAGCGGACATCGGGTTCGGCAACCGCAGACTGCCGTTCCCGGTCGCAAGTCGCTCCCGGCAATTTCGGGATCGTACTCGCAAGAAGGCCTGGCTCCATCGTTCTAAGATGGAACCTACCAGCAGGGTGGCCCGAGCAGTCGAATCGGGTCGGAAAGGCCGGCAGTGTCCGAATGGGCTAGCGCCCTTTCTTGGGGCCGCGATGAAGCCGAACTCGTCTCTGAGCTGCAAGCCGGCTCGGAAACGGCATTCGACTGGCTCGTGACTCACTACCACGCGCCGGTGTACAACCTCATCCTGAGTATGCTCGGCGACACCTCGGACGCCGCCGATGGCTCTCAAGAAGTTTTTCTGAAGGCCTTTCGCGGTATCCGCAAGTTCCGTCAAGGCAGCTCTTTGAAGACCTGGCTCTATCGCATCGCCATCCGCGAAGCGCTCAATCACAAGCGCTGGTTCAAACGCCATTTGCAGAAAAATGTTTCGATCGACGCCGCCCCCGAAGAGGGCCACGCCTCCATTGAAATTGAGGATCTCGGCGCCACTCCCTTCGAGCAGCTTGCTTCGCGCGAAATTCAGATCGCTGTGCAGAGCGCCTTGCAGGAAGTCCCGGATGTTTTCCGCACCGCCGTCATCCTCCGAGATATCGAAGGTTTGAGTTACGAGGAAGTCGCCGAAGTCCTGGAGTGCAGTGTCGGCACCGTAAAGTCGCGCATCTTGCGCGGACGCCGCACACTTCGCCAAGTTCTCGAACCGCTCCTCAGCGAGCGCGAACCACGCACTCCCTCGCATGGCGCTGTCGCCGAGCCGCGGCCTTCGCCTTTCGGCGATGCCTTTTCAGCAGCCCGCCGCATCCAAGATTCTTCGCACGATCAATCCCTGCGCGCACATCACGCGGGGGAGGGGCTCCCATGAAGTGCACCACGGTTCGGACCAAACTCGCGGGCTATCTCGACGATGCCATCGCCGGTACGACGTCAGCCGCCGAGCGCGTTCAGATTGGCGAGCACCTGAATGGCTGCACCGCTTGCCGCGCAGAATTGCAGCGCTTCCGCAAGCTCGCTGTCCTGCTTTCCCGCGTGCCGAAAAATATTCCGCCGGCTGATCTTGCCGTGCGCATCAAAGTTGCCGCCGCCCAGGCGAACCATTCCCAGGATTGGCCCAGCCGTCTACGTAAAATTCGCGATCGCGCCGAAATTTTGCTCGACAACGTTTTTCGTCCACTCACGGTTCCGGCCACGGGCGGAGTCTTTTCCGCAATCGTCATTTTCGTCATCGTTCTCCAACTGATGGTTCCGGGCATTACCGTGCGCGCAGTCTCCAACGATGTGCCGCTCAGTATTCTTCGCCCTGCCGAACTTGTGACTCTTTCGGACTACCCGCAATCGTGGGCACCCGAACAGCACGACCTTGAACTCGCTCTGCCGCATGGCCTGCTCGTCGATGTCACGGTGGATGCGCAAGGCCAGATGGCCGATTATCAAATTCTTTCCGGCCCCAACAGCCCTGATCTGCGTCATCAACTCGATCAAATGCTCTTTTTCTCCCGCTTTCGGCCGATGATGAGTTTTGGCCGCCCGACCTCCGGTGGTCACGTCGTCTTGAGCTTCAGCGCCGTCCGCGTCCGCGGCTAACGTTCCATGCAAGCCCATCGCTTCTGCCGGCCGGCCGCGGTCGCGCTTCTCTTTTTTCTGATCGTTTCCACTGCCAAATCGCAAGATCGCCCAGTGGTGCCCGCTCCAGCATTGCATCCTTCCTCCGATGAGCAGATCCTCCTCGATTCCGTCAACCGCGAACGCGAGGCAGCAGGATTGCAACCTCTCAAGTGGGACGATGCACTCGCCGCCGCGGCGCTCCGTCACGCAGAACGCATGGTCCGCGAGCCCGACCTGTCGCACCAATATCCGGGTGAGCCTCCTCTCTCCGAACGCGCAGCACAGGCGGGCGCGCGATTCTCGAGCGTCGCGGAGAATATCGCCTTGGGTCCCGCTGCGGCAGACATCCACTATGGATGGATGCACTCGCCCGGCCACCGTCGCAATATCCTCAATCCCGAACTTACTGCGGTAGGCATCGCAACGATACGGGGGAGCGCCGGCCTCTTCGCCGTGCAGGATTTCGCGCGCCAAGTCGAGGACTTATCTTTGCGGCAGCAGGAAGAGCAGGTGATATCGTTGCTGTTGAAAAACGGCTTGCGGCGAGCCACCGCGACACAGGATGCGCGCAAAACCTGCGCCATGGCCAGTGGTTACGCAGGCTCTCGCGTGTCGTACATCGTTCATTTTGAGGTGATGGATTTGAGCAAACTCCCGGACCAACTCGCGAGCAAAGTCCACACTCGCGCGTATCAAGAGGCCGCCGTGGGGGCGTGCCCCTCCACGGATCCCGGGGGATTTACCCGCTACCGCATAGCCGTTTTGCTCAATTGAGAGCGGGATCGATGAAATTTTCTGTAATTTTCGCGTGGAACGGCAAAGGGCGCCGAGCGCTGGGAGAAAAAAAGAATCAGTTGTTTTGGACTGTGAATCGAAATACAATGCCGCCATGAATCGCGGCGCCCATTCGTATTGGTTTCGATTTTGGTACCCACCCATCTAGGAGGCGAGGGGCGATTCTGTAATCAGCAACAGCGCAAAGAAGTTTCGACCCACTCGCAGCGAGTGGGTTTTTTAATTTTTGGGGCGGAAATTCTTAGGAAAAAGTTTTGAGGAAAGAGCCGGGAACGAAAAAATGAAGGCGAGAGGAACGAGTCATGATTATTTCGATGAAGATGCATGCCACGCGGCAGGAGATCGATGAAGTGCGCAGCCAGGTGGAACATTTCGGCTATAAGGTGCACTCCATCGAAGGAGAAGAGCGCGTGGTGATCGGGGTGGTTGGCGTGGGCGATGTCACGGCGTGCATGGAATCCGTCGAATCCATGCCGCAGGTGGAGAAAGTGGTGCGAATCTCTGCGCCCTACAAGTTCGTGAGCAAGCAGTTTCGCGCGGGGAAGACGCGCGTGCGCGTGAACGGCACGGAGATTGGCGGGGACGACTTCGTGGTGATGGCAGGGCCGTGCTCAGTGGAATCGGAAGAGCAGATCATGCGCGCCGCCGAGGGCGTGGCGAAAGCGGGCGCGAAAATTCTGCGCGGCGGCGCGTTCAAACCTCGGACATCGCCGTACGATTTTCAGGGCATGGAAGAAGCAGGATTGAAATTACTGCAGAAAGCAAAAAAGGCGACGGGACTGGCCATAATCACGGAGGTGATGAGCGATCGCGACGTGGATTTGATCGCGAACTATGCGGACATCATGCAGGTGGGCGCGCGAAACATGCAGAATTTTATTTTGCTGAAGGCGTTGGGCAAGTGCGGGAAGCCGGTACTGCTGAAGCGCGGCATGAGCGGAACGATCAAGGAATTATTGATGTCCGCGGAATATATTGTGGCGCACGGAAACTCCGATGTGATCCTGTGCGAGCGCGGGATCCGGACATTTGAAACGGAAACGCGGAATACGTGCGATATTGCAGCGATTCCTGCGTTGAATGAGTTGACGCACTTGCCGGTCATCCTCGATCCAAGCCACGCAACAGGGAAGCGCAGCCTCGTCCCGGCGGTATCACGCGCAGGCGTAGCCATCGGCGCCGATGGCTTGATCGTCGAAGTGCATCCAGCGCCGGAAAAAGCGATCAGCGACGGAGCCCAGTCGCTCGACCTGCCTCAATTCCAGAAAATGATGAGGGACCTGGAACCGTACTTCCAGTTGTGGAAGACCTCGAGAACAATAGAAGTAGCCGCCAAAGCAGGTTAGTTCTGAGCCGTGCCTAATTGAGGAGCGTGTTCTAACCAGTGCACGAGAGAAGAACCCTACATGCCTGAAGGCTTGAAGTACGCGTAAAATGAAGCTACTTTCTACCAACTCTCCAGAGGAGTTGTCTTAATGCTGCGTTGGCACCTCAGCCTTTCCCTTGTTCTGTCTTCATGCATGCTCTCTTTGAGTTTGAATGGAAAGGACGACACCGGCGGCTGGAACGTGCCGCGGTTCGCGGCTGACGGCGCGCCTCTGTACAAGGCCGCTTCGAGCGTAACGCCCAAGCCCGGCACGGATGTCATCGTTCTGGACGAAGAGTCAAGCTACGTATTTGACGCGGATGGGAAATCCGTCCGGACAGAGTATTTGGTTTATAAAGTTTTGACGGAGAACGGAGCGTCCGGCTGGGACGCGATTGCCGTGGGATGGGAACCGTGGCATGGGGAGCGCCCCTCAATCAGGGCGCGAGTCATCACTGCGGACAACGTTGTTCATACCCTCGATGCGAAAACCATAACCGACGCGCCGGCGGCGGACTCGGATGAGAAGACGTATGGCGATGGACGAATCGTGCGTGCTCCTCTGCCGGCGATTGCCATCGGATCGGTGGTGGAAGAAGAAGAGGTACTGAGGGAAAGCGCGCCATTTTTTGGAGCGGGGACGGTGTCGCTGGATTATTTTGGACGGGGCGTGCCCGTGCAAAATTCGAAACTCACACTAGATGCGCCTTCGGCGCTTCCGCTGCGCTACGAGACGAAATTGCTTCCAGACGTGAAACCGCAAAAGAGCGAGAGCAATGGGCGCACACAAATCATCTTCCGGCAAGGCCCGATGGACGCACTTGATTCGGCCGAGAACTATCTACCTGCGGACGTGCCGTCGCGGCCCGAGATACGATTTTCGACGGGGGCTTCCTGGCAAGCGATCGCGGAGGGGTACGCAAAAATCGTGGATGAGAAAGCCAGCACTAAAGAGGTGCAGACTCTCGTGAACGGATTGGTCGCCGGCAAGACCACGCGTCAGGAAAGGGCCTCGGCAATCGTTGAATATTTGAGCCGGGAGATTCGCTATACGGGCGTGGAATTTGGAGACGCAGCGATCGTTCCGCATGCTCAGAGCGAAACGCTAAAGCGGAAATATGGCGATTGCAAAGACAAGGCCACACTGGGGGTGGCCATGCTGCGAGCCGCGGGCATCCCGGCCTTCGTGGCATTGCTGAACGTGGGAGCGCGCGCTGACGTTGACACGGAACTTCCCGGAATGGGCATGTTCGATCATGCGATCGTGTATGCGCCGGGCACGCCAGATTTGTGGATGGATCTTACAGATGAGCATGCGCGATTGGGGCAGTTGCCGAACGGCGACGGCGGGAGGCTGGCGCTGGTAGCACGGGCTGAAACCACTGGGCTGGTAAAAGTGCCGGAAGCGTCGTCGCAGGACAATCTCATTGTGGAAAAGAGAGATATCTTTCTAGCGGAGAACGGACCAGCGCGTGTGGTGGAAACGACGGAGCCGCACGGAGTGTTCGAATCCCAGTTTCGCGCGGCCTATGCGGACGCGGACAACAAAGACAATCGCAAAAGTTTGAAAGACTACTTGGCGTACGAATATCTGGCGGACAACATGACGCGAGTGGAGCGTTCCGATCCAGCCAATCTCTCGACGCAATTTGAATTGAAGCTCGAAGCTGGAAAAGCAAAACGTGGGTCGACAGACCTGGAGGTTTCTGTCGCGGCCATCCGAGTGGAATCATTATTTGACAGGCTGCCGCAAGAACTGACGGTACGGGACAAAGACGAGGAGAAAGACGACGATCCCTCGAAAGACAAACCAAAGAAGCCTCGAGTTGGAGACTATCAGCTTCCAGTGGCGTATTCCTACGAATGGCAGTACCGAATCTTGCCTCCCGATGGATTTCAGGCCAAACCGCTGCCGCCGAATATGAAGACGTCGCTTGGGCCGGCCACGATGTCGGAGGAGTTCGCCAAAGAGAGCGACGGAAGCGTACGCGCGACGATTCAATTTGACACGGGCAAGAGGCGCATTACAGCGGCGGAGGCCAAGGAGCTGAAAGAGAAAGTTGCGGAAGCGCGAGAAGGCGCACCGGTGATGGTCTATTTCGAACCGATTGCCGAAGCGCTGATGAACGAAGGAAAGATGCGAGAGGGGTTCGAGGCCAGCCGCAGCTTGATCGCAAAGCACCCGAAAGACGCCGTTCCTCATCTGCGAAGGGCCAAGATGCTGCTCGCCGCAGGGATGGGAAAGGCAGCCAGGGATGAGGCAATGGCGGCCACGCAACTGGAGCCCGGCTCGGCCCTTGCGCAGAAAACGCTGGCGGGAATCCTGGAATACGATTTGCTCGGAAGACAGTTTCAGAGAGGCAGCGATTACGCGGGAGCAGAAGCGGCATTCCGCGCCGCCCAGAAACTGGACAAGGACGACAACGAGATCCCCGGCAACCTGGCCATTCTGTTGGAGTACAACGGAGAAGGAGAGCGCTACGGGCCTGGAGCGAAGCTGAAGGAATCGGTTGCGGAATACCGAAGTTTGACGGAGGAGCAATTAGCCAAAATAGGCGTGGCCAACAATTTGGCGTTCACGCTTTTCTATGCGGGTGATTTCGCAGGCGCGCAGAAATACTCTGAGAGCCTCAATCCTCAGCTGAGCTCTGTGATCGTTGCCGCGGAAACGGCTCTTCATGGGGCTGAAGCGGGAATGACCGAGGCCCGGAAGCGAACCGCGAGCGAAGCCGACCTGAAGACAGTCCTTATGGGTGCCGGGGGAATGCTGATGCGGGCCAGGATTTACGCACCCGCAGCGGACTTGATGGCAGCTGGCGCGTCTGGAAACAATGCATCGAACACGATGGCGCTTGCGGCCATGCTGCGCAAGGCGGTGCCACATGAAACGATAAAGGTCGAGGATACTCCAAGCAATTTGGTAAAGAGAATGTTTCTGATGGCCATGGAGCCTGACATTACGGAGGAGAAGCTAGATGCGTTTGAGAGCCGGAACGCAAAGAAGGTCACGGCGAGGAAGACACCCGAAGAAATAGAACGGACGCTGACCTCGATGCGGTCCATCCGTCGCAGCATCTCCCGCATGGGTCTTCCCGCGGACGTAATGGTGGACATCATCATGACGGCGATGCAGGAGCAGGCCGAGGGAGACGATGCGTCTGGGTACCGGGTCACACTGACGCCAATGGGCACGAACAAAACTACGATGTGGGTGGTCAAGGAGGACGGGAAGTACCGCGTGCTGGATAGTGCGGACAAACCCAATTCAGTCGCACTCGAGATACTCGACCGTGTCCAGGCCGGAAACAACTCGGGAGCAAAGGTGCTGCTGGACTGGGTGCGGGAGGAAGAGCATTTGGCGGGGGGAGATGATCCGCTGGCGGGATATGCGTTTCCGCGAATGTGGACTAAAGGAAAAGAAGCGGCGGCGGAAACGATGAAAATTGCGGCCGCGGCGATCCTGGCGCAGACGGCAGAAACGGCAGGGGACGGCGTGAAGATTCTGGAAGCGGCACGGACCAGCGCAAAGAGCGACGCGGAAAAACTTAACCTGGATATAGACCTATTGAGCGCGTACAGCAACCTCTCGGAGTATCAAAAGCTAGAGGCGAAGGCGGCGGAGATGGCGAAGGAGTATCCCGAATCCAAGACGCTGTTTTTTGACAGGGAGATTGCGCTGCGGGCGATGGGAAAGTACGGGGACGCGGACTCGTTGGCGCAGGAGATGAGCAAGCGTCTTCCGGAGGATACAGATATCGCGCGTGCATTCATTTATACGGCCGTGGCGCGCGAGGATTATGCCAAAGCGCACGAGTTAGGCGAAAAATTGGCGGCGTCCGGCAAGGCGGAAGCGAACGACTTGAATGAGGTTGCGTGGACTTCCTTATTTACAGGCAAAGTGAGCCCAAGCGATCTTGACACCGCGATCAAAAGCGCGGAGTTGAGCCAGAGCAAGAATGCGGGGATCTTGCACACACTCGGATGCGTTTATGCGGAGATAGGAAAGACCAAGGAAGCGTTGGAAGTGTTGCTGCAGGCGATGGATCAATTGGCACTGGATGAGCCGGATCCGAATTACTGGTACGCATTTGGACGCGTCGCCGAACAATATGGGGAGAATGAAGTTGCGAGGGCGGATTACAAGCAAGTGAAGAAGCCGGAGAAGGCCTTACAAGTGCCGGGAAGTTCGTACCGATTGGCGCAGATGCGATTGGCCACCATGGACGGCCGGGCGCAAAAATAGACACGGCAAGAGCTTTGCGATCGTCGCCAGCGCAAGCGTGGTTCAGCCGGAAGTGTTCCCGAGCCTTCCCAACATTGCCTGCGTTCCCCGAATGCAGCCGAAATCCAGCCAGTTCTAAAGGGTTTAGGCGACTGGCCGAAAGGCCAAGTACGCCCTCGACAAGTCCTATTGTCGGGCGCAGACCTGAATGTTTTCTAGAGAGAGGGGACCCTTTTTCTGAAGACGTGCAGGAGGTCTACGGCAATGGGAGACAAATGCACGAGATTGGGCTGGATTATTGCCTGCGGCGAGACCGGCGTTTTGCCGTTTCCGTGTTTGGCAATCGCGTGCTTGTGTCTGATGGTTGTGACGACCGCTGCTGCGCAGGTTGCGACAGCAGTTCACGATTCGGATTCGGGCGTGCGGTTGGTGAACATCGAGGAAGGACGCTCGATCGTGCATCTGGCTTGGCAGCAGGAACGGGCTGAGACTCGCGCGCGTGACTGCTCGCACCTTGTTCACGAGATTTACGTGCATGCGGGATTTGAGTACCCTTATGCGAGCTCTTTCGAGATTTATGCGGGGAACAGGAATTTCACGCGGGTGAAATACCCGCATACCGGAGATTTGATTGCCTGGCCTGGACATGTGGGAATCGTTGTGGATCCGCTGCAGCACAGTTTTTACAGTCTGGTGAGGACGGGCCTGGAAGAGCAGGATTATCAGTCGGCTTACTGGAGGTCGAGAGGGAGGCCGCGATTTTACCGGTACAAGGTGGAAACGGGCGGAGTGGTACGAACGGCGAGTGTGGCGGACTCGTCCGGCGTTTCGAACGCACAAACAGCGCGAAGTTTAAAAACGCCCACGGAAGAACGAAGCACAATGGCGGGTGTTTCTTCGAGACAGCCGGCGATAACGTCGCCGGTGAAGACAGAGACCATGTATAACCAGGCTGTTCGGCGCGGGTCAGAGGCCTCGAACGACACGGCTCCGGCGTTCGAGATTCCAGCGAGCTTGCTGATCGCTACGGGGAACCGTGCGCCGACGCGCGAAGAAGTGGCGGAAGGCATTTCCGGAGCGAATGAGGCAATGGGCGTCGCGTTGCAGGGCGAGAATCCATTCCAGAATCGGACGCCGCTGGAGATTGTCCAGCAATTCAAGGTGGAAAAGGTGAGCGTAAAGCACGACCACGGTTGGGCACGCGTAGCCGTCGATTCCAAGGTCTTGATTGACGGCGGAGTCGTTCGTGTGAAGCATCGGCACGAAAAAGTGCGGTGGGAACTGCGGCGAACGGGATCGGGCTGGGAAGCTGTTACGCCAACGGATCGAACGTATGTTTCCAATGACGGGGCGGTGAAAATTCTCGCTGCCAATCTTGCACAACTGGCGAACAGCGATGGCGCCGCCCAGCATCAACAAATTATTCTGCAACAAGAATCGCAACTTGCCGGCATTCTGAACGCGCTGCTCGAGAACAAGCAGGATCGTTAACAGCGGTTACTTAGCGAGCCACAAAGACCGGCAGAGCGAGTCAAAACTCCTTCTGCCCGGTTAAGTAAACAAAACTCATTCGTAACGCAGAGCCGTAATGGGGTCAACCTTCATCGCGCGGCGTGCAGGAATATATGCTGCGAGCAGCGCCACCGCGATCAGTGCTGCGGCGACGGCAGCGTAGGTGAGTGGATCGGTAGGCGTAACGCCGTACAAGAAGGTGGCGATGAGACGGGCAACGCCGAGAGCGACAGCGATGCCGACGACTACGCCGATGACGGCGAGCTTCAAACCCATTTTGGCAACCTGACCAACCACATCCGATGAGCGAGCGCCGAGAGCCATTCGAATGCCGAATTCACGAGTGCGTTCGTTCACGAAATACGACATCACACCATAAATGCCCATCAGGGCGAGAAGCACGGCCATGCCTGCGAAGATGCCGAGAATGCGCATATAAAATCGATAGTCTCCAACGGACCGATCGAGAACTTCATCCATGGTTGTGATGTGCGTGATGGGTTGCTCGGGATCGAGGTCTGAGACTATTTTCTTTATGGCGGGAACTAGACCTGCATTGCCGGCGCCAGGAGCCGTTCGAATCGCCAGTTCTTTCCAGAGACTATTGACTATGGTGCCGCCAGGGAAAACGGCGGGTTGCTGGAGAAAGGAAGAATAGATGAAGGGAGGAGCCTTCTCCGACAGACCGAAGTGCTTGACATCGCCGACGACACCGACGACGACGCGCGGACGCTCCTCGTCCACGGGATAGGGGTCGTAGCGCAAGAGCACCTCGCGTCCAATGGGATCTTCGTTGGGGAATTCTTTCCGGGCGAAGGTTTCATTGACGTCGACTGCCCACGGTGCGGATTGCGTATCGTGGTCATCCAGGTAACGGCCTTTCTTCAGCGGAATCCTGAGTGTGCGGAAGAAATTTGGGCTGACTTCGTCGTATCCGGCGCGTGGCCGCTGATCGGGAGGAGGCGCGGGGTGGCCGACAATCGAATATGAATAAAACTCAGAGAAATGGGTCGGAAGGCCAGTGATGGCGCCGACAGACTCGACGCCGGGAAGCGCGGCGACGCGTTCGAGGAGTTCCTGGAAAAAAGAGGTGACGCGTGGCATGGCCCGCTCCATGTCGCCGCCTGGTACGCGGTGGACGTAATTGCCACCTTCAGGCAGCTCAACGTCCATCGTGAGGAGATTGCTGGAATCGAAGCCGGCATTGACGCGATGCAGCCGAAGGATGGAGTTGATCATGAGGCCGGCGCCGATGAGCAGCACCATGGCCAAAGCGATTTCGCAGACGGCGAGGGCGTGGCGGGTGATGCCACGAGAGCCAGCGGCAGTGCGGGCGCCGGTCTCGCGGAGGGCGAGGTTCAAATTGGGGTTTGAAGCCTGCACTGCGGGAAACAAACCGAAAAGAAGAGCGGTGAAGAGAGAAATGGCGAGAGTGAAAAGAAGCACGCGAGCGTCAATCGTGAAGTTATGCGAGCCGGGAATGTCGCCAGCGAGTTTCCGAAAAAGCTGGATGCCCCAGATGGAAAGAACAATTCCCAAAGCACCGCCCACGGCTGCTAGCAGGAGGCTTTCCGCGAGGAGTTGTTGAATCAGGCGGCCACGGGTAGCGCCGAGGGAGGCGCGCACGGCATATTCGTTGCGGCGCGTTTCTGTGCGCGACTGTAGAAGATTGGCGACATTGGCGCAAGCGATCAGAAGGACGAAAGCGACTGCGCCGAAGAGCGGGTAAAGCGGCTGCCGGGCCCATCCGAATAGCGCTTCATGCAGAGGCATGAGGTGCTTGCCAACGCCTTTATTCGTTTCTGGATGAGCTTGCGCGATGCGGCGGGCGATGATGTCCATTTCTGACTGTGCTTGTGCGAGAGTAACGCCATTTTTGAGGCGTGCGACGGGCATCAGCCAGTGATCCTGGCGCGCGACGTATCGCCGGCTGGCCGGGTCGATAGGCTGCCAGAGATCGTTCGGTTCTCCATAGAAGGGCGTAAAGCCTGGAGGCATGATGCCTACGACCGTCGAGAGGACGCCAGTGACTTTGAAAGTTTTTCCGATCGCAGCCGGGTCCCCCTTGAAATATGTTTTCCAGAAAGAGTTGCTGATGACGACAGTTTGCGTGGTGTCCTGCATCTCATCAGCAACAAAAATCCGGCCGAGGAGCGGCTTCGCGCCTAAAAGGCTAAAGAAATTGGGAGAAACGTTTTGTTCGCGAATGGTTTCGCCGCCGCGGATGCCTGCGAGCGTAGCGGTTTCGGTGCCACTGGTGAGAGCGATGTCGTCGAAAACGTGATTTTGTGCTTTCCAGTCGAGCATCTCGGCGATTGGAGGCGGTTGCATATCGTCAGGATGACCAGCGGCAGTTTCCCAGATGGCGACAAGACGGTCCGCGTGAGGAAAGGGAAGCGGGCGGTAGAGCAGCGCATTCATGACACTGAAAATGGTGCTATTGGCGCCGACCCCGAGAGCCAGGGATAGGACGACGACCGAAAGGAAACCGGGATTCTTGCGGAGGCCGCGTGCGGCGTAGCGCAAATCTTGCGCAAAGGTTGAGAACCAAGAAAGGGCTCGCATATTCGCGTGGCCTCCTTTGGCCGAAACCGGGGCACTCGCAACCCTGCGACTACGGTGTTCAGATGATAGCTGAATTTGGGGGCTTGCGTGATGGCATGATTTGGATGTCAATGGCATCATCGTCGAGTTCGGACAACTTCTGACAGGCAAGCGGCGAATACAAACTTGGTGGAACGATGAATCGAGAAGAGAACGCGGGGAGAATGTCGAAGATTCGACCGGACACTATGGCGATTCAAGAGGCACGCGAGTTTTTGGCGAAATTCTTTGCGGTGACGCGATTGGTTGCTGCGCCATTTTTGAGCGAGCGGACGGGGAAGAGCGTTTACTTGAAACTGGAAGCGGAGCTGCCGACTGGCTCGTTCAAGGTGCGCGGGGCGCTTTGGGGGTTGGCGACGCGACTAAGAAATTGGTCCGTGAAAGAAGTGATTGCGTCGAGCACTGGGAATCATGGGGCGGCGGTGGCGTATGCAGGGAAGTTGTTCGGGGTGAAGGCGCGGATTTTTCTGCCCGCAAATTGCAATCCCGTAAAACGCGGGCGAATCGCTGCGCTAGGAGCGGAGATTGTCGAGAGCAGCGGAGCAGATGGGGCGGCGGCATTCGAACTGGCGGCGGAGTATGCAAAGCTGCCGGGTGTCTATTTCTTGAATGATGCGACAGACGCGGATTTGCCTGCAGGTCCTGCGACGATTGGCTGCGAAATTCTTGAGCAGTTGCCCGAGGTCAGCTCGATGGTGGTGCCGATGGGGGATACCGCGCTGATTCGTGGAATTGCTGCGGCGGTAAAACAACTTTCGCCGACCGTGAAGATTATCGGAGTACAAGCTAAACGAGCTCCGTCGTATTACCTATCCTGGCAGGAAAATAAGGTTGTGGGGACAGAGACGTGCGACACGATCGCGGATGGATTGGCGACGCGTACTCCGGATGCGGAAAACGTGTGCGACATCAAGCGCCTGGTGGACAATGTGGTGCTGGTGAGCGAGGAGCAAATGCTGCATGCGATTCAGACGCTGCTTATCGAAGAGCATGTCGTAGCGGAACCGGCAGGCGCGGCGAGCACGGCGGCGCTGCTCGGCATGGGCAGCAGTGCCGATATCGGAGAAAACGTTGTGCTGATTGTCAGCGGCGCGAATATTTCGCGGGAAGTGTTACGGCGTACGGTCGGCGCCGCATAGCAAGCCTTGGTTACTTCAGGTCGAGCAATATTTTGAATGGCTTGTGTCTTCCCCAGCGGTAGACCTTAAAATCACTGTCCAGCGTCAAAATGTCGGCGGTTTCAAATTCCTCTGCCAAACGGATGAGGCAAGCGTCGGCGAGGTCAATCTGTCTGTCCCGGTATTTACCCAGAATCTGCTTCACGCCGGCAGTTTCCTGGGAAAGCTGGAAAGGGATTTGAAAGATGCCTGCGTTGACGTTATCGATGACTGCTTCCGGAGCACCAGACAGTTTTCGCAAGAGATAGCAACTTTCGGCGATGACGGCTTCACAGGTAATGAGTGGCGCTTCAACCGCGCGAACGGCGTCGGCACATGCTTGATGATATTTCTCGCTCCGGTCCAGCAGCGCTACGATTACCCCGGTGTCGAGCAGGGCCGGTTTCACCGACCGAAATTCTTCAGATGTTTCTTATTGGAGCCCAAGTCAGACGCGCCCGAACGGAACATTCCCAGACCGATAACGGCGTGTTTCTTTCTGCGCAATCGGGTGGTCTCCAATACGCGGAGGCCTTCCCTGACGACTTGTGAGGGAGTCCACCCAAGTTCCCGAACCAGAGTGGCCAGTCTCTTCCGTGATTGGGGATCTAATCTTGCCTGGATTGAAGAGCGCATGGTTCATTGTACTGCAAATTAGACAATGTATGCCAAAGCATTCCGACTCCGCCACAACTTGGGCAGGGATGAAGACTGGCGAGTCGACAGCCCCGGATCCACCAGTGATAGAACTGTGGTACTCTCCCGGAATTGACAGGAGCGGATCATGCCACCCGCGAATGCTACCCACCTCGCTGTCCTCGTCATCTCGATCGCATTGGCTGTGCTGGTGTATCTGCCTATTCAGCGGAACTTAGGTGATTTGCTATCTCGAGTTGTGGCTGTGCCCGCCGGAGTCGTCTTTTACAGACGATGCTTCTTGCTTTTGTTAATTTTCGGAGTATTGGGGCAAGCCGTGGCAGCGGGCCCGGACGTGAAGCCTGGGCTACACTTCATGGAATATGTCTGGGGCGTGGCCTCGGGGTTGGGTGATTCACTGCAATACATCTTTCTCACGTTGGCCATTTACCTTGTGTTGGTGACGATTCTTGTAGCCGCGTTGAAGCCCAAAGATGACAAATGAGCAGTATTTAATCGTTTCGTATTTTTGTGTTGCCCCGGTCTCCGTAGGGATCGGATTTGTGGCGTACCTTTGGCTAAGAGGGCCCTTGCGTGGAATAGCCGCGACGCTTCCCTGGAAAGGGTTCCGCGAACTTCTGGTGCGCCTCTTCCCTGCGGGGATCTTGCTTCCGGCGCTGTTGGGCTTTCTCAGCGTGAGCTACAAAGGCTGCAACATCCGGGAATATGACAAGATCATCGCTCGCCGTGAGTACCTCGTCAGCAAGAATCAGGAACAGATTTCGGCATCTTTAGTACACGTCGTGTGGGCTGTGTTCGCGTGGTGCGCACTGATTGCAATTTTTCTGGCAGCCAAGCGGCGATTCGATCTTCGAGACAAATCCCACCCAGCAGCAAGCGAATAGGTTGGTTCGAGTCCGCGTTTAGTGTCTGGGCGAGGCGGAGTTGCGGAGGCCGAGGACACGCATCAGGGTAGCCTGGAGCTTGAGTAGCTCTCTTTCGCGTTCGTGCTCTTCCTTGGAGCGGTCGTTGAGGGCTTCTTTTAGCAGAATCAAGTTGCGCCGAAATTCCATCTGAGCCAGCACGAGGCGGCTCAACGCCTTAAGCCCGTCACGTTGCTCCGGTGCCAATTCGCGGGGAGTTAGATCGACCACGCAAATCGTGCCCAGCGCGTAGCCGTCCTCGTTGATCAGCGGCGCTCCGGCGTAAAAGCGGATGTGCGGATCCTCAACAACAAAGGGGTTATTGCGAAAACGCTCGTCCTCAAGAGCATCCGGTACCACAAGAACTTCCGATTGCAGAATCGCAGTTGAACAAAACGCGACTTCGCGGGGAGTTTCCGTCACCGTGATGCCAACGCGCGATTTGAACCATTGGCGCTCGCCGTCGATCAACGAAATCAGGGCCACGGGAGTCTTGCAGATGAAGGAAGCCAACTGAGCTAGATCGTCAAAGGGTTGTTCGGAGTCGGTATCGAGGATGGCGTAGCGCTCGAGAGCAGCGAGCCGCGCGACTTCGTTGAGCGGTTTGGTTAGGGGCATGATGCGCTCCGGGACATATCGAAAGGCTGGCGTTACGGCGCCGAATGGCCGCCATCATACTCCAACTTCTCGAATAGCGCCTCATGGCTCGCGGGCGACGCGCAGGAAGTCGGGCGAACGGTATCGCACCGCAGCAATCAAGGTTTCTGCGCCGCTTCGCCCAGTTTCAAGACGAGGACCTGGCCGTTCGAATGGAAGTTGCCGCCCGTGGCCGTCTTTGCTTCCTTCATGGGATTTGCAGGAAGGATGTGCGTAACTTCCGCGACCATGCCCGTCGAGGCCAGCGTTTTTTCCACGTAGTCGCGCTCGAGGTCGACGTCGGGATCGATCTTGTGAGTGATCCCATTGTTGCGCTGATCTTTTTCGAAGCCAACATCGTGAGTTGCGGCGCCAACCCAGAGAGTTTGGCCGTTGATTTCCATGGGCGCTTTCCAGATGCGCAGGTGATTGCGCGAAGCAGCGACGGAAATCGGTTCGGCGTGCGCCCACCCATAATCTTGCTGACGTCCAAAGAGGTAGAGCGGACTCATCGGCATGTTGAGATAGGACTCCTTGGAAATGCTTTCGAGCAAGCCGTGAAGCAGAGCGTCCTTGACGTTGGCGTCGACCTTGACCCAGCCCGCGGTGACGAAGACCTTTTCCATCTCGTCCTGAGAGCCAATAATCAGGAAGTTGACCATGTCGCCGGGATTGCCGGCTTTATCGGAGACGCGGCGCGGGATTTTGGCGAAAAGGTGGCCATCGATGTCTGGCATGGAAACCACTGTTCGAGCGACAAATAAGCGCGAGTGTGAGTCCGCAGGAAAAATTTTAATTTGAACTGTGTATGTCCCATCGCCCCGGCCATCGCTGAGTTGATTGATGCCGACTGAGAGGCGGCCGGCAATCGGCGAGACAAGTTGGCGATTTGCGCCGATCAGAAAAGGTTGCGAAATACCTTCGTCACCGATGCGGCCGATGAGCGCGCCGCGCCCAGCAGCGTTGAAGGGCAGATCGCGGAGAAGATCTTTGAAGCCGCGAGGTGCGCCGGCAGGAGCGATATCCGTCAGCTGGCCGGAGTACCGCATCGTCCCCGTGGCTATGATGGAGACGCGTTCGCCAGCTTGCACGTCCATGCCTGTGTCGGCCCATAGGGAATCTCCGGTCAGCTGAATTTCCTGCGACGCCCGAAACGTCCCGGTAGGGGTCGAAGAGGCGGGCGGGTCCGCAGATGAAGACGCCGCTGGGGATTGTTGCGCGTTCGGGGCGGCGCCTTGCCAAACAAGCTGCGCGCTGAGAGGCGAGAGCGAAAGCACAGGGCAGGTACAGATAAACAGCCAATGGGCAGCTATCGTCACAGTGGGAGAACGCATGCAGCAAAGCCATCCCCAAGAAGGTGTGAACGCATCCTGACACGTAACAGATGCTTGGCAACGCTGCAAGAGTTGGATCGAATGCTAACTGGAGCCAGGGGGATACGATGTGACAGGGATATTCCAGGAGGTGCGATTCCTTGACGGATGGGAAGTGCGCTTGTAAATTGGCAAGATGCCGCAGGGTGGCCAGGATGTGATGTAAGGAACGCCCCAGGGTATTGTACCGGTGAAGGATGAGGCACGCGCTTTCGTCATTTTCACCTTAGAGTTTGAGGGAGCAGTTGCAGGGTGCCGGTTCGAGCGGGGCTGCGCAGAATTCATGTCAAAACAACGTTGGCGAATGGCGATGGCTGCGACGTGCGCGGCGGCAGTTTTTTTGTTTGGACCACTTTCCGCAAGAGGGCAAATGCCCTTGCCCGCTCAGCGTCCAAAGGCGGCGCCCGTCACAAACATAACGATCGCCCCCAGCGAGGCGATGTTCACCACGATGTGTGCGTTGCTGGCTTCCGGCTTCGAATCCAATGTGAGCGCGGAGAACTGGCACCCTCTGCGAGCGCGGCTTCGCGAACAAATGCAACAGCAGCAAGGTCCTGCGGTGGATGCCCTACGACAATTTTACAAAGAGCACGAGCTGCCCGATCCGGGCGCCACGCTCTCGCGTTACATTTGGTTTGGTCTGCTCTCCGGACCTGCTCCCAAATTCCGCATCACCCTCCAGCGCGACGACCAACCCACGGAGGTGCTCGCCCTCGAAGGCTTTAGCGAAATTCTTTCCAATTATTACGTAGAACAAAACATTGGCCAACTGTGGAGGAATTTACAGCCTATTTACCAAAGCGAAATCGAAAAGGCGCACGACCCGATTGCCGACATCGTGTTTAAGGCTACGGGCTATCTGCGGCAGCTCCAGGATCCCTCGACCGATCGGCAGTTTACGGTGATCATCGAGCCGCTGGTGGGGCGCATCTCGAATGTGCGGAATTCGGGGGAGCATTATTCGATCGTTCTGAGCGGCGCCGACGACATCCCGGTGGACATAGTCAGGCACGCCTTTTTGCATTTCCTGCTCGATCCGCTCCCGCAGCAAAACCCGCATGTGCTGGCGGTCAAGCGCCCGCTCTATGACAAGGTGGCGCTCGCGCCTCGGCTCTCGCCGGACCTGAAAGATGATTTTTCAGCGTATTTCGCCGAATGCCTGGTGCGAGCCGTAGAGTTGAAGCTGAAGCGCATCTCTCCCGGTGAACGGGAAGCAGCCATGGAACGCGACGACGTGGACGGATACGCGCTAGTGCGATCTATCTTTGAGGGATTGGTGAAGTACGAAAATTCCGAACCGTCCATGGCACTGTATTTTCCGGACCTGGTTCGAGGAATCAATCTGGCGGCGGAGTCCAAGAGAATTGCCGCAATCCAGTTTGCGCCCGGGCAGTATGGAGAAAGCGCCGAGGACGGCGGCGCCGAACAGGTTGTCCGCCACAGAATCGTGCCCACCACCGTGCCAAACGACGCCGAGGCCATCGCGGAGCTGACGGATGGCGAGCGGCGAATCGCGGAAAAAAATCCGCGCGCGGCGCAAGCAGCATTCGAAAAGGTGCTCGCAAAATATCCAGATCAAATTCGAGCGTGGTACGGACTGGGAATGGTGGCCCTGCTTGATCATGATGGTCCGCGCGCCAAACAGGTCTTCGGAAGGCTCACGGCAGGAGAACACGCTGCGACACACGACCCCATGGTGCTAGCATGGTCACACGTTTACCTGGCAAGGATTTATGATGATGAAGGAGAGCAGGCGCTGGCCAAAAGCGAGTTTCAGGCAGCGCTCGCGGTACCGGGAGGGCCGGATCGGGCCAGGCGCGCGGCCCAGCAGGGGCTGGAAGTCGTCAATTTGGAAAAACCAACGGAACGGCCTTAGCAGTTAAACGGGAAGTGCAGATGATTTTCGAAAGACAGCAGGGCTAAGCTCGGGATCCAGACTCGAGTGATGACTTGAAGATGAAAACAGGAGGCAGGACATGAAGGGGAAGTGGCAGAAATTAATGGGTATTGGAACTTTTGCGGGGTTTTTCTTGTGCGCGTGCGCTGGGGTAGCAGCCCAGAGTGCGCAGAGCGGGCAGAGTGGGCAAAGCGGGCAGACCGGACAGACTGGCCAAAGCACACCCGCCGGACAGACGCCAGCGGACAAAGATAAGGCGAATACGCTGACGCTGGACACGCCGGCGCCGCCCGTGAACGCGGAGGAAGACGCCGCCTACAAGGCGTTCGAAGCCATGCCGCTGACGGATGGGCCGAGGAAGATTTTGGCGGGCGAACAGTTCGTTCAAAAATATCCTCAGAGCCGCTACCTTCCGCCCATCTACTCGAATCTCGTTAAACTTTACCTACAGGCGAATGAGATACAAAAAATGCAGGACGCCGGCGAAAAGGACGTGGCACTGGCTCCGAACGACGTGCAGACTTTGGCTATCCTCGGCCAGACGCTTCCCCGGGCTTGGAACGCCAGCATGCCGAACGCTGCGGTGCAGCTCGACAAGGCGGAAAAGTTCTCGAAGTCGGCGATCGAACTTACTCCGACGATCGCCAAGCCTGCTGAGTTGACCGACGCTCAATTCACGATGGCGAAGAATCAGACGCTCGCGATGGCTCACAGCGGGTTGGGGCTGGTCTATTTCCGGCGCGGAAAATTTGACGCAGCTATTCCCGAGTTCGAAGAAGCCACCAGAGTTGATCCGAGCCCGGAGATTGATCCTGTGAATTTTTACGTCTTGGCTATTGCAGAGGAAAAGACCTCGCATTTTGATGCCGCCGTTGCGGCATTTAACAAGTGCGCTACCGTGCCGGGCGGCTTGCAGCCGACGTGCAAGAACGGCGCCATAGAGGCGAAGAAGCTGGGCGCCACGCAGTTGAGCGCACCCCAATAAACGCCGAAATTCGGCGCGCTGCGGAAGGAAATGACACAGGGACATGCAAAGCAGCTTGAGGAGCGTCTCGGCCATCGTTTCGAGCGACCGGAACTCCTCGAACTCGCTTTAACGCACAGTTCCGCAGTTCCGGAGTTACGGGCAGAACTTGCGGAAAGCTCCGCGGAGGCGGCCGCCATCGGGGATAACGAACGGCTGGAGTTTCTGGGAGACGCCGTTCTCGAGTTGTTGGCCAGAGAATATCTACTGGAATCTTTTCCTGGGTGGAGAGAAGGGCAACTCTCGAAAAGCCGCGCCCGGCTTGTGAACGCGCGCGCTCTAGAAAATGCCGCACGCCGCTTGAATCTCGGCGACCACCTGCGCCTTGGGCGTGGAGAAGAGAAAACCGGGGGCAGAGACAAGCCGGCGTTGCTGGCCGACGCGTTCGAAGCGGTGGTGGCTGCGGTTTATCTGGATGCAGGCCTGAGCGTCGCGCGAGATGTGCTCCGGCGGCTGCTTTTTGAACAAGCACTTGAAGAGCGGGGCGAGCGTATCGGGGATTCGGACCGCAAATCCGCTCTGCAAGAATTTTTGCAAGGCCGTGGCCAGCCGCCAGCCGAGTACCGGCTCTCCGGCGAGAGCGGGCCCGATCATCAGAAATTATTTCAGGTCGATGTTTGGATCAAAGGTGAACGCATGGCCAGCGGCGAGGGAAGCACAAAAAAAGAGGCCGAGCAACGGGCCGCCCGGACCGCGATGGAAATGCTGGAAGGAAAGTGAGCTACTAGAGGATCGGAAAGGCCGAGAGCGAATGGCGGACGATACTGCGGTGAAAGTCGAGGAGCCGGTGGCGCCGGCGGAGCCGAAGAAAGAGGAGCACCACGACGATCCGACGACGATTTCCGAGTACCTGGAATCGTTGCTGGTCACCGTGCTTCTGGCCCTCTTCGGAACCAGCTTCGTTGTGCAGGCCTTCAAGATTCCCTCCGCTTCGATGGAAGGCACACTCCTCATCGGAGATCATCTGCTCGTGAACAAATTCATTTTCGGCGGCACTGGTGCCTGGTATGAAAAGTGGCTCCCCTACCGGCCCGTGAATCATGGGGACATTATTGTTTTCAAATATCCCTACGCCGACCATCAGCATTTTGTGAAGCGCGTGATTGGCCTGCCTGGGGACCACTTGAAGATGGTAGACCAACACATGTACGTCAACGGAAAGCTGCTAAATGAGCCGTACGTCATCCACGACCCGACTGTTTTCTACGACAGCTTCAACTACAACTTTCCGCCTACGAGCGATCAGATGATTTCCCCGCAAGTCGTCCCGGAATCGGGCTGGCGGGACACCATTCGTAGCTACGTGCACGGGGATGAGCTCGTAGTGCCGCCTGGAAAGATTTTCGCGATGGGCGACAACCGGGACCGCAGCTCAGACAGCCGCTACTGGGGACTCGTCGACCGCAGCGCGATCATGGGCCGCCCTTTCCTGATATATTGGTCGGTGGATGCCACCAGCAGCGACTATACACAAAGTAGCTTCTTGCAGCGGCTTGAAGGAGTCTTCGAGACGCTCGCGCATCTTCCCGCGCGAACTCGCTGGACCAGAATGCTACGCACCGTGCACTGAAATGTGCAGCCCATTTTGATCGCTGCGTTGGAAAGCGCCGTTCTGAACTGACGCAAAAACAGAAGGTTTCCTTCGTCTTGGCGGCTTTTCATTTGTTTGCCAGTCTGCGAAACTTCCGGACAAGATGAACACGCTACACAAGTGGTGGAAGCCGGCCCTCAAGATAGTCGCGCTTCTTGTGGCCTTGCAGATTGGCGTGTCGCTGCTCGTTCGGACTCACCGCATGCACGCCTATCTCACCGCGCAACTGGAAAGAACGTTTGGCCGGCCCGTCGAAGTGGGAAAATTTTCTGCGCAATTACTGCCTGCTCCGCAACTGGATGCCGAGCAAGTGACGGTCGGCGAAGAATCCGCTTTCGGAAACGAATATTTTCTCAGGGCCGACAACTTGTCCGCGGGCCTGCGATGGACCGGCCTGCTCCTCGGCCATTTTGAGTTCGGGACTCTTTCGCTCAACCGGCCCAGCTTGATCCTCGTGCGCAACAATCTCGGCAAATGGAACTTGGAGCAGTGGCTGCCTCCCGCGAAATCCACCGCGGATGCGGCCGCGCGCCTCTACGGCCCGCCGGCGGCCATCGCACCCGTCAACCGCCTCCAAAATATCGAGTTTGACGACGGCCGCGTCAATTTCAAGAACTCCGACGAAAAGCTTCCGTTTGCGTTAACCGGCGTCTCAGGCAGCGTCGATCAGGTATTGCCGGGACGTTGGCAACTGCGCCTTCAAGCGCAACCGTGGCGTAGCGGCGTCGTCCTGCAATCTGCCGGAACGGTACTTGTACGCGGAGACCTGGCGGGAACTTCTGCGCGGCTACAACCGGCGCAAATCACCGTGCACTGGGAGGACGTCTCGCTCGCGGATCTTTTCCGGTTGCTCCTGGGGAGCGACCACGGCGTGCGCGGCGTCTTTACGCTCGACGGCTTGCTCAAAAGCGGCGCAGTGAGTAGCGCCGGAATAGAGCAAGCGCCGCCAGGAGATTGGGTTTTCTCTCTCGAAGCCCGCGCAGCGCAAATTCATCGTTGGGATCTGATCGAGCGAACTGACAATCCCAGACTGAGAGTAGCCGTCAAAGGTCTCTGGGATGTGGCCGCTGGCAGCGTCAGCACGGACGAAGTCCGCATCGAAGCGACTCGCTCGAATTTGCGAGGCTCGGCAAACTATTCAACCGGCCCGTCTCCCAGCTTTGAGTTGCAAGTTGACTCCGCTGGCATACAAGCGGCGGACTTGCTCGCGTGGTATCGGGCGTTTCATCCGGGCATCGACGATGGAGCCTCGGCCCAACAATTCTTCACCGGCGCGCTGACTTTGCGCGGATGGCCGATTCGCCTTGAAGCCGCGGCTTTCTCCAGCAACGGCGGCGTCGTGCAAGTGCCGGGCCTGATGGTTCCCATCCGAATCGGCCCCGTTCGCGTTCAACGCGAACGAAACATGCTTATCTCCGAACCGGTGCGCGTCGCACTCGGCGGCGCCGCTCGCGACGTCATCGCGCCCCGCAAACGCCGCATGGCCACGCAAATGGAAAACGCCGCCGACATCACTTATACGCAAGATCTGAGCGGCCAGGCGGGAAGTATGAGCATCGAAGGGAACGTCCAAAAATCCGAAGACGTCCTTAAGGCGGCAGCAGCGCTAGGCCAGCCGCTGAATCACGGTTGGGAGCTTTCCGGAGATGCTCTCGCCGTGATGCGGTGGGACTGGCAGAAATCCGCCAGCAGCCGCTGGAACGGCAGAATCATATTTAAAAAAGCCAAACTCGCCGTTGCCGGACTGAACCAACCCCTCGCCCTTCAGGAAAGCACCGTGAATTGGAATGACGGCCTGCGCTCCGTTGACGTTACCAAAGTAAATGGTCTCGGCGGCGCCTGGTCAGGCTCCATCTCCGAAAGAAATATTCCTGATGGAGTCGTCGGCCCTCGCTGGAATTTCAGCCTCACCACAGATCATCTGAGCGCTGCCGAGCTAGACCGCTGGGTCGGCCCTCGTGCCCGTCCCAACTGGCTCCGGCGTCTGCTCTCCTCCTTCCTTGGCGGCACCTCTTCGACCCCAGCGGCAAGTGATCTTGTCCGCCAGATGAGCGCCGAAGGGGATTTGAACATTGGCCAGTTGACGATCGAAAATCTCAAGTTTGCGAATGTGCGCGCGGAGGGTAGTCTCCATGATTTCCAGCTAGACGTCCGCGACGCTGACGCTCAATGGGCTGGCGGCATGGTCCACGCTCAGATGAAAGCCACGTTTGCCCCTGTCCCGAAGTACGACGTCACCGCGAAACTGGCTGGCATGAATCTCGCGGATCTTCCGGCATCTGGCCAGTTTGCGGATCGTGTGAATGGGCTCGCTTCCGGAACCGTGCACGTTGTGACCGCGGGCGTCGGCCGCGACGAGCTTCTGCAGCGTCTGGCGGGCGGCGGTGACTTGCAATTCAGGAACGTGGAATTTCGTGGTTGGGACCTCGGCGCCAGCGTGGCTGATGGCTCACCCCACGCCGGAATATCGCGGTGGACAAGCGGCGCTGGGACGTTTACGATGCGCAACCGCGCCGTCACCATCGATTCTTTGACGCTGCAATCCGGCCAGCAGGAGACTTCGTTGCAAGGCACAGTGAGTTTTGCACGCGATGCGAACCTCACTATTGAAACGTCGAACGCGGCAAAACGGAGCGGCAAAATGATAGGCGCCGGAGAAACTGGCCGCGTGCTCAAAATTTCTGGGCCGCTCGATGGGCCGCGCGTCTCCATTGAAAAAACGGCCGCGCGTCAGCCCGCGGATTAAAAAATGGATGGAGATTTGAAGCAGGCAAATTTAGCGGAAGAATTCTATGACTCCAGGAGGCTGTTAATGAAACGCTACGCACCGTTCTTGATGCTTGCAGTGCTGCTGCTTTGCCCGGCGGCCAAAGCGCAAAAATCGCCCACGCTGGAACAGTTCTTGAGCGCGCCATTTCCGACCGAATTAACTCCCGCGCCCTCAAAGGGCCGCGTCGCCTGGGTCTTCAACGCGCAGGGCGCGCGCAATATCTGGGTCGCGGAGCCGGCCGCGGATGGCAGCTATAAGTCGCGCCAGATTACCTCTTATAAGGAAGACGACGGCCAGGACCTCGGCGAACTCAGTTGGGCGCCGGATGCGGAAACGATTGTCTATACGCACGGCGGCGATCTCGAATTTCCAAACGCCTCTTATCCCAATCCCGATAGCTCGCCGCAAGGCGTCGAGCAGGACATATGGGCTGTTTCGTTGGATGGCGGCGCTCCGAAAAAACTCGGCGAAGGTCACTCGGCTACCGTCTCACCAAAAGGCGGTAACGTCGCCTTTATTTTCAAGAACCAGATCTGGCTCGCCATGCTCGACGGCAGCGAAAAGGCCGAGCAATTGATTCACGCCAACGGCAACGAAAGCGAGCTGCGCTGGTCTCCGGACGGTTCAAAGCTTGCCTTTGCCAGCAGGCGCAATGACCACGGTTTCATCGGCGTCTACGACTTCGCCGCCAAATCGTTGCTTTATCTCGATCCGAGCGTGGACTCGGACCACGATGCCGCGTGGTCGCCGGACAGCCGGCGAATCGCTTTCTTGCGCATCGCCGTCGCGAAAGACAATCTGCCCTTCAGCCCGCGACGCGAAGGCCAGCCGTGGTCCATTCGCATTGCCGATGCATCCACGGGCAAAGGCCAGGAAATCTGGCACGCGGATCCCGGCAGCGGCAGCGTCTTCCACGAAATGGTCGCTGAAAATCAACTAATCTGGGCCGCTGACGATCGCATTGTGTTTCCCTGGGAATATGGTGGATGGCTTCACCTGTGGTCCGCTCCGGTCAGCGGCGGCGCCGCTAAGCTTCTCACTCCCGGAAATTTCGAGGTCGAATACGTCGCCGCTAGCGACAACGGACGCGAAATCGTCTACTCCTCAAATCAGGATGACGTAGATCGCCGCCACGTTTGGAAAGTCTCGCCCATGGGCGATCATCCGGAACCCGTCACCAGCGGCACGGGCATCGAAACGTCGCCCGTCTTCGCGAGCGACGGCAAAACTGTTTTGGTTCTGCGTTCCGATGCCCACATCACGATGCGCCCCGCTCTTGTCGCCGCAAAAGGTGTACTCCGCGACCTCGCTCCTCAATCGCTTCCCGCGGATTTTCCCGCCAGTGCCACAGTCACTCCCCAGCAGGTGATTCTGTCCGCTGCTGACGGCATGCAGATTCACGGCCAGCTTTTTCTGCCGCATGACGCGAACGATGGCGCGCGCCATCCCGCGCTCGTCTTTTTCCACGGCGGTTCGCGCCGCCAGATGCTTCTCGGCTGGCACTACATGCTCTACTACAGCAACGCCTATGCCCTGAATCAGTACTTGGCCAGCCGTGGCTACATCGTTCTCGCCGTCAACTATCGCAGCGGCATCGGCTATGGCCTGAATTTCCGCGAAGCTCTCAACTACGGTGCCGCGGGTGCTAGTGAATTCAACGACGTTCAGGGCGCGGGACTCTATCTGCGTTCGCGTGCGGACGTTGATCCCGGCCGCATCGGCCTGTGGGGTGGCAGTTATGGCGGCTACCTCACTGCGCTCGGCCTCGCTCGCGCTTCCGACCTCTACGCCGCCGGCGTCGATATGCACGGCGTCCACGATTGGAACACGGAAATTCCCACCTTCGCCGCATCCTATAAACCTGGAGAGCGCACCGACTTCGCCCGGCTGGCCTGGGAATCCTCGCCACTCTCTTCCATCAAGACGTGGCGTTCACCCGTATTGCTCATTCAAGGCGATGACGACCGCAACGTTCCTTTCGCGGAAACCGTGGATCTTGCCGAGGCGCTGCGCAAGCAGGGCGTTCCTTTCGAGCAGCTCGTTTTTCCCGATGAGATTCATGACTTCCTCATGCATCGTACCTGGCTGGCCGCTTATCATGCAGCTAGCAATTTCTTCGATAAGTATTTTAGGACGCCTGCAAAATGAAGCGTGGCAGGAGCGCCGGCCATGAATAGAATTCCTCTATTCCTGGGCTTCCTGCTGCTCCTGGCAATTCCGTCCGCATCGTGGCGCACTGCGGATCGCGTTCTCCTTTTTCCGAAGCTCTATGTCGGACAAATCCTCCGCTACCAGGTCGGCTTTCGCTCCACGACCAAGACGGACACGGAAAGCTCTGTCGCTGCTCCCATGGCTCCGAGCGGCGGGCAGACGAACGCGAATCTTTTTTTGCAGGTCGAGGTCGAGGACTTGCGCAACGACGCCGGCGATAATATGGCAAGGTTACGCGTTCAGATCGTCGAGCCTGATGCAGTCTCGGCGAAATCCGGTGCGCCGCGGAACACTGAGCAGAATGCGAGCGGCGCCGTCGCCTCGGGGAAGCCTGGCAAGACGATTGAGTTCACCCTTCGCACCGGCGGTCTGGTCACGGATATCGAGGGCGTGGACAAACTCTCCCCCGATGAGCGAGCCGCCTGGCAGGAATGGGTGGACCGGTTCGGTGGCGCCGCCGCATTTCCCGAAAAAGGCGTGAAGCCGGGCGAAAAGTGGAAGACCGACGAGCCGATTCCCAATGCGCTGCTCGCCTGGCTTTCCTGGGAAAAAGAATCGGAGTACGTGAACGACGCTCCGTGCTTTGCCATGAAGCTCACAGCCGCGGGCGATCCCGCCGCGGGCCCGCAATCGGAGGAAACCTGCGCGGTGATTCTCACGACCGCAATCCTGAAGCAGAAGTCCTCTCCCAAGAACGCCACGCCAGAAGATTACAAGCTCCACGATCTGCGCAATACGGGCACGGCGTCGGGCAAAAACCAGGTCATCAGCTATTTTTCCTTGAAAACCGGCCTCGTCGTTCGCGCGACGGAAGATGCGAATCAATCGATGAGCGTGACAGTAGCCACTGCGGACGGTTCAAATCGAGTTCACTACACCATCACCGCGGAAAGTCACGCGCGCGTGCTCTTGCTTGCCGACCCGCCGGCCAATCACCCCTGACCTCCGCGCCTAACCACAATTCCGCGTCAATTTGCGTCAAGTAGTATAATGGGCGTTTCGGCAGTGTCCGGAATTCGCATTGGGAGCCCCTTCCATGAATTTCAAGCTGCGCAGCAACTATCAGCCACGCGGTGACCAGCCCGCGGCCATAGAACAGCTCTCTCGCGGCATTGAAGGCGGCGAAAAACATCAGGTGCTCCTCGGCGTCACCGGTTCTGGCAAGACCTTCACGATGGCCAAGCTGATCGAGGCTTCCAACCGCCCCGCTCTCGTCCTAGCGCACAACAAGACGCTCGCCGCCCAGCTCTATCACGAATTCAAGTCCTTCTTCCCCGATAACGCCGTCGAATATTTCGTCAGTTACTACGATTTTTACCAACCGGAAGCCTACGTTCCCGCCGCCGACATTTACATCGATAAGGAAGCCACCATCAACGATGAGTTGGACAAGCTGCGTATGAGCGCCACTCGCTCTCTCTTCGAGCGCCGCGATGTCATCATCGTTGCCTCCGTCTCTTGCATTTACGGCCTGGGCTCGCCCGAAGCCTATTACGGCATGCTGGTCATGCTCGAAAAAGGCCAGCATACTTCGCGCGAAGCTCTCTTGCGGCGCTTGGTAGACATTCAATTCGAGCGTGGCGAAGATTTGCGCCGCGGCACTTTTCGCGTCCGCGGCGACATGATCGAAATCTTTCCGACGTACGATGACTACGCCTACCGCATCGAGATGTGGGGCGAGACCATCGACAACCTTCGTCAGATCGATCCGCTCACCGGTGAAGTCCGCGCCGGCGCGGAAGACCTGCTGCGTGTCCCCGTCTACCCGCGAAATCATTACGTCATGCCCCAGGAGCAGCGCGACCGCGCCATCGTCACGATTCAGGAAGAACTGTGGTGGTGGAAAAAAGAGCTGGAGAAGCAAGGCAAATTCGTCGAGGCCCAGCGCGTCGTCCAGCGCACCATGTTTGATATCGAAATGATGCGTACCATCGGCTACTGTCACGGCGTCGAAAATTATTCACGCCACCTCAGCGGACGTTTGCCGGGTGAAGCGCCGCCGACCCTTCTCGACTACGTCCCGCAGGATTTCCTGATGTTTATCGACGAATCGCACCAAACCGTTGGCCAGGTCCGCGGCATGTTCAACGGCGATCGCGCGCGCAAGCAGACCCTCATCGATTACGGATTCCGTATGCCCTCGGCTCTGGACAATCGGCCGCTGACGTTCGAGGAATTCGAGCACCGCATGAATCAGGTTGTCTATGTCTCCGCGACGCCCGGCCCCTACGAATTGACGAAAGCCGGCGGCGTCGTTGTGGAGCAAGTCATTCGCCCAACCGGTCTCGTCGATCCGCAAGTCGAAATTCGTCCCGTGAAGGGGCAAGTGGATGATCTGCTCGAACAAATCCGCGTGCGCGCGGAAAAAAACGAGCGCGTCCTGGTCACCACCCTGACAAAGCGCATGGCCGAGGACTTATCCGAATACTTCACGGAAGTTGGCGTCCGCTGCCGCTATCTTCATTCCGAAGTCGAGACCCTCGACCGCATCAAAATCCTGCGCGATTTGCGTCGCGGTGAATTCGACGTTTTGATTGGCATCAACCTCTTGCGCGAGGGCTTGGACCTTCCGGAAGTGTCGATGGTCGCCATTCTCGATGCCGATAAAGAAGGCTATTTGCGCAGCGCGACGGCGTTGATACAGACCATGGGACGTTGCGCGCGCCACATCGAAGGCCGCGCGATTTTGTACGCCGACCGCCGCACCGGCTCGATGAATCAGGCTATCGACGAGACCAACCGCCGCCGCGCGAAACAGCTTGCCTACAATCACGAAAATAACATCACGCCCATGTCCATCATCAAGTCCGTGGACATGGACCTCGCGCGCATTGTCGAAGCCGATTACGTGACCGTTCCGACGGACGACACCGAGCTGGACGCTGCCACCGCGAAAATCAAGAACGAACAGCAACTCGCCGAAATGTTGCAGCAGCTCGAAACGCAGATGCGCGAAGCCGCGAAGAAATTCGAATTCGAACGCGCCGCCCAGCTTCGCGACCGCATCCGCTCGTTGAAACAAAAGGATCTCGCCGGATTGTTTTCGACCGAAATAGCTTCCGCCGCGGAATCGGGCGCCTGAACTTCCCCGGCGGATTCCGCCGCTAAACAATGCCCCGCTTCAATTCTTCAAGCGGGTAAAAGGTCCCGCGCCACGTGATTCCGCCTTGGCTCAGCGTCGCGGCTGTCGAGCGCAACAGCATATAGCAAAGCAAGAGAGCCCCGAGCGGATACGTCAGTGCATAAAGCGGCGACACGCCCATCACCAGGTCGACCCCGCACGCCATCCCCAGCGCCACAACCACCGAAATCGCCGCAACTAGGCGAATCCATCCGTGCCCCAAAAAAATCCCGCCTAGCGGCGCGAGATTCGTGAGCAGCAGGCCTACGAGGGCGGCAGCAACATTTACCAGACTGAAATTTGCCGCGGCAAAAAAGTTCTTCGTCACTCCCCGGATCAGATTTCCAAGCCCCGCGTGCCACCGCACCGATACTGCTTCCTGAGCGATTCCAATTTCAGAGCGAAATCCTGCCTGCTTCACGATTTTTCCCAGTTTCATGTCGTCCACAACTTCCATCGCCAGCCGCCGATGCGTGCCGCTGGCCTCGTACGCAGAGCGTTTCAACAGTTGGAACGCTCCCACTCCCACGTACGCGCGCGAGTGGGGATCGCCGACGCGATGCGGATCCGTCGCTAGCTGAAATGCAAATCCGAAAAAAGTGATTAGTGTCTTCTCCCAGAAGCCGTGCATCTCGACGTCCCCGAAGAGCGTGAGGTGATCGAGATTCCGCTCACTTGCCAATGTGACGGCCCGCCGCAGCGCATCGCGCCTGAATCGCACATCCGCATCGGTGAACAAGAACCATTCGCCATTCGAAACTTCATAGGCTTTTTGCAGCGCGTGCGGCTTCCCAAGCCATCCGCTAGGAAGTTCTCCGACATGCACCGCGCGAAAACGGGGATGCGCCGCCGCGAATTCATCGAGAATGCGTCCCGTTGCGTCTTGCGAACGATCATCCACTGCGATGATTTCCAGTTTTGGGTAATCGAGTTCGGCCAGCGTTGCAAGCGCAGCAGGAAGTTTTTCTTCCTCGTCTCGCGCGGCAAAGAGCAGGGAAATGCTGGGACAATTTTCGTCGCGCGCGGGGCCAAAATCTCTCAACCAGGGGAGTTTCCTTGCGCCATTTGCGATGCGGAGGCCGTGCAGAATCCAAAAAGTGGCAACGAGCGAGAAAAAAACAAGTCCAAATGTATGCATCAAAATTGGTGTCGAATCACGGCCTCGGGTATCCTAGCATGTAATGCCAGGGACCCTTGCGATCATCGGTGCAGGACGCGTCGGACGCGCGCTTGGCCGGCGCCTCCACGAGCTAGGCTGGAAGGTTGGTGCGGTCGTCGCGCGAAGTCAGCCTAGCGCGCGCAAAGCAGTGCGCTTCATCGGAGCGGGGCACGCGCATGCGATTGTCACGCGGCAGGTGCTCCTCACGCAGGTTATCCTGATTGCATCACCGGACCGCGCAGTCGCCGGAATTGCTCACGAACTGGCGCGCATTGGCGCGGAAGAATTGAGCGGTAAGGTCGTTCTGCATTCAAGCGGAGCGCTGAATTCGGAAGTTCTCGCGCCGGTGAGAGGTTGCGGAGCTGCCGTCGGCTCCATGCATCCGCTGCAGTCGTTCAGCGGAGTAGGCGTGCCGCCGCTCGAAGGAAGAGTCTTTGCCATCGAAGGCGACGCTGCGGCCGTGCGCGCTGCTCGCCAAATCGCGCGAGCGCTCGGCGCGATCCCGGTTCGGATCGAAGGATCGAAGAAGCCGCTTTATCACGCGGCGGGGGCGCTTGCCGCGGGCAATGTTCTGGCGTTGATGGAAGCGGCGACGCGCTTGATGACGGCTGCGGGAATGAAGCGGCGCGAATCGGTGCGTGCGCTGCTGCCCCTGACACGGCAGGTGCTTGAGAATTTTGAACGGTTGGGGCCGCGCGCTGCGTGGACCGGTCCGCTGTCGCGGAAGGATTATGACGTGGTGGCCGCGCACCTCGGCGCGATGAAGGATCTGCCGCCGGAGTTCACGCAAGCTTACGAAGCGGTGAACCGCCTCGCCGCGCTGGTCCTGGCGCCGGATTCCGAGGCGATGCTGGCGGAGTTGGAGAAAATTGCGGTGGGCAGGAGATCCAGAGTCAAAGTGACATCGACGGGGGGATAAGCGTGAAACGATTGCAGATTGCGATGGAGAGCACGGCGCTGGCGAACGGCTTGAAGGTGGTCATCGCGCCGGACACGACGGCGCCGGTGGTGACCGTCGGGGTGTATTACAAGATAGGATTCCGCCTGGAGCCGCGCGGGCGCAGCGGATTCGCACATCTCTTTGAGCACATGATGTTTCAAGGTTCCGCGAACGCGCCAAAAATGCAGCACATCAAGCTCATCAATTCGAGCGGAGGCGTGCTCAACGGATCGACGCACTACGACATAACGAACTATTATGAGGCGGTGCCGTCCAGCGCATTGGAACGCGTATTGTGGCTCGAAGCGGATCGTATGCGGGCGCTGAAAGTGGATGACGAAAATCTGCGCAACCAGCGCGATGTGGTGAAGGAAGAAGTTCGCGTTAACGTCCTCAACCAGCCTTACGGCGGATTTCCCTGGCTGGATTTGCCGCCAGTGGCGTTCCGCAACTGGGCGAACTCGCATAATTTTTACGGCGATTTCACCGACCTCGATGCAGCTGACCTTGCCGATGTGTTTGCGTTTTTCAAAACGTACTACGTGCCGAACAACGCGGTCTTGCTGATGCTGGGCGACGTGAAGCCCGAAGAAGGATTCGCGCTGGCGAAAAAACTGTTTGCCGATATTCCTGCCGGAGCGCCTCCGCCATTTGCGGATCCAACGGAACCGGAGCAGAACGAGGAGCGGCGCGGCGAAGTCGAAGAAAAATTCGGAACGCTGCCGGCGATGGCCATCGGCTACGTCGTACCGAAGCGCCGAACGGCCGATTGGTGCGCAATGGCGCTGCTCGACCAGGCGCTGCACGGCGGACGCGCGGGAAAACTCTATCGCGAACTCGTGCTGGAAGAACAGATCGCCGTCGAACTCGACGGCGGCATTGAAGACATTTTCGGCTACAACGGGCCGACGCAGATGGTGACGCGCATTCTGCACAAACAGGAGTATACAAGTGCAACGACGCTGGCCGCTTTCGACGGCGTGATTCGCGACCTCCAGGAGAATGGCATCACGGAGGACGAACTCGCGCAGCTGAAAGTGAAATGGGAATCGGATTATTTTTCGCTGCTCGAGAGCGGCCACGGAGGGATGCCGCGTTATGGCCTGATGCATTTGCTGGCGTGCTTTACGCTGTTTGACGGCGAGCCGCAGCTCGTGAACACGATTCTTGAGGGTTTCCTCGGCGTGAAACGCGAGGAAATCCAGGCGGCGGCGCGAAAGTACTTGCGCAATGAAAAGCGCGCCATCGTATTCCGCCGTCCGGCCACGTCCCGCGCGAAGGAGGCTGCGTAATGGCCACGCGCGCTGTGGCAGAAAACACTGCCGTTCCCGCGCTGGCACCCGAACGCCAGGTGGCCTGGCCGAAGCGCACGAAGGCGCGGCTCTCGAACGGGCTGGAAGTGATTCTCGTCGAGTCGCACACGATTCCGAAATTTCATGGGGACCTTTATTTTCGTTCTGGCAATGCCGCGGCCATCGAGCGCGGGCCGGGCCTCGCGGAAATGACGGCAAGCGTGGTGCGCACGGGGACAGCGAAGCGAGCGAGCCGGCAGATCGAAGAAGATCTGCGGCGGATTGGCGCGGATTTGGCGTCGAGCGCGGGTGCGGATACTAGCGCAATTTCATTCGCCGGGCTTTCTGAATTTGCCGAGCCGTTGCTCGGCATGGTCGACGAATTGGCGCGCGAGGCGTCGTTTCCGGAATCCGAATTCGAGCGCGAGCGGCGGCAAAAACTCGAGGAAGTCAAGCTCAGCCGTACGGAGCCGGGATTTCTTGCGAGTGAAAGTCTCCGTAAGGTCTTGTTTGGCGCTCATCCCTATGCGCAGGTTTCGCCTAGCGAAGATCAGGTCGCAGCGTACAAGCGCGAAGAGTTGATCGGTGTTTACCGCGACTTCTACACGCCTGAGAACGGTTTGTTGTTGCTCGTCGGAGATTTTCAGCCGGACGCGATGCTGAAGAGCATTGAAAAAGTCTTTGGCGCGTGGCGCGGCAAAAAGCCGCAAGCGAGCGTATATCCTGCTCCTGCCAATCCACGCGGGCGGCGTGTCTACTTGGTGCATTTGCCCGGCGCAGTCCAGACACAGATTCTCGCCGGTTGCCATGCCATCACGCGGAAGAATCCGGACTGGGTAAAGCTAGGGCTGACCAACAGTTTGTACGGCGGCGCGTTCAATTCGCGGCTGGTGATGAATATCCGCGAGGACAAAGGCTATACGTACAGTCCGCGAAGCGGCGTCAATCCGCTGCGCCAGCATGGCTTTTTTTCGGTTTCGGCGGCGGTGCGGAACGACGTGGTGGCCGCTTCGCTCACCGAGATTTTCTACGAAATGGACAAGCTGCGCTCGGTGCCCGTTCCGGAAGCCGAATTGGCCGATGCGCAGAATTACCTGAGCGGCGTTTTCTCGATGGGCCTCGCGACACAAAACGGTTTGCTAGGGCAGATTGCTGTCGTGGCGCTGAACGAATTGGCCGAGGATTATCTCGAAACGTACCGGCAGAAAGTTCGCGCGCTCACACCGGCGGATTTGCTTGAAACATCCCGCAAATATCTCGATTCCGCCAATATGCAAATGGTCGTGGTCGGCGACCGCACGCAAATCGAATCGCAAGCCGCACTCTTCGGCGATCTCGAAGTCTTCGACGCCCACGGCAAGCGCCTCGATTGACCGGGTGTCTTTTCGCGCCCTGATCATTTGGCGACCCTGGCAAACAACCTGGGGAGATTCGCGATCAAGGGCAAGCACACGGCGCCAACGACTGTTCCGAGAAGGCAGAGACCGACTCGAAAGAAGCACTTCCAAGCATATTCCGCCATTAGATTTTGTTGAGGGGGCTGGGCCAACACGGCGCTTGCGAATGGCGTCAATTTCTCCGCGGTCCATCGCGGCAAGACTAGCAAAAGAGCCAGGCCTTCCGCGACGAGAGCCGCCATCCCCCAGGTTTCCGATTCGGCTTTGAGCCTGCTCATCTCGGAGGCGTACTGGGGCAGCCCGATCCACTTGCTCGCCGTGACGCCCGAGAAAAACCAGCGATCCAGCGCATAAGCTGCCGCCGCAGCGGTCAAAACTGCGATCGAGTATCTAACGCCATCTTTCCAACGAAGGGCTATCGGGGGGGGATTCATCTCTACTCCGGTCTGTCAGCGCGTTTCGGAATATAATTATTGATCTGATAGCATAACGGATGCATTATTTAACCTCTGATGGTTCCGCGACCCATTACCACGATTCTCCTCTTACTCGGGCTGCTTTGCGCGACGGCTGGGAGCCTTGCTGCCAAGAAAAAACCTCCACCCGCGCCGGTCAACATCAATACGGCAAACTCCGAGGAACTGCAGCAGGTGCCGGGGATCGGTCCTGTGACCGCGGAGAAGATTTTGCAGATGCGCAAGTCGTACGGGCCGTTCAAGAGCGTGGATGATTTGCGGGCCATCAAGGGCGTTGGTCCCAAGCGGCTAGAAAAAATGCGCAAGTACTTGACGGTCGGAAAAACCAGCTCACAGAAAAACACTCGGCCATCGGTGATGCCCGCCAGGGCGTTGCATCCTTCCACGTAGCTTGTGGCCAAGTCAGCATCGGAAACAAAAAGCAGATTCTCCTTGCAAAAACCGCTCGGAGGCGCAGAGGTCCTCGCTTCGCTCGGAATGAGATTTTCTCGAGTTGGCGGCTTCCCATGCGCGCGAATCAGCGGACGCGGCGTGCACCGTGTTGGTGAAAGACCGAATTGCATGCCCATCAGAGCACCTGGTGCGTGGGGCGGGGATCGCCGGGTTTGGATTCGTGGATGCGGAGGGGGACCTGGTCGGCGATGGTGATGCCATAGCCTTCGAGGGCGACTACCTTTTTGGGGTGATTGGTGAGGACGCGGATGTCTTTCAGGCCGAGGTCGATCAGGATTTGGGCGCCGATGCCGCTTTCGTGCTGGACCATGCGCTGACGGGCGGGTTCGCGGTCGAGTTGGCCACGCTTGTGAAAATGAATTTGCGGAAGGGCGCCGGGCTCGTTGGCCGTTTCAACGGTGAAGCCGCGACCGGTGTGGTGAAGATAGAGGAAGACGCCGCGGCCTTCCC
>Ga0335085_10001007_pt1 | contig 66779 bp, 65 predicted proteins | sample Lox_Sample_45_FD_206712 | JGI IMG/M metagenome (GOLD analysis project Ga0335085, IMG submission 206712) | Soil microbial communities from Loxahatchee National Wildlife Refuge, Florida, United States - Lox_Sample_4.5 | ecosystem: Environmental > Terrestrial > Soil > Wetlands | place: USA... | reverse complement strand
CTTGAGGGAGGGTCGAAATTTGCGAGCGCACGCGAAGCAAATTTCGGGGAGGGGAGTTGCTTGGAGAATACCCCTCCCCGAACGAATTCGCTTCGCTCATTCGTTCGACCCTCCCTCAAGGGGAGGGTGTGAAGTTGATTTCGCCTGACGCTGTCTCGCACTAGGCTCGGCGTTTGCGCCGCGTTGTCTTGCGGCGCGTTTTCGATGTGCCCTTCCGCGCGCTCGAACGGCGGCTTGATGCGGCGGACCGGCGCGTCGATTTCCGCGCCTTTTTCTTTGCCGGCGTCCGGCGCGTTGAAGCAGCCTTGCGCTTCGACTTCGCCTTTTTCGCGCGGCCGCCTTTCCTGCTCGCCTTGCTGCCGCCTGTCTTCTTGGCCGCGGTGGTTTTGGCCGAATGCAGCGGCACCGGCTTTCCCGCGAGCAAGGCCGCGATGTTGGCGAGGTTGACCGATTGAGCCCAGGTCGGGTCGAGATAGTGCGCCTTGACCTTGGCCTGATCGACCGGCCCCAGCGCCTTGATCTTCGACGGACCGGCGCGCCACGCGCTGTCCCACAACAGGGCGAGGCAGCGGGCGCCGTCGGCCAGCAACGTGACCGTCTTGTCGCCGAACGTGTCCCACATGGCATCGGGACGGCGAACATAGAGATCGATGATCTCGTCCGGCTTGATGACGCCGAACGTGGCGCGCATGAGATCGACGATTTTCACCGCCGCATCATGGCCGTCCTGCGCGAAGTCCTTGCGGCCATGCGTGCCGGAATGCGTCGCCGTGATGCCAAGCTGCTGGTTCAACCGCTCCAGCAGCGCCGGCGCGTTCGAACTCAGCATGTGGGACTCGTAGGCCTCGTGCACGCCCTCGCCGCGCTTCTTGCCGTCGACCATGTGGTCGGGATCGCCATTGAACTTGTACGAAATGTGCAAGGGCTGGCAGGCGTCGCCGACGTAATGCGCCATGGCGCCGGCGGCGCAGACGAAATCCACCGCGTTGCCGGCGGCGGCCGCCTTCACCATCAGCTCGAAGAACTCCTGCACGCGGAACGGCAACAGGCCGCGGCTCGGATCCTTCACCTGGTCGTAATAGGCGGAGAACACATCGACCGTAACCTTGGCCGGATCGGTGTTCCCCTTCTTGTCGGCCGTGATTTCGAGCAGCGTTTTGCCGTCGGGCTGCGGCTTGTCCATGTCGGCGAAGTGGTTGGGATTTTCGTAGCCGCCGCGGGCGCCCGGACCGTGCATCTTCCACACCTTGTCCGGCACATCGGCCAGCGGCACGAAATCCTGCGTGGATAACCCCTTGAACGTCGCCGGTTTGATCAGTTCGTCGCGGTAGGAAATGCGGTCGAGATTGGCCAGCATGAGCTTGCTGAGGTCCGCGTTGCCCCCCAGCAGCTGGCAGGCCTTGGCGCCGATCGTGTAGTGGCCGACATCCCCCCAATACTCCATGCCGCCGTTCCAGTCGCGCACGACATCGATGTCGAGCTCGCGGCAGACGATGCTGAGCGATGTGGCCAGGGCGAAGGCGTGGGCGCGCATCTCAGTGCCGTCATCGGCGATGATCTCGTGACCGCCCCATTGCACGGCGAACGGCCGCGGCACCTTGTGGTCGGGGTCGTCCTTTGTCGGCGACGGATAATCCAGGCACCAGACCGTGCCGGAATCGCCCTTGCGTGTCGGCGTTCCGTCATCCGTGGCGACGAGAAAATCCGCGATGTAGTCGGCGCCGCCGATCGACTTGTAGCGATAGAACAGCGCGCTCACCTTGCCCGACAGCGGACCCGATGCGCCGCCGAACGCGCGGACCTCCTGCTCCAGAAGATCGAGTGTGATGTTGTCGGTCGTCAGATCCATCGGCAATCCGATGGGACCGATGCCGGCGATGTCGGTGGTCCAGCGCCCGAGGTCATCGATCTTGATGAGGCCGATGTCGAGATTGGAGAAGGCATTGGTGCCGGGCCAATCCTGATAGACCTTGCCGAACGGCAACTTGCCGAGCGTCTTGCCCGATGCCACGCCGATCCGTTCGGCGCGGCCGCGCATGATCGATGAGATGACGTTGCCTTCGTCGCCGGCAACGTGCCGGTTGGTCAGCGCGTAAACCGTGTGGCCGTCGCTCACCAGGCAACCGACGGAGCCAATGTGATCGCGGCCCTGCTCGGTCGTCACCAGGCTGAATCCGCCGCCGATCACGCTGCGCGGGAATGACGGCGCATCGGCCGCAGGCCCGCCGCTTTCGCTTTCCACCACGCGGATTGTGCAAGTCGGCACGACGCGGCCATCGGGCAGGAACAGTGCGCGCGGGACCATCTGGTCGGGCTGCTTGGCGAACTGCTTCTTGTCCAGCCATTCGCTCACGAACACGAGCACGCAAGGCCACGACCAGGCGCGCACCACGGTGTTGTAGAGCGTCTTTTCCGTGGTGACCGGCTGCTCTTTCGCCGGCCGCGGCACGTGCGGCGGATGCGTGGCGAACCAGTCATCCTGGTGGATGCGATAGCGGCCGATGGCCGTCGCCACCACGTTGGACAAATGCGACAGATGGAGGTGGTACGCGTCGCGCGCATCCAGAAGGTCGCGTACCGACAGCGAGCTGAAGTCCCGCGGCGGCGGAAATTGCTTGAGCATCTGAGCCCCCGATCAGAGTTGGCTTTCGGACGCAACGCACGCGAGCCCACACGACACCATGGCCGCGAGTCTTCTACAACTCTAACAAGAAACATGAAAATTGCACAATTGTGACGGGCATTGTCCCGTCCACATGCAACGCAACCCTAGATCGGCTTCTCGCCGGTGATGGTCGTACGGATGAGGTGACGGCGTTCGTTGGCGTAATCGTGGATGCCGCAATGCTGCAGGAAGCGGTTGTCCCACACGATCACCGTGTCCGGCTTCCAGCGGATGCGGCACTGATACTGCAGCCGGTACGGCAATGCGGCGAGGTAGTCGAGCATGCCCTTGCTGTCCTCGTCCGTCCAGCCCACGAACCGCTTGAAATACGCGTTCGTCACGTAAAGCGCCTTGCGGCCGGTTTCGGGATGGCTGCGCACGGCCGGATGCTCGTTCTCCAGCATGTCTTCGGTAAAGCCGTGCGGCTCCTTGCGCAGGCGCAGCTGTTTGTCCGGATCCAGTTTCGCGTTCTTCGACCAGATGTCCTTGCCGGAATAAAGCACGCGCGTGCCGTCCAGCAGCGCCTTCAATGCCGGCGACAAGTCTTCATACGCGAGATACATGTTGGCGAACGCTGTATCGCCGCCGAATTTCGGAACGTCGAGCGCGCGCATCACCATGCATTTCGGCGGCCGCGGCAGGAATGGACTGTCGGTGTGGAAGCGCGTGAAAGGCACCACGCTGACCGGCTCGTGCGCCTCGCGCCGAACTTCCTGCATGTCGGGATGGCCGGGATAGATTGGCGCCTGCGGCAGTTCCGTGAGCTCGCCGAACGTGCGCGAGAACGCCTTGTGCTGCTCCGGCGTGATCTTCTGGTCGCGGAACAGGATGACGAGGAAATGCTCGAAGGCGCGCATGATCTCCGCCAGCACGTCTTCGCTTAGTGGCTTCGACAGATCGACGCCGCTGATTTCGCAGCCGCACGCGCCCGTCAGTGGCTCAACGCCGATACGACGAAACTCCGGCATAGGCCGCCCGGCAACGCTTGTGCCTCGCGGTTCGATGCGTTCAGCAGCTGACATGTTCGCCTCCTATCTGTCGGACACCTCGATCACGCAGGCGAGCGAGGTATCGCCCGCCGCACATCCCTGGAACAGGCCGAGGCCGCCACCCTTCAGGGCCAATTCCTCGATCAGCTCGATGATGACACGCATGCCGGTCGGCCCCTGCGGATGGCCCCAGATCAGCGAGCAGCCATAATTGTTGATGTTCATCAGATCGTAGCCGGTCTCGCGCGCGAACGCGATGTCGTTCACGGCGAACGGGTTATGCGATTTGACCGCCTTCATCTGATCGATCTTGAGGCCTGTCAATTCGAGCACCTTCTTCGTGGCGGCAATGGGCGCCAGCGGCATCCACGACATCTCCACCCTGCCCTGTCCGAAACCGCGGATGCGGACGCGGATGTTGCGGTCGCGCGAAAGATCGCGCGCTTTCTCCGGCGTGGCGAGGATGACGCCGCAATTGCCGTCGGCCGGATGCGTCTGCCCGCCAAAGGTGACCGTGCCGCCGACGACATTCGGCTTGAGCCTCTTCAGCTTGTCGGCGTCCTGGTCGAAGATTCCCTCGTCGCCTTCCAGCATCTTTTCCACGCCGTTGAAGTTCGGCTTCGGCACCGGGAACGGCAAGGTCATGAACCGCTTGTGGAACGCATGACCGTGCGCCACCGCGTCCTGGTATTGATGGAACCGCCGCAGCACGACCTCGTGCTGTTCCTCCGTCGTGATGTTGTATTTCTTCGCGACTTTCTCCGCCGTCTCCAGCATGGAATGCCCGCCGATGGCATCGCTGGTGAAGTTGAACACCATTGGGTCTTCGTTCTGGCCGGTGCCGCCCATGCCGCGCGGATTGGGATAATAGATGTGCGAACCGTTCGAGCAACGGTCGGTGGCGAACGCCATCGCGCAGGTTGCCATGCCAACCTGGATTTCGGCGGCCGCCGTCAGCACCACGCGTGGACCCGTGGCGCACACCTGGTGCACCGTCGGGCCGGCCACATGCTTCAATCCCATTTCATAAAGGGGCCACGGCGCGCCGTAGAACGACTGGTATTGCGTGAGCGTCGTGCCCATCACGCCGAAATCGAACATCTCCGGCGCAATCTCGCGCTTGGCCATCTCCGCCTTGCAGACATGGGCTGCGAAGCGCATCGCGTGCAGGTATTGCAGGCTGCCCTGCCATTTCGCGAACGGCGTCGACCAGTAACAGCCATACGGGATTTCGACCTTGTCGAAACTCATGATGCACTCTCCTTGCTCAATTCCTGGAAGTCGCGCCGCAGCGCATCCTTCTTGACCTTCCCCGATCCCGTGCGCGGCAGCGTGTCGACGAAGCGCACATGCTTCGGAATCTTGTAACGCGCCAGACGCGCCTGGCAGTGTGCCAGCACGTCCTGTTCGCTGATGGATGTGCGCGAGACGATGTAGGCGCAGCCCGACTCGCCCCAGCGCGCATCGGCCACACCAATAACGGCGCACTCCGCGACCGCCGCATGCTCGACCAGTGCCGCCTCGATCTCGGCCGGATACACATTCTCGCCGCCGGTGATGTACATGTCCTTCCAGCGGTCGACGATCTGGTAATAGCCGTCGGCGTCGCAGCGCGCCGCATCGCCGGTCTTGAACCAGCCGTCGTGGAATGCTTTTGCGGTCGCCTCGGGCGCGTTCCAGTAACCGGGCGTGACGCTGGGACCTTTCAGCCACATCTCGCCAACCTCGCCGGTGGCAGCCTCCCCGCCATCGGGCGTGACAATCCGGATGTCGATCAGCATCGCCGGCAGGCCACAGCTTCCAGCCTTGCGCTGAAGAACGCTGCGGTCGAGCGGCAGTCCCGTCACCGTGCCGGCTTCGCTGATTCCATAGCCTTCGATCGGCATCACGCCGTCGGCCAGCAGACAATCCACGATGCTCTTCGGCAGCGGCGCGCCGCCGATCACCAGCGCCTTCAGCCGCGTGAGATCGGACTTGCTCCAGGCCGGATCCTGCAGCATGGCCATCGCCATCTGCGGCACGGCGAAATAGAGCGTGATGGCGAGATCGGGATCGGACATACGCGCCAGCGCGATCTCCGGGATGAACCGGTCCGAGACCAGCACGGTTGCGCCCATGAACAGCGCTGCGCGCGACACGCCGAACAGTCCTGCGACATGGAACAGCGGCATGTCGCAGAGAAGCACGTCGCCCGGCCCCACCTCGTTCTTGATCGCGAAATTGAATGCCGTCGCCCACGCATTGCCCAGCGTGACGATCACGCCCTTCGGCTTGCCGGTGGTGCCGGAGGTGTAGAGCAAGGTGATCGGCGCATCGATGCCGACGTCGCGCGCCTCGCATGGCGATGCTCGCTCGATCAGCGCGGCAAGTTCATCCTTGTCCGGCGCAATGCGCACGACCGTCCGCACGCTGGTGTTTTCATGCGCCTGCTTTGCCGCGTCTTCGAACTCGCTCTGGTAGACGAACAGTTCGGGCGTGGCATCCATCACCTGCGCGCGCAGTTCGGGTCCCGAAAGCCGCCAGTTCAACGGCTGGAGAATCGCGCCGATGCGAGCACAGGCGAAGTGCAGCACCAGATGCGCCACACTGTTGCGGCCGAGAATCGCGACACGCGCGCCATAAGGATTTGCGAGCGCGTCACAAAGATAACTGGCGCATTTCGCGATTTCGCGATCCAGTTCGCTGTATGTCAGCCGCCGGTTCCCTGCGAGGTCCACCACCGCGTCCTGCGCAGGGCGAACCCGCGCATGATAGGCGATGAAATCCGTCGGCCTTATGGCACACTCAGCCGAGGTTGCCATTGCTTCGAAGGAGCCAGAAAGCTGCGTCATCGACGCTCCAATTCGCGACACCATCCGGCCTTGACCGGGCTGCCCGCGGGCAGCACAAATTCGTATGTACTGCACACAATTCTGTCAACGCGTGGCCGGAAATGCCCGGCGTTTCCGCCGTTAATTGAGAGAGCGCCATGACCAAAGAGCAGGAGTATGAGGATATCCCCGGTACCTGGGTGTTCGATGCCCAGCGCGCACGAAAGGGCTATCACCTCAACCAGTTTCTGTACTCGCTGATGAAGGCGGACAACCGGAAGGAATTTCTCGCCGACGAGCCGAAGTATCTCTCCAAATACAAGATCACGCCCGAACAGCGCGAGGCGGTGCTGAAGCGGGACTGGAACCGGCTGCTTCATCTCGGCGGGGTTTCCTATGCGCTTGCCAAGCTCGCCTTCACCGACGGCAAGACCTATCAGTACATGGCGTCGCAAATGGTGGGCGTCACGGAAGGCGAGTACGTGGCGATGATGCAGTCCGGCGGACGCTCGCTCGAAGGCTGGCGCTCCAAGCGCGAGCGGGGAGAACGCTGATGGCCAGGATCATCGCCGGCGTCGGCACGTCCCACACCCCCGCCATCGGCGCCGCCATCGACAACGGCCGCGCCGGCGACAATTACTGGGCGCCGATGTTCCGGGGCTACGAGCCCTCCAAGGAATGGATGGCGAAGACGAAGCCGGACGTCGTGATCATGGTCTACAACGACCACGTCAACGCGTTCGACTTCAAGATCATCCCGACGTTCGCGCTCGGCTGCGCCGAGGAATTCCCGATCGCCGACGAAGGCTGGGGCGCACGGCCCGTGCCGATCGTCAAGGGCTATCCCGAGCTGGCCGCCCACATGATCCAGTCGCTGGTGCTGGACGAGTTCGACATGACCATCGTCAACGAGATGCAGGTCGACCACGGGCTGACCACGCCCATGTCTCTTCTGTTCGGTTCGCCGAAGGAATGGCCCGTGCGGGTGATCCCGCTGGCGGTGAACGTGATCCAGTATCCGGCGCCGACGGGTCATCGCTGCTACATGCTGGGCAAGGCGATCAAGCGCGCGGTCGAAAGCTGGGATGAGGACCTGAAGGTCGTGATCTTCGGCACTGGCGGCATGTCGCACCAGATCCAGGGGCCGCGCGCCGGCCTCGTGAACAAGACATTCGACACGGCGTTCCTCGACGATTTGTCGCGCGATCCGGAGCGGCTGGTGAAGATTCCACCCATCGAATATCTGCGCGATGCCGGCAACGAGGCCATCGAACTGGTGATGTGGCTGATCATGCGTGGCGCCTTGGGCGACCGCGTGGAAGAAGTGTATCGCTTCTATCATGTGCCGGCGTCGTCGACGGCCGTCGGCCACATCATCCTGGAAGCGCGCTAAGCGGAGCCGCTCATGAAAGTCTGTCTCGCCGGTCAGGGCGCCTTCGGCATCAAGCACCTCGAGGCCCTGCGCAACATTCCCGACATCGAGGTTGTGACGCTTGCCGGCGGCAGCGCGGACTCCACGCGTGAAGTGGCCGAGAAGTGGAAGATTCCGCACTGGACCACGGATCTCGCCGAGAGCCTGAAGCAGCCCGGCGTCGAAGCGGCCATCCTCACCACACCGACGCAGATGCATGCCAAACAGGGCGAAATGTGCATGCGCGCCGGCAAACATGTGATGATCGAAATCCCGATCGCGGACAATCTGGCGGATTCCGAGCGCCTCGTGCAGGTGCAGAAGGAAACCGGCGTCGTGGCGATGGGCGGCCACACGCGGCGCTTCAACCCCAGTCATCAATGGATCCACAACCGCATCAAGCGCGGCGAGCTGAAGCTCCAGCACCTCGTGGTGCAGACCTTCTTCTTCCGTCGCACCAACATGAATGCGCTGGGCAAGCCGCGCAGCTGGACGGATCACCTGCTGTGGCACCACGCCTGCCACACGGTCGATCTGTTCGACTATCAGACCGGCCAACCGGCAACATGGGCACACGCCATGGAAGGCCCACACCATCCAGAGCTCAACATCGCGATGGATATGTCGATCCAGCTCAAGAACAAGTCCGGGCAGCTGTGCACGCTGGCGCTGTCGTTCAACAATGACGGACCGCTCGGCACCTTCTTCCGCTACATCTGCGACAATGGCACCTACATCGCCCGCTACGACGATCTGGTGGACGGCAAGGAAAAGCCGATCGATCTTTCCGGAGTCGCGGTGTCGATGAACGGGATCGAGCTCCAGGATCGCGAGTTCTTTGCGGCCATCCGCGAGAAGCGCGAGCCCAACGCCAGCGTCGCCCAATGCCTGCCCGCCATGCAGACGCTCGACCGGCTGGAAAAGACGCTGAAAGAGTCGGCATAATCGCTTCGGGAGGATTCCGATGGGCGTCGTCGTCCAGAACATCCGCCGCGCCGCCAAGGCCACCGTCGACGGCCTTGCCGAATGCGGCGTCGCCACGGTGCACGAGGCGCAGGGCCGTATCGGTCTGCTCGCACCCTACATGCGGCCGATCTATCCCGGCGCGCGCATCGCCGCGAGTGCGGTGACCGTGGAGCTTCCGCCGGGCGACAACTGGATGATCCACGTCGCCGTCGAGCAATGCCAGGCTGGTGACATTCTCGTGGTGGCACCGACCTCCTTCTCCGATGTGGGCTATTTCGGCGAGCTGCTCGCCTCTTCTCTTGTGTCGCGCGGCGTGCGCGGGCTTATAATCGACGCCGGTGTGCGCGACGTGCGCGAGCTGACGGCGATGTCGTTCCCCGTGTGGTCGAAGGCGGTTTCGGCGCAGGGCACGGTGAAGGAAACGCTGGGCAATGTGAACGTACCCGTCGTGTGCGCCGGCGCGCTCATCCATCCGGGCGATGTCATCGTCGCCGATGACGATGGCGTCTGCGTCGTGCGCCGCTGGGATGCCGACGCCGTCCTGAAGGCCAGCCGCGACCGCGAGGACAAGGAAACCAAGACGCGTGCGCGGCTGAAGGCGGGCGAACTCGGCCTCGACATCTACTCCATGCGCGAACGGCTGAAGGAAAAGGGCCTCAAATACATCGACGCGCCGCCGGACGAGGACTGACATGCAGACCGCGATCCCCTGCATGGTCATTCGCGGCGGCACTTCCAAGGGATTGTATTTTCACGCGCACGATCTGCCGGACGACAAGGCTGTGCGCGACCGCGTGCTGCTGGCGGCGATGGGCGCGCCGGACATTCGTGAGATCGACGGCATGGGCGGCGCCCATCCGCTCACCAGCAAGGTCGCCATCGTCAGCCCGCCAAGCCGGCCGGATGCCGATGTCGATTACCTGTTCCAGCAGGTGGTGGTGGACGAGCCGCGCGTGGATGGCTCGCAGAATTGCGGCAACCTGCTCGCCGGCATCGGACCGTTTGCCATCGAAACCGGACTGATCAAGGCGAAGGACGGCGCGACCGACGTGCGCATCCACATGCTCAACACACAGAGCATTGCGGTGGCGCGCATCCAGACACCGGGCGGCCGCGTGCGTTATGACGGCGATGCCCGCATCGACGGCGTGCCGGGAACCGCGGCGCCGATTCCCATCGATTTCCTCGACGTGGCGGGATCGAGCTGCGGCGCATTGCTGCCGACGGGTCACGCGCGGAACGACGTGAACGGCGTTGAGTTGACCGCGATCGACAATGGCATGCCCGTCGTCATCATGCGGGCGCGAGATTTCGGCAAGTCGGGCTACGAAACGCCGGAGCAACTCGAGGCCGATGCGGATTTGAAAGCCAGGGTCGAAGCGATCCGGCTGAAGATCGGGACGATGATGAATCTGGGTGACGTGGCGAAGAAGACGGTGCCGAAGATGTGTTTGGTCGCACCAGCGCAGCACGGCGGCGCGATCTGCACCCGTAATTTCATTCCCCATCGCGTGCACGAAGCGATCGGCGTCTTCGGCGCGGTGAGCGTGGCAACGGCTTGCGTCGTGCCCGGCTCGATTGCGGCGGAGGTTTCCAGCGTGAAAGGCGGCAGCGGCGAACGCAGTCTCGATATCGAGCACCCGACCGGATTCTTCACCGTCGACATGGATGTGACGATCAAGGGCAGCGAGGTCACGGTGCATCGCGCCGCCCTGCTGCGTACGGCGCGATTGCTGATGCGCGGCGAAGTGTATGTGCCGGCCAGCGTGTGGGCGGGCAAATGAGTTTCTCGCGCATTTGCCTGATCGGGCTTGGTGAAGTCGGGCAAATCCTGGCCGACGATCTCAAGGCGGCGGGCGTCGCGCACATCACCGCCTACGACATCCTGTTCGACAAGCCGGACAGCATTCCGTCGCGTGCCGCACAGCAGCGTCGGATCGCGTTGGCGAAATCCGCAGCCGAAGCCGCGAAAGGCGCCGACCTCATCATCAGCGCGGTCACGGCGGCCAACGATCTCGATGCCGCGCGTTCCGTTGCGAAAGGCGATCTCGGCGGCACCTTCTATCTCGATCTCAATTCGGCGTCGCCGGGCACCAAGCGAGACGCGGCGAAGATCGTCGAAGGCGCGAACGGCCGCTATGTCGAGGCCGCCGTGATGACGCCATACCCGCCCAAGCGCATCGCTTCACCCATGCTGCTGGGCGGGCCACATGCCGAAGACTTCCTCGCGCACGCCGAAGGCCTCGGTTTCAGCGGCCGTGTGGTTTCGCCCGACATCGGCATCGCGTCCGCGACCAAGATGTGCCGCAGCGTGATGATCAAGGGCATCGAGGCGCTGTTGACCGAATCCATGCTGTCGGCGCGCCACTACGGCGTGGAGAAGGACGTGCTGGCCTCGCTCTCCGACCTTCTGCCCGTCGGCGACTGGGTGAAGCTGGCTCGCTACATGATCTCACGCTCGCTCGAGCATGGCACGCGCCGCGCCGAGGAGATGCGCGAAGTGGCGAAGACTGTGCGGGAAGCCGGCATCGATCCGCTGATGAGCAGCGCCGCGGCCGCGCGGCAGGACTGGGCGGCGGCACACAAATCTGCGCTCTCGGAACAGCAGCTGGCCGCCATGTTGGATTCCATCCTCGCCGAGCTCGACGGCAAAGGACCCACCAGGAAACGCGCATGATCATCGATTGCCACGGCCACTACACCACCGCGCCGAAAACCCTGTGGGATTATCGCGACCGCCAAGTCGCCGCGTTCGACGATCCGGTGCAGCTGGCGGCCCTTGCCAAGCCGAACATCGGCGACGACCAGATCCGCGAGAGCCTCGAAGGCGCGCAGCTCAAGTTCCAGCGCGAGCGCGGCACCGATCTCACCATCTTCAGCCCGCGCGCCTCGGCGATGGGGCCGCATCTCGGCAATGAGACGACCAGCATCGACTGGTCGCGGCTGTGCAACGACCTCATCGCGCGCTGCTGCCGATTGTATCCCGAGAATTTCGCCGGCGTCTGTCAGCTGCCGCAATCGCCCACCACGGACCTCAAGGCCAGCATCGTCGAACTCGAGCGCTGCGTGAACGAACACGGCTTCGTCGGCTGCAACCTCAATCCCGATCCGTCCGGCGGCTACTTCAAGGCGCCGCCGCTGACCGACAAGTTCTGGTATCCCTTCTTCGAGAAGATGGTGGAGCTGGACGTGCCGGCCATGGTGCATGTATCGGGCTCGTGCAATCCGGCGTTCCATGCGACCGGCGGCTATTACATCGCGGCCGACACCACCGCCTTCATGCAATTCATCTCCGGCGACCTGTTCAAGGATTTCCCCACCCTTCGTCTCATTATTCCCCATGGTGGCGGCGCGGTGCCGTTCCATTGGGGCCGCTACCGCGGCCTGGCGCAGGACATGAAGAAGCCGCTCCTCACCGAACACGTCATGAAGAACGTGTACTTCGACACCTGCGTCTATCACCAGCCGGGCATCGATCTGCTGCTGAAGGTGATCCCGATCGAGAACATCCTGTTCGGCTCGGAGATGGTGGGCGCAGTACGCGGCATCGATCCTGAGAGCGGCCACTACTACGACGACACCAAACGCTACATCGACTCCTCGTCTCTTTCGGCGAGCGACAAGAGCCGAATCTTCGAAGCCAATGCGCGGCGCGTGTATCCGCGGCTTGGGCGCGCGCGCTAGCGGCGGATGCAACTCCTCAAGCAACTCTGGTTTCAGGTCCTGATCGCCACCTTGGCCGGCATCGCGCTGGGCCTTGCCGATCCGGCACTGGGCGCGCAGATGAAGCCGCTGGGCGACGGGTTCATCGCGCTCATCCGCATGATGATCGCGCCGGTGATCTTCTGCACGGTGGTGCACGGCATCGGCGGCATGCGCGACATGAGGCGCGCTGGCCGTGTGGCGCTGAAAGCCATCGTCTATTTCGAGGCGGTGACGACCTTGGCGCTAGTCTTCGCGCTGGTGGCGATCAATCTGTGGAAGCCGGGCGCGGGCCTGAACGTTGACCCGCACACGCTCGATGCAAAGCTGGTGCACGGGCTGGCGGCGCAGGCGCATGCGCAATCCGTCAGCCAATACATCCTCGACATCATCCCCACGACCTTCGTCAGCGCCTTCACCGAACCGAACGTGCTTCAGGTCCTGTTTGTCTCGATCCTGTTTGGCGTTGGTCTCTCGGCGATTGGCGAGCGTGGACGGCCGGTGTTCGATTTCATTGGCGCAGCGTCGCAAATCATCTTCCGCATCGTCGGATTTATCATGTGGGTGGCGCCCATCGGTGCGTTCGGCGCGATGGCCTTCACTGTCGGCGCTTTCGGCACCAGGGCGCTCGTCTCGCTCGGCGGTTTGCTCGCGGAATTCTACACGGTCTCCCTCCTGTTTGTTGTTGTCGTGTTCGGCGCAATCCTGCGCGCGTACGGACTGAGCCTCGTCAAGCTCATCCGCTTCATCGGCGACGAATTGCTGGTCGTCGCCGCCACCACCTCCAGCGAAACCGTGCTGCCGCGCCTGATCGAGAAGCTGAAGGCGCTGGGCTGCGAGGAATCCGTCGTCGGTCTGGTCGTGCCGGCCGGCTACTCCTTCAACCTCGACGGCACCTGCCTTTATCTCGTCACCGGGAGCCTGTTCCTCGCGCAGGCAACGAACACCCCGCTTTCGCTCATGCAGCAGCTCGGACTCATTCTCGTTCTCCTCCTCACCTCGAAGGGTGCTGCCGGTGTTGCGGGCGCGGCCCTGATCGCGCTGGCCGCCACGCTCTCATCCACGGCCGCCATACCCGTTGCCAGCATCACGCTCATCCTCGGCATTCACCGGCTGATGGCCGAGGCGCTCACCTTCGTGAATGTCATCGGCAATTGCATTGCCACCATCGTGGTGGCGAAATGGGACGGCGCGGTCGACACGTCGACGCTGCACAAACAGCTCGGGGTTGCGCACCTGTCCCTTCCACAGAGCCAAGCCCATGGATCCTGACTACCTTCCCTTCTGCGCCAACCCGTCGAAGCCGAAATTCGTGCCGCCGCCCGGCGCCGTGGACGCGCATTGCCATGTGTTCGGTCCGGCTTCTCGCTTTCCCTATGCGCCGGAACGAAAATACACGCCGTGCGATGCGCCGAAGGAGACGCTGTTCGCGCTGCGCGACTTCCTGGGCTTTTCCCGCAACGTGATCGTGCAGGGCAGCTGCCACGGCAAGGACAACCGCGCCATGGTTGACGCCCTGCTTGCCTCCGATGGCAAAGCGCGTGGTGTGGCCGTCGTCGGTCCCGACATCACGGCCGGCGAGTTGCGCGAGATGCACGAGGCCGGTGTGCGTGGCGTGCGCTTCAATTTCGTGCGCCGTCTCGTCGATGTGCCGCCGCTCGATCAGCTGTCGCACATCGCGAAGCTCGTGGCGGACCTCGGCTGGCACATCGTGGTCTATTTCGAAGCGAAGGACCTGGCCGAGCTCACACCGTTCTTCCTGTCGCTGCCGACGAAGATCATCGTCGATCACATGGGCCGCCCGGATGTGGCCAAGAGCACAACCGATCCGCAGTTCCAGGCCTTCCTCCGCCTGCTTGCAGAACACGAGCAGGTGTGGACCAAGGTGAATGGCGAGGAGCGCGTCTCCATAAAGGGTCCGCCTTACGACGATGTCGTTCCGTTTGCGCGCCTGCTGGTCGAGCGTTTTCCCGATCGCGTGCTGTGGGGCACCGACTGGCCGCATCCCAACATGAAATCGCACATGCCGGACGACGGAAAGCTGGTCGACTCGATCCCGAAATTCGCGCCCAGCGCGGAGGCCCAACACAAGCTGCTGGTCGACAATCCCCTGCGCCTCTACTGGAGCGATTAGATCCGCGGCCACGTCTAGTCCGGAATTGTTTGTCTTGTTCGGCAAAAACCGGACCCCCTCCCCCCTCTGCCATTGGGAATTGTTCCGAGACTCCAGCGGCTTGCGTCCGCGCCTCTCGCGCGGATTGGTCGCGCACCCGAAGATGCCAGCGGTGGAGCTGCGATGACCTTGGGGGACGGGCGGCGCGATGAACGCTCCGTTCGCGGATGGCTTCTCCCCTGCGATGGATATCAGGTGTCTTCATCCCCGCGAGTCTAAGACCGATTTCGCGGTGGTAACCCGATTTATGTTCGCCGTTGATTTCACAGGTGTTTCAACGCGATGCGGTGGACAGGGTGGTGAAAACGGTCTTGTCGCCGAATTCGGAGCCGGCGCACGCCCGGTAAGTTCAAGTTCGAGAATTCAGGCCGGAACGAAAAAGCGATCAGCTCACCGAGTAAAAGTACAATACTCGATTCACTGAACGAAATCAACCTTATACTGACATCGGTCGAATGATTTATTTCTTGGCATACTCCTTGTATCCAAGCGAAGAAGGGACCATTTCGGGATGCGAGCTTTGTGCTTCTGTTAGGGGACTTCGACGATGGCCAGACCGAGTAAGCTTCAACGGGTCTTCGCGGAACTGCGTGCCCAGCGCCCCTATGATTCGGAGCGCGAACTTCTCCTTCTGGCGCACTATTTCGTAAAGGCGCATCGGGAGCCTGAACTGTTCATCGACTTTAATGGTGGGTACGGCCGTCCGCCATTCAGCGCCTTGCCGGTCGACAAAGCATTCGAGGACGGGGGGTGGAAAGTATTGGAGTTTGAACGCCGGGCTGGGCTATTTCGCGAAGATTGAGACCTAAAGACTCTCAGATCCCAAGTTCACGGTGATACACTACGAAGTTATGATCAATTACCGAAATGGAATGGCGTTAGCCGCTCGAGAACACTTGGCCACCGGGAAGCCCCTAACTCGCCTTGAAGCCATTGCGCTTTATGGCGTCGCCAACCTGCCCGATGTTGTCAAAGAAATGCGCCGCCAAGGCTGGGTGATCAAGTCTCGGAACGTGAGCTATGCTGCGGCGATGGCCAGGCTCAATCAAGTTATGACATTCCAGCCTCCGGTGAACCTGCCGATCAAGGAAATTAGGTTTACCGAATACTGGGTGACAAAATGAGCGCGACCCACACGATCAGACTCCGGCCTTGGCAGGAAGAGGCACTCGCACAGTGCCTTGCTTGGTGGCAAAGGGACGATGCTGATAAGCATTTCTTGATCAACGCAGCGCCTGGCGCCGGGAAGACGATTGCCGCGTGTGCAATAGCAAACGCCTTGCTTGCGCGAAATTTGATCGACAGAGTCATCGTGATAGCTCCGCGCACGGAGGTGGTGAACCAATGGTCCGCTGAGTTCGCGAGCATTATTCGCCGCCCGATGTATCGGGTGACCGCCGCAGATGGTGATATCGCAAGTTTGGATATGGACGTAAGCGCCACTTGGGCGGCTGTCCAAGGACTTTCCAATGAGTTCAAGAGGATTTGCGATGCCAATAGAACTCTAGTTGTCTGCGATGAACATCATCATGCTGCAGTTGAAGCCGCATGGGGAAAGGGTGCGATCGATGCATTTGTAAATGCTCGCTATGTGCTAATTCTTACGGGCACGCCAATCCGATCGGACGCAAAAAAAACAGCTTGGCTTGCATTTGACGATGCCGGCGCGATCGAATTTCCAGCAGAAGGTACATATACACTGACCTACGGTCAGGCCGTCGACCTAGAATACTGCCGACCGACCACGTTCCATCGACACGAAGGACTCTTCAACGTCGCTATCGACAGCGAGGTGATTAATGTGTCTGGTGCGAAGGAGGCGACATTACCCGACGACCTTAAGCGGATTCCGGGGCTTCAGCGCGCACTCAATTTTTATACACTCGCCTGCACCCCACAGTACGAGAAAGATGGACGCACCATAAACTTATCGGGATATCAGGCCACAATGCTTCACGTGGCTTCCCATAAGCTCGATGAAACACGCGCCGCAATGCCAGATGCTGGCGGACTAGTCATCGCCCCATCAATTGAGGTTGCCGAGTATTTCGTAAAGCTGATTGAGATCGTTGAGGGTACGACACCAATCCTCGTACATAACAAGGTACCAAACGCGGAAGGTAGGATTGCGGCATTTCGAAGCAATCCGGACAAACGTTGGTTAGTATCAGTAGCAATGGTTTCGGAGGGCGTGGATATTCCGCGTCTCCGAGTGTTGATATACTTGTCTTCGGCTCTGACCGAGTTGTCGTTCAGACAGGCTATTGGTCGGGTTGTTCGAACTAACGGGCCACACGACGAAACATATGCCTACGTCGTTATGCCCTCCTTCGAAACGTTGAATGCGTACGCCCTCAAAGTAGAACGGGAAATGTCCGCCTCCAAGCGTAGGGAGCCCGGGCCGCCGAAAACCAAAAAGTGCCCTAAATGCCATACCGAATGTGAGTGGGGCGCACGTGCTTGTTCCTTTTGCCATTACATCTTTCCGGAGCGAGTGTCGCGCACAAGAGAATGTCCCGAGTGCCACAGCGCCAATCCGATTTCCGCGAAGAAGTGCGTCGATTGCGGTCATTCATTCCAGGCGCAGTTTCATCTTACACTTGAAGAGGCGTTACGTGCGGGCGTCATCGCACGGGGAATGGATATTGACGAGGCCGAGACCCGAGAAGGTGAAGCGTTAGCAGCAGACGTTCGAGCGAAAATTTTGAAGAGCGGTGACGAAAATTTGTTGCGCTTGCTAAAGACCTTTCCACCCGAAACCTTTGGCCGGCTAAAACAAATCTTGAAGGAACAATAGGCAGCGCGATGCCGATGCCAGCAATTCGGCTCCATCGCCTTCTGGATCCGACTAAGCGCGACTGTCCCCACGTAGCCCTCACCTGAAGATCGCCTTCGGCAGCATCACGTGCATGCCCTTGTTGCGGTCGACGACTTCCGTCACATCGAGATCGCCGGCCACGCTCACCAGCATGTAGGCGTCATCGCGGCTCATGTGCTTTTCATGCACGAGGAAGTCCACCATCTCGCGCACCGCCTTGTGCGCGGCAATCGAGAGATCGTCGTCGAAGCCCATGGCGATGTAATGCGTCGGCGTCTCGGCGCGCGGATAGGAAATGTGCAGGTCCTTGCGCACGATGAAGTCCAGCGTGCCGATGAGCGAGGTCTCCATCGCGGTAACATCGACCTCGCCATTGCCCTGGCCGGCATGACCATCGCCGATCTCGAACAGCGCGCCCTTGTTCCACACCGGCAGATAGAGCGTGGTGCCGGCAACCAGCTCCTTGTTGTCCATGTTGCCGCCGTTGATCGTCGGTGGCGTGGAATCGTAGCGGCCGAAATCGGGCGGCGGCGCCACCCCCATGCTGCCGAAGAAGGGATGCAGCGGAATCTCGATGCCCGGCGCGAAATGCGCGACCATCTTCTTCCTGTCGAGCGGAATGATCTTGATGCGCGAATACGGAAAATCGTCGGTCAGGATTCCGACGCCGTAGCGGAAGCCGTTGTAGGCGTAGGGAATCGCCAGATCGATTTTCCGGATGTGGATTTCCAGCGTGTCGCCCGGCTCCGCGCCTTCGATGTAGACGGGCCCGTTGAGAATGTGCCCGCCGGGCCCGCGATCGGATTGCGGCACGCCGGCATAGACATCCTTCAGCGATTTCTCGATCTGGTCGTCGGCGACACCGGCCTTGGCGAGACGATCCGGGCTGTTGGTGAGCAAGGTGTGGAACACCACCGTGTCGCCGGAATGAATGCGCAGCACCGGCTCCCTGGTGGCGTCGTAATTGCCCCAGGCGACCGTGTTGGGTGCCGCTTCGAGCGTGAAGGTCTCCGCCGACGCGGCGGCCGGAAATAGAGCAAGTACCAAGCCGATCCAGCGAAGCATGCAAATCCCCCTGTCGAACTGCCGCCGAGTCTAAAGCCGATTCCGCGCCCGCCGTTGATGTTTTTGCCCGTTGATTTTCTTCGATTTTCGCGTCGAACCATCGTTAATCGCGATTCATCGTGGCCGCCGTCCCTTGTTCCAGGACAATCACGATCGTCGCCTGCGCACGACCCACGAGAAGGCGGCGTGCATCGCCTTTGGGACCATCCCGTCCCGCTGGAGCCGGATCGGGCCCCGTGAAGCGATGCACGCCTTCTGGCAGCGATTACGGATTGCGCAGGAAACCGTGGCGGATTCCGTTCTCGTCCTTGAACGTGCCGGCGATCACATGATCGCGGTTGCTGCTGTAGACGGTAAACGTTCCGAGATCGCCCGCCCCCGGCGGATCGAACTCCGTGATGTGCTTCGTCTCGTCGCGGAAGAACCCGTGATACACATCGTTGTTGTCGATGTACTCGCCGATCGCCCAGCCCGCTTCGCGATGTTCCACTTCGACGGTGCCCTGGAACTGCCCGGTTCCGGCATCGGGCGGGTCGACAATCGCGACCTTGCCCTGCGGGTTCCGGATAAAGCCATGCGACACATCGTTTGAATCCACATAACCACCGGTCAGCCAGCCCTTGTCGTCGACCTCGATTGCGGCGGTCCCCTCGAACTCGCCCGTTCCCGCGCCCGCGATATCGATCGGCGCCTCGTAAGTGCCGTCGGCTTTGCGGATGAAGCCGTGCAGGACATTGTCGGCATCGATGACGATGCCGCTGACATCGCCATGCTCGTCGATGCCGATGGGGTTGGTGCCCTGGCCTTCGCCTGTTCCGGCGTTTGGCACGTCGAAGTACGTAATCGTCCCGCTCTTGTCGCGGATGAAACCGCGCATCGCGCCATTATCATCGACGTAATCGCCGACCAGCACGCCCTTGTTGTTCAGGCCCTGGCCGATCGTGCCCTCGCTGCCTATGATGACGGTCTCGATCTTGCCGTTGGGTTTGCGGATCCAGGTGTTTTCGATGCCGGTGTGCCTGTCATTGTACGTGCCAAACACCTCGCCATTGTCATTCAGGAATCCGCTGAACGTGTCGCCATGTTTGACAGTGATCGGCGCAAAGGTGAACGTGTTGTCGCCGTTCGGCGTCGCGAGGAATGCATGAAACGCGCCGTCGCTGTCTACGTACTGGCCTGAAAGCTGCCCCTTTTCGTTGATGCCGAACACGCGCGTCCCGTAGAGAGTGGGATCGGCGTCCGGCTCGTCGATGATCTTGAAACTCGGATCGAGCAGAACGGGCCTGCGGATCTTTGATCCTGCGGCCTGTGTGTGCGGCCGCGCCGAGCGATTTTCCCCAAACCGGTCCGCGAGATGCGCTGCGTGCGCTCCCCGAAGGTTCGAGGGGTCGTGCTTCCCCGGCATGGCTGTTCCCGCGCCCGTCAGCGCAAACACGCTGCCAAGCAGAATCGAACTGAAAATGGATAGTTTGGTCTTGCTCATGATGTTGCCCTCCAGTGGCAAGTTTGCGTCGTCGAGGGCTTTGATCATCAGGAACCGGCCACTTCCCGGGCAGATGCAGCGGCGGACAGAGCGTTGCAACGCCATGCAACCCGTTGCATGGCCGCCAAAAAAGCCGAATATCCTGACGAGGGAGCGTTTCGGGGAAGTTTGTGTCGGCGGCGGAATCCGTTTCGCGGGAAGATGGGTTTGCACAGCGGCTTTCGCTCGCGCTGAAGGCTGCGAATCTGAGCCGCGCACAGCTTTCGGTTGCGGTCGGCATCGACAAATCCGTGGTGAGCCGCTGGCTCTCCGGGCAGGTGCAGCCCACCAATCACAATCTGGCGCGGATCAGCGCGGCGATCGCGCAAGTCCACCCCGGCTTCAACATGACATTGTGGACCGCGCCGCGGGCGCAGTTCGAAGCAGCCATCGGGCTTTGCCCGCCCTCCGATGCCGCTCCCTCAGACGCGCCTTGGGCTGCCGATGCCGGCGTGGCGGCGCAACCATGGCTGCGCAGCAACGCTTTTCTGGCTGCGGCGGCAGGAATTCTTCTGCTTATCGTTGGGATCGGACTCTGGATCGGGTTGCGCACGCAACCGCACGCGACCGCACCATCGCCCGCCGAGGCTCAAACGGCATCCATCGCCGTGATGCCGTTCGTGAACATGAGCGGCGATCCCGCGAAGGACTATCTCGGCGATGGAATTGCCGAGGAGATCCTCAACGATCTCGCGAACACTCCCAATTTGCGCGTCGCGGCGCGGACATCCTCGTTCTCATTCAAAGGCAAGAGCGCCGACATCGGCGAGATCGCGCACAAGCTGAACGTTGCGGCGGTCCTCGAGGGAAGCGTGCGCCTTGAGGGACGGCGTGTCCGCATCGTGGCGCAGCTCATCAAGGCGAAGGACGGATTCCATCTGTGGTCCGCACGCTACGATCGCGACTTCAAGGACATTCTGGCGGTGCAGGACACCATTGCGCGAACCATCGTCGGGCAGCTCGCGCAAAAACTCCTGCCCGGATCCTCGGCCAGCCTCGCCTACCGCGCACCGTCGCGCACGACGATCGATCCGGACGCCTACACGGCCTATCTCCAGGGCCGTTACGCCATGAACCGGAGCGACGCGGAGGACTTTCTCCGCGCCATCGGCTTCTTCAAACAGGCGGTCAGATTGCAGCCGGATTTCGTCGCCGCCCACGCCTATCTCGCCAATATGTATGTCGCGCTTTATTCGAATGGCGAGCGCCGGGACACGCTCGGTCCCGGAAAAGAGGAGATTGCGACCACACTGCGCCTCGACCCTGAAAACTACATTGCCTTGCTGGCAGATGCGCAGGTCAGGGCGCTTGCCTGGCAATGGAATGACGCGGACGCCGCCATGCGGCGATTGCTGCGGGAGCATCCCAACGAAGCGGACGCACATCTCTATTATGCGATCTTCCTGCAGACCATCGGCCTCTGGGAGAAATCGCTGGCCGAATTCCGTCGCGGAGCGGAATTGCAACCGCTTGTTCCCACCTTTCGCGACAACATTGCGTTCACCCTGCACGTTCTTGGCCGCGAGCGTGAGGCCGTCGCCGAATACAAACAGGAACTGGAGCTCGACCCGAGCCTTGTCTGGGGCCTTGCCGGGCTTTGCGGCAGCTACGCGAACATCGGCAAGCTGGGCGAAGCCAAACAAATCCTGAGTGACCGGCTGATCCGGAACTATGGCGACGACCGGAACACCCTCTATTGCGCATCCATCATTGCCTATCGCGAACACGATCGCGGCCAATTGCAGAAAATTGCCCAGCAGTCCGAGCGGCTTTACGCACGGCACGCGCTCGGCACCGCCTGGGTCACGTTCCCGTTTGCATTTTTGGGCGATTATGTGCGCGCGATGGATTGGCTGGAGAAGGCCTACGCCGACAAGGACTATACCCTGTTCTACACCATCGCAGAGCCGGACTTGCCGGCCGGCCTCAAGCAAACGCCGCGCTGGCACGCCCTGATGCAGCGGCCCGCGTTCCAGGACATCGCGCGCGTGCGCGCGCAAATCCTCGCCCGCGCGGATAGCCGAACCCCGTAGTCCGAAGGGCGAGGTTATGCGGTCTGCTTTGTGCGCCAGCCTTCGGCGTAGGTTTCGCGCGCATCGCGGGCGAACGGCACCGGCGATACCTTCACGCGCACTTCAAGCTGCTTGTGGCGTTCCACCGTCGGCTTCTTCGATCCGCCGCCGGCTTCCGGCTCACCCCAGACGAGCGTCAGCACCTCGCCTTCCTCGATGTCCGGATCGACCATGCCGAGCGACAAGGCCTGCCGTTCATTGGCGGAGTAGCCGGAGAACATGGAAAGACCCACCACCTTGCCCTTCTTCATCACCGCATCGAAGCTCGCCGAGCCGTAATTGGCGATCGGGATGTCGAAGAATTTGTAGATGTCGCGGCCCGGCTCGAACAGGCAGTCATACGCCTTGGCGATATCCTCACCGTTCCAGGCAAACGTCACCTTGCGGCGATGCTTCTTGCCTTCCATCTTCTTGAGCGCATCGGCGCCGATGAAATCGTGATCGAACTTCACGAACGGGCCGTACCCTAGCTCGTACGGATTGGAATAGTAGTCCTCGATCTTGTTCGACACGAAACTTCCGGAGATCGACCCGGTGGCTTCGTAGCCGCCCGCCGGCAGCCATTCGCGGTATGACTTCATGTCGTCGCCGGAATAGACGGCCGGCAGCGGCGACGGAATCCAGCCGGATTCAAGCGTGTTCGACGCGTAGGCGCGCGCGCCCACGGCCGTCAGCCCGAACTCCTTGCCTGCTTCCATGATGATGTCGCGGATTTCGAGATATTGCTCGTACGGGCCCCACACTTCGAGGCCCGGCTCGCCCGCCATGCCGTGGCGCAGCGCGCGCACCTTGCGGCCGCCGATGTTGATCTCGCCCATGAAGAAGAACTTGATGTCCGGAACCGGCCCGCCGTTCAGCTTGGCGATGACGTCCTTCGCCTTCGGTCCCTGGATCTGGAAGCGGTAGTGATTGCGCTTCACGGCGCGGCCCATCGGCGCTGACGGCGAGCGGTCGTCGCGTCTGATCTCGACGTTCCACTTGCCGGTCTTCGCCTGGAACTCGATCCAGTTCACGCTCGGTGCACGGCCGACGAAATTGTACTGGTTCTCCGCCAGGTGAAAGAGGATGCCGTCGCCGATCACGTGGCCGTTGTGCGCCAGCGGCACCATCTGCTTGGCGCGGTTCACGGGAAAATTGTTGAAGGTGTTGATGGTAAGGTGCGAGAGGAACTTCGCCGCGTCCGGGCCTTCCACCATCATCTCCGCCATGTGGTGCGACTGATCGAACAGCACGGCGGTCTTGCGCCAGGCCATCTGCTCGTCGCGCCAGTTGGAGAATTCCGACGGGACCACGGGGTAGACATAAGCGCCGATCTGCGAGTTGCGCAGCATCGTGACCGGATTGCCGGCAGCCTTCAGGACGCCTTCGAGGTTCTGCGCAGCCATGGGTCACTCTCCTTGATGGGTCACAATACATGCGGCGGATTCTGCTCTCGAATTGAGCCGATCCGCGTTCCACCCGCTTACCTTGCGGGGAAGCAAAATCCAACAAGCGGCGAACCGGGATTGGCCGGATACGTCACGCGCTGGCAGCGGTTGGCAGCGGGGAGTCCGCGGCACTGCGCCGGCGCGCGTCGGCGAGCCACTCGCCGGTCTTTTTCACGCCACCGAACATATAAAGGTGAATCCCGGCGATGGGGCCGAGCGTTCGAGGCGCCAGTTCGCGCGCAACGGCCGCGAGCAGTTCGTCCGGCGTCGTGTCGCCGATCAGCTTGCCGAGCTGTGCACCGCGGTTGCGCAATGCCCGAAGGGAATTCCCCACGCCGCAGCGCATGCCGAATTTGAGCAGCGATGCCGTGCCGGCGGGCCCCGCCACACCCAGCCGGACCGGAACATCGATCCCGTCGGCGCGGATGCGCTCCAGCCACGCCGCAATGGGCGTCGCCTCGAAGCAGAACTGCGTGACGATCTCCACGGCCAGGCCGTTGGCGCGGCAGAATTCGATCTTCTCCTTCAGCGCGGCTTCAAGGACCGGCGCCTGGACGTTCGGATGCCCCTCCGGGTGTCCGGCAATGCGCATGCGCTTGATACCGTGCCTCTGCAGCAGGCCGGTGCGCAGAATGTCGAGGCTGGCGGCAAAGTCTCCGCGCGGCGCGGCAACGTCTCCCGCGATCACCAGCGCTTCGTCGACGTGGGCCTCGGCCGTAAGCCGCGACAAGTGCGCATCGAGCGACGCGCGCGTCGTGAAGTTGCGGGCCGTCAGGTGCGGGATCGGCTTGTAGCCGGCGCCATGAAGTGCGATGCAGGTCTCCTGCGCCGCCTCGAGCACATCGTCCGGCAGGAACGTGACGTGCGCGTCCATCCCTTGCGGGAAATGCCGGCGTAATGTTTCCCCGACATCCTTGTCGCGAACCGTGACCTCGATGGAGGCGCGCGCGAGCATGTCCGCGACGGAGCTTCCCCGACTTTCGTTACCCTGCATCCCCGGCCGATCCGTCAACATTGAAACAGTATGTTGCGCATACAATCAGCGTTGGCGGCGGCTTGGCAAGGGACCGTTTCACGGGCGCGTGACCAGCCTTCCGATTTAGCATGCTCGCCATTCATCATCGGAACAGCAGGTGGGAAAGTGCGGCAGTTTAGTTTTTTCGGACGCCCGATTTTGTGCACAATGGCTGGGGCTTCGTGCCTCGCAACCACGGTGGACCTGAGTGCTGACGCTGTATCATTGGGAGCCTAACGCCAACTCCGGCAAGCCGATGCTGGCGCTGAAGGAGAAGGGCGTGGACTTCCAGAGCCACTACCTCGACCTCCTCAATTTCGATCAGCACAAGCCGGACTACCTGAAGATCAATCCCAACGGGACCATTCCGGCGCTGGTGCATGACGAGCTGATGCTCACCGAGTCCACGGCCATCATGGAATACGTCAACGACGCATTCCCCGGTCCCAAGCTGATGCCCGACGATCCGGTCGAGCGCCAGCGCGCGCGCTGGTGGATGCGGTTCTTCGATCAGTACTTTGGACCGAGCCTCAGCATGATCGGCTGGAGTGTGTTCGTGGGGCCGTCAGTGCGGCAGAAGGATCCCGAGGAGCTGAAAGCAGCGATTGAGCGCATTCCGTTGAAAGAGCGCCGCATCGCGTGGTCGAAGGCGATCTACAACACGTTTTCTCCGGAGGAGCTGGAGGAGTCGCGCCGCCGGGTTGGCGTCGGCATTGCCTGCCTCGAAAAGGCGCTCAGCGAACGCCCATGGATCGCCGGCGAAACCTACTCGCTTGGCGACATCAACGGCTTCAATCTCGGCTATGCGCTGCCGCTGGCGCAGCCGCAGGCCTGCAACGACGAGAAGACGCCGCACATCCTGAAATGGCTGCGCGCCATCTATCGCCGTCCCGCCACCCAGGAAACCTGGAAGATGGGCCGCACGCAGATGGCGTCACGCGTGACGTATCTCTCCCAATGATGGACCGCACACGATGATCGAGCTGTATCATTGGGAGCCGAACATGTTTTCGCTGAAGCCGTTGATCGCGCTTCACGAGAAAGGCGTTCCGTTCACCAGCCGCTACACCGACTTTGGCGCTTTGGAACAATACGCCCTGCCGGTGGCGCTTACCGGCCGAATGGAAGTCGAGCACAATCCGGAACGGGACGGTCCCATTCTCGTCGTCGACGGCACGCCGATGACGGAGTCCTTTTTTATCACGCTTTATCTGGACGACGCCTATCCCGAGAAGCCGCTGCGTGGCCCGGATGCCGAGAACCGCTGGCGCGTGCTGATGTGGGCGCGCTTCATCAACGAGGTGCTGGAGCCGGCCGTCAGCACGTTGGGGTCGCGCAAATTTCTTTCGCCGCTGCTGCAGTCGCGCAACCGCCGCGACATCGAGAAAACGATCGAGCGCATGCCGACGAAGGAACAGCGCGATGGCTGGACGGCGGCACTAGCCGGCTCCTACTCCGACGACCTCGTGGAGGATTCGCGCCGCAAGATCGGGCTTGCCGTGAAGAAGTTCGAGGATGCCTTGGCGAAGGGACCGTGGCTCGCTGGGCAGAATTACTCGCTGGCCGATATCAACGCGTTCTCGATCCTGCGGCCGGTGCAGTATCTTGCATCTGACCTTCTCGAGTCCGCATCACGCACGAAGGATTGGCTCGCACGTATTGAATCCCGCCCCGCTGTGAAGGCGGCGCTTGCGGCAAGCAAAACCGGCAAGCCGCATGAGGCGTTTACGCCTGGCCCCGAACACAGCCGCTGGGGTTGACCGTTGCGCGCCATCGACTATTTCGATCGCGGCGTCGAGATCGATCCCGAACGCATCGCCATCCGCGACGGCGACACCCAGATTTCCTTCCGTGCGCTGCAGCAGCTGACCTTCCGTGTGGCATCCGCATTGCGCGCGAATGGCCTGAAGCGGCAGGAGCCTGTCGCGATCTACGCGCCCAATCATTGGAGCGTGCTCGTTTGTCTCCTGGGGCTCTGGCGCGCGGGCCAGAAGTGGATCCCGGTCAACGCGCGCAACGCGCTCGACGCCAACATCCAGTACATGAACTATGTCCGCTGCCGCTGGCTATTCTATCACTCGCAATATTCCCGCGAAGCGCGCGAGCTGATCGCCAAGGTGCCGTCCATCCAGGGCGTGATCTGCCTCGATCGCGCCGACGACGGCTATCCGCCGCTCGAAGCATTCCTCAAACAGGGCGACGCGCCGTTCGCCGAAGACTGCGATGCGTTCTGCAATCTCGACGATGTCGTCGGCATCTTCCCGACCGGCGGCACCACCGGCCCGGCGAAAGGCGTGAACGTCACCAATCTCGGCTGGGGCACGATGCAGGAGATGTGCGCGAACTTCTGGAATCGCGGCACGCAGGATCCCGTTTGCCTCGTGACGGCGCCGCTGACCCACGCAGCCGGTCCGGTGTCGAGCGCCTGCCTCAGTTTCGGCGCGACGAACGTGATCATGCCCGGGTTCGATGCGCTTGCCGTGATGGAGAACATCCAGAAGTACAAGGCGACGCATATCTATCTGCCGCCGACGGCCTGTTACGCCATGCTCGACCACCCGCGCGTGCGCGAGTTCGACTACTCGAGCCTGAAGATCCTGCTGCTGGTCGGCTCGCCGGTTTCGCCCGACAAGATGAAGCAGGCCGTCGAGGTGTTCGGCGATTGCGTTTGCCAATGCTATGGTCAGGTGGAAAGCCCGCTGATCACGACATGGCTGCCGCCGGAGATCGTTTCCGCGGCCGCTCGCGGCGACCATCCCGAGCGTCTGAAGAGTTGCGGCAAACCCACCTACCCGGTTCGCGTCGGCATCATGGATGACGACGGCAACCTGCTGCCATCGGGGGAACGCGGTGAAATCGTGGTGCGCGGCGTTCTCGTGAGCCGCGATTATTTCGAGAAGCCGGAAGCTACCGTCGAAGCGCGCAAGTTCGGTTGGCACCACACCGGCGATGTCGCCTATCGCGATGCGGATGGCTATCTCTACATCGTCGATCGCAAGAAAGACATGATCGTCACGGGCGGATTCAATGTCTTCTCCGCCGAGGTCGAAGCCTGCGTGATGGAGATGAACAGCGTCGCCGAATGCGCCGTGATCGGCGTGCCGCACGATAAGTGGGGCGAGGCGATCAAGGCCGTCGTGGTGCGCGCACACGGCGCGAACGTGTCAGAGAACGACATCATCGCCCATTGCAAGGACAGGCTGGGCGGCGTGAAGGCGCCGAAATCGGTCGAGTTCTGGGACGAGATCCCGAAGACGGCCAACAACAAGATGGACAAGAAGGCGATCCGCAGCCGCTTCTGGGCGGGTGCCGAGCGCAACGTCCACTGACCGCACCGGGCAGAGTCAGAACTGCACCCAGATGCTGGCATCCGCGCCGCGTTCGACCAGCGAACTCTGACCCAGCGGCGAAACGAAAGCGCCGCTCTCCAGATAGACGTTGCCCCATAGCCGCTGAAGCAGGGACAGTTCGATCTTGTGCGAGCGATAATAGCGGAATGGCGGCCGGCCATCGCCGTCGGCGATGATGTTGAAGCTTTGCGCGATGACCGTGTAGTCGTGCCAGACGTGCAGGCCTACCGTGAGATCGATCGGTGTTTCGTTCGGCCGGGCACCGCCGATGATGCGCTGGGCCACCTCGAGATCAGCATAGCCATCGCGGCCAAACACCGTGAAATTGGTTCCGTACAGCGCGCGAAATTCGAATTCGCTGCCGTTCTCCTTGTGCGCGGACACCGACATGTCGAACGCGCCGGCGCTCTTGTAGGTCGCCTGGACCGAAAAGACACCGAACGAGTCGTCCACCAGGTATCGCGCGCCGGCCTGCACCGCAAAGTCATTGGCGCGCACCGGCGCTTGTCCGGGCAATTGCTCCGTCGCCTTCACGAATTCCGGCGCGAAGATCAGCGTGACTTCGTCGCTGATGCCATGTTCCGCATAGGCGCTGACCATGTACTTGCGGAAGAAAATCGGCGTGGCGTTGCCCGAATTGTCGAAGCTCGAATTGGCGCTGCTGATCGTGACGCCGGTGATGATCTGTGTATCTCCGGCCGGAAGGGTCCACGCGCCGGCCATTGCGGCACATGGCGCTGAGACCGCGCCCACGGCAAGGATTGCTGCGACGATCGCCTTCACAGGAATTGCACTCCGGAAACAACCCAGCTCAGAACCGATCCCAGACCTGTCGCGACGAGAGCGTTGCGCTCGCGTTCAGGCCCTTGCGGCCAATTGCCAACAAGCAGAACCGCGAGCGGACCCATGGAAGCGAGAATCGCAAGCGTGCAGTTCGCGTGACCGAAGAGCGCGAAGAGCAGACCACCGGCCCACCACGCGATGGTGACAATCGAAACCGCGGCGGCCGCAAGACTGTCGAAGCGACATAACGCGAAAGCAGGCAAGGCCGGTGCTATGGCGAGAGCGGCCCACACGATGCCTGGCTCGCCTGAGGCAAACCATTGCATCGTGCCGGTGTGCCGGACCAGCCAGAAGTAAGCGATCGCGCCGGCGAACAAGGCCGGCAGGAACAGCAGCAGGACAAGAAATCCCGTCGTCTTGCGCGCGTCCTTTCGCGCTTCTTCGGGACGCAGCACAAAGGGCAGCATCACGGCCGCAAGAACGCCGCCCGTGGGGTTCGCCAGTTCCGCACCGGCGATCGCGCCACCGAGCAGAACGACACGGCGCACATCCTGATGTTGCGCAAAATGCCCGGCGCCGGCTCCCACAAGATATCCGAGCAAGGCAAATACGAAGCATGAGCCGATCAGCTCCGGCACGAGGAAGGCCGGTTGCGCCAGCGCGAGCACAACAATCGTCCTGGCTGATCCGGACGAAAAGGCGCGACTGGAAAGATCCTCATGCAGCAGCCATGCGAGTGCCACGATCGCGCCAAATGCCGATAGCACCTGAACGGTGAGAAGGCCGGGGCTCATCGCACGTGCGCTGCCGGCTGCATGCGCGTGAGACCATGCGCGGTCTTCTCCCAATGCCAGGGATTGCGCACGAGCTGCCATAGCCCGCGATAGGCCGCGACGGAAATCAGCAGCCAGTAGAACGGGACCAGCAGGCCATACGGCGAAAGTTCGAGCCATCCGCGGCGATAGGGTCCCAGCATGGCGAGATAGGCGAACAAGGCATTGCCGAGAACAATGCCCGCAACCGACATGGTTTCCATCGTGGCATGCGCAGCCGCCGAACCGGGCACGAACAGGATGGTGGCCATGAATGTCAGCCAGAGGATCGGGTTTAGCAACGCCGACAACACCGTACCGCCGACGAACAGCTGAAACCCGAGGAAGCCGCCCCACCCGGCATTGCGGACAAGCGCCGCCGGATCGCGCATGTGGACGAGCCAGGTTTGCGCATAGCCTTTCATCCAGCGCGAGCGCTGCCGCAGCCAGTTGCCCAACCGGGTCGTCGCTTCCTCATAGGTGGTGGAATCCAGCGTCTTCACGCGGAATCCGCGTTGCGCGAGGCGGATGCCGATATCGGCATCCTCGGTGACGTTGAACGGATCCCAGCCGTGAATGGCGCGCAGCGCAGACGTGCGGAAATGATTGGAGGTGCCGCCGAGCGGCATGGGGATTTGCAGGCGATCCAGCCCCGGCAGGAGGTAATCGAACCATAGTCCGTAATCCAAAGCGAACATCCGAGTCAACGGTATGTTGGCGCAAAGGGAAAACTGGGAAGTAGAGGGACTTACGTCGCCCCACGACTTGTTAAGATTTGCGGCACATTCTTACGGCATGGACGCACCAACGCCGCTTGAAGCCCGTACCGAACAGTCCGCCGTTGAGCGGATGGTCGGTTACCGGAACTGTGCGGCGCAGTTGCGCGCCATTGCCAGCCAAGCGCCTGAAGCGTCCAAGGCCGTCTTAGTCCGGCAGGCGGAGGAATTCGAGCGGATGGCCCAAGAGGCTGAAAAGGAAGCGCGTGCCTCTACTAGCCCTAGCGGCTGACTCGCGGGGCCGAATCAGTCTTCCATTGCGACCATGTTCCGGTTCAAGCAGCTATCCGACGAAGCGGTTCTCAGCACAATCGACTATGCGCGAAGCCCTGTCCCGTGCCGTGCTGGCCCATATGAAGCTGTGCGGCTGGACGGTCTGGCACGATCCGCCGCCACGGCATTCGACCTATGGCGGGTCGCCTGTCAGGGCGTCCTAGCGACTCCGCCGTGGCTTCTAGTCGAGTACATGCCGAGTCGGTAGCAGGGACACATTCCACAACACGATGACACCTTCATTCTCGAAGATTTCGTACAGCACGAGAATGGCTGGGGTATTAATCAACGCTGGCAGTTGCGCAATCCATATCTCTGCGCGTGAGAAAATTTCGGCCGGATGCCTTTGTCCGCAACTGCGCGGATCGGATTCCATTGCGTAGATTAGGCTGTCCAGCATATCCACAAAACGCGGATGGTTTGCGATGCAGTGCCTATACGCTGGTTCGAAGATCTTCGAAAAGCGGATAATCCAAGGGGTTACGCTTCTGTCTCTCAGCTTCAATCTGTGACGCCCCTTTCTCCCCTTCTAAAAGCGCTTCCTCTGAAACCGCTGTTCCGCCCATCAAGAATGCCGAGAAGTACGGAATCACGCCGTCTTGTTCAGTAGCTTCCCATGCAAGGTTGTGACTGAACTCGCTGATCTGGGCCGCCGTATGATCCTCACATACGAACTTTATAACATCATCGACCAGTGAAATCTCTTCGGCGTTAAAAACATCCATATCGGGCTTTCGCCTCGCACGATATTCCTTCTTGACAAACCCGTAGAACGATACTTCTGAAACTGCGAGTCCGCCTTCACGCGTCAACTCGCGAAGTGCCGATAGCAACTGGTCTGTTGTTGGACCCAATCTGCGACGCCGATATGTTGCACCGGTTATTGGCTGACCGGTCATCACATAGCGGAACATATCGCTGTAATAGAGGACCTTGTTGTACTTCACCGCGCCAAGTTTTTCGGGCGGGCACTTCCATGCTATATAGAGAGCAAGTTCCTTGAACTTGCCTCGATCAAACTGAAACTCCTCGCCGCTTTTCGGCATTACAATCCGCTAAACAGAGTGCCCCGCTTGAATCGAATCACGTTCGATTCGCTAGGTCAATAGATTAGCTAATGGAAACGGTTCTGTCGCGGTAAGTATCCTTGGGCCGGATGGCCTAGGCCATCCTTTGGCAATCCGCCGTTATGTGCCGGAAAGGGACCACTTCACGCCCTTACGCCTTCCAATCTGGACAGCGGTTTTCTTCCGCTGGAGGTATTCAAGGCTGGCACGGACCCGGTGACGCATCGCTGGAATAGCGGACTCGTCATAGCCGAGTGCGTCCGTGACGCTCTGAACAACCTCAGACAAGAACATAGGCTTGCCGCCGCGCCGTAGCGCGTCTCTGACCGCTTGCGAGAGTTCGCCCTGCTTGAACAGCGGGACGCGCGTGTAGGGCTTCACTGGCGGGATGGCGTTCTGATCGTTATGGCCGAAGATGCCGAGCGTCGCGTCAACATGGATTAGCTGCTTCCGCTTCCAGTCCAATTGCTTCTCTAACTGCACAATCTCGCCGGACAATATCGCGCGCTTATGTTTGAGCGCGGTGATGGCGTAGCGGTTTCCGAGTTTGGTCTGTTTCATGCTGCCTTGTGCCTTTGCCAGTAGCCGGTGAATGCCTCACTCTTGGGCTTGCTCATTGCGAGGGACGCCACGCGGTGGACCTGTTCGCCGTTGGACATGCGGCGGTTATCCTCGCGCCACGACGCTTCTTGCGCGTAGCGAAGCAAATAATCGCCCGCGATATGGTGATGGTGACCGAGTTCGGCGCGTCGCAAGCGGCTGAAGTAGGACTCCGCCCAATTCGTGCAAGCGCCGTCCAGAGAATACGCCTCTTGGTGGTTGATGCGGCGCATTTCGAAGCGGGAATGCAAGTCATTCCAGACCGGCGCTTCATCGGCGTTGACGACCGTGCCGGGTTGAATGCGTGACTTGATCCAATTCAGGGCCTGACCTTCCGTGCGGAATACGGCAGGGACGGAATTGCCGTTGCGCTCGCGCACGATCACAACGCACTGGCGCTTGCCTGTCCGGTTCTTGAGGAAGCGGCGGTCCTTGCGTTCCGCGACGATGTTGGCGGGCTTCACATAGCCGCCGAAATATGCGCCATCCGTTTCGGCCTCCTTGCCATCACCGCCGATAGTGCGGGACTTCAATTCCTCCGCCATCGCTTCGCGCAATTTGTGAAGCATCACCCAGCAAGCCTTGTGCGACATGCCGAGATCGCGAGACAGCGCCAACGCACTCTTGCCCTTCACTTCGTTCATGAACACAGCGATTGCGGCCAAGTAGGCACGGAGCGAAGCCTTGTGGCTGGCAAAAAGCGTTCCGCTGGTAATGGAGAAGTTCTTGCCACAAGCCTTGCAACGGAAGCGGAGAAGGCCCGTGGGGCGGCGATATTCGTAAGGCTCCAGTCCGCCACACTCGGGGCAGACAGGTTCGCCAGCGGTTTCATGCCAGCGGATTTTGCGGAAGGCGGCTTCGGCTTCCGTTTCCGTCATGCGAAAGACGGTTGCCAGACTTAACGTCCGGGCCGCTTTCGATTGAAGGAAGTGGATAGCCACCTGAAATCTACCGAATTCGTTACCTAACGAATATGGTAGGTTAGGCCGGACTTGTCAACGGCAATCTAACGAATATAATAGGTCACGAATTTGATAGGCAGTCGCAAATGGCTTACCCCAAAACAGAGGAAGAATGGGGCCGAAGGGCCGCCGATCACCTGAAGGCTAGAATGAAGGAAGCCGAGGTGACCTATGCGGAAATGATCAAGCGCCTGAAAAGGCATGGATTCAAAGAGACAGAAGCGTCCCTGACCATGAAGCTCAAGCGGGGAACATTTGGAGCCTCGTTCTTTCTTGCCGCCCTAGCCGCCCTAGAGCTTCCCGGCGTAACCTTGGAGGATGTCTGAGGGGTCACCCTAACCCAAGGGTGAGCATTGCTGCTTGGCTGCTAACGAACACGCCGAAGGCGGCGGAGGCGAACGCGAGAACGATACCACCCGCGCGGTATCGCAGGCTGGCGTCGCTGGCGACCCCGAACAGGAAGGCGAGGATGGCGAATATGAAACACGCAAGTCCAACCGTCGCCTCCGTGATTACGTAAAACAGCTTGCCGCCGAACTGAAACTTAGTGATTGGCTGATGGTCGTTCTGACCGCCGTTATCGCGGGCTCCACCGTTTGGAATACTGTTTACGTCGGCGGCCAATTGGCTGAGATGCGTTCGTCCAGCCAAGACAGCAAGAACCTGGTGATCGCGACTCAGCATTTGGTTGACAGGGCAAAGGATCAAGCTGACGCGCTGGACAAGCTGAGGCAAGCCGGTCACGACCAAGCGAAAGCCACCGGAGATTTGAAGGATATTACTCAGACGCAAGTAGACAAAATCGCGGGGCTGTACGAAGCCATTCAGGCTAGCGCCAAAGCCGCCGAGAAAGGTGCAAAAGCCACGCTTGCCCAATCCCAAGCTACTCAGGCTGAAGCCGAGTCTGTCAAAGGCCAGACCGCTGCCGTCCAGCAATCTTTGGTGGCCACTCGTGATATGGCCAGTGCCACACGGGATACCGCCAAAGCGAGCGAACACGGTAACGACATTGCGAATCGCGCGTATTTGGCCGCAGACCGCCCTTGGACCGGCGTTAGCCACACTTCGTTTTCGACCAAACCCGCCGCAGATACCGAATTCAAAGTTACGATAACGATACAGAATACTGGCCGGAGTCCGTCTTTGAACACGCGCGGCCAATTTTACATGGATATTGTAGATGTGAAGACGTGGAATATGCCGAACATTCCCGAGTGCGGCTTGGAATGCTCTAGCGTGACGTTGTTGCCGCAGAGCACAACAGGTTATGCGCCGCTGATCACGAAAGAAAAAATGTCCGCCGATAGGCTCAAGGGGATTCAAGCAATTACGAGTGCAATTGTCGTCTTTGGGCGTATCGACTACGCGGACGACGCCGGGGGAAAGCATACAACACTGTGGTGCAATTTCTGGAACACCACGGGCGGAGACCTCTCGGCTTGTTCCAGAGGCAATGACGCAAACTAGCGCGGCCAACACCTTCATCAGCGCACTCATCTAGCGCGCCTTCCGGGACTTGCTGAATCCAGCTGTTTTGCTTGATTCCGCGCTTTGCTTGGGTTTTGTCCCCATGCGCCAACATACCGCGAGTCAAAAAACGCGTCTCTTTCGCGTTGAAGAAGTTGAGCCGCGCCTGCAGGCAAGCAACATCAGGCGGACCGTTGCGAAACGCCGCGACCGCTTTCTTCAGCTGGTCCGGTTCGGGCCGATCTTCCGCGTCGTAAATGACGAGGAACTCGCCGCGCGCGAATTGCAGTGCATAGTTGCACGCCTTCGGCTTGGTGCGTGGCTCGCTCGCGGGAACATGCAGGCATTCCCATGGCAGCGCTGCAGCTTCCACGGCCGCGATGGTTTCAAGATCGTCCGCCTCCAGCACCAGCTTCGCGTCAATGCGATCGCTTGGATAATCGAGCGCGGCGAGCGCCTCGGCGATCTGCGGAATCAGATTTGCTTCGCGATAAAGTGGGACGAGGATCGTGTAGACCGGCAAGTCCGCGTCGCAATCTGAAGGGCGCTCGCCAGGCGCCTTCTCCAGATCCGAGCCGACCCAGAACAACCAGGCACGAAACACGGCGTTGGCGATGTAGCCGACGGCAACTGCGGCCGTCAGCAGCGCGCTTCCCGATCCCGGCCGCAGCACGACCAGCATCAAGACGGGAACCAGCAACCCAAGTCCCCAGCACGCCTGCGCTCTTGTGATCACATGGCGGGCGGAGAATTGCGGCTGCTTACGCTCGAGCCCGAATGTGGCCTGGGCGAGAAGCCGAGGACCGAGCATCCTCTCGGCAATCCCGACAAAGCTCCGCCGGTCGAGATCGACAATTGACGTTGTCGAACCCAGTCCGCTGCGAAGGCGGCTTGAAAGCGAGGCATCTGCGGAAACGATGGACCACCCATCGTCGCCGCCTTTCAGGGGCAGGCATCCGCTCCGCAGGCAAACGGACAAGGCTTCAGAAATGCCGGCATCCGGCGACGGCCATGCGGTTGCGCCGCAAAGCCCGCCATGGTTCTGCCAGGCGTCGCCCGCAATCGCGGCAACGCCTCCTGATTTGCCGAGGTCCCCCACCTCAAATCCCGCGCAAACGGCGAGCCCCGCCCTCCTTTAAGAGAGTCGGCCCGACGCGATTTTTGATTGACGCAGAACGCATGCACAGGACTGTGCATGGAATCACTCTGGTTGTATTGCGCAATGCGATGCAAGCAACCTGTAGTTGCAACCAGACAGGCCGATTATTCCGCTGCGGCGCGGCCTTTCGCGGGATCTTCCAGCGGCACGGCCGCGGTCTGCGACCACACCGAGGCCGTCTTCTCCTCTTCCGGCGTGCGCTGTGCGACCTGCCGGCCGAGCGCGACCACGGTGGGGATTTCATCGTCGGTGAGCGCCTTCATGCGCTGCTTGCGCGCGAACGCCTTTTCGACGAACGGCGCCAGCTCTTCCATCTTGCGCTTCTGACGCGCCGCTTCCTTCTCCTTGAACTCCGGCATCACGTCGCGCGCGAAAAGATCGAGCGCTTCGCAGATGTGCTCGTGCTTGTTGCGGCCGCCCTGCTGGATGAAGGCGACCTGGTCCACGCCGGACTCCGCAAATTTGCGCAGATGCGCGCGCATCTCGTCCGGCGTACCAATGCCGCCGGCGCCGGCATTGGCAGGCATGACGTCCTTCACCGCCTCGAACTTCTCCCAGATGTTCGTGCGGCCCGGCTTGTGCTCGCCGAAAATGTAGTGATGGCCGAGCGCATAGCCGAAGAACTTGAAACCATCGAGTCCGCGGCGGCGCGCTTCGTCGCCGTCGGGGTGCACCGAGAATCCCGTCACCATGCAGATGTTCGGGTTCACCGCATGTCCGATGGGGACGCACTCCTCGCGGAAGATGCGGTAGTAGTCGTCGACCCATTGCTTGGCTTCCTGCGGATCGACGAACGCAAAGGTCAACGCGCCGATGCCGAGGCGCGCGGCAAGCTTGATGGTCTCGCGGTTCGAGCACGCCACCCATACCGGCGGATGCGGCTTCTGCACCGCCTTCGGCATGATGTTGCGGCAGGGCATCTGGAAGAACTCGCCCTTGAAGCCGGGATAGGGATCCATCGCCAGCATGTTGAGACACTGCTCGGTGGTTTCGCGCCACATGTCGCGCTTCTTCTCGACCGGCACACGGTAGCCGCCCAGTTCAAGTGCCGCCGAGGATTCCCCCGTGCCGAATTCCACGCGGCCGTTCGACACGAGGTCGAGTGTGGCGATGCGCTCCGCCACCCGCGCCGGATGGTTGTAGCCCGGCGGCATCAGCACGATGCCATGGCCGAGGCGAATGGTCTTTGTCCGCTGCGAACAAGCCGCCAGAAACACTTCCGGCGCCGACGAATGAGAATACTCTTCGAGGAAATGGTGCTCGACTTCCCAGGCGTGATCGATGCCCAGCCGGTCCGCCAGCTCGACCTGATCCAGCGCATCCTGGAACAGTTTCAGCTCGTCGCCGTCGTGCCACGGCCGCGGCAGCTGGTGCTCGTAGAAGATGCCGAATTTCATGGCGTCACTCCCGGATCGAGCATCGGCGCCGGAGCCCAATCCTTCACCGCTTTCAGCGCCTGGCTGTGGTCTGCCTTGTCGAATGCCGAAAGGATCATCTGGAAACGCGCCTCCACGAACGGCTTCATGTTGGGATGGGTGAAGATGTGGAGTTCACCGGCCTTCACCGCTTCCAGCACGCGCTCGCCGACAATATCGGGATCGATCCCGCTGAGGACCGCCTGCGCGGCCGCATCGCGCGTGGCTGCCACGCCGGGATCGACGTCGCCCTGCCCGCCATACTTGTCCTGCCGCCCGCGGCCGCTCTCATGGATGCGCGTGCGCACGAATCCGGGACACAGCACCGACACGCCGATGTTCATTGGAGCGAGCTGTGCGAACCAGCCCTCGCTCATCGCCACCACCGCGAATTTGGTGGCGCAGTACGGTTCGAGTCCGGGCGGACTGACCATGCCGGCCATCGAGGCCGTGTTGACGAAATGCCCGCCTTCGCCGTGACTCTTCATCAGCGGCACGAAGGTCTCGGTGCCGTACACGACACCTTTCAGATTGACGTCGATGATCCAGTCCCAGTCGCGCGCGCCAACACTGCCCATCTGTCCGCCAACGGCGACGCCGGCGTTGTTGCAGACGACATGGACCTTGCCGAACGCAGCGATGGATTCCAGCGCCGCCTCGCGGACGCTGCCACGTTCGCTCACATCGCAGAACACGGGCGCAGCCTTGATCTGCTGCGCCGCCAGTTGCTCGACTGCTGCAGCGGCGGCCTTCTTGTCGATGTCGGCGATCACCACATTCATTCCGGCGCGGCCGAACGCACGCGCCATGCCGAGCCCGATGCCGCTGGCGCCGCCGGTGATGAAGGCCGTCTTGCCGCGAAAATCCGTGATCATGCCGCCACTTTCATGTCGAGCGCATCGAAGCGGCCGATCAGATCGGCCGAATTCGGCTTTGTGGCCAGCATGCCGTGCAGCGCCTCGCGCGATTGCGCGTGCTGGAAATCGGCATTCGTCACGGAATGCCACTGCACCATGCCGCGCCAGATGGGATCGATGAAGTCGGCGCCCTTCACTGTCCTGCCGTCGACAGTCCGGAACGTGAAGCTGCGCAGCTCGGAGATCACCACGGCGAGATAGCCCACATGCGGCGCCTCGTCCTGCCGAATGCGATCCACCAGTTCGGCAGCATGCATGGCCACATCGCGGCGATCGCGGAAATTGGCCGGATCGCGCATCACCGAAGTGCAGAAGTTGAAGAAATTCTCCGCGCGGATCTCGATCATCAGCACGTTCATCAGAAGCAGGATCCAGTTTTCGTATTCGGACGGAATTTGCGGCATCAGCCGGCCGAGTTCCGGGCGCGCGAGACTGTCCGGCACTGTTGCATGCGGCCAGGCGTGCTCGCCGAACAGCATGTCGCGCACGGCGAACCACATGGCATCGTGGCCGCCCTCTCCGCGCGACGGATCGCCGCCTTCGTCGAGGCCATGTGCAATCAGCAGGCCTTCGTTCAGGTGACCCGTTGCGGTTTGCGAGATGTCATCGACGATGATCTTCTGGAAATCCGGCGCGGCGTTTTCGGCGAGCGCGCGGCCGCGCGCCTCGACCACGCCCGTGATGCTGAGCGCGTTCCAGAGCGACTGACCGAGACCGAGGTCGAGCAGCATGTTCTGTTGTGCGTGGTTTGGATAACTGCCGCGCACCAGAAGCGCCTGCGAGGAATCGACCAGATCGAAACCGCGGCTCTTCAGCGCCTCGCCCCATGCGTGGATGGCAGGCCAACGGTGAAGTGTGCGCGGCGAGAGGTATCTGCCCTCGCCGTCGAAGCCGCCATGCAGCCGATAGCCGGCTTCGAGATGCGGCTTGGCGAACGCATGGTTCGCCATCAACTCGTCTTTGGAATAGCGCAGCTTTGCCATCAGCGCCCTCGCGGCCGGGGTCTACAAACTGATATTTTGTCAGTTCTGGATTTCTGTCAATCACGCCGGGGCTAAGGCCGCAGCGCTTTCGCCAGAAAAACGGTGAGGCTCTTGATCACCGTGTCGCGCGACCGCCCCGAACGGTAGCCTTCGCCCGCCGCCTGGTGGATTGCGCCCACGACGGCCTGGCCGACCACATCGGGATCGATTTTGCGGTCCGCCTGCCCTTCTTCCGCAGCAGTCCGCAGCACCCGCGCCCAGTCGCCACCCCAACGTTGCAGCAGCGGCACGGCCTGCACGCCTTCGGCATCGATGACGGCCTCGTCGGTCATCGCGGCCGCGAGGACGCCCGGGTGACTTTGCGCATAGTCGTAGATGGCGTTCAGCGTGGCGGCGATCTGCGCTTCGAGAGACTCGTGATGCCCCACCCGCTCCCGCAGATAGGCATCGAGTTCCTCCCGCGCGTCTTCCACGAAGGACAGGAAACAGGCGCGCTTGTCCGGGAAGTGCAGATAGAAGGTGCCGTGCCCGAGGCCGGCTTCGCGGGCGACATCCTGAGGCCGGGTGGCGTCGTAACCCCGTTCCACAAACAGCTTGCGCGCTGCCGCCTTCAGCTTGACGAGGCTCTCGGACCGGCGCCGCGGAGAGCGGGCGTCCTCCGGGATCTCAACGACATTTGATGGGAGGTCTCGCGGCATGGGCCGACTTTCGGGCTCTCCGCCGCCCGAAGTCAATGCGGGCCCGGCGCGCCATAAACCATGATTGCTGCTAGGATCAGCGTTAGACCTGTTGGGAGGTTGTCATGCGGACATCGATTCTGGTCGCGGCCGTCGCACTCGGTTTGGCATCGCCGGCGCTTGGCATGGGCGGGGGCGGAGGCGGCGGAATGGGCGGCTACGGCGGCGGCTCCATGCCGATGTCCTCCGGCTTCGACGACTACACCACAGCGCTCAGGCTCATCCATCACGAGAAGTACGACGAAGCGATTCCGTACCTCCAGCGTGCGCTGGAAGAGAAGCCGAACAGCGCCGATGTCCTGAACTATCTCGGCTACACGAACCGCATGGTCGGCAATTACCCGGTCTCGCTCGATTTCTACCAGCGCGCACTGGCGCGCAATCCCGACCACAAGGGCGCGCACGAATATCTGGGCGAGTTGTACCTGAAGATGCATCAGCTTGCGTCGGCGCGCGATCAGCTTGCCGAACTCACGCGTCTTTGCCCAGACGACTGCGACGAGAAGGACGTGCTGACGAAGTCGATCAGCGACTACGAAACGGCAGCAGCCGCGCCGACGGCGCCTGCGGCGGCAACCACAGCGCCGGCTGCAGCAACACCCCCCGCGGCACCAGCAACAACATCGCAACAAGCACCGGCGACACAGTAATCGCGATCGTCACGCCGCCCTGGCCCGGAGCGCGCCAAATCAACGGGAGGCCCGTATCCACGGCGATCCGCGGTTGACGCCGGGTACCTGATGACGCGAAATATTCGCGGGGAGGGCCCGAAATGAGACAAATGGCAATTTGGCCGATCATGGCCGCGGCAGCATTGCTCTGCGCCACGCCGGTGATCGCGCAGCAGGACCATCCGGATTGGCACGACACCGGCGTCGGCGGCACCGGCCCCCTTGGCATTGGGGCACCGATGAGCGGCGTGCCGACCATGGAGGAGAATCCTTACTACACCGCGAAGCGCTATATCGACGAAGGGGAATACGCCAAGGCCATACCGTATCTGGACGAGGCGCTGCGCCGACAACCGGGCAGGGTCAACGCGCTTGCCTATGAAGGCTATGCGCTTTCCAATCTGGGCGACTTCTCGGATGCGAAGAGCTATTTCGATCAGGCTCTGTCTGCCGACGCCGATGATCGGCGCACACACGAATATCTGGGCGAAATGTACTTGGCTTTGCACAACGCGGATGGCGCCAATCACGAGCTTGCCGAGCTGACCCGCATCTGCTCCGGCGGCTGCGACGAGAAGGACGCGCTTGCGAAAGCGATCGCGGACTATCAGACGAAACAGGCTTCGGCCGCCCCGCCGGCGAAGCGGTAGCCTACTTCGACCTGAGCGCGCGCCACACGCGCTCCGGAGTCGCCGGCATGTCGATGTGCGGTACGCCGATCGCATCCGAGATCGCGCTGATCACCACCGGCAACGCGCCGACGGTGCCCGCTTCGCCGCATCCCTTGGCGCCGAGCGCATGCGTCTTGCAGGGAATTTCCTCGTAAGCGAAGTCGATGTCCGGCAGATCGTCGGCGCGCGGCATGGCGTAATCGCTGAAGCTGGCGGTCAGAAGCTGTCCGGTCTCAGCGTCATAGACCACATCTTCCATCACGGCCTGTCCGAGACCCTGCACCACGCCGCCATGCACCTGACCTCTGACCAGCATCGGATTGATGACGCGGCCGAAATCGTCGAGCACCTTGTAGGAGACGATGTCGGTCTTGCCGGTTTCGGGATCGACCTCCACTTCGCAGATGTGGCAACCGTTCGGGAAGGTTGAGGCCTGTCCCTGATAGGTTCCGTCACTGTCGAGGCCCTGCTCGAAGCCCGGAATCTTCTCACGCTTCAACGTGACAGCAAGTTCGCCGACTGAAATGGACCGATCGGTTTCGGCCACACGGAAGCGGCCGGTGCCTTCGACGACTTCGAAACCCACATCCTTGCCGCCCGCCTGTAGCACCTGTCCCGCCGCAACCTTGCCTTTGCGGATCACTTCGTCGGAGCACACTTCCAGCGCGCCGCCCGACATGTTGAGCGAACGCGAGCCGCCGGTGCCGCCGCCGTTCACCCATTCGGTATCGCCCTGCTTCACGGTGATAGACTCGAACGGCACGCCGAGGCGCTCGGCGACGATCTGCGCAAACGCCGTTTCGTGACCCTGCCCGTTGGATTGCGTGCCGACATACAGCTCGACGCCGCCGTTCTCTGTGAACTTCACGCGCGCCGGTTCGCTGCCGACGGCGAAGGTGATCTCGACATAATAGGCGATGCCAAGGCCGCGCAGTTTGCCGCGCGCCTTCGATTGCGCCTTGCGCTCGGCGAATGCGGCGACACCGGCGCGCTTCAGCGCCATGTCGAGCATGCGCGGATAGTCGCCGGAATCGAACTTGATGCCGAACCAGTTCTGGAACGGCAGCTCGTCGGGCCGCGGCAGATTGCGGCGGCGCAATTCCACGCGATCGATTCCGGTTTCGATGGCCGCGACATCCATCAGCCGCTCCATCAGGTACGCGGCCTCGGGCCGGCCGGCGCCGCGATAGGCATCGATCGGTCCGCTGTTGGAGAAGTATCCCTTCACATGCGCGAACACGACCGGCACGCGATAGAGACCGCCGAAGATGCGGCCGCCCGCCAAGGTCGCGATGAACGGCGAGAATTGCGACAGGTATCCGCCCATGTTCGCGGTCCCCGTGATGCGCAAGCCGAGGATGGCGCCGTCCTTGTCGAGCGCGAGTTCGCCCTTCATCTGCATGTCGCGGCCGTGATCGTCGGTGAGAAAGGCTTCCGTTCGCGTGCTGATCCAGCGCACTGGCCGGCCGGTCTTCTTCGCCGCGATCAGCACCAGCGGCTGCTCGGGATACATGAAGCCCTTCATGCCGAAGCCGCCGCCGACATCCTTGTTGACGACGCGCAGCCTGTCCTTCTCGAGATTGAGGGTGGCGACCACCCGGTCGCGCAGATTGCCGGACCCCTGATTGCCGGAATAAAGCGTGTAGTTGCCGCTCGCCTTATCGTAGAGGCCAATGGCGTTGCGCGTTTCCATTGAGGATGGCGCGATGCGGTTCTGCACCGTGTCGACGGTTGCGATATGGGCGGCCTTGGCGAAGGCTTCGTTGCACTTCTCTTCGTTGCCGCCGGCCCAGTCGAAGCATTCATTGCCCGGCGCGCTGTCCCACACCTGCGGACCACCCGGTGCCGCATGCAGCGTGCCGACCGCATCGAGGGTCTCGTAATCGACCGCGATCAGTTCCGCCGCATCCATCGCCTGCGCGTAGGTTTCCGCGATCACCATGGCGATGGCTTCGCCGGCGAACGTCACCTTGCCCTTCGCCAGCAGCGGCTTCGGCGATTGGCGCACCGGCGTTCCGTCGCGGCTGACCAGCGGCGCGAAACACATCATCGGATTGGCGCCGGCGGCTTCGACATCCTTCCAGGTCAGCACGGCCACCACACCTGGCGCTTTCTCTGCCGCCGATGTGTCGAGTGACGTAATCCGCGCATGCGCGTGCGGACTGCGCAGGAACGCAACTTGCGTTTCCCGATCGAAATGAAGGTCCTCGGTGTACTGGCCCTGCCCCGTGACAAGGCGAATGTCTTCGGTCCGCTTGACCGACTGTCCGATGCCGAATTTCATGTCTCTAGAATCCTGTCATGGCCGGCCAGCGAGAGCCGCGCCGGCCATCTGTTGTCATTAATGCTTATACGATGGATCGGTGCGGTCGAGCTTGCGCAGCAGCGCCGGCCAGGCGAGCCCGCTGATCGGACCTTCGAACGCGACTTTCGAAAGTCCGGCATTCTTTTCGGCCACGCCCTGGTTCACGCCGTAGATCTGCGTGCCGCCGGCGAGTGCACGCACCTGCATCGAGGCCGCCTTCTCGAGATAGTACATGCGCATGAACGCGTCGGCGCAGGTCTTGCCCATCGTCAGCGTGCCGTGGTTGCGCAACACGACGACATTCTTGTCACCGACATCGGCAATGATGCGCTCGCGCTCGCCCAGCTCTACGGCCACGCCTTCGTAATCGTGATAGGCGAGATCGCCATACACGAGCTGCGCGTGCTGCGTGATCGGAAGCAGGCCATGGTCCTGCGAGGCCATCGCCACGCCGTCCACGGTGTGCAGATGGATGACGCACTTGGCGTCCTCGCGGCTCATGTGCAGGGCGCTGTGGATGGTGAAACCGGCCGGGTTCACCGGATAGGGCGACTCCCCGACCTTGTTTCCTTCCATGTCGATCTTCACGAGGCTCGATGCCGTGATCTCCTCGAACAGCATGCCGTAAGGATTGATCAGGAAGTGGTGCTCGGGCCCGGGAATGCGCACGGAGATGTGCGTGAAGATGAGATCGTCCCAGCCATACGAGGCGACGATCCGGTAGAGCGCCGCGAGCTCGACGCGGAGCCTCCATTCCTCCGGGCTCACCTTGCCTTCGAGGGAGCGGATGGAATGGCTCTTGGGCATTTCGACGACCATTTTTTCGGCGCTGTCGAGCATGGCTGGAACTCCTGAGATCGAATGTCGATTGGCGGCATTTTGCCCCCGCGCCGCCTGTAAATCAAAGCCTCAACGAATGCGTGAAACCGCCTTCGTCCAACCTTCATAAAGGGAATCCCGGCTTGCCGGACTGAGCGCAGGCTCGAACCGGCGCTCGAGCGCCCAGCCGGCCGCGATCTCGTCGAGATTGCTGAACAATCCGCTGCCGAGACCCGCGAGATACGCGGCGCCGAGCGCTGTGGTCTCCGTCACCGTCGGCCGCTCCACCGGCAAGCCGGTGAGATCGGCCAGCCGCTGACAGAACCAGTCGTTGCGCACCATGCCGCCATCGACCTTCAGCGCGCTCGGGGCTTCGATGCCGCTCGCGGCCATGTCGCGCGCCATGGCGTCCAGCAGATCGCGGGTCTGGTAGCAGACCGAGTCGACGGCCGCGCGTGCGATCTCCGCAGCGCCTGCATCGCGAGTCAGACCCAGGATCGCGCCGCGCGCATGCGGATCCCAGTACGGCGCGCCGAGACCCGTGAACGCCGGAACGAAATAGAGGCCGTCGGCTTCTTTAGCAGTCCGCGCCAATGCCTCGACCTCCGGCGCATTGCGGATGATGCCCAGCCCGTCACGCAGCCACTGCACCACCGCACCGGCGATGAAGATGCTCCCTTCGATGGCATAAGCCGTTTCGCCCTTCACGCGATAGCCGGCCGTCGCCAGCAATCTGTTCTGCGAGGCCGGCGCCGTGGACCCTGTGTTGACCAGCGCGAAGCATCCCGTGCCGTACGTGGATTTCACGTCGCCGCGACGGAAGCAGGCCTGACCGAACAAGGCTGCCTGCTGGTCGCCGGCCACGCCGCGGATGGGAATGGCGGCACCAAACAGATCAGGCGTCGCCGCGCCGAAATCGCCAGCGCTGTCGCGCACCTCCGGCAGCAGTGGGCGCGAGGTCCTGAACAGGCGCAGCATCTCGTCCGACCATGACAGCGACTTGAGGTCGAGCAGCATGGTGCGCGAAGCGTTGGTCACATCGGTCGCGTGAACCTTCCCACCCGTCAGCCTGAAGATGAGCCAGCTGTCGATCGTTCCCGCCGCCAGCTCGCCCCGTTCGGCACGCTCGCGCGATCCCGGCGCGTGGTTGAGCAGCCACTCCATCTTCGTCGCCGAGAAATACGGATCGAGCAGCAAGCCGGTGACGGCAGCCACGCGTGGCTCGCGCCCTTCCTGCTTGAGTTCCGCACAACGCTCCGCCGTGCGCCGGTCCTGCCAGACGATGGCGTTGTGCAGCGGCCTGGCCGTGGCGCGATCCCACAGCACCGTCGTCTCGCGCTGGTTGGTGATGCCGATGGCCGCGATGTCTTTGGCAGGCACGCCTTTCGCGGCCGCGCGGCAGCAGGCAACGGTCGCCTGCCAGATTTCCTCCGCATCGTGCTCGACCCATCCATTGGCCGGATAGATCTGGCGCAACTCGATCGCATGCGAGGCCACCGGCCTGGCTTCGGCATCGAACAGGATGGCGCGCGTCGAGGTCGTGCCCTGATCGATCGCAAGCAGGAATGGCGGCTCGTGTGTCATTTGTGGAATCGGCTTGGTGGGCGGCTCAATTACCTTAACACCCTGTTAACGCCATTTGCTTAGTTTGCCTTGAGTTTTATCGATCCAGGCGTGGGGGCTCGATTGGGTCTGACGGCACAGGGTTTCGGCGAAGTCGGCCGGTTGGCGGCGCTTGCGGCCAATCCGCATGCGGCCGCGCGGCCCGACATCTATAGCGCCGTCGCATCGCTTTATCAGTCGCAAGGCGCCCGCCTCTCCGGCCGCGAGCGCGATCTCATGCGCGACATCCTGCGCCGGCTGACCGCCGACGTGGAGATGGCGGTGCGCATCGCGGTCGCCGAGAAGATCGCCGGCGATCCCGAGGCGCCGCTCGATCTCATCCTCTTCCTGGCGGACGACCGGATCGAGGTCGCCCGTCCCCTGATCCTGCGCAGCGTCCGCTGGACGGATGACGACCTGCTGCGGTTCATCCGCGAAGCCGATGTGGCCCGTCAGGCTGTGTGCGCCGAGAGGCCGAACATCGGCGAACGCGTGACGGATGCGTTGGCCCAAAGCGATGCCGAGCCAGTGCTTGTCGCGCTGGTGCGCAATGTCACCGCCCGCATTGCAGAGTCCACGTTTTCGACCCTCGTGCAGAAATCGAAGTCCGTCGCCGTTCTGCAGGAGCCGCTGGCACACCGTCTCGACCTGCCGGCCGATCTCGCAGGAACCATGTGCGAGTGGGTTTCGGAGGCCCTCAAGTCGCACATCGCGCGGCGCTATCAGGTTTCGCGCATTTCGGCAGGCCAGGCGTTGGATCATGCGGTTCGCCGGGTGCAGTCGCCGCAGCAGCAGGCCACCGATGGCAGCCACAAGCTGGTCCAGAAGCTGGCCGCCGCCGGCCAGCTGAAGGCCGGCTTCCTGCTTCGTGTTCTCAACCAGGGGCAGACGGATCTGTTCGATATCGCTTTCGCCAGGCTGCTCGATCTGGACCAGGCCGGCCTGCGCCGGGTGCTGTACGAAGGTGGCGCGCGCGGCGTGGCGCTGGCGTGCCGGGCCGTCGGCATCGACCGATGTGTGTTCCAGACGGTCTTTACATTGTCGCGCCAGGCGCACCGAATCGTGCCGCAATTGTCGCCCCAGGACCGGGCGGATGTGGATGTGGTCTTCGCCAGCTACGGCAAAGCCGAGGCGATGGCCCGGGTCCGCACCTATACGTGATGTATCCGCGGAGCGGACCTGCTAAAGTCCCGCAATGCTTGACCCTTTCGGCCGGGAAATCTCCTATCTGCGCGTGTCGGTGACGGACCGCTGCGACTTCCGCTGCGTGTACTGCATGGCCGAGCACATGACCTTCCTGCCGCGGGCCGAATTGCTGACCCTGGAGGAACTCGACCGGCTGTGCCGCGCCTTCATCCGCAAGGGCGTGCGGCGGCTGCGTATCACCGGTGGTGAGCCGCTCGTCCGCCGCAATGTGATGTGGCTGTTCGACCGTCTCGGTGCCGAGATCGGCCATGGCCTCGACGAACTCACGCTCACCACCAACGGCAGTCAGCTCGCGCGCTTTGCCAACGATCTCTACGCCGCTGGCGTGCGCCGGGTGAACGTGTCGCTCGACACGCTTGATCCAGACAAATTTCGCGCCATCACGCGCTGGGGTGATCTGTCGAAGGTGCTCGGTGGGATCGAGGCGGCACAGGCCGCAGGTCTTGCGGTCAAGATCAACACCGTGGCGCTGCGCGGCGTCAACGAAGACGAGATCCCCGACATGCTCGATTGGGCGCATGGCCGCGGCATGGATCTCACGCTGATCGAGACCATGCCGCTCGGCGACATCGAAGAAGATCGCGTCGAGCAATATCTGCCGCTGTCGCTGGTGCGGGCGCGGCTCGCCGCACATTACACGCTGGACGAAAGCGATTACCGCACCGGCGGTCCGGCGCGCTACTTCCGCGTTGCGGAGACGGGCCGCCGGCTCGGCTTCATCACACCGCTCACGCACAATTTCTGCGAAAGCTGCAATCGCGTGCGGCTCACCTGCACCGGCACGCTCTTCATGTGTCTCGGCCAGAGCGACAGCGCCGACCTCCGCGCGCCGCTGCGGGCCAGCACCGATGATCGCGCACTCGATGCGGCCATCGACGAAGCGATCGGCCGCAAGCCCAAGGGCCACGATTTCATCATCGACCGGCGCCACAAGCGGCCGGCGCTGGCCCGGCACATGTCGGTCACCGGAGGCTGATACGTGGCGCGCAGCCTTCACTTCGTTGCGGCAGACACCGCCGAAGCGCAAAGCGCGCTGGGCGAAATCCGCAAGCTCTACGACGACGCGGGCGCCGACAAGGCCGACGTGATCGTGGCGCTCGGCGGCGATGGATTCATGCTGCAAACGCTCCACGCCTTCATCGGCAAGAACAAGCCGATCTACGGCATGAATTGTGGCTCCGTCGGCTTCCTGATGAACGAGTACCGCACGGCGGATTTGCAGGCGCGGCTCGACAAGGCGGAGTCGGCGCAGGTCCATCCCTTGCGCATGCGCGCCACCGCGAACGGCAAGCCGGTCGAGGCGCTGGCCTTCAACGAGGTGTCGCTGCTGCGCGAGACGCGCCAGGCCGCCAAGCTGCGCATCCTGGTGGACGAGAAGGTGCGCATCGGCGAACTCATCTGCGACGGCATCCTGGTTTCGACGCCGGCCGGAAGCACCGCCTATAATCTGTCCGCACACGGACCGATCCTGCCGATCGATGCGGCGCTGCTGGCGCTCACTCCGATCAGCGCCTTCCGGCCGCGGCGCTGGCGCGGCGCGCTCCTGCCGCACCGGGCGCGCACGCGATTCGAGATCCTCGAAGCGGACAAGCGTCCCGTGAGTGCCGTGGCGGACGATTACGAGGTCCGCAACGTCACCTCCGTGGACGTCGAGGAAGACCGTTCGATCGCCATGACCATGCTGTTCGATGCCGGCCACAGCCTCGACGAACGCATCCTCGCCGAGCAGTTCATCGACTAGCGTCTCAGCGCGTCGCGGCCAGAGGAAGTTGGTGAGCAAGAACCTGCCGTCTTATTCTTCCTTCGAGGCCTTCTGTTGGGACACCGATCAATGCCGGACTCGGTGACATCAGGCGACGGGCCCAGCTTTTGGCGATCGTTCAGACGCAGCCTCTTCTGGTTTCTCGTAATGAGTTCAGTTTTCCTGGTTGCGAGAGCTTTGCTTTTCGGCCTTGCCGAATTCTCAGATGGCAGGATTTTCTTGTTGTTCGGTGTCTTGTTTTTTTTCAGCGTCATAGGAGCGGGATTGTCGGCATTTTCCGCGATCATTCAACGGCGACCTTAACAAGCACGCCTTTCCGATCACCGAGCAGGCATCACATCGCGTTGCGCAGCAGGGTCGAGGTCTGGGCGTAGCCGGCGTCCTCGCGAATGCGCAACAACTGGCCGTCCTTCGCATCCTCGATCCATGGCGTGACGGTCACGGGCGGATTGGCCCGCGCCAGGGCGATGGCTTCGGCAACCGTCTTGCCTTGCGCCAGCTTCATCACATTCAGCTTGGTGGGGAACACAAGCTTCCACGTTTTCCGCTCGGCGATGGCGCGATCCGGATTGATCCAGATCGAATCCACCGACTCGCGCCCGTCATGCGCACCGGCGTGGCCTGAAGGTGCGGCGGCGATGAAGAAGTGCGTGTCGAAGCGCTTGGGCATATTGGCCGGCGTGATCCAGTGAGCGAACGGCACGAGGCAATCCATCGCCAGCCGCAGCTTTTCGGCGCGCACCATCTCGAGCAGGGAAATCTCGTTCTTCTCCAGCGGATGGCGATAGCGGTCGAGCTTCGCCAGATGCTCTGCGGAGACGAACGCGTCGCTGCCCTCTTCGCGCGCGAAAAGAATTCCGGATTCCTCGAACGCCTCGCGGATCGCGGCAGCCATCAGCGCGCGCGCTTCGTCAGACAAGGCACCGCCGCCATCGATGTGGTCGCTGAGGCCCGCTTCGCGATCGCCCGCGTGCACTTTCCCACCCGGGAACACGAGCGCACCGGCCACGAAATCGATCTGGTGATGGCGCTTCACCATGAACACTTCCATGCCCGCAGCGCCGTCGCGGACGATGAGGATGGTGGCGGCGGGAACGGGCGTGACGGAAACGGTGTCGGTCATAGGTGGCACTAGAGCACAGTTTTCCTGCGCTTAAACATAGCGAAGCAGTGACGTGCCGTCTCACCCTCCCCTTGAGGGAGGGTCGAAATTTGCGAGCGAACGCGAAGCAAACTTCGGGGAGGGGTGATGTACGATGGAATACCCCTCCCCGAAAAATCGTGCGCTGCGCTTCGGATTTTTCGACCCTCCCTCAAGGGGAGGGTATGAAAGGGTGCTGCGTCTCGGCGTTCTACGCCGATCAGCTCACCGGCTTGTCGAGGTCCGGCGGCGTCAGAGACGCGAGGATGTGCATGATGCCGGGAGTCAGCGCGACGCGCGCGTTCGGCGCGCCGCCGAGAAGCCCAAGCGACAGATCGGATTGACCGCTGGCATCCGTCAAATTGTAGGCGAGCTGGTCCTCGGACCACAGGCTCGACGGCGAAACGGCTGGCGCCGGTGCATGAGCCACACGTGCCGTGCCGGCGATCATCGCGCTGCCGTTCCCCGCCGGCTGCTTCAGCGCCCAGTTGTAAACTTCATGGACGGTCTTCGGCGATCCGTCGCGATGATAGAACACGTTGCGGTTGGCATCCGCGGCTTCCGGGAACGCATCGGCGGCGCTTGAATCCGGCTTGGCATTGTTCAGGCGGATCAGGCGGCAGGCGGCATCCGGCCCGAGGAAGTGGGCGGCATACAATTCGCCGTTGCACACGCTGCGGCCGAGGCGGCCTTCCATCTCGCAGCGGGAGTCGTTGGCATATTCGCCGGCCATCAGCGCGGCTGTCTTCGGATCGTTGCGCAAGCCGAGAATGGCCGAACGATCCGCCTTGTCGGTCACGTGATAGCGGCCGTCATCGTCCTGCGTGATGGCGTTGGCGTAGGAACCAAGGCCGTGCGCGGCGCCGTGCTGCTTGATCATGCCGAGCCAGGTCTGCTGCGTGAACTGGAAGAGACCGGCGGCGCTCGACGTAGACGCCTGCGCCGATGGCTTCAGGCTGCTCTCGCGCATGGCGGTGCCGAGCAGATAGTCGAAATTGGAGCCGGTGGCGGCGCTCGCCTGCTTCAGGGCGGCAATGACGTCGGACCGGTTGGCCGTGGCGGTGGTGGCTTCTGCCAGCATCGAGGTTCTCCTCGGGGGCAATGTCGCAAGGGCCGTGCCAGACCAGTGAACCGTCAAGCTATTGATTTTGCTTTATATTTTAATCAAAAGGCGGTGCGGCTGTTGGCTTCGACCCGGCAAATTCTTCCTTCACAGGCTCAGCACCTGAGCCAGCCGTCGTTCGAGATCTGATGTGGCATACGGCTTTGCCTCGCCTTTGCCCCACACTGGACCGGGCCACGCCTCGTCACCCGGATGGCGCGCCACCACATGCACATGCAGTTGCGGCACGAGGTTGCCCAAGGCGCCGACATTGATCTTGGTTGCGCCGATGAGCGTCTTCAGGCCCTTGCCGGCACGCGCGATCTCTTCCATCAGCACCATCCGCTCGGCGTGGCTGAGGTCGTGCAGTTCGACAAGATCGGCGCGGCGCGGAACGAGCACCAGCCAGGGGTAGCGCGTGTCGTTCATCAAGAGCACGCGCGACAGCCCCCAATCCGCCACGAAGACCGTATCAGCCTCAAGGCGTGGATGGAGAGAGAATGCGCGCATGGAGGTGAACTCCTGTCCTGAGCACTCAGCCTGCCACCGACAACGCGAAGTTCGTCAGCGCCTCGCCCATGATAGGCCGATAGGACTCGCGATAGTGGTCGGTCTCGTCGCCGATCGCCTCCTCGACCCCGGCTGCGGCGACCATCGGTGCGGGATCGAACACCGGGATGTTCAGCCGCTGCGCCGTGGTCCTGAGCGTTTCGACGAAATCCGGCGGCCAGCTGACCGGACGACCGTCAGGCATGTAGCGGAAATGGCGGATGACGAGCCCGATGGGACAGGACAATTTCGATCGCAGCGCGGTGAGGCCGGCGGCGCTATCGGCGGGCGCGGAACGCGTTTCGTCGAGGATCGAGCGGATCAGTTCCGCATTGGGCGTTTCAGCAGGCAGCGCCTCAATCAGGGCTTGAGCATTTTTTGCCCGGGTGTCCTCGTCGAAAGCGCGCAAGCCTTTCACCCAGAGATTGGCAAGCCTCCGCTGCGCGGGTATCGCCCAAAAATGCGGCCTGATCAGGTTCTGGTTGATGCCGAACTGATGAAGGCTGTAACCGCGGTAGTTCAGCTCCGTGGCCGACGAGACCTCGACCAGGGCCAATTCGACATCGGAAAAATCGCGGGGTTGGCGGGTGCGCCGCAGTCTGGGCGCCAGAAAACAGTACGGCCGCAATTCGGGTGGTACGTCTGTCTCGCCCCGGAATATCTGCATGATCTGGAAAATCTGCGCAAAGTTATGGATTTGCTGAAGCGGTTTATAGTTGCCGGCAGAAAAGTGTTCTCGCCATGGCCGCCAAGCCCGAAGCGGCGTCAGGACCATGCAGCCGGCGAACAGAAGAACTGGCCTTGGCATTGAATCAGTACTGAGCGGGGTAGCGAGGGAACCGCAGGATTCTAGTTACGATCTGTCTTCCTGTGAAGCGTCCAACTGCGCTGCCGCGACCGGTCTCGAGCACTCAGCCTGGCACCGACAGCGCAAAATTGGTGATCGCCTCGCCCATGACCGGGCAAAAGGACGCGCGATAGTGATTGTCGTTGTCGCCGATTGCTTGTTTGACTCCGGCGCTGGCAACCAGTGGTGCCGGATCGAACACCGGGATGTTCAACTGTTGTGCCGCGCTCTTGAGCGTTTCGACGAAATCCGGCGGCCAGCTGACCGGCCGCCCGTCAGGCATATAGCGGAAATGCCGGATGACCAGCGCGATGGGGCAAGATAGCTTCGACCGAACCGCGGCGAGGCCAGCGGCAGGATCGGTCCGCGCCGCGCGTGTCTCTTCGATAATCGAGCGGACCAATGCCGCTTCCGGCATGTTCGCGGGCAGTGTCTCGATGAGGGCTCGCGCGTTCTTTGCCCGGCCCTCCTCGTCGATCCCCCGCAAGCTTTTTGTCCAAATGTCGGCAAGATTTTTCTGCTCGGGCGTCGTGCTCAGGAGCGGTTTGACAAGTTTCTGATTGAGTCCGAACAGATGGAGATTGTAGCCGCGGTAAGTAAGTTCGACCGGCGACGATACTTCCACCAGGGCCAGCTCGACGTCGGAAAAATCGCGGGGTTTGCGGACGCACCTGAGCTTGGGCGACACATGACAGAAGGGCCGCAATTCGACCGGCACGTTTGCCTCGCCCTGGAGAACCTGCATGATCTGCAAGATCTGCGCGAAATTGTGAATCTGCAGGATCGGCCGATATCTGCCAGCAGGGAAGTGTTCGCGCCAGGATGGCCAGGCCCGCAGCGACATCTGAACCATGCAGCCGGCGAACAGGAGCACCTGCCTTGGCATCGCCATGCTCTAGAATCCCAATCCCGCCAAAGGCAGGAGGCCCTGCCGCCAGGCCAGGAACCCGAGATACACCGCATAACAGATCACGAGCACCAACCCCTGCAACCGCGTCACCCGCCAGCCGATGGTGAGAAACAGCACCAGCACCACAGCGGATGCCAGCATCACCCATCCATCCTGCACCAGAGACGGCGAAATCGCGAGCGGATGAACAAGGGCCACGATGCCCAGCACCGCCAGCAGGCCGAAGACATTCGCGCCGATGAGATTGCCCACCGCCATGTCGACGTCGCGGCGCGCGGCAGCGATGACCGTCACCGCGATCTGCGGCAGAGACGCGCCAATGGCGAGCACGGTGAGCCCCACGACGCCCTGGCTGACCCGAAAATCCCGCGCAATGTCGATGGCGCCGTGCACGGCGTAGAAGGCGCCGAAATAAAGACACACGAGTCCGAAGGCGAACAGCAGCGCCGTGGTGGAAAGATTGGGCAGCCGGTCTCTCGCAAACAGGCTGCCGCGTGTTGCAGAGATGGAAAGCGGCGTCGGCCTTCGCCAATCCGTGAAGAAACACACCAGAAGATAGACGGCGAGCATGCCGATCAGGGCAAGTCCGACGACTTCTCCCGCGCGTCCCTCCATCGCGGCCAGAACGGCAATGGCGCTCGCAAGGATCATGAATCCGCCATCGCGCAGCACCAGTTTTGGCGAGCCTGGTAGCGGTCGCATCATGGCGGCGGCACCGGCTGCGAACAGTGCATTGACGATATTGCTGCCAGCAATCGTCCCGAATGCCAGATCGCCGGAGCCATGCGCGGCTGCCTGAAGTGCGACCAGCAATTCGGGTGCTGCGGACATGGCGGAGACGATCAGCAGACCGATGAACAGCGGCGACATGCCGACCCAGCGCGCCATGCCGCACGCGCCGCGCAGCGCCGACTCGCCGCCGATGGCAAGCAGCGCGACACCGATCGCAAGAAATCCGTACGCCGGCACCAGACGCCCCGGTTAAATGGGCGGATCAGCAGAATCTCAGTGGACTGAACGATTCCAGTTCCGCCTCGCCTTTCATTACGAGACGGAACATGAGATCGGCAATGGCCGGCGCAAACAAAATCCCGTTGCGGAACTGGCCGGACGCAATGAAGAGATTTTCGACCGCGCTGCGGCCGAGGACCGGCAGATCGTCGGGCGATCCGGGCCGCAAGCCCGCCCAGTGCTCCGCGAGAGTCCAGTCCGTTAGGGCCGGCAAAACGGTTGCGGCACGATCGAACAGCCATTGCGCCGCAGCGGCCCTTGGCCGCGAATCGAAGCCGTCGCGCGAAACGGTCGCACCCACAAGCAGGCGGCCGCGGCGCGGCACGAGATAGACGCCGTTGCCCCAGATCACATGCTTGGGCAGCGCGGCGCCGATCGGATCGAGCGCAATCATCTCGCCTTTCACGGGGACGATGGGCGGGACGATTTCAGGCGGCAAGCCATCGATCTGGCCGCTCCACGCGCCTGCCGCGAGGATGAAGGCATCAGCCTTATGCAGAGCGAAAGGTGTAAGCGCACCGATCACGCGGCCATCATATATGTCGAAGCGAACGACCGCTTCGTTGGTCTGAAGATTGCCGCCGGCCCTGCGGAACGCGACCGTCAGTGCAATGCCGAGCGCGCGATTGTCGACATGGGCTTCATCCGGATCGTAAAGCGCGCCGAGGATGTCCGGCGCGAGCAATGGCTCGAGTGCGCGTGCGCCATCCGGCACCAGGAATTCCAGCGCCGGCGACCCTTTCGCACGCGCCGACAGCGCGGCCGCTTCATCCGCCGAGCGCGCGACGATCAGCGTTCCGTCCACGCGATACCCGACATCGATGCCGCTCGCCTCCTCGATCTCGCGGGCGAAATGCGGCCACATGCGGGCTGAGTGCTTGGCGAAATCCGCCTCCGCGCGGACGCTCTCGCCGGTTTCCGCCGTGGTCGAAATCATCCCGGCGGATGCCCAGGTGGCGCCGCGCCCCGGTTGCGCGCGTTCGAGGATCGTGACCTCGGCGCCGGCCGCAGCCAGCCGCCAGCCGATCGAAAGCCCCGCAACACCGGCACCGACGATGACGATTTTCATGGCGCGGACTTAAGGGTCTCGCCCCACCACGGTCAAATGGGGTGACGCGCCAAAATCCCGCTCCTATAGTCCGCGCCCGCGACAGGAGGATGTGATGGAAAAGGCATTGTTCGGCGCCGGCTGCTTCTGGGGCGTGGAGCATTTCTTTCGCGAGGTTCCCGGCGTGATCGATGCCGTCTCAGGTTACGCCGGCGGCAATGTGGATCATCCGACCTACAAGCAGGTGTGCAGCGACACCACCGGACACGCCGAAGTGGTGGAAGTCACGTTCGATCCGGCGAAAGTGTCCTACGGAAAGCTGGTCGAGCTGTTCTTCAAGATGCACGACCCGACGCAGCTCAATCGACAGGGGCCGGATTTCGGGACACAATATCGTAGCGTGATATTCGTGAATTCGCCTGAGCAGGAACGCGTGGCGAAAGAAGAGCTGGAAAAGGCGAAGGCATCGGGCCGCTATAAACGTCCCATCGTCACCGCCATCGAGCCGGCCAAGCCGTTCTGGCCGGCGGAGGATTATCACCAACGCTATTTCGAGAAGCATGGCGGGTCGTGCCACATTTCCTACGCGGAGCTTGAGCATCAATGAAGATCACGAGGGGGTTGGGGGCGGTTGCCATGGCGATCGGATTCTTGAGTACGTCTGCATACGGACAAATCTCGCGCGGTGACCGCTATTCGGGCGCCCCCTGGGCGACGCGTTCGCCGGTACTGGCACAGCACGGCATGGTGGCGAGCGAACAGCCGCTGGCGTCCGAAGCCGCGGTGGAGGTTCTGAAGAAAGGCGGCAGCGCGGTGGATGCCGCCATCGCCGCCAACGCCATGATGGGGCTGATGCAGCCGGTGCTGAACGGCATCGGCGGCGATCTGTTCGCCATCGTGTACGATCCGAAAACGCACAAGCTCTACGGCTACAACAGCTCAGGCCGCTCGCCGAAGGGGCGCGATCTTGCGAAGATGATCGCCGAGGTCGAAGCGGCCTACAAGCGCGCCGGACTGCCGGTGAAGATGCACATCCCGCCGGTGGGTTCGCTCCCGATCACCGTGCCCGGCACAGTGGATGGCTGGTTCGCGCTGCATCAGAAATTCGGCAAGCTCAAGATGACGGACGACCTCGCGCCTGCCATTCACTACGCCACGATCGGCTTTCCGGTGACGCAGCTCATCGCGAACTACTGGAAAGGCAACATGGCCGCGTTCGAGAAGAACAAGGGTCTGATCGAGGAACTCGACAACGCCCGCCACACCTATCTCATTCCCGACGCGCATGGCGGGCACACGCCGTCCGAAGGCGAGATCTTCAGGAATCCGGACCTCGCGCACACGCTGTCGATGATCGCGAAGGGCGGACGCGACGTCTATTACAAGGGACCGATCGCGCACACGATCGATGCCTACTTCAAGCGCATCGGCGGCGATCTGCGCTACGAGGATTTCGCGGCGCATCGCGGCGAGTGGGTCGATCCGCTGTCGGTCAACTATCGCGGCTATGACGTGTACGAGCTGCCGCCGAACGGACAGGGCGGGGCCGTTCTCGAGATGTTGCAGATCCTCAAGGCCTACGACCTGAAGAAGATGGGCGCGGGTTCCGCGGACGCGCTGACGGCCATGCTGGAAGCCAAACGCCTGGCGTTTGAGGATCTCGCGAAATGGTATGCCGATCCGGCCTTCGTGCATGTGCCGATGAAGGGACTGCTTTCGGATGCCTATGCCGATGAGCGGCGCAAGCTGATCGATCTTGCCCACGCCAATCCCAACATCGGGCCCGGCGATCCGAAGCTGCACGACGGTGACACCATCTATCTCACCGCCGCCGACAAGGACGGCATGATGGTCTCGCTCATCCAGTCCAACTATCGCGGCATGGGATCGGGACTCGTTGCCGATCATCTCGGCTTCATGTTCCAGGACCGTGGAGAGCTTTATTCGCTCGATCCCAAAGCGGCGAATGTCTACGCGGCCGGCAAGCGGCCGTTCCACACCATCATTCCCGCTTTCATCATGAAGGACGGCAAACCGTTCATGTCGTTTGGCCTCATGGGCGGCGACATGCAGCCGCAAGGCCATGTGCAGATCGTCACCGACATCATCGACTTCGGGATGAACGTGCAGGAGGCGGGAGACGCGGCGCGCTGGCGCCATATCGGCAATGCCGAGGTGACGGGCGAGCCGTCACAAGGCATCGGCGAGGTGGAAATGGAATCCGGCTTTGATCCGGCCGTGAAGGCGGAACTGGAGAAGCGCGGATACAAGGTCGTGCCCGGCACCGGCAATTTCGGCGGCTACCAGGCCATCATGCGGGCGCCGAATGGAGTGTACTGGGGCGCCTCGGAAATGCGGAAAGACGGGGAAGTGATCGGGTACTGATCACTGCCCCTTTGCGTTCTTCACGGCGAATTTCGTCGCGGCCGTGGTGCCGTCGCTGAATTTCAGCGTGACGTCGACCGAGCCGCCCGGCTTCATCGCCGCCGTGGGATCCATGCACATCAGGTGAAAGTTTCCGGGCGTGAAGCGGAACGTCACGCCGGCCGGAATCTCGATGTCGGAAACCTCCTTCATGCTGCTCATGCCGCCCATCTCCTTGCTCTCGTGCAGCATCAGCATGCCGCAGGCGGAGGACTCTGCTTCCGTCAGCTTGATCGTGCTCTTGCCCATGTTGCGCAGTTCGAAATAGCCGCCTGCCGGCAGCTTCGCCGGCAGCGCCCGGAACCAGGCGTTCGTCACGACCACCTGCGCCGCCAATGTCGGCGTCGCGATGGCTACGGCTGCGATTGCCGCAATCAAACTAGCCTTGGGCATAGGCGCCTTTCTCCTCGTTCCGGAACATATTCGACAACACCACGAGCAGTCCGACAAGCCCCATCAACCCGCCCGGGATCCAGATGATCAGTCCGCCATAATTCTGGTCGGTCACGCCATCGATGGGGAAGATGCGGCCGCAGATTTCGTACACATTGTAGAAGCTTGTGGCGGACAGCGTGATCACCGCGCCCACGATCATTTCCGGCGGCTCGATGGCGAGCATGATCAGCGCCCGCCAGCCATAGCCGATGCGCGCCGGCGGCGAGGGTCGTGGATCGAGCACCAGCGACCAGAAGAAGATGCCTTCGGCCGCCACGCTCCAGTTCATGAAATTGTAGAGGTCGATGTCGAGCATGACGCGCGTGTGGAGCTGCGGGATCAGCCACACATAGACCGTGCTGATGAACAGAACCGGGGCTATGACCGGATGCTGAATGACATCGACGATGGAGCGGATGGGTCGCGTGGTCAGGGGCCGCTTCAGCCAGTCCGGCATGCCGGCCCAGATGGCGCGGCCCGGCGTGCCGAGCGCGATGAGGAATGTGCCGATATCGTGGAGGATGAGGTGCTGCGCGCGGTGCAGGAAGAACATGTGCTGCGCGAGGTAGTCGTAATGGGTCTGCAACACGGCGTACACGGACAATGTGCCGATGAGGAAGCTGCCGCGCCGCCACAGCGATGGCCGCTCAGCTTGCGGCAAACGTCCCAGCCCGATGAAGAACCAGCCGAGCGACAGTGTGGTCGCCAGATACACCGGCCACTCGAACTGCCATGGCAGGATGAACGGCATGTCCGCGGGGAACCAGGTGGTGGCGACGTAGAGCGCGGCGCCAACGGCGAGGATCGCCGCAAAACCGATCCATTCGCGGCGGATGCCGCTCGAGCGTGCCGGGAGGACCGCAACCGTCATGGCGCGGGTTATAGAGAACGGGAGGACCTGTGCCCGCGAGGCGATTGGTCACACGGACGCATGCGGAGGCCGTGCTATCCCGCCCTCATGGGGATACGAACGCTCCATATTGTTGTCGCGGCCGCGCTGCTGATGCTTTGCGCCTGCAGCCGGCAGACGCCGTCCGGCGCGACGGATATCACCGGCGCCATGCCACGCCTCGCCTTCTCGATGACACGCGCCAACGATGGCGCGGCCGTCACGGCGAATGACTACCGCGGCAAGCTGGTGGCGCTTTATTTCGGCTACACGCACTGCCCCGACGAGTGCCCGACCACGCTCGCCAATCTTGCAGCCATGCTGAAGGCCCTGGGCCCACGCGCCAGCGACGTGCGCGTGCTGTTCGTCACAGTCGATCCCGACCGCGACATGTTGCCGATCCTCAAGGCCTATGTGAGCACCTTCGCGCCGCAGATCGACGGCTTGCGCGGCTCGGACAACCAGATTGCGCGCCTCGCCCGCCGTTACCGTGTGGTCTATCGGGTGACGCCCGCCTGGACCGGGCATCCTTATGACGTCGTGCATTCGAACACCGTCTACATCTTCGATGCATCCGGCCGCGCGCGGCTGGCGATCCTGCGGACGGACGACACGATGGCACTAACCAAAGAAATCGGTCGTCTCCTTTCCGGTTGAGGCGGTTGGCTCTTGCTGCACGCTTCGACATAGGCTGTATGATGCGCCGTCGAACACCGGCGCCATCGAGAACGTCGCCGAAGCGCATGTGCTGGGAAAACGAATGCACGAATTCGAGACCTTTGTTTATCTGGACACCCAGAAGACGGGGTCGAGCTTCATCTCCTACATCCTGAGCAGACACAGCAGCGAGAAGGAGCTCCTGCATTCCAAGCACCAGCCGGTGGGCGAGCGTTACGATCCGAACAAGTTTCATTTCATCTCGGTGCGCGACCCGCTCGATCAGTACATCTCCCTGTACTCTTACGGTTGCCAGGAAGGCGGCAGCGCGTTCAATCGCGTGCAGCGCAGCGGCAATGCGGACCTCTACGATTCGACCTGGCGCGGATTTCGGCGTTGGCTGAAATTCGTCCTTGATCTCGACAACACCGCCGTGCTCCTGAAGCGCCGCGACTACGAGCCCAGGGACTACCATCAGATTATCGGTTTTCAGACGTACAGGTTTCTTGAGTTGGCCCTTCCGGATGCGGACTCGGCCCTGCATGATTGCAAGAGCCGAGATGAAATTCGCGCGGCCTTCAAGGCCAAATCCATTCCGCAGTTCACGATCCGGCACGAAAGCTTCAACACCGATCTGGAAACCCTGTTGACGACACGCCTGCGCAATTCGATCGCCAGTCTCGACGACGCCATGGAGACGGTTCGAAGCGGATGGCGTATGAACGCTTCCAAGCGCGTGGACCAGTTCGAAGACGACCCGCGACTTGGCCCCAAAGTGCGCAATCTGCTTGCGGAGCGCGAATGGCTCCTGATGGAACTGTTCGGCTACAAACTACCCGAGTGATTCCAGAAACTTCAGATATGCAGCGCGCGGCAACCAGCAGCGCGGGATTGAGTCAAGGCCCGGGATCAGAGCCGTCCAAAACAGTGTAGGTGCCACTGCCACCGTCGTGAACGGTCTGGCCGTCTTTGGAGTAAATTCTGGTCCAGTGCCCGCCAGTTACAAACGGCGATTCGAAGTCAGTGATCCAGGGATACGAAGCCGGCGAGGGATCCTGAGCGCCTCCGACGATCGCCATTTGCGTTAGGGCACCACCCGGTAGCTTCACCTTCAGGATTTCGCCGACCCCCTTAAGCGTCGCACAGGCATCGTTCTCGAGTGCGGCAATCTTGTTCTTGTTGATGGTGAGTTGAATGACATTGCATGTACCATCGAGTGCGATAGTGACAGTCTTGATTTGCTTCGCGTGAGCTGGAACAGCAATGAAAAGAACCAATACAATCAACTTGGCTTTCATCGGTATGGCCCCCTCCGTACAGTCTTCCGAAGACTAGTTTAGCAACTCAGCGAAACAACTGAAGTCGTCAAATGTGCAGCGCGCGGCCATCGGCAGCCAGCACGGCTTCGTGCATCATCTCGCTCAAGGTCGGATGCGGGAAGATGGTGGCGGCAAGCTCGGCATCGGTGAGTTCGCCGGTCTTGGCGATGGCGTAACCCTGGATCAATTCGGTGACTTCCGCGCCCACCATGTGCGCGCCGAGCAGCTCGCCGGTCTCCGCGTCGAACACCGTCTTGACGAGGCCTTCCGCCTCGCCCAGCGCAATCGCCTTGCCGTTGCCGATGAACGGAAACTTGCCGACCTTGATCTTGCGTCCCGCTGCTTTCGCGGCCGCTTCCGTCAGGCCGATGCTCGCCACCTGCGGCCAGCAATAGGTGCAGCCCGGCACGTTCGATGCGTTGAGCGGATGCACGCCTTTCACCCCGGCGATGCGCTCGGCCACGATCACGCCCTCATGCATGCCCTTGTGCGCAAGCCATGGCGGACCGACGAGATCGCCGATCGCCCATAGTCCCGGCACGCCGGTCGCACCCCATTTGTCGACGACGACATGGGTCTTGTCGAGTTTGAGGTCAGCCTGCTCATAGCCGTTGTTCTCGACATTACCGACGATACCGACCGCCAGGATGACGCGATCCACGGTCAGAGTTTCGGTCTTGCCGTCCTTCGCCTTCAATGTGGCGGTGACATTGTCGGCACCCTTCTCCAGCTTCGTGACCGTGGTGCCGACCTTGATCTTCATGCCCTGCTTGACGAACGCCTTGTGCGCGAACTGCGAAATCTCTTCATCTTCCACCGGCAGCACGCGATCCAGCACTTCCACCACCGTCACATCGCTGCCGAGCGTGCGATAGAAGCTCGCGAATTCGATGCCGATGGCACCGGAGCCGATCACGAGCAGCGACTTCGGGAAGCTCGGCGGGATCATGGCTTCGCGGTAGGTCCAGATGAGCTTGCCGTCCGGCTCGAGCCCGGGCAGGGCGCGCGCCCGCGCACCCGTCGCCAGCACGATGTTCTTGGCGGCAACGTCCGTCGCCTTCCCGTCCTTCGTCACCACGATCTTGCCGGCGCCCGCCAGCTTCGCTTCGCCGCTGAGCACGGTGATCTTGTGCTTCTTCATCAGAAAGGCGACGCCGTTCGACAGCTGCTTCGACACCTTGCGCGAGCGTTCGACGATTTTCGCCAGATCGAATTTCATATTGTCCGCCGAAAATCCGAATTCGCTGAGGCGGTGCATCAGGTGCCAGATCTCGCTCGAGCGCAGCAGCGCCTTGGTCGGGATGCAGCCCCAGTTGAGACAGATGCCGCCCAGCTGGTCGCGCTCCACGATGGCCGTTTTGAGTCCGAGTTGCGCGGCGCGGATGGCGCACACATAGCCGGCCGGGCCGGAGCCGATCACCACGACATCATAGGAGTCCATTGGGGAGTCTCACGAATAGAGAAAACTGTAGACGATAACGCCGAACAGCGCCGGAACGAGGAAGAAGATCGTGTAGATGCCAGAGATGGCGAGGAACTTGATGGTCGTCCAGAACCAGCTCTGCTCGTAGAAGCGCCGGATCGACAAGAGCACGTAAAGCCCGATCGATCCCAAAAGGAACAGGAACACCAGTCCGCCGGAGAGAAGCTGCGCCAGTCCTGTCGCGATGATCAGCGCGACAAAGGTGAAGGTGTGCATGCTGAGCGAGAAGATCAAGTGGTCAACGAGGTAGAACTTCTTGCGCTGGCGCCAGTAGAACGCTGCGCATAGCAGCGCATAAAGCGGCAGCAGCAGGAACAGCACCCGCGGTATCCAGTTGGTGAGCGGCTCGTTCAGCGCCGCAGGATCGCGCGAGATCCGCTGCAATCCGCCATACACATGGGTGTTGAACCAGCCTTTGACCTGCTTCGCCTCGGCCTTCTTTTCCGGGGTGGATTTCTTCGTGCCCTCGTCGATGGCGAAGTTGACCTGCGCCTTCTGCAGGCGCGCCACGGCATCCGGCGGCAAGGTCGATTTGTATCCGCCGATCGGCTTGAAGAAATGCACCTCCGTGGAGAAATTGTACTTGGCCGCGCCCTTCTTCACCGCATCCTTGGGCACGGGAATGAGTTTCGGGAACGTCTTCGCTTCGGGATCGCTCGCATCGTAGGCCGGGTTGGGAATGAACACATTGCCCTGCGCATCCTTGATGGTGTGGATCGGCGTGGCGACGACCTGAAGCTGCATGATGGCAATGTTGAATCCGCCGAGGATCAGGAAGAACACGAGCGAGACGAAGAAGTAGAGGCGCAGTGACGGCACATAGCGGCGCGTGCGGCCTTCACGGAAGGCCCGCGGCAGTTCGCCGGGCTCCAGCAGCAGCGCGTGCGTGGTGCGCAGGATGCGGCTGTCGAAACTCGCGATGTCCTCGATGAAATCGTGGAACAGGCCCTTGATGGACCGGCGATGGGTGTCGCGCTCCTGGCCGCAGGCGGCGCAATAGGGCCCGATCAGCGGCGTGCTGCAATTGCTGCAATTGCGGACAGGCTTGCCCTCTTCCGCCATGCGCGAGGCGGCAAGCTCGATGCCCGCCGCCGCACCCGTTTCCAGAATCGCCTCCAGGTCGCTCATGGTGCCCGGGACTATAGCAGCATCGCGGCCGGTTCTTCGATGAAGCTCTTGAAGGCCTGCAGGAAGCGGGCGCCGGTCGCGCCATCGATGACGCGGTGATCGCAGGACATGGTGACGGTCATGATCGTGGCCGTTTCCACCTTGCCGTCGCGGACGATGGCGCGGCTCTCGCCGGCGCCGACCGCCAGGATCGCGGCCTGCGGCGGATTGATGACAGCCGTGAAATCACGGATGCCGAACATGCCGAGATTGGAGATGGAGAATCCGCCGCCTTCATATTCCTGCGGCTTCAGCTTCTTGTTGCGCGCGCGCTCGGCCAGCGACTTCACTTCGTTGGAGATGGCGGCAAGGCCCTTCTCCTCGGCGCGGAATACGATGGGCGTGATAAGGCCGAAATCGAGCGCCACCGCCACGCCGACATCGGCATGCTTGTGGCGAAGGATGGCGGTGTCGGTCCAGCTGGCGTTGACTTCCGGTACGCGGATCAGCGCCAGCGCCGCCGCTTTCACGATGAAATCGTTGACGGAAAGCTTGTAGGCGCCCTCGCCCTTGGGACTCTTCTCGTTCAGGCGTGCGCGCGCTTCCAGCAGCCGATCGATGTCGCAATCGATGGTGAGGTAATAGTGCGGGATGAGGGTCTTTGCCGAAGTGAGGCGCTTGGCGATGGCCTTGCGCATCGAATCGTGCGGGATCTCTTCGAACGAGTCTTTCGCGTAGAACAGCCGCGCGTCCGGCAAAGGACTTACATCCTTCGTGGCCCGCTGCGCGGGCGCCTCAGGATGACGAACGCCAGCGTCATCCTGAGGTGCGCGTTTGCGCGCCACGAAGGATGACGCGGACTGGATATCCGACTTCACGATGCGGCCGCGCGGCCCCGATCCGTGTACGGATGAAAGATCGACACCGGCCTGTGCCGCCATCCGCCTGGCGAGTGGCGATGCGAAGATTCGTTGCGCAGTGGGTGGCGCATCTGCCTGAGCGTGGCCGTTGGTTTTCGGCTTCGCCGTCGTTTCGGCCTTAGCTTCGGGCTTTGCCGCCTTGGATGCAGCGGGCTTCGCCTCGGCGTGCACGGCATCCTTGATCGACGCCATGGCGGCGGAAATGTCCGTCGGCGGTGCCGCGCCGGCGCTCTCGCCGTCGCCGAGCAGCACGGCGATCGGCTGGTTGACCTTCACGCCCTCGGTGCCCTCGGGCACCAAAATCTTGCCGATCTTGCCCTCGTCGACCGCCTCGAACTCCATCGTCGCCTTGTCGGTCTCGATCTCGGCGAGGATGTCGCCCGAATGCACCTCGTCGCCCTCGTGGACGTGCCACTTGGCGAGCTTGCCCTCTTCCATCGTGGGCGACAGCGCCGGCATGAGGATGTTGGTGGCCATCAGCTCGGCTCCAGCTGCGCAAGCTCGCTGGCGTGCTGCTCCCAGTGCTTGCCGTCGAACTCGGTCGTCACCACCGACTTGAATTCGGTCGCATCAAGGCAGCGGAAGTTCACGCTGTAACCATCTGGATGCGAGCGCGGGATGTAGAACGACTTGATGCCACAGACGGAGCAGAACATGTGCTTCGCCGCACCGGTGTTGAACGTATAGGTGGTGAGGATGCCCTCGCCGCGCAGCAGCCTGAAACGCGATTTCGGCACGATGAGATGCAGGTAGCCGGTCTTGGCGCACATCGAGCAATTGCAATCGACCAGCTCGATCTCGTCGGGCGTCGCCACCTCGAACGCCACCGCGCCGCAATGACACCCGCCGCGATGCCAGGACTTCTCGACTTTGGACTTTTTACTTTTTTTCATTCGAAAAGGTCCAAGAATTCTGCCGTCGGTTTGCCAAGAGACTTACGCGTCTTGACCAACACCCGTGCTACCTCGTGCAAATCCAATTGGTAAGCTTTCAACTTATCTTTTTCTTTTATCGGGTAAGTTGTCAGCATCAACATGGAATAGTTCGTGGCCCACATATGGACGTTATTTGAAGCAGAGAGTTTCGGGAAATCGGCAATCGCTGATCGCATTTGCTCTCGCGTAATTCCAAACAAAGTTTGGAATTCCCAATCGGGAAAGAACGGCCCGTTTGCAGCAGCGGTCATTGCCCGCCTAACCAAATCCTTTTCGTGATCAGTTAGCGCTTCCAACATATCTCACCGGTAACAAACCGCCTTCGCCGCCGCGACGATGTCGTCGACCGTCGGCAAAGCGAGCTTTTCAAGATTGGCCGCATACGGCATCGGCACGTCCTTGCCGGTGACTTTCGTTGGCGGCGCATCCAGATAATCGAAGGCCTGATCGACCACCTGCGAGGCGATCTCCGACCCCACCGAACAGATCGGCCAGCCCTGCTCCACCGTGACGATGCGGTTCGTCTTCTTCACGGAACTGATGACGGTCGCGGTGTCGAGCGGACGCAAGGTGCGCAGATCGATCAGCTCCGCCTCGATACCCTCTTCCGACAGTCTGTCGGCCGCTTCCAGGATTTGCCCGACGCAAATCGAATGCGCGACCAGCGTCACATCCTGGCCTTCGCGCAGCACACGCGCCTTGCCGATGGGCACCACGAAATCGTCCAGCTTCGGCACCGGGAAGGTGCGGCCGTACACAATCTCGTTCTCGAGGAAGATCACCGGATTGGGATCGCGGATGGCGGCCTTCAGCAATCCCTTCGCATCGGCCGCGAAGTACGGCGCGATCACCTTCAGCCCCGGCACGGACGCATACCAGCTCGAATAATCCTGGCTGTGCTGGGCGGCGACGCGCGCGGCAGGCCCGTTCGGCCCGCGGAACACGATGGGGCAGCCCATCTGTCCACCGGACATGTAGCGCGTCTTTGCCGCCGAATTGATGATCTGGTCGATCGCCTGCATGGCGAAAT
>Ga0335085_10001006_pt1 | contig 66779 bp, 60 predicted proteins | sample Lox_Sample_45_FD_206712 | JGI IMG/M metagenome (GOLD analysis project Ga0335085, IMG submission 206712) | Soil microbial communities from Loxahatchee National Wildlife Refuge, Florida, United States - Lox_Sample_4.5 | ecosystem: Environmental > Terrestrial > Soil > Wetlands | place: USA... | reverse complement strand
ATCACCTCACACGAACCTTCAGGCGCCGTCGGCATCGAGAACAGCATCTCACTCTTGCAGTTGCGATTGATGCGCTCCCAAAGTGCTGACGAGCGTAATCGGCTCCTGGAAGACCTCGAGGAGCAAGACGAACGTCTGGCTTACCTAACTGAGTCCCTGAAACGACTGGCACCCACTTCGTTCACGAAACCAGCGGATTTGAGCACCGTGCAGGGCAGTTTACGGGACGATGAATTGCTGGTCGAGTATGTGCTGGACGACAGCCAGTCCTTTTGCGTGCTGCTCACCCGAGAGCAAGCGAGCGTCGAGGTCTTACCCACAAGCCGAAGAGAGATCGAAGATCTGACGGATCGCTATCTGGCGCAAATCGAAGCAAAACAGCCCAGCTCCGAAACATCAAGGCAGATTTACACTCTTCTCGTCGCGCCGGTTCTACATCGCTTCGACGCTGCCCGTCTCGTCATCGTTCCCGACGCTAAGCTTCATTTGCTTCCCTTCGATTCGCTGCAGGACGGCAACGGACACTATCTCTTTGCGTCGCACACGGTGAGCTACTCACCTTCAGCAACAGTGCTGGAAGTGTTGAGAACGGAACGGCGCCCGGTGCTGCCCACTCGAGCCTTTCTGGGCGTCGGCGACGTCATCTATCAGAAGGACGATGGGTTGCTCGCGAAGATCGGTGGCGAGAGCACGATTCCGGGGAAGATCCTACGGGGGCTGCACGACCTGACCGGCCTCCCGTTGCCGAACCTACCGGAGAGCGGCGAGGAAGTAATCGCGGCCGAGAGACAGATCGGAGGCAAGAACAGCGTGGTCTTGCTCGGCAAGGATGCTACCGAAGGCGCCTTCCAATCGCTGCCCCTGGGCGATTTCAAGATCATCCATCTCGCGGTTCACGCAATCCCGAGTTCGCAGTATCCGCAACGCGCCGCTCTGGTGTTAGGGAGGGACGGCAAGTTCGGAGATGGACTGCTGCAAGAACGTGAGATTGCCTGGCTGCCGCTGAATGCGGACTTGGTCACGCTCTCCGCGTGTGACACGGGAGTTGGAAGACTGGAAGGCGAAGAAGGGGTTAACAACCTCGCCCAGTCATTCATATTCGCTGGAGCCAGGGCGGTAGTGGCCACTTTGTGGGAGGCCCAGGACAATGCTACAAATTCCCTTATGCAGTATTTCTACCGGCATTTGGGCGATGGCCAAGATAAGGCTTCGGCATTGCGCGAAGCAAAGGTGGACTTCTTAGAGAAGTATGGGCGCAGCGCTTTGCCCTATTATTGGGCAGGTTTCGTCATGATCGGCGAAGGGGCCAGCACCGTCGCCTCACTCTCTGCAAAGCCATGAGTCTTAATCGTCAAGACAGAGAGAAGATACTCGACAAGGTCGTCAGGCTCGTCGAGAAGAAGCATTTCGATCCGAGTCTTAACGGTGTGAACTGGCAGGCACTTGTAGAAGGCCGACGCCACCGGATACTCGATAGCGCGGGGCAAGAGGACTTCGAACACGAGGTGCATGGGCTGGTTTCGGAACTGAAGACCAGCCATACGGGTTTTTTCCATCAGAGCTCGCGTAGTATCCCGGCACGTCATGCAATTAACGCTACTTTTCAACGGGGCAGTGTTGGTGACACCGAGAAGTGGATCTTTCAGGATGTGCATGAGGGTGGGCCCGCCCAGGCGGCCGGCTTGCAACCGGGCGATGTTCTCCTACGGGTTTCGGGGCGAGACCTCGTTCCCCCCGGAGCGCCGGTGTTCAAGATGGGCGACCGTACTGAAATCGTCGTGTTGAAACGCGACTCGAAGGAAGTTGCGCTTTCGCTGTACGTACCTCCACCGAGGTCAAAGAAGCGGCCCATAAGCCAGCCGCGACCAGTGTCGTTTTCGGCTGTTTCCGCTGGCATCGGTGTGTTGAAGATCACGATGTTCCCGGGCTTGATTGGAGTCGACCTGGCCCGGGCCATTGACGATGCCGTCGAGCAAGCCCGGCAATTCGATCGGTTGATTGTTGATCTCAGAGGGAACACCGGCGGGGGCATTGGGGGTCTCCGCCTCATGAGTTACCTGACACCGGACAAGGTTCCGGTCGGTTTCAGCCTCACCCGACGGAGGTTGGTCCGTGGCTATGATAAGGAACGTTTGCCGCGGTTCGGCAGAATACCGTCCCGCAAGGCTAAACTGATCTGGCTCGCGCTGCGCTATGGCTTTGTTGATAAATCGATCGTAGTGGTTACGGAAGGACTGGGGCCGCAACCGTTTCACGGGCGCGTCGTGCTTCTGGTCAACCAGCACTCGGCCAGCGCAGCTGAGATCGTTGCGGGGTTCGCAGCGGAGAACAGACTCGCGAAGATCGTTGGCACTAGGACCGCGGGCCGCCTACTGAGCGGCAGCGCGTTCAAAGTGGGTCAGGGTTACATATTAGGATTGCCCGTTGCCAACTATCTGACTTGGCAGGAAACCGTCTTGGAAGGCAAGGGCGTCACCCCAGACGAAGAGATCCAACTGTCATACGGAGCTCTGAGGGAGGGGCGGGACTCTCAAATGGAAAGAGCTTTGGAGGTGGTGCAGGGGCTCTAGAATTGCTCTCACCTCAGTCTGGCGTCCCCGCAAGGGGACCAAGTTGAGAACGAGGGTAGGAGCACAGTACACTACCCGACCCGAGCGACGCAGATCAGCTTTCACAGATCGCAGCCGCAGTAGCTCCAATTCACCTTGACCAAGTTCGGGTAGTTGCTTACAAAGGGTGTATGCCCCTCGTCTACGTCTTTGCGGCTTCCAAGATGGAGGCTCAGCCCGTGCTGGTACTGGCGGGTCGCAACGCCGCCCCCGCCCAGGGCTCGACCGGCGTCATCATTGAGCACGACGGCGAGCGCTTCGCCGTGATCATTACCGGCATGGGCACAGGCAATGCCGAGGCGACGGCAGATGCAGTTCTAGGCATGGCGAGCGGGGGCGCGCGCGGCGGCTCACCCCTGGCGGAAAAGCCGGATGCCATCGTGGTGATCGGGCTCTGCGGCGGGCTAAGTGAAGGCTTGCCAGCACAACGCATCGTCGCTTACAAGGAGTGTCTTTCCGCCAGTCCTAATAAGGCTCCGCCACTCCAATGCTCGCCGATGCTTACGGAAGGTGTCTTGAGAAGTCTTCAGCAGCATGGCATCGCGGTCGAGACCGCAATTGGCATTACGTCACCGCGGATCGCGACGACCAAAGCTGACAGGCTCGCCTTGGCGAAATCCGGTGCGGAGGCTGTGGACATGGAGAGTTACCCAATCCTGGCCGCTGCTGCGCGAGCGGGTGTTCCCACAGTCGTCGTCCGCGTCGTTTCCGATTCCCTTGACACACAAATGCCCGACTTCAACCCGGCGCTGGACTCAAAAGGAGCGCTGGAGGGCGGCAAGGCACTGAGGATCGCGCTCGGGTCGCCTCTAGAGACGTACCGCCTGCTCGCGGCCAACAAGCGCGCGATGGAGCACTTGGCGCCGGCGGTTAAACTAATTATCGAATCGGACTGTTTCTCAAGCATTCAGAACACGATGAAGAACTGATACTCCTTTCTCCGAACGTGATGCGCGGCTCGCAACGCGGAGCTTGTTGACTCTCGCCACTGCGGGTAAACCACGAAGGGGGGCTGCCGCGCCCAACTCGTGGATACCCCTGGACGTGAAAGACGCCCAGTTCAGCGGAGTCGGACGATGCGAGCGAGCAGATCTTCCTTTCCTGCCGTCTTCACGCTTCTCTTCTCACTCTCTCTCCTAACAAGGGCCGCGCCTAGCCAGCCGCAGACGACGCTCACTGAGGCCGACAGGCTGGCCATGCTTTACAACTGGCCCCGAGCCATCCCGCTTTACGCGGATGCGGAGAGCGGGTTCCGTCGCTTGAACGATCCCGTGGGAGCGCTCGAAGCCCGCCTCGGTTGGCTGCGCGCGGAGGCTTACGACGAAGCATCGCCGGCGCTGGCTGCGGAAGTGGACGGGGATTTGCGAAATCCCACGATTCAACGCGAACCCCGCCTAATGCTTCGCTCCATGGCGGCAAAAGCAGCAATCGAAGAGGAGGTTAATGAGGATTATTCGCGTGCGAGTTGGCAAAAGATTCAGGAGCTCGCCAAAGGGCTGGGTGACGCTCGCTGGCAGGCAAGAGCGCAGGCTGAACTCGGCATCATCGCCTTTCTGGATGGTGACATGGCCACCGCTACACAGATGCTGAGGGCCGCCTTGGTTTCATTGTATCTACAAGGCGACATGGGCGCTACGATCTATTATGGCTCAATTGTTGGCAATGGTAAGGTCGAGGCCGGCCAACCCGAGGAAGGGATCAAGTACTGCCAAACCGCCATTCAGACGGCAGGCACCATCAAGGACATGGGGTTCCCTTTTATGGCATACGAAGGAAAGGCTCGCGGGCTCATCGCCTTGCAACGGAGCGCCGAAGCAAAACAGGTCCTGGATGAAGCCATCGGCCGAGCCCAAGCGCAAAACGCGCTGGCTGCCGAGGCCCAGCTTCTTGTTGTGCGCGGAAAGCAGGAGGCGGTGGCGAACCCGCAGGAGGCGATCAAAGACCTCCGCGCGGCAATCGACTTCTGCCGTCAGCACGACTTTCGCCATCCTCTTGCCTGGGCCACGTTTGAATTGGCGACGGTTTACAGGGACCAGGGCGACCTCGCGCACGCCGAGCTGTACGCCGCGATGGCCGAACGTCGGACGGAAGCGCTCGACGATAGATACCACTTGCCGGAAGACCTGGCGTTGATGGCCGACATTGCGGCAGGCGCCGGCCGGATCACGGCGGCAGACGCACTTTACCGGCGTGCGGAAGATGTGACCGAAGGCTTGCTGGCTTCTCTGCCAAGCCGTCAGGTAGAGAGCTCTCTGATTGGCACGCTGAGCAACGTCTATCTCGGCCATTTCAGGCTGTCGGCCGTGCGGCTCAATAATGTTTCGGAAGCTTTTCGCATCCTGGAAAGCGCACGCGGGCGCGCGATCGCGGACCAGCTTCGTAGCGGAGCACGCCAGGGCTCGTCGAGCGACCAAATCAGCCAAGCAGCGCGCAGCGAGTTGAACCAGCTTCAAACGGAACTGCTTCATGCCAATTCACCCGGTGAGCGCGGCAGACTGTTAGAGCGCCTGTTCGAGACAGAACAGGTGTTGGCTCCGACGGGCGCACCACGCACAGGCCTCCAGAAGGCGGCGCTACGCGCAACCCCTGTCACCCTGCCAGCCATACAGAATTCGCTAAGCCCGAGCGAGGCTGTTCTGGAGTATGTACTCGACGATCCGCACTCGTTTTGTCTGTATATCACGCGCGATCGCGTCGGCGTGAGTCGGCTTCCGGCCAGCCGTGCGGAGCTGGGTAAGCTCGTTGCTGCATACCGCGAGGAGATTTCCGACCGCCTCTATTCAACATCCAGCGCAGCCCGGCTGTATTCTGCCTTGCTAAGGCCTCTACCGGCTCCCATCCTTAAACCAAGCCTCGTCGTTGTCCCTGATGGTGAGCTGAATTTGATCCCTTTCGATGCGCTCGCGGACGAGACCGGTGAGTACGTTCTTGGTTCGCACGTGGTCAGCTATGCCCCATCAGCCACTGCTCTCAACCTGATGCGACGCATGAGGGGTCTAAGCCGAGCCCCGGTCACGTTTCTGGGCGTCGGCGGTGTGGCGTATCAGAGCTCAGCTTTGAGCGGGGCAACAAACGACAAGGCGCGCGATCATGGGTCGGCCGCCACCGTCTCGGATCCCTTTAGTCTTATCGCTCACCCATTACCAAACCTGCCCATGAGTGGGGATGAAGTCAGATCGGCTGGCGAGATCTTCGGCAAATCGAGCGTGCTCCTGCTGGGTGCTAACGCAACCGAGGGTGCGTTCAAGGCCGAGCCGCTCGATAGTTTTAGAATCATTCACATCGCCGCCCACGGAATCGGCACCATGAACTTCCCCGACCGAGCGGCCTTGGTGCTCGGACGAGACCCCATGGACCAAGACGACGGGCTCCTTCAGGTGCCTGAAATCAGGGAACTCCATCTGAAGGCCGATTTAGTCACCTTATCGGCGTGTGATACAGGAGCGGGGCGACTTGAGGGGGAGGAAGGTATCGAGACCATCGAGCGCGCGTTCCTGTTCGCTGGGGCGCGCTCGGTCCTCGCGAGCCTGTGGGCGGTATCTGACATCTACACGACAACGCTTATGGCCCAGTTTTACCGAAATCTCGCGGCCGGTCAGGGTGAGGCCGAAGCTCTGCGCGAAGCCAAGCTGAACATGCTGAAAAAGTTTCACGGTCAGGTGGCGCCGTTTTACTGGGCGGGATTCACCCTCGTAGGGGACGCTTATGCTCCGGTTGCCACTTGGGAAGATTAACCAACCGTCGAGCCGGCGTCAAAGATGGCCGACGGCAGTGAAATCATCGGGGAGAGATGCGACTCGAAAGAAGTTGCGTTTTCGCTCTATGTGCCACCGCCGAACTCGAAGAAGCCGCGAATTCGCCAGCCGCGCGGAGCATCGTTCTCGTTGGTTTCCGGGGCGCCGGTCCGTTGAAGAACAGATCCAATTGTCAGAAGCTCTAAAGGCGAGGCGTGACATTAAGATGGAAAAGGCCAGGATGTCACGTAGGCCGTCACCTCAGCACCAGCGGGTAGTAACTCCAGCTCGTGTCTTTTTGACGGATCGCGAGCAGGTATAAGCCGCGCTCTAAATGGCTCAGGTCCACCCGCACGTGTAACGTCGACTTGTAATTTTCGAGGTTTACTTGTGCCTGGGCACTCCAAATCGGCTGACCCGGCTGCCGGACCACTTCCACTTCGTACATTCCGGGTTCGCTCCCAACCGGAAGGTACATCGTCAGATTCAGGTTTCCCCGACCGAGTTCCAAGGGGGGATTGGGTTGTGCTTGTTCAGCGCCGCGCAGCGCACCTCGATTGGTAAGGTCCAGGGTCGCCGCTTCAACAGGTCGTGTGGGTTGCCGGAGGAATAGCCAGGCCGCGGCAACCAACACGATGAGCAGACCTGCGGCGACGCTGGCGAGGCGCAGCCTTTGACGTTGCTGAAAGGCCTGGCGGAGTTCAGCAAACTGACGCGTACAGGGAGAGCAAGAGCTGAGATGGTTGATCCATGGCTCGGCTTCCTCAAGCCCCAGGCGGCGGGAAGCGACAGCCTTGAGCACGTCGGAACCCGGACAGCCACGCCGCTCGGGGTTGGGATAACCGTCGAGAAACGTCCGGTTCAGCGCTTCGACTAGCCGTTTCTTTTCCTGCCTAGATAACACGGTCGTTGAGGCATCCTTTAGGTGTTCTTCGCGGAAGAGTGAGACACACCGCTAACTCGATAACCCACCTTCCTTACCCGCGCTTGCTCTATTTTCCCGAGGATTCTCCCAGCAGCTTTCGTAGCTTACGGAGTCCGTACTCAAACCGCTTTCTAGCCTGTTCCTTCGTCAACCCGAGCGCACGGCCAATCTCATCCCACGAATACTGCCGGCAATAAAACCAAGCAGTTACCCGGAAAGGCTCATCCATGCGAGCCAGCGCCTCCCGTACAAGAACCTCAGACTCAACTCGTTCCACCCAGGAAGAATCCTGCGATCCCTCCAGTGCGTCCAGTTCCGCGGTCGATGGAACAAACTCAATGATCCGTTGTCGCTTGCGTTCCCTCGCGAGGTAGCGGTTAAGACGATTTCCGAATATAGCAAACAGGTACGAGTCGAGATCGGAGATTTTGGTCGTTCCGAGTTTTTCCATCGTGCGCAACACCGAGAGCAGCGTTTCTTCCCAAATCTCGGTGGTGAGAGCCCGCGCATCAGGCGCAAGAGTAGGTGCCTCGGAGACTTTGCTCGTCGCGGAGGCGAGAGCTGAGGGCCATAGCCGGCGGGAGGCATCGAGGAGTCGCGCTTCGTTCTCGGTCGGTGGCCTTCCCGAGAGTCGCGCCGCGAATAGGGGCCAGTTCTCGTCCATGGTCCCTTTTCTCAAGGGAATCCCTGAAGCAGAGTGACGCCCCCTTCTCGGCTGGGACCTCAGGCACGCCTTTGGTGAATGATCCCGCACGCAGAGTGCCACTACCGGCGGCGGGGTGTCAACGTGCTTTTGTGAAATTTAACAAAAAAATGCGTTTTGAGTTTGTCCGCTTTTGCCGTTTCGCTGCTCCTTTACTAAGTGAAGGCCAGCGGTCACTGACTTTGCCTACTGAGTGGTCCTGAAAGCGGGCTGCTGCTGTAATGCCGTCCAGAGACTCAGCCTGCAAGGGAACTGGTCGCTTGAATTCACCAAGCGAGCAACGCCCGGTGCCGGAAGACGCCCCGCGGTGCGGCGGCAGAAGTCGAGGGCTCTTCTTGGGTGAGGTAGGGGCTCGATACAAAAAGGGGGATCATGGGAGAAAGTCATGCAAGACCGGCAGGGAGGAGGACGATCCGTTGATGACTCCTCGTTCCGACTCGACATGGTGTCGCACCACGGCGAGGGCGCCGCTGCGCGGCTAGTGGTTACGGGAGATCAGCTTTTCCCCAAACAAGTCTCTCCGAACGGCACCGGCTTAACGCCCGAGAACCTGGACGAACTCCTGCGGGCATACGAAGGCGACCATGCCGCAAGACATAACGGGATCAGAGAGTTCGTTGAGCGCTACGGCCTTACACCTTCTCGAGTCTACAAGTTGGCCTTCAGGAACGGGTTTACCAAGCGCCGGGGGGAAGGCGGCACACCGATACTTCCCGCAGAAGCCGAGAAGATCCTCCGGGACGCCTCGGGCCTCGGCCGCAGGTTCGTACACGCCGCCATCAATCGAGCCATGAGGGTTCTTCTGCAATATCCTCGCGGGGCGTTCGGTCAGGTTACGCCCGCCATGCTCTGGAAACAGGTCCGCAAGTATCAGACGCCGTCAACCCATCGGCGGTATCAGCGCGCGCACTGGTCGCCAGCAGATCTCGAGTTGCTTGCGGAAGGCTACCGGGAGGGTCCGGCTGGAATACGGCGGTGCGTGCGGGAGTTGATGCGGCGTCATCCGGATTGGTCACGAGACCAAGTTCACTGGAAGGCCTGCAGGTTGAGTTTGTGTCGGCGAGTGCAGGATAAAAGCAACGCTCGGAGGCGGTGGTCGGAGAAGGAGGATATGACGATCATCTCTCTCGCCACCTTGAAACCCATAACAAGCATTGCCCAGAAACTCGACCGCAGCAGCTGGGCGGTCCAATGCCGGCTCTCAGGGCTTCGCCTAAGTGGCCGCGTAGCTGGACAAGACTATGGGTGCGAGGATCTCGTGAGCCTCCTGCGGATCGGACGCCGGAAACTCGATAGGCTGATCGGCAGTAAGAAACTAAGGTGCACCGCACTTCGCATCAGCCGCCGTTCCGTCGACGATTTCTTAAGGAAACAAAACCCCAATGGATCGGCACCGGGAATTCCTTCGGGACGAAAGGTTCCGCCGAAAAAGTACTACACGTTCCAGAAAGCTGCGGCGCGGTTGGGCGTGACGCCGCAGCAAGTCGGCGAACTTCTCGCCCGGGGCCTCCTGAAGCCCTACCGCCCGCGCGTGTCCGAACTGAACCTGTGGCAGTTTCTGGAGAAGTACGGCTGGGAACTTCAGCCTGAGTCCCTGGAATTTGAGTCCCTGGATTGCGAGCCGCACCGTTGGGTAAAACGTGTCCCCGAGCTTACGCCTCAAGAGGCGGCTTCGCTGGCGAAGTTACGCTCTCAGCGGGCACACGTCGAGACTGTAAGAATTTGTCGGTACTGCGGGCGCCAGGTTCGCGGCAATGCTTTGGGTTTTCACGAGAAGCGCTGTCCTCAACGGCCCATGCCGCTGCCGCCAATACGCCGTGCGGCTCCGGCCGTGTAGAAGTGTCGTTCGCGAGACGATCCATCGGCATCACTGTCGACAGCTTGGCGCCACTCCGTCAGGCTTGGGTACGCCTTGATGCGGCCATCCTCCCAGTCGCGTCGCCAGCGGGCGGAGTAGCACATCACCCGGATCCAATGAGGGTGGAGTTGAGTGTAGTAACGCACCGCACCGAGCCAGCCCTGGCGCCAGGCGCGTGAGAAATAGTGGCTGGTGATCCAGTCGACCAGGCGCGGCCAGCTCCCGATGCACTCCGGAGGGTCTGTCCTCCGCCGCGGCGCGTCGTACTGGAGAAAGCCCGGACACCGACGGCGCAGCTCTCGTCGAACCGGCTGAGGAATGGCAGCGGATTGTTCCAGCCCTGTTCGAGCCCAAGAGGCGAACTCGTCCCAGTCAACGCAGCAGTCCACCACCTTGGCGAAGTGATCGGCGCTGATATGATCGGCGGGACGTAGCACCTCTCGAAGTCGCGGCCTGACAATGCCGAGCTCGCTGCATCTGAAGGCTGCCTGGCGCCACCGTTCGAAGGAAGGGTAGGAAGACGGTTTCTTCTCCCTCCATTCCTCGGTGCACTTCAGCCAGTAAGCTTCAGAGCGAAGATAGCGGCGATCGCGAACGGCATAATACACGACGGCATCCATCCAGCCTTCACGGCGCACTTCCGCAAATACATTCGTGAAGATCCAGTTGTCCAGCCGCTTCCAGACACGCGCATGTGTGCGTCTCCGCCGGGACGACAAGTTGTCGTCCCAAAAAACTGGATACTCACGCTCGATCGCCTTCCACACCGCGTCCGGCAGGCCTTCGCTGGTCTCTTCAATGGATCGCAGCCAGAAGAGAAAACACTCGGATTCAATGTATTGGTTGATGAATGCGAACAGCATCCGCCATGGTACGCGCTTCGCTTGTTCTTCGGCGCGCTTCTTCGCCACTCGCCCGACGTCACGCACCATGTTGGCAAGAGTCATACGCTTCGGCTTCGGCACCCGCCAAGTCACCTGACGAGGCGGTTCTTGCCGCCGCCGTCCAGTTCTGCCAAATGTAGCTGTCTTCAGGTTCGCGCGCAATGGCCACCTCTTCTGATCCTGATGGTCACACCGCCGTTGGGTTGGAGCCGCAGAATAGCGCCGCGAATCTCAAGTATGAAACAGGAGGCACGGGGGGTCTGGTACTGGCTACCGCAGACGATTGACCGGCAAGCCGCTTAGCAAAGCCCTGCTAACTGGCAGAGGAATAGGGTCACGTTGTAAGCCGAATGCATAAGGCCGGCCGCAGCCGTGGAGTGGGATCTCACTCGCATCCAGCCGTAGGCCACTCCGGTGGTGGTGAAGCAGACCCATTGCGCGGGCGTCGGGGGTTTATGGAGGGCAGTGAATAACAGTGCCGAGAGGCCAACAGCGGCAGGCACGCTGACAGTGCGGGCCAAGACAGGAAGCAGGCAACCGCGGAAGAAGGACTCCTCGAGGGCCGGGCCAAGGATGGCGCCGAACAGCGCCAGATCCCAGAAGCGGATGGGTGGCATTACCCACCTCGACCGGTGAACGAACAGCGCGACTGCTATCGCGAGGGCTGCGCCCCCGAGAACAGCGATGACTGCGTAGCGGAGGCTTGGCCGAATCCAACCGAGTGCGCGCCAAACGTGGCGCCGATAGCGCAGCTTCAGGATTGCGTAGAGACATGACAGCAGGGAAAGCAGCACAACGGTCTGGAGGGCGCGTGTCGGTCGATTCAATGAGGTGGCACTCAGCAGGTGAAGACGAACGGCCGAATGAAGCAGCACCCCAAGAAACACCGCCGCAAAGAAAAATAGGCCGATGTCCTCGTAGCTCCAATAGGTCTGCTGTGTGTGGAGGGTGTGGTGGCGGTCGGACAGGGCAATATGCACCTTGTCCGAGGACCGGTCGTTTGGGCGGTCGAAACCGTTGGGAGACAAGAAACCATCACCTCGATGAAACAGGTCACGGCGCCCTGAACAAATAGCTTAGCGGTTCCCTACCCCGGGCAGGGTCACGCGAAGGTGCTGAAACTCGGGCACGACGTCGAAAGGAACAGCCGGAACTGCCACCGGTTCGCCCAACTGCTCAATATCTGCAGGCGACGAATTTCCGAGGAATTTCGCTGCCTCGTGGATATGGGCAACCCTCTCCGGGACCAGGCCCATCAGGCGAGCACAGGTAGCATCCGCGGCGACGGCGTCGTCGGCCAGCACAATCCGGTCAAGCCTGCGTGGAGTGCCGTTCAGAGGGCCGTTACCTTCCATGGCCATGATACCGTCGGCGATGACGAAGTGAATCGGCACCGTGGCACAGATGTCCACGATGGACTGCTGGATGCCTCTCCAGTGCAAAAGGTTCTTCGGCCACCCGTATTTTGTTCCAGGCACAACTCCGAACATGTTCTTCATGCTCAGAGTTACTCCCGCCCAATGGTGGGCTTTCAAGGAAGCCTGTGGGTGGCGATTCAAAGCGTATTGAACGTCATCAACGGGACTATCCAGGCCGCGCTTAATAACATTAACGCCGTGAGGTCGACCATCAGCGCCTTCTATCAGAGCGTCATCTGGCCGGTCCAGCTGATCAACCAGGCCAAGGCACAGGTCACACAAATGGTCACTCAGTATCGCAACCTGATGGCGGGCATCATCACCATCAATCTGAGCAGCGCCACCTTGCCTACTCCTCAGGCGCTGGAGAACGTCATGCGGAATCACCAGACCAGCGACTTCGCGACCCTAGCCACCGATTACACGAACAATTACCAGGCCGTCCCTGGCACAACCGGGGCGAGCTCCGATGACCGCAACCTCACAGACATGGACGACGCCCTGGCCATGGACAACTTGAAGACGCTCAAGGCGACCGATGACGCGGATGACCTCACGCTGAGTGTGGCCGACCAGATCGAAGACGGAGCTGGTGGGGCCGCGCCCGGCTCGGCTCCGTTCCTGACGGCGACGGCGATCGCCGCCAGCATTCAGAGCCAGGCTCTCACCCAAAAGATGCTGGCGGCCGAACTGCGCCAGGAGGCTGCCGCTTTGGCTCACGCAAATGCTCTGCGAAAGAGGGGAGCGACCTCCACCGGCCAGCTCGGAAGCGAAATCCAAAACCTGTTGAAGCACAACTAAGCGGGAGGAAGCATGAAGAACATCTCAAACCGGATCAGGCGCGGCATCCGCATCGTTTTTGATTGGACCCGGGGACACAAGGTACGCGTCGCCGCCCTGGTACTCGTTCTCGCACTGGTCGCGCCTCGGCCAGTCAAGGGAAACAGAATCGGCTCCATCACCAACCAGATGATTTCCTGCTACCCGGCAGGAAAGATCGAAGAGGCCTACCAACTGGTCGACCAGCTTCAGAACGAGTTGGACAGCCTGAAGTGGGGCACCGAAGTCGATCAGAACGTCATGACGGAAATCCGGAAAAAGGTCCCGCTCGCGCCTTGGTTGCGATTCAAGGACGAAGAGAGGATCAGCCGGATGCCGCTCCATGTCGAGGTTCTCGAGACCGACAAGGTGGGCCTGCTTTACAACCACGTCCGGAAGCAAGTCGAAGACTTCTTTGCCGCCAAACTCTCGGTCGCTGACTTCCACGGGCTGATTATGGGAGAAAGCTTTACCCGTGAGATGTCCAAGGAGTGTCAGCTGCTGGCGAGAATGTACGGCAAGCAGGTCAAAGAGCTGCTCGAGGAGCGGGATCGCCTGGACAAGGCGCTCGATCAAGCCGAAGCCGAGCTTCAGGCGAAACGCGACGATCCGGACACTCGTCACGAACTCTATGCGCGCCGGAACGGGGCGCGGAACGCGGTCTACGCTTTCAAGGAACGTTTCCGTGCCGACTTCAAGGCGCTCAAATCGGTCATCCGGTCCTGGGCGGACGGCAAGAGAGAGAACCGGCGAGGCTGGTGCCAGGCGCTTCACGTCGTGATCTGTGGAGGGCACAGCAACGGCTCACTGCTCTTCTATGCTTTTCCCCAGGAGGTGATCGACAAGATCGGGGAACGAACCGGAAGCACTCCCATTCAAGTCAAAATCCCCGAAGCGATTGACGGTCAGGTTCGGCTGGACGAAGACGGCCGCGTGTTCTTCGTCACGCCACTTCCCAACGGCGACGGCACTACCACGCCGCACGAGATGCTCTTGCTGGAAATCAAGGACAAGGGGCGCATCGTGCGTGACGGGCGCGATGTCGGTCGGATCCGGCCCTTTCCCCTCCGAGCAGGACCCGGGGAAATCCGGGACGGGAAGCTGACTTTCGAACATATCCGGCAGCGGGCTGGCGTGCGGCCACCGAAGTACAGCCAAACGCCGTCTGAGACGGTCACCTCAGTCCCACCGCTGCTATGCGGACTCTGCAGCCGCCCACTCACCTTGGAACCTGCCACCGGGTGCGTTCACAACCGGTGCGCGGCGCAGGCTTCGAGAGAAGGGTGACAGCTGTTTCTGCCTGAGAGGCCCGGTGTTCAACCGGGTCTCCCAGGCTCTGTTGTATAGCAGCGAAACTCATCGGAGGCGAACCAATGAGAAGGATACTAGCGGCGCTCGCAACCCTTGCGACGATCGTGGGCTCGGCTCGGGCCCAGAGGATCGAGACTCAGAAGCCCGACCAAGACCGGATCCTCCACGTTCAAACCTCACTGAACCACCTTACCGTCATCGAGGTTGGTGGGCCGGTGACCATGGTCGCCACAGGCAGCGAGGCCTTCAAGGTCGAATGGCGTGAAAACAAGGTCTTCGTGCAGCCAACCGAGCCAAACGCAGCCACGAATTTGTTTATCTGGACCGCGTCGGGACGGTTCAATTATGAACTCGAGCCGGCGGGCCCGGTCACGGCTATGGACTTTGCCATCGATCAGCCCGCGCCCCGGCCACCAACCTCAAAACCGGCCACCGCAACTCCGGCACGAGTGCAAGAGCCTGCAGCCGACCCTGTGCTCGGTGGCCAGCCGGTGCGCATGGACAGGTTTAAGGAACCCAAGAACCGCGTGACTGTGCTCTTGAAGGATACCTTCCGGCAGGACAACGAGCTTTTGGTTCGCTATGCCGTCGTCAACAACAGCAAGGAAACGTATGACGCCGGGAGACCCCAAGTGTTCACGCTGGTAGCGCAGGACTACCGGAGATTGGACGGGCGAGCGAATTCTCAATTGACGGACGGCGAGGCGGAAGGGCTCGAAAGCGCAGAGGAAAAGCCGGTTGAGGTGTTGGACACGAGATTGCGTTCGGCGCGCGTTGAGCCAGGCCAGGAAACGGTCGGAGTGGTGGGCGTGAAGTTGCCAGCGGCGACGGCCGGCAGGCTGACGGTGCTGCGCCTGACGTTTCCGGATGACGGCAAGGGCCCGATTACAGCGACACTGGTGCTTTAGCAATGGCAACGGAACTCACGGCTAGAGAGGCGCACGCGGTGCTGGTCAGGTACTTCAACGCGCGGCGTGACCTCGGATTGTGGAAAGCATTCCTGGACCTCGTGCTCGATCCTCAAAACCCTTTTGAGCCCACCAAGCGCCGCGAACCAAGAAGAGCCTTCGTGTTGGCAGCTGTCCTGATCAGTTTGCCCTTGGCGGCGTTGTTCTATTTCAATTGCTGGTTTTGAGAAACCCACACGTGAGAGACCAGGGAGTCACCTTAGCCGAGTTCCGCCGAAGCCACAACCCGGCTGGGTCGACGGCAACGGATGTAGCCGGCGCCGCGCAAGCCGTCGCCAATACAGGCCGGCCTGAGTGGGCTGTTCTATTCGTCGCCGTGGGTCCCCCTGGGTACAGTGCTTACCTCGCCTGGGATGCCTGGGACAGACTTCGGGCGGTCTTGCTGAATCCCGGATCACCCGATTTCATGGTCATCAGTCTGGCGATCCAGGTTGTGGTGCCTCTGCTTCCCCCGCCCGCGTACTTGGCCGTGGGGCTGAGCCGCCGTCGTGAAGCCTCGTGGTTCCGCGGCGCCGGTGTGCTGTGCGTTCTGGGATTGATCACCGCCCTCATTGAAGTCGGTGTGGATGTTCTCGGATAACGGAGTCCTGGAGAGATCAAACCAAACAGGGACCCGCATCCGATGCCTGCAGTCCGTTCGAGGTGGAACCATGCTTAAAAAGTTTGAGAGCTTCGCTCTTCTTCTCGCGGCCATGCTGGCCCTGGCCGTCGAGAGCAGTTTCGTCTATTGGATCTGGTGGCGTCCGATTGTGCCCGAGGCGCCGGAGATGTCCCTGGCCTACGCGGGGCACTGGATGAGCCCGGCGCTTCCCCAATACTGGCTCCTGGGCGCCCTGGTGGCGCTCTTCTATTACCTCATCCCCATCGCCCATCCGGCTGTCAGGTTGAACCCGGGCGATCGCGCTGCCTTCCGGCGCACGTTCCTGCGGATCTGGTACTGGTTCCTGGCGCTCGCCGGAGCCCAGGGCTGTGTGCTCTACCTCGGCTGCTCGGCGGTGATGCATCGATGAGAGCCTACAATGAGCGGCCCGTTCATCCACCGATGCTCGAAAGCATGCCGGCCGTCGTCGTCGGGCTGATCCTGGCCGGCTTTGCGCTGGGCGCCTACATTGGGCACGTCCGCTATTACTTCACGTTCGCTCAGCTCTTCGAGATGTTCAGCTACGTATGCCTCATCGTCGTAGGAGTCGGAGTGTCGATCTGGTACGTCGCAACCCAGCGGTCGCGGCGCGAAAACGAGTGGACTCATCCACCTCTGGTCGTGCCGCCAGAGAAAGACGACCGAGCCGCCCGTCGGGCCTGGGAGCAAAATGCGGTCATCTTGGGCTACAACGTCCATGGCGAACCGTGGCTGTGGCCCGACAAGGTGCGGGTCATGCAGGGCATCGTGCTGGGGATGACCGGTGCGGGGAAGACGACGCTGCTCAAGAACATCATCACCCAGGACCTGATGCGAGTGGTGGGTCCTGCCGACGAGCCGCATCGCATCCCCATGGTGATCTTCGACGGCAAGGGCGATCTCGATTTCTTCAATGACCTGCTGCCTTACATCCACCGCGCCGGTCGCCTCCACCAGTTGCGGGTCCTCAATCCCGCCCGCCCCGACATCTCGGTCCTCTACAACCCGTTCCACTGTACCGACGAGGACTATATGGCCGTGGTCAACATGGTGTTCGGGTCGTTCAACCTCCACGACGAGTTCTTCGCCAAGCACCAGCTCAACTATCTGGCTGACATCGTGCGGGTGCTGGTATACACCGGACTGCCATTCAACTTTTACGACGTCCTGGTGATGGCCATGGACGAACAAGTGTTGCGGGAGCAGGTCGAGAAGGCCACCCAGCGCATCGACGGTGACCTCAGTATCACTACCCAACGCCGCCTCAATTTCGAGATGTCGGTCAAGAACCTCTACCAGTCCTTCCAGGACCGGGAGCGTGTCCCCAAGATCCAGGGGCTCCTTAACGAGTGCATGACCTTCCTAGACGACGAGCTGTCTGTCATCACCGGGCCGTACGAGGATTTGCTGTCGATCGACGAAGTCATCGACCAGGAGTTGATCCTCTTCATCACCCTCAACGTGAACAAGAACACCGAGCCGGTGCGCGCGCTCGGCAAGATGCTGCTGCAGAACCTGCAGCTCATCGTGGGAAAGCGTTACGAGAGCGAAGACCTCCGGCGTCAAAGCGGGTGCCGCCCGATGTTCAGCGTCGTACTCGACGAGTTCGCACCCTTCGGGTACAACAACTTTGCCCAGATCCTGCAGACCGCCCGAGGCACCAACACGGCCTTCTTGTTCTCGATGCAGTCCCTGCCTCAGCTCCTGCGCGTGGGCCGGGCGTTCAAGGACGAGGTGAGCTCGGCCCCGAACACGACCATTACCCTCCGGACCCGGGACGAAGAGACGGCCAGGTATTTCCTGCGAGCCTCGGCCGAGCACGTGGTGACGCGGCGCAGCCGCACGGTCGAGAGATGGAAGTTGTTCGGGTATGAGAAGTACGAAGACACGGGCCGGGCGGTCGAGAGCGAAGACCGAGAAACGCGGGCGCTCGACGAACACATCAAGAACCTGCCCAAAGGTCAAATGGAGATCCTGATGACTGACGACACCCGCGGTACCCTGCACAGCCTGCTGCATGTCCGGCCGCCCGCCGACATCCGCATCCCGGCCTTCCGGGCGCCAGGTGGGAGTGAAAGCGGCCGGGCCTGGTGGACACCGGAGCTTTACCCTCGCCTCCGGCACTCACGTGCGGAGTCGGTTGGTGCCCACCTGCGGTTTAAGACGCCTAACCTCGCGTCGAATGAACGCCACCGCCGTCCGCAGTGGGGAACCCGTTTATGAGAGCCGTGGTGGTTTGTCTTGGCCTGGCCACTGCGCTCGCCTTGCCGCTCGAATCCGCCAGCCTGCAAAGTCGTGAGCCGGCCCGCGAACAGTATTCACCCCTGGCTGCCGAGCAGTCTCGGAGTCCCCACGGACCGTCTCAAACCTGGTACGAGCACGCCTTGAGCCGCCTCAATCCCGGCAATTTCGATTGCGGCCGCGCGATGGAGGAACGGCGGCACGCCCTTCTCGAAGCGACGGTCAGGAACACTTACTTCAACTACTCCCTCGCCGCGACGGCGCTGCTGCTCCTCGCGATGGCGGTCTGCACCAAGCTGGTGATTGATCTGAAGCGGAGGAATTGGCTGATGGCGGAGATGGCAGCCGACCTGGTCAGCCACGACGAGCGTTCACGCCAAGCCGCCCGTGAGGCCATCCAGAGACATAACGACCACATGGAGCGCTGCAACCGCGTGGTCGAAGCTCAGGACTCGGGGCGCCCGATTGCGGGGACCGTCTCCGAGACGAACGAGTTGAGGGAGAAGCTGCGGGGCACTGCCGACCAGCTCGACGCCGTGACCAAGGAGCGCAATAAGCTCAAGGCGGACCTGGATGAGAAGACTCGTCTCGTAACCGAGCTCTCGCTTCGGATGACCCAACGAAGCTCGATTACTAAGAGGCGGCCAGTCGCTACCCGGCAGACGAGTATCCGCCATTTGCGCCGGGCGATTGCGCAGCAAATAGGAGCGTAGCAGATGAACAGGCTTTGCCAGCAATGCAGTAGCGAGATCGAAGAAGGCCGGTTGCCAAGCCAGCCACCAACCGAGGCGAAATACTGCCTGAAGTGCCGGTCGGAGCGTCGCCGCCGTGCCAAGCTCAAATATGTCTGGCGGCCGGAATACGACGAGTACCTGAAGGCGCACTATTACGGCGGGCTCAATCGCCGCTTCCAGGTTCTCAATCGTATGATCCGGGAAACGGGCCTACCCCGATGGTATATCAAGAAGCGTGCCGCTGGTCTCGGCCTTACCATGCACCAGGATAAGCGCCCCTGGACGGCGGGCGAAGAAGAGATTCTCGAACGTCTGCTGGGAAAGGTGAGCGCGCTCACGATCGCCAAAAGACTCAAGCGCACCGAGGCCTCGGTGGTGCTGAAGATCAAGCGCCTCGGCGTGTCGCGTAGGGTGCGCAGCGGCTACACGATGCGAGACCTGGAGGAGTGCCTCGGCGAAAGTCATCACAAAATCCAGCGCTGGATCGCGAATGGCTGGCTCCGCGACACCCTGCAGGGTACGCGCCGACACGACGGTAACGGGCGGGACATCCATCGCTTTCGGGAGAAGGATATCTTGGATTTCATCCGAGAATATCCGCTGGAGGTCAACCTCGGCCGGCTGGATGCGGTATGGTTCCTCGACATGATTCTCCTCAAAGGCAGGGAAGCCTCTGTGCGTGGCAGCCGTGGTGGCGCCGAGGCCGACGGCGAGGCTGCATAGGAGTTCTGCCTCCTACCTACCTAACCGGTGGCCTCTGTTCAAGCCTGAAATGGAGGAACAGTCCCCGTCGCCATCAGAGGTGTTGCGGAGGTCAGATTGCCCGGAAGCCGTGCGGCCGCGAAGCTCAGAAGTAAAGCTCCCGTTATCGGGGCACGCACTCGGCGTAGATGTGCGGGCGATCGGATGGCGGCAAAGGCCAGCGAAAATCAACGTTTCAACAAAGAAAGTCGGAGTAGGGATCATGGTTGCCCATAACCCCCTCCACAGATCCGGACGAGCGGGTTTCCCGCATCCGGCTCTTGCCTTAGGTGACGACGCCCAGGCGGCGCAGAGGATAAGGATGGTAGATGCGAGCGGGAGGAAGCCAGCGGTTGATCAGCCGGCGCATTCGGTCCCAGGGAACACGACCGTTCTGACCACGCCGCGAGAGGGCGCGTTGCCAGAGCCTGCCGGTCTGGAACCGAAAGATGTGCAGCGCCGGTGCATTCATGGGCACGCCGTAATAGCGGAAGTGTCCACTCACCACCGAACGCAGCCATTGCCCCACCTCCGGGATGGGATAGTGCATGCGTCGCCGAAGTTCGGTTTTCACGGCCTTCAGCTTGGCCTGCAGCCGCTTGCGTATCGTCTGCCGCAACACCGTAAACATTCCGTTGCTCCTCTTCTTCCCGCAGATATGCGTGAAGCCGAGGAAGTTGAACGTCTCCGGCTTTCCTTCTCCACGCCGCTTCCGGTTCCCGGCCGCCATCGGCCCGAACTCCAGAAGGCGCGTTTTGTCGGGATGCAGTTCCAGCGCGAACTTCCGAAATCGCTCCGTCAGTTCCGCCCAGAACCGCTCGGCATCCGACCTCACCTGAAATCCCAGCACGATATCGTCCGCAAACCTCACGACGATGACGTCGCCATGGGCTTGCTTCCGACGCCACGCTTGGACCCACAGGTCGAAGACGTAGTGGAGATAGATGTTCGCCAAGAGTGGCGAAGCACTGCCACCCTGCGGCGTTCCTTCCTCCACCCGCAAGTGTTTCCCCTCCTCCAGCACGCCGGCCCTCAGCCATTTCTGGATGAGCCGCACCACGCGCCGGTCCGCAATCCGGTGCTCGACGAATTTCACCAGCCATTCGTGCGAAATTCCGTCGAAAAAGCCGCGAATATCCAAATCGAGCACCCAGTTCACCTTCCTCGTCAGCAATCCCGTGTAGAGCGCGTCCAGCGCATGATGCGGGCTGCGCCCCGGCCGGAATCCGTACGAGAAACCGAGAAAGTCCGTTTCGGAGATGGCGTTCAACACCTCGACCGTCGCACGCTGGGCGATTTTGTCTTCCAGCGCCGTGACCCCGAGCGGCCTTTGCCGCCCGTCGGCCTTGGGAATGTACACCCTCCGCACCGGCTTGGCCCGGTACGCTCCTCGCTTCAGGCGCTCGGAAAGGTTCTGGAGATTACCCTCCAGCTTCTCCCCGTAGTGCCGCCACGTCTCCCCGTCCACACCCGGCGCGGCTTCCCTCTTCAAACTGAAGTAGGCCAGGCGGAGTGTCTCCAGGTTGTAGATATGGTGCAGGAGCGCGGTGAACCGCAACTTCTTATCACCTTTTGCTGCTTGACGTACCCGCTCCAGCGCACTGAGCGCGTCGGTCCGGCTCGGTGTCCGGGACGCGTTTTGCTGAGGCCGGTTCCCTTTGGCCAGACCTCTTCCCTCCATCCCCTCCGCCCCCGGTTGCCCGGCGTTGTTCGGGGACTTCTCCGGTACTTCAGGTCTGTCCGACTTCCCCTGTCCGTTCATCATCGGCGTGTGTCCTTAGACTTCCCGACACGTCCCGGAGCACTGACCGCCCCGGGGGGGCAGGGGATCTCCCGGTTCCCGCGCAAGGTGCTTCCGTACGTGCCTGGGGTCTCTGACCGCGCGGGATTCGGGAGCACCTCGCGATATCGGTGCCCCGGATGCTGCCTTCCGCTTCTCCTTACAGCGTCGGCATCCCGGAGTAATTGTCTTACGCGGCTGAATACCCGGCCCATACGTTCCCCTGTCAACGCTTCGTCGCCGCCCTCGCGAGCGGCTCCGCATGACTCGGGGCCGGTGTGGGTCGCTAATCCTTCACCGTATGACTCTTTCATTCACTACACCTCGCCGGTTTGACCGGCGCACAAGGAGACCATTATGAGCGGATCAGTCAATCGAGTGATTCTCGTCGGACGTTTGGGAAAAGACCCCGAAGTTCGCTACACGGCCGAAGGAACGGCCGTGGCCAACTTCAGCCTCGCCACCGACGAGAGCTTTACCGACCGAGCCGGGGACAAACAGACACGTACCGAATGGCACAGAATCGTCGCTTGGAGAAGGCTCGCGGAGATCAGCGGGGAATTTCTAACCAAAGGCAAGCAAGTCTATGTCGAAGGCACCCTTCGGAGTAACAAATGGCAGGACCGGGAGGGAAGCCAGCGGACTTCACTTGAAGTCGTTGCGAGCCGAGTGGTGATGTTGGGTTCTAAAGCTGGAGGGCAACAAGCGCCAAACGGGTCAGGTGACAACGGCCGAGCGACGGGGCAACCCACCACCGGCCCAGAAATCGGAGCGGAAGCCATTCCGTTCTAGGTTTTTCGAAGTAGAGAGTGTCCGCTTTGGCGTAAGACCATGCTCGTACTCGTAAGCCTCTTGCGTCCCGGCGCGCGAATCCGCATGGGCCGTTAAACCGAAGCGGGTCTGCGCGCCGGGACAGACGAACCCCGGCTCCTCATAGACTGCCCTTCCCGCAGGGGAGCGAGTTTCTAGTAATCCCATCCAGCACGCTCTTGAAGCGGGTTCCGATCAATTTGATCGCCATCGTCGGCGTGTGCGGCCTGTGTGCAGTATTCGGCGCTCGAACTTGCGGACCGGCAACTCTGGACCGCGTCACCCTCCGTGATATCGGTAACCTTGCCGTCTACCAGGAAGACGCGACGCGCGTTTGAATCCCTCCAGGTGCACCCGGAGGGCTGCTCGACGAGCTCGTGCCGCTCTCCACCATTCCCTTCCTGATCTCACCGAACAGCGCTTTGAACGAATCCGCGGCGCCTTGGAGTAAACGATGGCGCCGTAAGCGGACTTCGCGTCCTTTAGATTGGGGATGTCTTGATAAATGGGCGTGGTGCCCTGGGTGGAATCGATCTCGTAGGCCGCCGGCTTGATCGACTCATAAAATCGCTTCCACACGTTTTCATCGGGCTTCAGGGATGCGAGCGTCTGGTACGCCATGTACTGCGCAAACCCTTCCTTCAGCCACAGGTCGTCGAACCAGCGCATAGTGACCAGGTCGCCGAACCACTGGTGGGTTAACTCGTGCAGAAATGTGAAGCTCCACATTTCTGCATTTGTACTAAACCGCTGCGCGGTAGCTGCAACCTCACGTCCTACGTGAAGCGAACCGGACTGCCTTAACCCGCGGCCTCACCTCATCGTGGTTCCCCCGAAAGCGCATTTGCGAAAACATGGAAACGCTGCTTGCAGCGCATTCCATTTCGCAAAGGAGCTTTCGATGACCCCTCTTCGTCAACGCATGGTCGAAGACATGCAGGTGCGCAACCTGTCTCCACATACCCAAAAGTGCTACGTGCAGCAGGTCTCGCGGTTCGCACGCCACTTCAAGAAATCACCCGAAACGCTGGGCCCGGAGGAGATTCGTTCCTACCAGGTCTATTTGACCAATGAGAAAAGGCTAGCCCCCGGATCCATTCTCATCGCGGTGGCCGCCTTGCGGTTCCTTTATAAGGTCACCTTGCACAGAGACTGGACCTTGGAAGACGTTATCCCCACGCCCAAGAAGCCCCAGAAGCTGCCTGTCGTGCTCAGCCCCGAAGAGGTCCGTCACTTTCTCAGCTGTGTGGCCAGCCCTAAGCACCGGACGATCCTGACGACTTGTTACGCCGCCGGCTTGCGCATCTCCGAGGCCGTCCGCCTAAAGCCTACCGAGATTGACAGCCAGCGCATGGTCATCCGCGTCGAGCAGGGCAAGGGGCAAAAGGATCGCTATGTCATGCTCTCCCCCAGGCTGCTGGAAATCCTGCGCAACTGGTGGCGACTGGAAAAGCCCAAGCCTTGGCTATTCCCGAGTAACATCCCGGGCCGGCACATCACCCGCTTCGCGGTGGAGGATGCGTGCCAGGAAGCACGGCGGGTCTCCGGTATCTCCAAACCCGTCAGCCCGCACTCGATGAGGCACGCGTTCGCCGTCCATCTGTTAGAGCATGGAATCGATGTACGTCGCATCCAGTTGCTCCTCGGCCACCGCAGCTTGGCCACGACGGCCCGCTACCTGAAGATCGCTACCAGCCAAGTCTGTTCCACAACCAGTCCCTTTGACTTGCTCCCGCAGCCGGTGGCCGCTGAACCCGAGCCCGCTCCGCCTCAGTACTTCTGAGCCGGTGGGCTCGTGGAGCGCCCGAAACTCGAAGTGGGGGATATCTTCCGCCGCTATGGCGCGGCCTACCGGCAGCAACACGCGGGCTCCCTCTCACGCGGACAGCGGCGCGTGATGAGCGCCATCGAACTCTGCCGTACTGCCGCTCTGGGAGGCCACTTGGAGCAGTGTGACTCCTGCGGCCACCAGCGCCCTGTCTATAACAGCTGCCGCGATCGTCACTGCCCAAAATGCCAGTCCCTGGCTCGTGCCCGGTGGCTCGAAGACCGCCAAGCCGAGCTGCTGCCGGTCGAGTACTTCCACGTTGTCTTCACGGTGCCGCAAGAGATTGCCGCCATCGCCTATCAGAACAAGGAGGTGGTTTACGGCATTCTCTTCCATGCTGCGGCTGAGACCCTACGTACCATTGCCGCTGACCCCCAACACCTGGGAGCCGAGATCGGCTTCCTGGCCATCCTTCACACTTGGGGGCAAAACCTGCTCTTTCATCCCCATCTGCATTGCGTGGTGCCGGGCGGCGGCATCAGTGTGGATGATAAGCGTTGGATCGCCTGCCGTCCGGGCTTTTTCCTTCCCGTGCGTGTGCTCTCGCGGATGTTCCGGCGCTTGTTTCTCGAACACCTGCAGGCCGCCTTTGACGCCGGCAAGCTACAGTTCTTCTCTTCGCTGCAGCCGCTCCGCGACCCAAAAGCTTTCGCCGCCTACCTCGCTCCACTTCGCCAGACCGAGTGGGTGGTTTACGCTAAGCCGCCCTTTGGCGGTCCCGAACAGGTCCTCAACTACTTGGGCCGCTACACCCATCGCGTGGCCATTTCCAACAACCGCCTTCTCGACACCGACAACGGCAAGGTCTGCTTCCGCTGGAAAGATTACCGCGACCACAACCAGCAAAAAATGATGACGCTGGAAGCCGACGAATTCATTCGCCGCTTCCTGCTCCATGTCCTGCCGGACCGGTTCCAGCGCATCCGCCACTACGGTTTTCTCGGCCACCGCTACCGCCAGGCCAAGCTTGCCCTCTGTCGCCAGTTGCTGGGCGTAGCCTTAACTTCAACTGATCCTGTCCCCCGGTCAGACAAACTCGACTACCGCAAGCTCTACGAACAACTGACCGGGAAATCTCTGCGTGAATGTCTAGTCTGCCATCGTGGGCAGATGGTCACGATCGCTGTCCTCTCGGCTTCGGATCGAGCGCCGCCCTTCGCCACTTGATGAAATGGCTGGCTTCCAATCCGCTCCGACCTCCCTCAGCTTGCTCTCCCCAAGCCAACGGGGAGGCCACGTCTCTTGGAAAAAAACAACGGCAACCTTTTAGACACCAAGCAAAATTGCGGTGTTTACACCACTTCTTCCTGCCGAGGACGACGCCACCGTTGAGCCAGACTTGCCGTGAGCCGTTCTCCCGCTCCCATCCCCGTTCCTGTCCGAAGCTCTCCCGCGTCTCAGCACCGGTTCAATCCCCATAGCGCCCCCGTTAGGCCCGCGGTTTAGCACATGCGATTTTTAGCTCACCGGGCGCTCCAACCTCACTGAATCCTCTCAACGTCTGAGTCGTGCGCCCGCTGAGCTAAAAATCCTCTGCCTAATGTGAAGCTGCCAGAAATGTGGAGTCGGCACGCCCAGGTCTCGTAGATCGTGATTTCCCAAGGTTTGGACTTCACATTTGTATGTAGGATCGGAACGGACCACCATCCGGTGGCCTAATCCACTTTTGGGAGGTTCCGATGCTACGTTCACTACTTCCCCGGGCTTGCCACAAGTTTTTGTCACTACCGGTGCTCGGGTCGATCGCCGATGGCTTTGACGATTGGCTTGTCGCCAATGGCTATGCCCTGCTTTCGCGTCAAGGTACGATCCGCATGCTGCGGTATGTGGATGCCGATCTTCGGCACCGTCAGGTTAAAGATGTCGGCCATCTGACCCACGCGGTTCTCCACGATTGCTGGCGAACTCTCCGCAAGCCCTACCCCACTTGGGCCGGAATAGTTCGCACACTGGAACGATATTTGGCCACGAATGGTCTGCTTGCTGAACGCAGACAAACAACGGCAACGTCCCCAGCGTCGATCCTGATTGAACAATACGTGAACCACATACGTGAAGTGCGTGGATTGAGTTTAAGTACCGTTTCGCATCACCGCTATACGGCGCAATGCTTTCTCCAGCACCTGGATGAAATGGGCATCGCACTAAAGCAAACCCGGGCCTGTCATCTCGAATCCTACATTACCAAAACTGGTCAACGCTTAAGCCGACCGTCCCTCCAGCATGACATCAGTGCGTTGCGAGGATTCCTTCGGTTCCTTGCCATCGATGGCAGGGTTCCCGCCGGCCTGGGTCGTGAGATCGATACACCCCGCGTCTATGGTCTTGAGCAGTTACCACGCGCCCTCCCATGGGAGACGGTCCGCGCCCTTCTGCGCTCCATCGACAAAACCTCAGCCAAGGGACTGCGCGACTACGCGATGCTCCTGTTGATTGCAACATACGGACTGCGGGCTAGCGAGGTGGCAGCCATTACCCTCGACGACGTCCGGTGGAGGGAGGGCCGTCTACGAATCCACCAACCCAAGAACTCTTCCTCCTTGGAGCTGCCACTAACCAACGAAGTGTCGTCCGCACTGGTGAAGCATCTGCGGCGGTCTCCACCACCCTCACCGCATCGCAGGATTTTTCTGAGAATGCGTGCCCCCATCTGCGGTTTCAACCCTATGGCGATCGCGAACGCATTTCGCTCACTGATTCAGAAAAGCGGTCTCAGCCTTCCGTTCCAAAGTCCACACTGTCTGCGCCACTCATTTGCGGTTCACCTTCTAAAGAACGGAACCCCCCTCAAGACCATCGGCGACATACTCGGGCATCGGGCGGCGGTGAGCACGTCGACGTATCTACGACTTGCGACTGAGGATTTACGCGAAGTTCCTCTTGCAGTTCCGGAGAGCGGGCGTCCGGGAAAGGAGGAGCAACGATGTGTGAAATAGCCGCTGTATTCTCATCTCGGTTGGCTCCCGTCTTTGCCCGGTACGTTGGTTTGAAGCGTGCCCTCGGCCGACAGTTCAACAACCCGACTCGCACTCTCCAATCGCTGGACCAATTCCTCCGGGATCAAGCCAACACGTATTCAGACCTGGGCACTGCCGCGTTCCAGGCTTGGTGCCAGACCTATGAAAATGTCTCTTTTGGTGTGCGGCGTGTGCGAATGATGGCGGTTTACAACTTCTGTCTTTACCGCCGCCGGACCGAGCCTGGCTGTTTTGTTCCCAATCCTGCCTTCTTCCCGCAACGTAATCAGAGACTCCATCCGTACATCTTCTCCGAAGACGAAGTGGCGAGGCTGTTACGCGCCTGCTCAGGTTTGAGGCGAGTACCGTGCTCACCACTTCGGCCTGAGGTGATTCGGCTCGCAGTCGTGCTTTTGTTCACGACCGGAATTCGGCGTGGGGAGTTACTGCGCCTGACGGTAGGTGACTACGACCCGCGGCATGCGACCTTGCTGATTCGCGAGTCGAAGTTCCACAAAACACGCCTCCTCCCTGTCAGCGCTGATATTGCCGACGAGATAGATCGCTACTTGCAAGCCCGGACCCGGAGGAAACTTCCCGTCTTTTCAGACACGCCTCTCATCTGGAACGCCAGGAACGCTGGACGGGCTTACACCGGCGTGAACCTCAGAAGTTGCCTGAGGCCCTTGCTCCAACAATGCTCCATCTTCACCGCTAAGGGGCGAACACCACGAATTCATGATGCTCGTCACAGCTTTGCCGTCAATGCTCTGCTGCGTTGGTACCATGAGGGCGCCGAGGTTGAGTCCAAACTCCCCTTGTTGGCTACCTATATGGGGCACGCTTCCGTGGCGTCCACCCACTACTACTTGCACTGGATTGAACCGCTTCGTACAGCGGCCAGCGAGAAGTTCGCCGGCCACTACGGCAACCTAGTGGAGCCGGTGGCGGGCCGGAAAGGAGGGCAGCGATGAAGATGCAGCTCCCCAACCTGCTTGGCGCCGTACTGCGCGATTATTTCACTGACCACTTGCCGCGTCTTCGCGGAATGAGCCCGCATACCATCCACAGTTACCGCGACTGTATAGCGCTACTTCTGCGCTTCTTGGCCACGCGCCGGAGCCGCCCAGTGGCAGAACTCGATTTGACAGACGTGGATCCACCAGGAATCCTCGCCTTTCTCTCTCATCTCGAGAAGGAACGCAAGAACGGCGCGGCGACACGAAACGTCCGGCTTTCTGCTATTCATGCCCTGTTTCGTTTTGTGGCCTCGCGAAATCCAGAGCACCTGGAATTGACTCAGCGGGTTCTCGGCATCCCGTTCAAACGCACACCGCAACGTGTCGTCGACTACTTGGAATATGAAGAGATCGACGCAATTCTGAAAGCAATCCACCAGACGACCTCGCGAGGAAGGCGTAACTATGCTCTTCTGGCCACTATGTTCAATACGGGAGCCCGTGTGCAGGAGATCGCTGACCTGCGGGCCTGCGACCTCCAACTGACCAAACCGTTTCAGGTGAGATTGTTCGGGAAAGGGCGGAAGGAACGTTACTGTCCGTTGTGGCCTCAGACCGCCGCGGTGTTGCGAGCTTTCTCGAAGGAACGGAGTTTGGACTTGCGCTCAGAAACACACGTGTTTCTGAATCACCGAGACCAGCCACTGACCCGGTTCGGAATCCGCTTCATCCTCGCTCGATGCTTCATTCATGCTTCCCAGGAGGTTCCCAATCTCCGCAAGAAACGATTGCACCCTCACAGCGTTCGCCACAGCACAGCCGTTGCGCTTCTGAAATCGGGGGTCGATCTGTCGACGATCAGTCATTACCTGGGGCACGCCAGCCCGACCACGACGAATCGATATGCGAAAGTGGATCTGGAAATGAAACGGCGGGCCATCGGCCAAGTCAAACCTGTTCCACACCAGTCGCGCACACCGTGGAGCAAGGATCCTGCGATCCTCCATTGGCTGGAGTCGCTATAGGGCCTAAGAAATGTGGAGTTGGCAGCCGAGCGGGAAGCGCAGAAAACTGCGATTTGCAGAGCATGCCACGCCGACTCCACATTTCTGGCAGCTTCACATTAGTGCAGCACCAGGATGTCGCGGTTCAGCCGATCTGTGTGTGTGGGCGCGGTGCGAAAGAGCACGGATTGTTCGCGAAGAAAGGTGGCTCCCGCGTGCTCCATGCCGCCGTAAGCGAGCTCGGGGATCAACACCATGTCGTACTTCGGGAATGGAAACGGCCGCGCAAAATAATCGGAGAGGTAGGCGATGCCCTGGGCAGCGATCTGTCGGACTTCGGGGCCCTCGTCTTCCGCCTGCCTTAACCTCGACTGCCGCACGTAGAGTCCGGGCAGCCCCGCAGTTTCGTTCAGGTGTCGAAATGGCCCCGCCGCGAAGGCAAACAGGTAAGTGCTGATGGGAAGGGTTTCGCGGAACACCGTTCGGCGCAGCGCGGGGCCCGCAGCGGACTCTGATGCAGACGCGGTATTCGAAATAACGGTCCAACTTTCAGGTGCAATCAGTTCCAGCCTGAAGCGTCCCTTCAAATCCGGCTGATCGAAGCACGGAAACGCCATACTGGCGTCCATGGGGACGAACAGGGTGTAAAGGTATTCGGTGTTGTCGTCGTGGTCCTCATAGCGAGTGATCGGCTCGCCGGTAGGCGCTACGTGGGCTGCAAACTGCATTCGCACAGTGTTATCTCCCACATGGAGCCGCTCGGCGGGAAGCTCAATGTGACCGCTTTCGGCCGGTATGGTAACCAGGGCGCCGTTCACATCAAGACGCGTAATCGTGCCGTCGCGGAAATCCAGCAGCACGGGCCGGAAACCGCGAAGCGTAAAGCTGAGTTCTTCGCTGCCGACGACACTATCGGCGTGCGGAATAAGGGTGAACGTTAGGTGGTAGCAGACGTTTGAAATCCCCGCCGCGCGCTCGCGAGCCAATTCACGGGGAATGCCCACGGGCGCGCTCGCGAGAGCGGGAATCGTGGCGACGAGCAGGAGGAATGCCGCGCGCCAGGCCACCGCAAGCGAGCCATTCGCGAGAAATGACGGCCGAGTCGCTTGGCGGTACACTCCGGATCCTGGGCTTTCGTTGTGAATCATCACGGCGCCGCCTATTCGCCAGCCGGCAGTTGCTTCAGCATACGCCGCCAGCCGTGCGATTACGAAAAACCGGTGGCCGAATACAATCCGAACTCGGCTATCGCCGGGCAAACCGGGCACTGGGTGATCCTGAGCCGTACTCGACTTGTGGTCAGCCCTTCGGGAATTGGGAATAGACGGCAGGCACCTACGCTGGTACCCTCGGCGAAGGCTTTCCAGGAGCCCTGATTCCATCGATCCAGTGCAAAGCCCTCCACCCGCTGTCCGAGCCGGATATTCTCCCGCAGGCGGACCACGTTGAAGGTAACCGGGCGGTCGAACTCGAACACCACTTGTGGCATTGTCACACCATCGTCAGCGCTCCAGTACGTGTAGGGGTCGCCGTCGATGAGATTGTGAGCTCCAAAGACGTCATTGGGGGCTCGCACCGAAGTTGCCGTCACCCGAGCGTGCGCCGCCAGGTTCTTCGCAAAGGTCGAGCTTAGGAACTGCCCGAAGCCCCGCAGTGAGTCGACGTCATTTTCGTGCAGAAGTCCCCGCCGATCGGGAGGGACGTTAAGCAGCAAGCTGGCACCATGCCCCACGGACCGATAGTAAATATTCATGATCTCAGCGGGTGATTTGACCCGCGTATCTTCGGCTGCGTGCCAGAACCAGCCCGGGCGGATTGAGACGTCGCACTCTGCCGGCATCCAGCGGGAGCCGTGCCGGGTTCCAGTTTCCCCTAGCTCGGCTCGGACGTAGCCGGGCGCTGCCGGGCCGCCGTCCTCCCCGATTGGGTCATAAGTCGCCCAACAGGTCTCGTTGGCGAAGCCCGATTCGTTGCCCACCCAGCGGATATCGGGGCCAACGTCACTGAAGATCACGGCGTCTGGCTGTAAGGATCGAACCAGCGACCAGGTGCCGGGCCAGTCGTAATAGGTCCGGCGATCGATCACGCGCTTTTCCCGGGCGCCCCCATAGTACCCGTCGCCGCCGTTGGCGCCATCGTGCCATACCTCGAAGACGGCACCATAACCGGTCAGCAGTTCGCGCAACTGTGCCCGGTACATCTCGACGTATTCCGGCTTTCCGTAGACAGGTGTATTGCGGTCCCAAGGAGAAAGATAGACGCCGAATCTCAGTCCTTGGAGGCGGGCCGCCTGCGACAGCTCCGCCACCACATCTCCTTTCCCTTGCCTCCAGGGACTGCTCCGGACAGAGTGCTCGGTGGTATGTGTCGGCCACAAACAGAAACCGTCATGGTGTTTACAGGTCAGGATCAGGCCTTTCATCCCTCCGGCCTTGAGAGCTGTGACGATCGCACTCGCGTCGAAGGCCGTGGGGTTGAACAGGGCCGGGTCTTCGTCGCCATTGCCCCATTCCTTGTCAGTGAAAGTGTTGATCGAGAAATGGAGAAATGCATAGACCTCCATCTTGTGCCACTGTAGTTGACGCGCGGACGGGAGAGCGCCGTAAGGGGAGGGTGGCCTCCCTGCGGATGGCCCTCCCTGCAATGCAGCCATGCTCGCCACCGCCAGAAACCTGCGCCTCGAGATTTCATCCGACTTCAAGAACCGGTTCACGGCCAAGGACCTTTGACCCCGACTGTACAGCCTGACATCTCCAACAGCCCATGATAAGAGGATTCCGTCGCGAGTCGCCGCAATACATAGAGGCCGCGCCTTCATTTCCGACGCTCTGAAGCGTTCGCTCACATTTCCGGTTATGGCGGTTACCCGGCGATGTGCTCTTTGTTCGGTCAGTGTCGCAGCACAAGAATCGTTCCTCGGAAAACCCGTCAACGAGGGAGGGAACCGATTACGATCCAATCCCAGCGTCCACTGAACCCCGATCAGCCTTCATTTCTATAACCCTCAACAAATCAGCTGAATAGCCCGGCGGAGTGTGCCGTTTGTGTGCCGCGAAGCCGTGGAGGTGTCGCTATGGCACGAAAAGTCGGTCAGATCGTCCGGCGCGGCGTCCGCACTTGGCTGGTGCGCGTGTACAACGGCCGCGATCCGGAATCGAGGAAGCGAAAGACCTGAACCAGACCGTACACGGCGGACTTCGAGATGCGCAATCTCATCTCACCCTGCTGAGCGAACGAGATCGCGGCCGGAATCTGGATTCTTCGAAGCAAGCTCTTAATCAATATTTGGATCGGTGGCTCGAGGTCTGCGCGGAGCCCCGGTTGCGCGCCAAGAGCTTTGAAGACTACGAAGGACTGCTGCGCCGCTATGTCCGGCCGCGTCTGGGTGCCAAGACATTGGCGGCTGTTAGCGCGTTCGATATCCAGATCTTGCATCGCGATCTGCTCGCCCGGAACCTGTCCGGCCGCTCGGTCCGCTACACTCACGCTGTCTTGAGATCAGCGCTCCAGCAGGCCGTCCGTTGGAATCTCATTCTGGCAACCCTGCAAGTCCGGCAATCCCTTCGTACTCTGAGCGTCGATCAACTCACCTCGATTCCCGACAGTCAGGCCACGCTCGCCTCCCGTTCACTTCCTACGTTTTCTGATTCTTTGCACCCAGTCGTCTAGATCTTGGATGTGCGTCTTAAGCCTACCCGGCTGCGGGACTGGCGTGGCGTCGGCCGGGGGCTGGTCGTGCCCGCGGATCCAGCGTGAGCACTCCGCCATCGCTTCTTCTACTGCCGTGCAGTCCTCTGGTGTGATGTCGTGCAAGTCGCGCACTTTCTGCGTCTCAATGCTAGGCCGATAACGCTCGACGACATCATTCAGCAAGACATCGCTAACTGCTTGCTCCCACGCTTCTCGCAGGAGCCCGTAGATTTCACGCGCTTCTCTCTCATACGTCTCGGCGCCACCAGTACGGGAAAGCTTCTCGGCCTCCTGTAATCGTGTCCGAAGCACGCCGATGCGCTGTTTGGCACGCATGGCGATCCAGGGAAGATCGGGAGAGGAGACGCCAACCTGACCGTCTCGGCGGACGTATTGATGATGGCACGCGACGTGCTCCCGCTCGCATCCGTCAATAATCCGCTGCAGGAATAGAATGTCATGCGTGAACACAACGACTTGTCGCTGCTTCGCCTCGCTGACGAGCCGTTGCGCGATGCGGTCGCGCCAGATATGGTCCAGAGAGGAAACGGGATCGTCGAAGATGATCGCCGAGCTGGTGTTTGCCGTGCTTAGTTCCGTTAAGAATGCCGCAAGTGACAGCGTCCTAGATTCGCCTTCGCTGACCACGTTCGTGACAGCTACTCCGGGCGCGTTTGTGAAGACCAAACGGTGGTACAGTGCTCCCCGGGCTCCGCCTGCCGACTGAATCTCGACGGCAAGATGATCGAATTGAAGCTTGGAGAGTTCATCTTGAAATGATTTGCGCAGCTGGTCAGTTATCAGTCTCTTGGTGAGCTCCGTGCTTTTGCGGGTAATGGGTTGGGTGGATGTGTCATCCACACACAGCTTGTACGCCGCTAACCGCTTTTTACGCTCAATCTCATCCTCAACAGCTTTTCGGTGCTCATTAAGGGAAGTTCGCGATTCTAACTCTCTAAGTTCGGCCGCAACCGTGGGGTCTGGGGCGGCGGCTTGTACTTGAAGTTGACCAGCGCGTCCCCGCAAGGCCTTTGCTACCGCGCGCAAATCAGCTTCGGGCGATGAGCCCAGGCCGTTCGTAGGCAGGGGGGCATCCTGCGCCGCTGCGTCCTTCACTTCCGCCAGAATGCGAGTCGCCTCTTGGAGGAAATGCTGAAGGCTCTCCGCGAGACGAGGATCGTCGGCCGCGAGCTCGCTAATCGCGAGCGCGATGTTGTCCCGCTCGATGACAGCACCGGTCACGACGGTTAATGTACTGCGATAGCCTGTTTCCGCTTTGCGAACTTCTGCCTGTGCCGAGGAGGACGCATACTCCGCGAGGTGCTTCAGGCGTGCAGCCGCATCCGGGCCAATGACCTGCTGACAAAGTGGACAGCGTGCATTCTCTGTGATAATCGGGAATGCCGAATAGGGGTAAGGAATCGCTGAGAAGCTCCCTGCCGCTTCCCACATTGTCCTCCAAAGGTCCTCGCCCGTTCCTGCCAGGAGGTCAACCGTCAACGTTGTTTTGCGTAGGATCGCAAGCGCTTCTCGTGCGGCCCTAAGCGAATCGGCCAGGGTTCGGAGCTCTGCGAGTTTGCTGTCGCTCAGCACATTAGCGATACCGCCGAGGTGTCGGGCTACGAGCTCCATACGGTCGGCTTTAAGGTTGAGTTCTCGGGCGTGCTTTTGGGGGTCGATTGCCAAGAGATCGCGCTGTTGAGCCCGAAGCTCGTTGAGTCTGCCTTGCTCATCTTTCGAGAGTGTCGCGAGAGCCCGAACTTCATCGACATGGGTTAGCGAAGTAAGGTTATCGATGAGTGCTTTCGCTTTGGTAGCATCGGGCAGGGTGGGTAAACGCGAAGTGACCGCAGTCAGCTTGGCAGATTCGTCCTCAAGGCAGCCGCGAACGTCAGTGCAGATGGCCGATAACTTGTCAAAAATATCGAGCCCGAAGGGGCGAAAAGCTACGTCCGTCTTGTCGCGCAGATAAACGGGCGCGGAATGGGAGTCAAAAACGCTCACCGCGGCAAGCACGTCTGAGACCGCGCCGTCCGGAGTCCACTCTAGTTGGGCCTCTTTCGCACCTTCGCGAAACGATATCGTTGCCGATGGCTTTAGCGGCGCGTCTCCGCTCAGCACGTTGCCCAAAACATCTTCCGTCAACCGGGAACGGCAGGCGCGCTTAAGAATGCGTGTGTATCCCGACTTCCCTGCAGCATTCTGTCCGTAAACGACGGTGAGGTTAGGGCCAAATGTAATGGTTTGCTCCGGAGCGAGCGCATTTACCCCGCGATGGTGCGTTACGCTGGCAAGGGAAACGGGCTCTGCGCTCGTGCCTGTGATCGCCAGATGCTCACCGGCGAGCGCTTGCGGTTTCCGAGGTTTACTGAGTCCGCGGGCGGCTTTACACAGGTCAACGAGATCATCTATATCGGCGGGAGTGACGACTCCACCTTTAAACAGACGGCGAAGAGCGTCGCGCTGCCAACCGGGCCGCTCGACGGACCATTCAAGGATCTCGCTTAAAGTGGCGTCCTGCATTACCCTGTTACTCTACTATTTCAAACGTACAATTCAAACCTGAGCCGTCGGCAGTAACGGAGTTGAGATGAGAAGGTTTGTCGTAACGCAGTTCTTGTTGGTTACCGTGCTCGCACTTCCTTCGTTGGGGCTGGGCTGGGGCCACGAAGGGCACGCGGTCATCGCCCTGATCGCCGAGCACAATATGACCCCGACCGCGCTCGATCGGGCCAAGACAATCCTCGGGGGACAATCCCTTGAGGACGTGGCGAGTTGGGCCGATGATTATCGGCGCGACCACCGGGAGACGGGACCGTGGCACTACATCGATATTCCTCTTGCGGACACGTCCGTCGATCTCGCCAAGGAGTGTCCGAATGGCGATTGCGTGATCGTGAAGACCGAGGAGTTTCTCGGTGTTTTGAAGGACCCCAGCGCAGACGCCGTTAAGAAAGCTGACGCGCTCAGGTTCGTGATCCACTTCGTCGGAGACCTCCATCAGCCTTTGCATGACGCGGATAACGGCGACAAAGGCGGCAACGAACGCCACGTAATTTTCGACGGCAAGCCCGACAACTTGCACTGGGTGTGGGACACCGGACTGTTGGAGCACATCAACCATGACCCGCAAGCGCTCGCGGCGGAACTGGAACGTCAGATCACCCCGCAAGAGCGGACCGCCTGGGAGAGAGGCACGATTACGGATTGGGTCCTGGAGGGCCACCACGTGGCGGTCACCGTCGCGTACGGCGACTTGGGCAGCGACAATCCGGCCGTCATCGGTGCATCCTACGAAGCGCAAGCTGATCTGGTGATCGAAACGCAACTCGAGAAAGCGGGCGTGCGGCTCGCCGAGTTGCTCGATCAGGGATTGCGATGACCCAACGCCTGCCCTAGGCGTTCAGCACTAGGGCGAACGCGCCTTAGGATTACGCCGATGGATAGTGGGAAACATGTAGCCGAGGACATTTTCGAGGATCGATCTTTCGACAAACAGCACTGCTTCTTGTGTGGCGTGAGGTTAGGCAAGAGGAACTCTTCAAGGGAGCATTTCTTTCCAAAGTTTGTTCTTCATGCCTTTAATCTGTGGGAGCAACGAATCACCCTTATAAATGGCACGGCGGTGCCCTATCGGAAAATCGTCATCCCATGCTGTCGCAAATGTAACAACGACCATATCGTTAGCTTGGACGGGAAAATAGCGGCTTCAGTCAGGGCCGGATTCGCATCATTCAAGAAGCTGGACGAGGTGCTTGTGTTTCAGTGGCTGTCGCGGATTCTCTATAGCATCCTCTATTTGGAGCTGATTAGCCCTCGAGACCCCCGATTCGGGAGAAGAAAGATTCTAAAGAAGGATTTTTTCCGGACTCTGCACACCGCGTTCCTCTTCTTGAATTCAATCAGAATCAAAACACACTTTCATCAGCCTTACCCATGGTCGCTGTTTCTCTTCAAAACGCAAAGGCATAGCAAGCGAGATCTTAATTTCGATTTTAAAGACAATCCCGTCGTGCTGACCGTTGCCATTCGAATGAACGACATCGGGGTCGTAGGCGTTCTTCAGGACAACGGAGCCGTGCGAGGGTATGGTGAAAAAGCACTCGGCGTTCAGGATGCCAAGAAGCTTCGCCTTCATCCCGTGCAGTTCAGTGAAGTGGCAGCGCGGATCTTCTATGCCGCAAGCCTGCTGAACCGGGTTCCCAAGTACATATCAGTCTCCGGCCAGGACCGGTCGCTGGACGTCATATCGCTCCCGTTGCAAGGCCTATCCGCAAAGCCAGTCTTCGATCCTTGGAAAATTGAAGACTACACTCGCGTCTTAAGTTGGTCGTGCCAATTGCCTTATGACAAGCTTTACTATCCTGGAAAAGGCGTGTGGACATTCCTTCGCGACGAAGGTGGGAAGCCAAAGCACATAGCGTTCGAATAATGTGAAGCCGCATCGCCGATTACTTACACCAGTTAAGTCCACGTCGCCTACACGCCTCGCAAGAGCTGCGAGAGTGAAACCTTGAGCGCTCTCGCAATCTTCTCGATGTTCACGAGCGAAATGTTTCGCTCACCGCGCTCGACCCCTCCCATATAGGTCCGATGGAGGCCGCAGAGGTCGGCGAAATCCTCTTGGGACACTCCGACCCTTTTGCGTCTCTGCCGTACTGCCAAGCCAAATCTGGGGCGCACATCTACCATAACGGAGCCTATCTTCTTGTTCTCACACTCTTTATGTCTACACTCGATAGGTAGGCACCCGATGAGTAGCATTTTCTTGTTGACATCCACTCCGGTTGAAATCTATTTTGAATCATCGAGGTTTGTTTCCCGGAACGCGCGCGGCGCGTCCCATGTCCGCGACTGCGTCGCTTTCGCGGTCGTAGGCCTTGATGTGCGGATCGCTGTATGGAGCCCTGCCATTTCCTTGCGAGACCCCGAGAGCCTTCCTGTGAGGTGTTGTCTAAATCGGGCCACAGAACTTCGATCCTCTCACGTAAGTGGATCGTTGCAGTGCCGTGCGTCTCACTACTTCGACTTGACGGCCGCTCCTCCAAACACGGTGGCCCACTGGCCATCCTGGGCGAGTAACTCGTACGTAAAGTCGTAGGAGGTAGGAGAAGTCTCCTTGATGATAAATCGACTGTTCATCGCCTCACCTTCTTCGGTCGTGAACGCACTTGTCCACGTCCACGTATCGCCATTAACGCTACCCGTCGAGTCCTCAATCTCTCCGCTGCCCGCGACCGCATGGTACAGGTAGGTGTGCTGATCCGGGTCGTACCGATAAGTCGCATCTCCGCTGTCTGCACCTGACGGGCGCTGCTCTTCCCAATGTGACGTCAAAGAATGACGAGCTGAGTCCCACTCATTGCGATGCGTACCGCTCAGTTTGCCCGCGGGTCCGAATGGGCCGACGTTCACCTGACCGGTTATGGTCCAGATGCCGGCGAAGTATAGCAACCTTTTTTCTGCCTCGTTGGATTCTTGCCGCGGTGCAACTCCCGACTCGGCGGATGCTTTCACATTCCAGTCGTTGCGGCCGGCTGAGCTACTACGTTTGGAAGCGGAGCCGGTATCGCTCGCGTTTTGAAGTTGGCTCACCTGCCGCCGCAAACAGAGGTCGTACGCGGCTGGGCCGACCGTGAACTTCTCGGTTGCGCAAACGGATTCAATAGATTGCCTCTCATCGAAACTCAGCCCGCTGAGATCGGGCCGTTGGGAACCCTTCAATGTGCTCAGCTGACCTGCGAGACACTTGTCGTATGCCGCAGGGCCGACCGTGAACTTCTCGGTCGCACATACGGACTCGGCGGACTGCCTCTCATCGAAGCTCAGTCTACTCAGGTCAGGTCGTAGGGAACCCTTCAGTGTGCTCAGCTGATCTGCGAGACACTTGTCGTAGGCAGCGGGACCGATTGTGAACTTTGCGGTTGCGCAGACGGATTCGATTGACTGCTTCTCATCGAAGCCTACGCCGGTCAGATCAGGTCGGTGTACACCCGTTAGTGTGTTGAGCTCGTCTGCTATACATTTGTTGTAAGCTACAGGACCGATCGTGTAGTACTTCGCAGTCGCACACACCGATTCAATCGATTGACGTTCGTCAAACGTAAGGTGGGATAAATCTCGTTCCTGGCCGTGCACACTCGTAGACAAGAAGCCGAGCGTCAGGGCTACGCATATGCCCCATTTTGCACGGGATCGCGATAAGAGATCATCCAGCCGCTTACAGGGAGGATTGTTTCTCATATCGTGTTGATGGCTCTCCGCAGTCACCGCAGTTCTCCGTCCAACACGGCTCTGTAACTAATCTTCTTCCTGGCCAGCAGGCGCACCGCCACCGCGTCGCTCTGCGCAGGTCCTACGGCGCGCTCCTCGTAAGCTTCCAGGTCAAAACCCGCCTCCAACATGGCTCTCATCTGTCCCGCTTTTGGAAGGTCAAGATAATTGCGCCCGTGTCCCTGCGCGGTCTCCACGCAAAGATAACCGCCGGGCAACAGTGAGTGTTCGAAGAACCGCATGAGGGATGGCAGGAAACAACGGATGTTGATGATTCCTCCCACGGTGCGCGGGCCGAATGGCCACGGTTCCCTAAGCACGTCCAGCTGCTTAAGTGTTAGCCTTTCGGCCACGTCCCGCCGCGAGCTCTCCGCGAGAAGCTGCTGCTGAGCTTGGACCTTGCTAATGTCCTTATCGAGGCAAAGAACGGCTGCGCCGTGCTCGGCGAGCAGAATGGCATCAGCGCCCCTACCACAGCCCACATCCAAAAAGGGTGCCCCGCCAGCCGCCGCGATCATCTTCGCAGCGGACGAACTCACCAAGGGGGACGCACCAGCAGGCTCCGCCGATTCTGCTTCTCCCTGCTCGCGCTGAGGTTGGACGACAGCGCTAATATGAGCACTGTGCTTTTTCGCGGCTGACTCGAAGAAGCCGCCGCACTCATTTCGGACTCCGCACCCGTTGCACTCTTCGAGATAAATGTTCTTCCAATCAGAAATCGATTTCTTGCTGAACGGCCAAAGCTCCCGATCAAGGACGCAGAGCTGGTGATTGTAAATCCAAACCCTCATGCCCAACCGCGCCAATGTCCATGTCGCCTCGCGAAGCTCCGCCTGGTAGTCGTGCGGGTCAATCCAAAGCTCGCTCAGATTCTTGTGAACGAACCCAACCATCTCCATGCCCATCAAGACAACTTGAGCCGCAAAAGGGAGGTTGCGGGCGATGAATTCGGCTGTTTTCGGGAGACGGCGACACGTCGCCGCGTGAAGCACGACCCGGATTTCCACGGGCACGTTGTACCGGGCCAGATTGTGGAGGCCAAGAATCGTCTCCTCGAACGCGCCTTTTGCTTGCACGACGTAGTCGTGCTCGGAATCGACATCCGAGTACACGGGAATCCCGAGCATGAGGTCCGGGTGACCCACGGCCGCAAGGCGTTCAGCGAAACGTCGGTAGTAGAACATGCGCCCGTTGGTGAGAACGTGAATCGCGGTGTGGGGTAACCTCTCTTTACAGCGCTCGATGAGCCGAATGAAGTCATCCTTGAGAAGGGTGGGTTCGCCGCCCGTTATGACCAGTTCGTTCGTCTCGGGGTCAATCAGACTGATCAGACGAAGGTGTTCCTTGATCCGTGCCGAGTCATCAATCTGTCGCGGCGGTTGCGAACACATTAAACAGTAACTGTTGCAGCGGTCGGTCGTGAGTATGAAATTGTTCGGCGAATTTCTTCGATAGACGGTCCTCACGTACCCGTTCGGATCAGCGCGAATCACGTCCCCATCCTGGAGATAGTCGATTCCGGGCACCGATGACAACAAAGGACTGTCAACGCTCCAGCCGGTGGCCTGACGTGGGGTTATGACTGCCGCGTATCCGCCCGTATCGTGGGGCGGGCGATCTTCCTTCCAAAGAAGCGCGACATCCCGCCTCGCCTCGTCGTCAGGCAGAGCACGGGTCGAAATGCGTGCGACGACCGTCGAGGGCATAGCCTTTGCCTCGCCGATCGAGTACAGCCTCACGGGTCACCTCACTCAGGACGAATAGTGCGCGTTCTGTAGCCAGCTGTGAAAGATGTCTCGCGTGGCCCCGTCCGAATGATAGAGCTCCAACAAGTGCTTAATGATCGCGAAATTCTTCTTGTGAAAGTCACTCGTTGGGCGATGGCCGACAAGATCACCCTGGGTCGCGTAATTGTGGACCGGGTCCCCCCCGCAGTACGTCTGAAAGGCACAGTCAGCACACCCAGGCATCGCTTCGACGCAGGACGAGGCCACAATGCTACGCAGAAGCTCTCCGCCAAAGATCGCTTCATACGAATGAGAATGGACGTTGCCGAGTTTGAACTGCTTGTCTCCCATCTCGGCAAGCATACGAGACTCATCCGTCGCATACACGTCACCGTCATAGTTGTAAACGGCTACGCCGATTCCAGCGCCAGCGGGCGACTGAAGATCGACGTAGCCCGTTGGGAAGGGGCTGAGAATCCTCATGAGAATCAATCGAGCGTACAGTTCCATAAAGAAGGTGCCGGCGCGATTCAACGCCAGAACATACGCAAGCGCACGCTTGTAAAACTCGACAAAGTCCTCGATGGGATACCCGGTCGTCCTCGCCGTTTTCACCGCGAATCCATAAGGGCTGAGAGGCCGTAGGAAGATTGACCGAAAGCCGTTTTTCAGGTACTCGTCGATGATTTCGTGCGGATAGGCGAGGCTCGCTCGCGTTGTGGTCATGAGGGCGCTCACATGATCCTCACCGAGCGCCTCACGCGCCCTGCGGAGATTATCGGTCGCGAGCTGATGGCTGTTGCCTCCCGGCCTCGGCCGGTTGGCGTTGTGGATGAAATCCGGACCGTCGAGAGACGTGGACACGAACACGTTATGGACACGGAAGTATTCGAGAATGTCATGATCGAGAAGGGCGAGATTCGAGCAGACGACGAATTCAATGCTTTTCTTGATGGCGCCCGTGTTCCGCGCTTCCGCTTCCTCGATGATGTGCTTAACTCGCTCGAAATTGAGCAGGGGCTCGCCGCCTTGGAACTCGATCTTGATGTCGGGTGCAGGGGAACGGAAGACAAGATCTAACGTCCGCGACGCCGTTGCTGCCGTCATATCGAAGCGTGCTTTATCAAAGCTCACGCGGGAGACTTGGCAATAAGGGCAGGAGTGCTCGCACCGAAGCGTGACCACGAAAATGTGCAGCTTAGTGAAGCCCGTCAGGAAGGCTCTTCTCGTGCGGTATTTGATCGCCAAGAGTTCGAACGGTGCTCGGGCGTCGCTATCAAACAGAAAGTGCTTGGCCTTGAGATCGAGATAGGTGTCCGACCCGGCGCGGAGCTCGTGACGGACGAAGGCGCTGAAGTCCGTCTCACGGATAACGGCGTGCTCGCCAACCTCGTTGACCAGCAGCCTCGCGTCCGTGCCAAATTGCATGAATTGGAAAGGCAGCAGACGATAGGACTGCGCGGGTTGGTACCGCTCTCGATCCTGAAACTGAGTTTGTCCCATTTACAAACCCGTCTCGCCGAGATGGGCCTCCAAAGAGATGTCCAAGAGGTAATTGAGGAACTCCCGCGCCGTCCGCAATTCATCGTACTCCGGCAATGCTGGGGCAATGTCGATGCAGCTCGCACCGCCTGTGCTTTCACAGAGTGTCACAGAGCAGAAGTCACGATAGGCGGAGACGGCACTTGCGAGGCATGTGGGGGGATAAATCGAGTGCGATAGGACGAACCGCATGGCTCACCTCGCGATCCCACGCGGGTCCTCGTGGTAGTCGGAATCAGATGCAGACCGGTCGAGGAGGCCAGCCTCAGTAAACGCCTGAGCGACGATCAGTTCCCGAAGCGGGTTAGTCTCGGCAGATATGTCGGATCGAACCTTTTGATTGACGAGCTCATTGCAGAAGTCGCCGGCGAGCGCCGCGAGGCCGTCATATGAGGCTTTAGCCGCGAAGTGAACAATGACCTCGTGGCTGCCCTTCTCTCGCTCAAGAAAAACGTAACATTTATCCGTGAAAAGGTAGCATGCCCGAAACAGCACGCTTAGGGGATACACATCGAGGTTCACTGAGAGCTTGAGGGCTCTATCATTCGACTCAACAACCCAAGGAATAGCTTCCAAAGCGAGCTCCTGCAATTCGCCAATTCCACTCCTCGATAGTTCTAGACAAACATGCCCCCGGACGAGTGTGAACTGTGGGAGCTATGAGAACTATGCGAGCTGTGAGAGCTGTGTGAGCTATGGGACGAATGGGAGCTGTGCGAAGAATGCGAGCTGTGTTGAGCGATCAGGCGCCCTGCGAAAGCGGAGCCGGATTTGAGTAAATACTGCGAGCTTAAAGGCGTAAGACCGGAACTCCTGATAACTGGTTTTGGTGACAACGGGACATTCGGCTGCGGACCGGACGCGCGGTTCACGATCGGAACGATGAGACCGGCCCCGAGAAGCAAGCGTGTTGAGCCCGTGATGATTCGGTCAGTGGAGGTGAGGATTCCTTTGAGTCGCTTCTTCCACTTCGGAAAGTCCATGGCAACCCCTTCGGCCTTGGATTTGACAACCTGAGATGCAGTGAAAATTACAGCATGGCACCAACCAAGTCAAGCAAAATATTTCAAAACGTTTCAGGCAATAGCCTGGGGGTTGCCCGTACGAGTAACATATTCACGTATATATCTGGCGGTACGCCGCACGTGGCGTGCGGGGGGCGGCAGCCTCGCAGGCGCCTTCTCGGTCGCCTGGTCTTCTCTTGGAAAGTTTCAAGTCCCGTTGTGGGAAGGACGTAAGTGTTTACGCAACGACCGTTGCGAGGTAATATTTCGATGCACACGGCATTCAGTTCATGAAAAGGATTTGTGGTTGCTTCCAGAAACTCAATCATGCCTATCACGTTTAGCGAAATACGAAAGGTCGAGAACGGGGCTCGATTCTTGGGGACCGCGGCTGCCGTGGCGTTCTGCCAGCGGTGCGGTCGAAGCTGGACGAGCGCGGAGAGAATTCGAGGCTTGGCGGTTGCTGTCATTGTTTCGTGATCCCCCCGGTGGCGAGTTCCACGAGGCGTCCCAGCCGATCACAAGATATCTTTGGCGGGTTGAGCATACCTGGAACCTCGCCGAAGATCTCAACCATGTCGGCCTCTAGCAGTTGCGGTGGGCTGGTACTCTGGAGTTCGGGTGGAGGGATCAATCTCTGGAGTCCCAGCCGCCGCACGAGAGCGCTGGTACGCCAGGGTTGAAATTTGGCGATCGAGTTGGCGCACGGACCAGCCGCCACGGATCGCCTCCGCCTCATAGTGGCGTCTGGCGTCCAACTCCACGACCGATAGAAGCCGAACGTAGTGCGACCAGGACAACGGAAAGGCCGGTGTAGCTTCGAATTTCGCAGACAGTGTCTGCGAAATCCCCAGGGCGCCGGATGGCGCGGATTCCGCAGGCAGCGTCTGCGGAATTGGCCACTGCAGATAAAACTGCCGCATCTGCTCCAGGTTCCGTTCCGAGAAACCGCGGCCCATCCGGGACTGGAGATCCCGCGACAGTCGCTTCAGTAGTTCCGAGCCGTAGGTGGCTCTCGCTTCCCCGCCCTAGTCATGTTCGACCAGGCGCCGGCCGACGAGCCAGTAAGTTGTCGTGAGGGCCGCATTGACGGAGCGCGCGTCGGATTCTCGCACCACTGGTGCGAGTTTCGTCCCTACCAATGCGCTTTTCAAAGGCGAACGCGCGCGGCCGTAGTTTCAAGAAACAATCCCCTCCGCGAATATACTTGTGAAGACGTGAGCGACCGGTGGTGACCGGTCTAGGCCATGATGGCACGCTCAGGACGGTCCAAGCCGCGGCGCCGCTGCCGTCCACAACCACAGGATGTTGTGACCATCTGCGTGGGTCGCCTCGGGAGCGGCCATCGTTGACCACCGTAGGAATACGGCGATTTCCGCCAAGAATGCGCGTGAGATTCATGCGCCCTCCTCCGGGAGCTGCTGGGCCACAACTGGGCCACATCTGAGCGGGAATGAGGGGTAAAACGGGCCATCAGCAGCCAGCTAAGGCCCTTCAGAATCAACACCGGCCCATTGTTATGACATGCCTGTCACGCATGAGGTCGCGGGTTCGAGCCCCGTCGTCCCCGCCAGCTAACGCGATACGAGACAATCGGACACAATATCCCACGTAGTGCAAGTGGGCCACATTAGGCCACAAACTGCGTCGATTTTTGCTCATTGCCCACTTGCCTGTTTCCTGGTAAACCCAATTAGGTTTTCGATCTTGGTCATTGCCTCGCGCTGCTGGCTCTGCAGCTCGTGCATGTACTTCTCAGTTTTGCTAATCCGTTTGCGCCACCGATCCTGGTACATCTGCCGCGTGTTGCGCTTCATTCTCGACGATGTTAGGCCTGAAATTGCGATCCCAGAGGTCCCCCAACGTGATACTTATTACAAGATTCGTTTATCATTCGACCGTATGTTGGCTTGTCGAGAACCGCTATCGGGTTTCCAATACATAGCTGGCACTTCGATTTCAGGCAATTTCGAACATCGGTCTGAGGAGGACACAACAAATCGCCTAAACCAGCTACCGGGAATCGCCGAGCTGGCAATTGGCAACTCATCTCAACCTGCGCGCCGCCCTGGCGCGAGCGAGCTCCTGTAATTCGTACAAAGACTTTGTCTGTTGCGGGTACCGCGGAATGGAGAACGAGGTCATTGAGAATCGCGCCGCGCTCGGACTTTCTCCCCGAACCATCCGCGCGTTGGCTTCCAGATTCTGTGTCTGGCCCTCTACATAAATTGGGAAAGCGTCCGCGGCCCGATAGCTAAGAATCAGGGTGCGCCGCGGGCGGGACGATGTGTTGGGCGCGGAAGCGTGCGGCGTCATGGCATTCATAAAGATGGCAGTGCCCCTATTTCCCTCGAGAGGTATTGCCTTGGACTCGTCAACTGTTTCAGTGATTCGTCCCTGAAAGAACCCGTCCAACGTGTGGTCCAGAAGACAGCCGGTGTGAAGACCGGGGATCACCTGTAAACACCCGTTCGTTCGATCCGTGTCGTCGAGATAGAAGAGGACCGCTAGCGAGTCCCGATTGGTGAGCGGGTAGTAGGCGAGATCCTGATGCCAATCCACGACTGAGCCGATGGCGGGAGGCTTCATGTTGATTTTGCTGTAGTGGAACCTCAGGTGCGGCCCCAGAAGCTGCTCAACTGCGTCAAGAAGAGCTGCGGACTCCGAAAACGCCCGAAAGACGCCGTAGTGAGTACAGGGTTCGTATATGCGCCGGATTCGCGTGCCATCAGGAGCCTGCTGCGGTTCCATTTCCATCCGCGAGCCGTCATGGTTTGCAACGGTCGAACCTGAGGAGATGTTGCTGATCTCGTCGAGAATCCTGGCGACTTCGTCGGCGCTCAGAAATTCGGCGGACACACAATAGCCGTCGCGCTTGTATTGGGTTACTTGATCGGAGATCAGCATCGGGGTAGCTCCTTCATTCGGATTCTCACTTATTTCGATGGGCAGCGGCAAGTAGACAGAAGCGGAATCCGTTCCGCCGATGCTGATTTTGCTTGACTGCGGTCGTCAAATGTCTTATACCGTTCATTTTCGTCCGCGGAAAGAAGCGGGATCTTTGCCGAATATCCCATGGTCAACCGTCGAAAATTCATAGCGACCCTCGGAGCCTCAACCGTGCTGCCTGCGGCTTCGGTGGCACTGGAAGAGACGCTCCCCTTCCCGGATTCCGCAGCCGGCGGACGCGTACGCGTCGACCTGAATGGGTCGTGGGAGCGGCGCATTGACGGCGAGCTGTACGACGTGGTTCCAGTGCCGTCGTCGCTGCGCCCTTCAGGTTTCTACCACTTGCAGCGCCAGTTCCTCCTTCCCGAGCTTTCCTCTCATCAGCTCTCCATACTCCATTTCGATGCCATCACCTACTTTGGACGGGTGTTCGTGAATGGCGCCGAGCTCGGAACCATGGGCCCGTACGTGCCCTACGACTTCGATTTCACTAGCCATGCGCAGAGCGGACTCAACACCGTCCAGGTGGCCATCTCCGATCTCATTCCCGACCCCAGCAGGGCCGGCGTGGACGAACTGGCGCTGGGTGTCAATCGGGGATGGGAGGCCTACGGAGGGATCATTCGCGACGTGTACGTTGAAGTACGACCCGCCGCATTTATTGACAACGTCCGCTTCGGCTACACGCTGAAAGCCGACGGCGCGTCGGCGGCTTGCCGCGCGCAAGTTCAGGTGTCCTCATCCACGGAGACCTCCGGCCAGGTCGAGGTGGCGCTGTTGCGCAACGGACTCCAAGTTGCCCGGGTGGCAAAGCAGGCTCCGGTTGCCAGCGGATCGAGCGAGACGGAACTGACCTTCGACGTCGCCGCGCCGGCGCTGTGGTCGCCGGAAGAACCGAATCTCTATGAGTTGCGCGCGAGCCTCAGCACCAGCCACGGCGAGGACACTTGGAGTTGCGGCACCGGGTTTCGCAGCGTCGCCGTTCAGGGAACCGACTTTTTGCTGAATGGCAAGCGGCTGGTGTTGAACGGAGTGGCCCGGCATGACATGTGGAAGGAGCAGGGATTCACGCTCACCCGCCGGCAGATGGAACAGGACATGCGAATGATCAAGGCGATGGGCGCCAATTTCGTTCGCCAAGTCCATTATCCGCACCATCGCTACGTCGTCGAGCTCGCCGACCAATACGGACTCCTGATCAGTGAAGAGCCGGGTTATTGGAACATGGACTTCCGCACCATGCCGCGCGGCATGATCGAGCTGGGCTACAAGATCATGGAACGGACGATCCGCCGCGACTGGAATTCACCTTCCGTCTTTGCGTGGCTGCTCTCCAACGAATGCACGCTCACCGTCGACAGCTTGCGCGAGGGCAAAGAAATCTGTAACAAGCTCGACCCGATTGGCCGGCTGGTCTCGGCAGCCAACAGCATGCCCAAGGAGAAGGCCAAGCCCATCTTCGAACAGGCCGGAATGGATTTTTTTGACCAGCATCCTTACACCTACGACCTCGACGATTTTGACAAGGAAGCGGAGTTCGATGGCTCCAGCCGCCCGCTAACTTTCACCGAGTGGGGAGGCAAAGCCATCGGCCAGTCGCAGATCGTGATGCAGAACAGTGTCGATCGCATGCTCGATATGATTGAATCGCACCGGCTCGCCGGCCACGTCTTCTGGAGCTGGCAGGACATGCGGCAGTACAGCCGCATCGATTGGGAGATGCGCGACGGCATCTTGGAGTCGGGAGTCGTCACCGAGGGCCGCGAGCCTCGCCAGGTTCCCTACCTGGAGCTTTCGCGGCTCTTTGAGGGACGCCACCACGAAGTCGAACCCGCGGCCACTCGTCCCCTCGCAGTTCCGCTCAAGTGGCCGCCGTGGTCTCAGAAGAGTAAGTTCGCGGCCCTAGACCTGCAATCCCTGGTGGACAGCCCGGAGGGCGCCAGAGCTTGGCAGAGCTTCGAAGACCGGATGGCGAAGTTCTGGTCCACCGCTCCCATGGCCGAGGACCAGTGGAAGCGCACCGGCAGCAGATTCCGCCTTTGGCAGGGCTCGGAGGTAAAGATTTCCGGAGTCGCCTTCCAAATTCCCGTGGTCCAGAAATTCGCTCGCCCGCTGCTGGTGACGCCCGAAGCACCCGAGGTCGAGATTCCTTTGGGCCGCGAAGGCCGCCGGTTGCACATTCTCGGGCAGGTGACCTTCCCTACCGGCTTTCCGGTGACGGGCGACGACGGGGAGGAGATCGCCAGCTACACTCTCCGCTATGCCTCCGGCAAGACTCAGCAGGTTCCCCTGCGCAACGGCCGCGAAGTGGCTCAGTCGAACCTCATCCATGTCGCCACCCGGATTGAGCCCGAAACCACGGCGGCGCAGCGAGCTCTTTGCTTTCCGAAGGACATTGCCCGTGAACAGTACCAAGTGCTGCTGCTCTCGGTGCCTGCAGAAGGCGGTAAGCTGGCGAGCCTGCATTGCAAGCTGAACGATCAGCATTCGGCGCTGGCGATCTTCGCCATCACGGTGGAATACGATTAGTGATTCTTGCGCAAGCCTGGGGTGACCTACGACGAAGTTGACATCGGGAAAAAAGGCCAGCCGGGAAGGCCGCGCTTTGGCCGCGGGGTTTGCCCCGAGCTACGCTGCCGGCGCCGTTTCCGCGCGTCCGGGAATGGCTGCGCAATCCGGTTCCAGCTCGCGTTCGCGCGTGGATCTAGCGGGCGCATGGGAGCGTTACGTCAACGGCAACCTGCTGGACGTGATCCCGGTACCTTCATCGCAGCGCCCTTTGGGCCTTTACCGTCTCAAGCGTGACTTTCTCCTGCCGGCTCTCTCACCTCATCAGCGTGCCATCTTGCATTTCGACGCGATCACCTATCACGGGCGGGTGTTTTTGAACGGGGCGGAATTCGGAACGACCATTCCCTACGTCCCCCACGAATTCGATTTCACTCGGACGGCCAAAGAGGGAAAAAACCTCGTCGAGGTGGCTATCGCGGACCTGCGGCCGGATCCCACCGGCGCCGGCAAGGACGAGATCGCTCTCGGCGTCAATCCCGGCTGGGAGGCCTATGGCGGGATCATCCGCGACGTTTACGCGGAGATCCGGCCCGCCGCTTATATCGAAAACGTCCGGTTCGGGTACAAGCTGAGTAATGACTACGCTCGGGCGGCCTGCCAGGCAACGGTGCTGCTTTCGTCGGCGGAGGCGGTCTCCGGGCGACTCCAGGTGGTGATGACGCGCGATGGAATCGAGGTGGCCCGCGGCGAGCGGAGTATCCAAGCGTCGGCCGGCTCGAGCGAATCCGAATTGACCTTCGACATGGCGGCACCCGACCTTTGGTCGCCCGAACAGCCCAACCTCTACGGACTGCAAGCTCGCTGGAATAGCGACGCGGGTGACGACGCCTGGAGCTGCCGCACAGGGTTTCGGCAGGTGGCAATCCACGGGAATCAATTTGAGCTTAATGGAAAGCGCCTCGTGCTGAACGGCGTCTGCCGGCACGACATGTGGAAGGACCAAGGATTCACTCTCACCCAGGCCCAGATGGCGCAGGACATGACGATGATCAAGGCGCTGGGAGCGAACTACGTGCGCCTGGTGCATTATCCTCATCATCGCCGCGTCGTCGAACTGGCGGACGAATTGGGTCTTCTGGTGACGGAGGAACCAGGCTATTGGGGTATGAACTTCCAAACAATGCCGTCCGGCATGATTGAGCTTGGCTACCGGATCATGGAAGGAACGATCCGAAGAGATTGGAACTCGCCCTCCGTGTTTGGATGGCTGCTGGGGAATGAGTGCAGGCTGACGGCCGAGTACCTGCGAGAAGGCAAAGAGCGCTGCCGGAAGCTTGACCCGCTTTCGCGTCCCGTCTCGTTCGCCAACTCCATGGACCCCAAAGAGGCGAAGCCGATCTTCGAGCAGGCTGGCATGGACTTTTTCGACGCGCACGTTTATCCGTCCGACGCCCAGGAATACGCCAAAACCGCGGAATTGTATGGTGCCTCGCGTCCGCTCACCTTCACCGAGTGGGGCTGGGAGCAGGCCAGCGATAAGGACATCTACCCTGAGACCCACAGCGAGCTGATCCTCGACTTGGTAAAGAGCGGCAAGCTGGCGGGCCATGCATTCTGGTCCTGGCAGGACGTGCGCCAGTACAGCCGACTCGACTGGCCCACGGCGGACGGCATCCTGATGTCCGGTGTCGTGGACGAGGCCCGCGAGATCCGGTCGGACCTGTACCTGGAGTTGTCGGGCTTGTTTCAGGGCCGCGCCGAGGAGCCCCGGCCACCCGATACGAGGCCCGTAATCTTGCCCCTCAAGTGGCAGCCCGGCGAGCCCGGTGCGGCTTTTCATCCCCTGGACCTCCAACCGCTGGTGGAAAGCACGGAAGGAATGAAGTCCTGGGCGGCTCTTGAAGCGGCAATGGCCCGGTTCTGGCCCAAAGCGGATATGGCGGAAGACCAGTGGAAGCGCACCGGAGAGAAGTTTCTGCTATGGCCAGACCTTCCGCCGCGGGAGCTCGTCATCGGTGGAATCCCCTTTCAGGTTCCCTTCATCAACCGGTACGCGCGACCTTTGATCCTTGCGCCCGGGTCGTCCGGATTCGCGATACCTGTCGGCCGCCCGTGTCGCCGGTTGCACATCCTCGGCCAAGTGACGCTGCCGGTCGGATATCCGCTGGCCGGAAAGCGAGGCGACCGCGTGGCTACCTATCGCGTGAGCTACGCCGGAGGCAGCGAACAGGAAATCGCCGTGCGAGCCGGAAAGGAAGCAGCGCAGGCCAATTTGATTCACGCGGCCACGAGGATTGACCCGGTGCCCACGGAAGCGGAGCGCGCCCTGGAATACGTGAAGGACGTCGTCCGCGAGCACTACCAAGTGCTGCTCTGGACCGTCGAAGTGAAGCCGGGCGCGGTGCAAGCCCTCAACTGCAGACTCGAAGAAGGCCAACCTCCCCTGGCAATTTTCGCTGTGACTTCCGAAGCCTGAGCCCACCACGCTAACAGAGCCTGGGAGCGAACGAGATTCACGCTTAGCAGGACGATGAAAAACCCGATTCATGTCATTTCGAGCGAAGACTTCGTGAGCCTTCGGCTCGCCACTGTTAATGAAAATGCGCGAAGCGCCTTGGAGTGCGGCGGCTTGCTGCCGCTTTGATCCCGCGAGCTTGCTCGCGGCCATCTGAACCCGGCGTTGTTCCCGGCCAGCAAGCTGGCCTGTTGGAAAGCGGCAGCAAGCTGCCGCACTCCAAGGCGCCTCCGGCGCAGGCGCTTGGCATGTATTTTCATGGTAGGTGGCGAGCCGAAGGCTCATGGAATCTTCGCTCGAAATGACATGAATCGTACGCCGTTTTTCATCACGCTGTAGAGGCTACGTGTGTGGCCTATCTTCGCTGGTCCGGACGGTCGCCACGGCCCACGCGTCTGAACCTCCATGGTGACGCCTTGCGGCGGGCAAAATCTTCCGGCCCAGCAGCAGGGATATCTTTTGCACCGCTTCTCGCACGGCCGTCTTGATGGAAGCGACGTTCGGGGACATGCGAATGCCGGGACCCGAGATGCTGAGGGCGGCGATAGGCTCTCCGTCCGAGGCGAAGATGGGCCCTCCAACACAGATGATGCCGAGCGCGTTCTCTTCGTTGTCGAGGGCCACACCTTCCTCGCGAACCTTCGCAAGCTCCTGTTCCAGGCCGGTTCGCGTGGTGATGGTGGCCGACGTCATCGCCGGCATCCCGTAGTGCACCAGGGCGTGCTCCAGCTTTTCGCTCGACATGTACGCGGCGACGGACTTGCCCACCGAGGTGGAATGAAGGTAGGAGTAATCGCCGACTGAAGCCGCGACACGATGGGGTTTGGGGCTCTCGAGCACCAGGATGTAGATCATCACGCCGTTGATCGGCACAGCCAGGTTCACCGATTCGCCGAAGGTGAGGAGCAAACTCTGCATCAGCGGTTTCGCCAAAACGGTCAGGCGCTGGTAAGGCAAAGCGTTGGTTCCCAGCTCGAAGAACTTCCCCGACAACGAGTAAAGAGTCGTCACCGGGTCCTGTTCGATATACCCAAGTTTGCCCATGGAGTAGAGAAGGCGGTGCACCGTGGTCTTGGCCATTCCCGTGATCTCGGTGATTTCATCGAGCGGGAGTCCGGATTTCGGCTGCTGGCTCAGCGCCTCGAGAACGGCGAAGACCTTTCGGGCGGCACCCACGAAATTCTTGTCCCGCGCCGACCTGCGAGACTCTCTCTTTTTCATTGCTCTCCCTCTCCCTGGAACCCGCTCTTTGGGCATACATTCTAATCGCATTATAGTAGATTCCACGGCGCGGCCGGCAGCAACCTCTGGCGTCTTGGCCTCTCCCGGTTTGAAATCTCCTGGACGCTGTTATCTTGTTGGTTATCTTTGTCACAATCCTGGACGTAAAAGCTGTGATCTTCGTACTCCATTTATATTTTCCGCAAATTTACCTGCTTTCTACGATAAGAACTTGATTCAGAAGGTCTTAATTGTGTTGGGTTTGTTTGATGGATCACTCGCATATCTTCCTGATAAAACGCCACTTGTCCAAGTGGGTTTGTTTGGCTTTGGAATACGCGACCGCTCGCGCGAGGGGTCACTCCTGGTGGGGTGTCGAAACCTTGCCATTTGCCTTTGTGCCATTTGGAGGGCCCTCCCTACGAGGCGGGGATACAGAGCCTATGCGTTTCGTATTGGCCGCCTCCGGAATCCACCAGACTGACAGAAGCAACTGAGAAGGTGGGAAATGGCGATAAACCTGAGAACGTTTATTTCGCCTCGCTGCTTCAAGCACTTAGACTGTGCAAAAATGAGTGCGTTGGCCGCGGGTTTCCGGCTGCCGGCAAAAAGTTTACACACGATCTCCACCCATTTGCCCGCCACACCCGGAACAAGCGGGCGGCAAGACTCCTCGAGTGTCCCGTCCCGCCTAATCGTTGACAGCCCCTCACCCGGCGCTTCGCGCCAGGAGTAAGTGCAACGGAATCAGGACGGGCAGGAGCGCCTGTGCCGGCGTCGTTCGATCGAGTTCGACTTTTCCGCAGCCTGCTAGACCAAGGGCCTGGATGCGGAATACATTCCGAACGCTCTTGACGGCCGTCACGCTTTATGATATACGATGTGGATTTAAGGGCTTAGGACCTGCCCAACTCGATCAATTCAAGCCGCGGCAAGTTGTTCTCTACCCGCGATAGGTAGTTTAAGGAGGTTTCACCTATGGTTCCTTGGCTGCGCGGAGTAATTCCAGCCGTCATCACACCCTTCGATTTGAGCGGCAGGATCGACGAAAAGGCCCTGCGCGCGGAGATTGAATTTCACCTGAGTAGCGGAGCGACCGCGCTGTGCGCGGGTGGCAGCACCGGGGAGGGTGCAGGGTTGACCCGGGAGGAAGTGCGCGAGCTTAACAGGATCTTTGTTGACCAGGCAAACGGCCGCGTCCCCGTGATTGCAGGAGTGATCCCCGACACTACGGATGAGGCCGTCGAGTTGGGTCTGGCCGCCAAGGAGTCAGGGGTCGCTGCCCTGCAGGTGACGTTGCCGCACTATTTGTTTCAGCCGGAGATTCCTGAGCTCGTGTCTTATTACTCCGAGATCGGGGACCGTACCGGTCTGGGGATCATCCTTTACAACGTCCTGCCGTGGGCGCAGGTCACTCCCGAAGGCGTGAGGAAGCTGATTGAAGCGGATGCAATCATCGCGGTGAAGCAGAGCGGCTCAAACATGCACCAGCTTGCTGACATGGTCTACAACTTTGGAAAGCAGATTCCAATCCTAAGCGCCGTTGATGACTTACTTTATCCTTCCTTCGTCGTCGGAGCTCACGGCACCTTGTCTGCTATCGCGAGCGTGCTGCCAGCACATTGCGTGGACCTTTACGAGGCGGTGCAGGAGGGCGACCACTCACGGGCGCTGAAACTGCACAATCAGTTGCTGGTGGTTTGGCGAGCCATGGAAGACATGACGGGATTCTGCGGAAGAGTGAAGTGCGCGATTGAATTACAGGGCCGTACGGCTGGAGTGCCGCGGCGCCCGCATCGTTCGGCCCGCGAGGACGAGAGAGAAGTGCTCCGCGCGGCGTTTCAAGAAGCCGGAATTCCTTTGGCCGTGCCGGAACCCGTATAAGCTTATACTTCTGCTGGCATTAGCAGGGGCGAGAGCTTTCTCACGACAGCTCTTCGCCCCTGTTCCCGACGCTGCGTTCATAGGCGCTTTACCACGAAAACTTCAGCGCAGCCTGCATGATTCGCGGCGAATTCGCTGTACTGGTGATACTCGCAAATCCGCCCGGTCCCACACCACAAGTCAAGCAGGTGCTGGGACCGCTGAACCAGACGCGATTAAAAGCGTTGAACATTTCCCAGCGAAACTGCACGTTATACCGTTCCTTAAAGGGAATGTTCTTGAAGATCCCCAGGTCGAAGTTGTTTTGTCCGGGCCCGGCCATAAGGTTTCTGCCGGAATTACCGAACGTGTTGGGACCGTTGCACTGGAAAGCTGCCGGATTGAAGTACTGCGTCAGCCACTGGTTCTTTGATCCCTGATGTACGTTAAAGGGCTGGCCGGTGACATCGGCGCGGTCGCCGCCGATCAGCGTTCCGGAGTTGTTGCTCCCGGCGCAACCGCCGCCGATGCTGAAAGGCGTCCCGGACTGCGCAGTCCAGATGCCGCTGAACTCCCAACTTCCCAGAATGTTGCTGCCCACGGGCCCGAGGCTGCTAAGCTTTGGTTCCTGCCAGATCCAGTTCGACACCAGGACAAGTGGGATATTGGTGTCGCAGTTGCCCCGGTTCCAGGACACATCGTACGGATCGCCCAGGCTCCCGGTAAACGCCGTATCACCAAGGGTGCCGTTATCCAGGCAGTGTGAATAGGTAAAATTCGAGGTGAACAGCAGGCCGTGTGACATCCGCTTGTTGAAGCTGAGCTGCAGCGAATTATAAGAGGCAGTGGACAGCGACTCCGTCTGCAGGATCGAGCCGAAATTAGCATCCGGCCGCACATTGTTCACCCCGGGGTTCTGCTCAATGGGATTGAACTGATGTTCGGTTTGGCTCCCCACGTAAGCCGCGGTGAACACTGTATTGGGCGTGAACTGATGCTCAATAGAGAAATTCCAGGAGTAGGCTCTGGGGTTTGTAAAGCTCTTCGGGAACACCGCCGAGACGGTGGTGGGAAGGATGAAGTTGATGGTTCCCGGAGGCGCGGCCGGCAGATTGGCGAAAGGCTGCTGGTCTGGAAATGGACTCACGCCGCCCGATCCCGTGAAGTTAGACCAGGGGTTCGAGAAGTTGATCAACCCCACCTGGGTGTAATAGAGGTCGAAAACACTGGAAAACGGAGCGACATCGGCGATGTGGTGATAACTCATGTTGGAAATAGGCGCGGCAAAGAGGCCGAACGCCGCTCGGACGGACGTGTTCTTGATGAAACTCGGCTGCCAGGCGATTCCCAGCCGCGGATCGAAGTTGCTAAGAGTGGGATAGATGGTAGAAGCAGGGATGCTAGCGTCCCCGGGGAAGACCAAGCCAGCCGGCGAACTAGGATACTTCGTGCTCTGCTGTCCCGGCTGCCAGCTCGCCATCTTCCCGTAATAGGGTGTAGCCGGGAAGTAGGGCTCCCATCGTAAACCGACATTCAGCGTCAGGTTAGGCTTCATGCGGATCGTATCCTGCGCGTAGCCGGTCCAGTTGGTAATGTAGTTCTGGGTGAATTCGCCGCCTCCCTGCTCGAAGAAGTTCGCTTGCCCCAGCAGAAAGTCGGCACGGTCGCTACCTGGAATTCCTGCCGAGGCGATGCCGGTCACCTCGCCGTCGAAGGAAATTCGGGGAGACGACTGCCAGTTCGTAGAGTCCTGATAGTTCATGCGGAGGATGTCCACGCCGAAAACGAACATATGCCTGCTCTTGGTCCAGGTCAGAGAATCCGTCAGGGCGATGTTCCGGCGCTTCATGGGCGCGTTGGTGTTCTGTCCGAACCAGAATCCGTTGGTGGAGAGCTGATCGATATCGGGAGCATATCCGGGCGGGTAAACCAGATTGGAGCCCAGCGTAGCCAGGGAGTACGGCTGTCCATTGCTGTCGCGAAAACCGGCAAAGCTCTCGGAGAGTGTGCGGTTGACCGAGACGGCCAGATTGTTGACGAGCGTGGGCCTCGCCGTCCATACCCAGCCGCCAGAAATGTTCCAGTAAAGGACGTCCCAGGACCGGATGGAAGCCAAAGGATCTCCGCCGGCAGGGTTTCCCGGCTGGGTGTAATCATTGTAGAAGAAGCGCCCGAAAACGCGCTGCTTGTCGTTCACGTTGTAGTCCCCGCGCTCGGTCATTTCATTGACGTAGCTTTTCAGGGGCACGCCGGGAAGATAGACCAGGCCGTTCGCCGCGTCGGTCTTCGGGAGCATTGCCTCGAAATTCATGCTGACCGGGTTAAAGGTGGCAGGATCAATGAAGTTGTTCGCATAGGGCGTTTTCACAAAGACCTTTTGGCCCGCCATCGCGCTGCCGGCCGGGCAGACCGTGGGCGTGCCGAAGGGCGCCGTCTGGGACACCTGGAAAAGCTGGCCGGTATCGAAGGCCAAATTGGCGGGTCCGCCGGCCCCGCACAGATTTGCCTTCGTTCCGGTTAACAAACCGCTGAAGTCTCCACTCAATTCGGCATTGTTCGGAACGACGTCGTTCCCGCCCTGTTGGTTTTGGTTCACCGTGGTTCGTTGAAAGTTGGCAAAGATGAAGAGCTTATCGTGCTTGATGGGCCCGCCCACCGAACCGCCGTACTGGTTGCGCTTGAGACCGTCCCCCTGATGGGTGAAGAAATTCGTAGCATTCAAGCTCGAGTTCCGCAGGAACCAGAATCCGTCCCCGTGCCATTGATTGGTGCCGGATTTGGTAACCACGCTCACCACCGCTCCGGGAGCGAACCCATACTGGGCCTGGAAGTTATTCGAGATCACCTGAAATTCCTGGGTGGCATCTGGGTTGGGAAAAGGGCTGGCGAGCAGATTCTCTGCGTCCATGGAATTTGCGCCATCCAGCATGTAATACGTGCTTCCCTGACGTCCGCCGCTCGCTGAGGCTCCCGTGTCATTCGGATTGGCGACGTAACCCTGATTGACTCCCGCCCCGGTGATGAGGACGTCAATCACCCCTGGGGAGAGCAGCACCAGGCTGGCGGGATTGCGTCCGTTCAAGGGCAAGTCGACGACGGCCTGGCGCGAGACAAGCTGGCCCAGCGAGGCGTTCGACGTTTGCAACATTTGCGCGTTCGCTGATACCTCGACGGTCTGCGTGACCTGGCCGACTCTTAGGGTGGCATCGACCCGCGCCACCTCGTCCGCGGTGAGCACGATATTGGTCTGCGTGAAGGTCTCAAAACCGTCGTGATGGAAGCTCACCATGTACGTGCCCAGCGGTAGCAGGGGAACCACGTACGTGCCACTTTCGCCGGTGAGAACCGCACTTGTAAGCCCGGTCAAAGTGTTGGTGACCGTCACCTGGGTGCCGGAGACGAAGGCGCCACTGGAGTCGGTGACGGACCCGGTGATGGTGGCTTTACCGGCCTGCCCGTAGGCTGGGATCACCGCCAGGCAAAGCACGGCGCCGGCGAGTAAGGCGATACCCAGCGACTGGCCAAAATGCGACTTCGCTGCCTTCTCCCACTTGTCTCTCATTTGCTCCTCCTGGTTAATCAGTTCCGTCCTTCGATTCGGCGAAAATGAGACAGACCGGCACACCCAAAACTCAGTCGCAAGCTAACAATCAAACACAAACAATACAAAACGAAACGAGTCTATAACACCGGCTAGTTGGGATGTCAAGAGTTTTTTCGGAACGCATTCCGGCATTCTGTTAACCTGCATCTCTCACCAGGATTGGAAAAGGGCGGGGTTTCAGCCCCGCCGAATCCTGCGAAATCCCGGTCTTTGTGTTCCGCGCTCGGCGCAGGGCTCGCCGCCGGAATGACACAGTCCAGAAGAGCTTTTCACAAGCTCTTGGGGTGCAGGTTTGGCATGGATCAGGCACAGCGCCCTACCGAAGACGCTGTGGGGGAGGTGGGGTATCAATCATCTCTTTTTTGCGGCGGAGGTCATCAGAATCCAGCTTTGAAACCACTCCTGACTCCTGGTCGCCCAGATCTTTTTTTCCCTGACGGTAGTAAATCCGCGCCAACACACGATGAGCCTCCACGAGCCCCGGCTGCTGCCGAACCACCTCCACCAGGAGGTTCTCAGCTTCGGAATACCTCCCCTTCTTCTCGTAGCAAAGAGCCAGATCCTGCCGGCTCAGTGTGTCGGAGGGGTCCATCTGCAACGCCTTCTGCAGATAGCCGATGGCCTCGTCTGTCTTTTCATCGCTGTCTTTTCTTAGCGCATGTCCGAGGGCGGCGTAATACGACGCATCCTGGGGATTGAGGGCCAGCGCTTTCCGGTATTGAGTCTCGGCCTTGGCAAGATCGCCCGTGGCGCTGTAAGAATGCCCGAGGTAGTAGTGGGCCCGGTCAAGGTTGGGGTAGTCGCGGACGAGTGCATCGAGTTCGTCGATAGCCGATACGTACTCGGACAATCCGTAACAGGCCAGACCATATTTGTACCGGTATTCGGGAAGCTTCCCGAACCGGTCCTGGACAGATTTAAGAAAGTCGAGCGCAGCAGAATATTGCTTTGACAACAGCAGGGCCTCGGCGTACCGCATCGCGTAATCCGCCGAGCCAGGCGAGAGCTGACGCGCTCGGTCGAGTTCCTTCGCAGCGTCCTGGTAGCGGCCCAGATCCGCGAGCGCCATGCCCAGGCCGGCGTGAGCGTCGGGCAGATTGGGAGCCGCCTGCACCACCTGTTCCAGGACCCAGCGGGCAGCGTCCGGTTGCTTGTTGTCGAGGAGCAATTTCGCCAGATCGATCTCCTCATCCGACGAGCGGTTCGGAGCCTTCATGGACTCCTGGATTTCCCGATCAGCTTGATCGTTGAGGCCCGCTTTCAGGCAGGCCTCGATCAAAGCGAGATGAAGCGAGAAGTCCGAAGGCGACTCGGCCTTCAGTTTCTCGAGAGGTGAGATTGCCTGCCGATACTGGTGAGCCTCAATGAGGAGGCGGGCGTAACTCTCCCCGGCCGCTTTATCGTCAGGGCTCATCGCGAGGCCCTGCCGGTAAGCCTCCAGCGCCTTGTTAGTCTCACCCTGTTGGTGGTACAACAGGCCGAGGTTGAAATAATTCAGGGGATTGTGAGGATCAAGCGTGCGGGCCTTCTCAAACTCAGCCACCGCGGTCGCGACTTGGTTGAGCTTGTAATCCGTCATGCCCAGATAGCTCCAAAGGACCGCGTCCTCCGGGGCGGCCTTCAAAGCCTCGGCCAGTTCAGCGCGCGCTTGGGAATATCTTCCCGATTCAAAGTCCTGCTTGGCGCGCTGGAGCAGCGATGCCGGAGGAGGGGTACCTTGGAGCAGCGCCAGGATGAAGGCGATCCGCAAGAGCATCATCGAATGCCTTTGCCTTCCACAATGGTCGAATAGCGATCAAGGGGCAGGTCCGTAAAGCGCTCCACCCGGTCGCTGGGTCTCGGCCAGCGGACCTCGACCCAATCCAGGCGCGTCGCGTTTCCGATGCCCAGAACTTCCCGAGGGTCGTGGCTCGACATAAAGCTGCCGCCCGCCGTCTTCAGCCTGGAGTGGACTGTCCCGCCCGCACTCCACTTGATGATGGCGCCGGCAGCGTCGGGATTGGACTTCGTCCCCCGCAGGCGGAGCCCGATCCAATGGTTCTGGCTTTCCGCATTGTTCATGAGGATCAAGGGCGCCCCGCCGTTGGTGGCAACCACCAGGTCAGGATAGCCGTCATTGTTCAGGTCGCCCGCCGCGAAGCCCCGCGCAGCATATCGCCCTTGGAATGCCGGTCCGCTCGAGGCGCTGGCATTCCGCAGTCTGCCCTGGCCCTCATTGTGGAACAGCAGCAGCGGCTCGTCGTAGGTGACCCCTGACATTCGCCGATCAACAGTCTCGTCGGGGTGGCCGCAGGCGAGGATCAGGTCTGTGAGGCCGTCGTTATCGTAGTCGAAGAATCGCAGCCCCCACCCGCTCAGCAACCGGGTGGCGCTGGCGATCCCGGTCCGGCTGCTCAGATCGTTGAAGGTCCCGTCACCGTTGTTGCGATACAGTGAAAATGTCTCCTGGTCGACATTGGCCACAAACAAGTCCTGCCATCCGTCCTGGTCGAAGTCGGCCGCATCCACGCCCATTCCTGACCGGGTCAGACCGTCTTCGCTGTAGGCCACGCCGGCCGCAGCTCCTGCCTCTTCAAACTTCTTGCCGGCACGGTTCACAAACAGGAAGTTGGCCACGGTGTCATTCGATACGAACAGATCCATATAGCCGTCGTTGTTGACGTCCGAGGCCACCACGCCCAACGCCTTACCCTTCGAGCCGGCGATGCCTGTCTCCGCGCTCACGTCTGTGAAATGGCCATCTCCGTCATTGTGATAGAGGTGGCTGGAAGTGGGCGGGAAGATCGAAGGGATGCAATAAAAGTGCTCGCTGTCGGAGGCTCCTGCCATCTTCCCGCCGTAGGAATCTGCAATGCCACAAACTCTCAGGCTGGAATAGTCCGCGAATTGGCCAACGTAGAGGTCCAACTTGCCGTCGTTGTCGTAGTCGAACCAGACGGCGCTGGTAGACCAGCCCGGCGCCTGGATGCCGCTCGTGGCGGTCACGTCCGTAAAGGTTCCGTCGCGGTTGTTGTGGTAGAGAATAGAGCGTCCGTAGCCAGTGATGAAGACGTCCTGGTAGCCGTCCCCGTCGTAATCGCCGACCGCAACTCCCATCCCGAAGAGATTGGGATGGATGCCTGCCTTCTCGGTAACATCGGTGAAGGTCCCATCCCCATTGTTTCTGTACAGCGCGTACGGCAGCGGGTGTACCGGATGAAAGAACGTCGTCTCCCCGCTGTTCACGAACAGCAAGTCCATCCAGCCGTCGTTGTTGTAGTCGAATACCGCCACCCCGGGAGTGAAAGCCTCCGGCAGGTAGTGCCGGTCGGAACGGGCATTATTGTGGACCCAGGTGACGCCGCTCTCTTTCGGGAGTACCTGGCGGAAGGTCACGAGCTTCGCCGGCAAGGCCGTGAGGAACAACAACGCCAGTAGAGAGTTGACGAACGTCATGGAAGCCTACTGAAATGTCTGAGGAGCCGGCGAGTCCATCATCTGCGCGCGACGCCGTGTTTCTTCCGAATCCAACTTCGAGACCAAGTCTGACTCTCGGTCGCCTTGCGCTTTCTTGCCTTCGCCATAATAAACCTGTGCCAGAACGCGATGGGCGTTCAGCAGGTTGGGCTGCTTCTGCACGGCAGCCTCGAGCAGACGTTCCGCCTTCGGGAGTTCCGCGCGCTGTTGGTAGCAAATGGCGAGCTGCACCCGGCTTTCCATGTCCGACGGCTCTAGTTGCAGCCCCTTTTCGAGTTCAATGATGGCCTCACCTACTTTTCCTTGTTTCCTGAGAACCTGCCCGATCGCTGAATGATATGACCCACGGTTTGAATCGAGCGCTATCGCTTTGCGGTATTGCATTTCGGCTTTTTCCAACTGCCCCAGGGCCACGTAGCAGTTGCCCAGCGAGTAATGAGCTCGATCCAACTCCGGATGCTGTTGCGCCAAGGCCTCAAGCTGCGCGGCGGCCTGGGGAACTTGCCCCAGGCCGTAGTAAGACCACGCCAGCTTGTACTGATATTCGGGAAGTGTTCCGAATTGGTCCTTCACTGCCTTCAGAAACTCCAAGGCAGTCGGATACTGCCCGGCCTTCAGTAGGACCTGAGCTAATTCCATCGAGTACTCGGCGGAGGTCGGCGCCAACTGCACCGCCTGCCCCAACTGGCGTGCCGCTTCCTCGAAGTCGCCCTTGTCGAGAAGCAGCGATCCGAGATTTGCGTGAGCCTCGGCAAGGTCCGGCGACGCCTGCACCACATATTCCAGCGTGCTCTCCGCCGCCTCGACAAGGTGGTCCTGCACAAGAACCTGGGCCAGCTTTATTTGGTCCTCTACCGTAACCGAAGGAAGTTGCCGGAATTCGTCCAGCTCCCGCCGGCCTGCCTCCTCGTTCCCACACTTCAGTTGCGCCTCAATCAACGACACGCGCACCGGAAGGTCTGCACTCTTCATGCCCTTCAGCTTTTGCAGCGGATTTACTGCCTCGCAGGGCCTGCCCGCTTGAGTCAACAAGAGCGCGTAATTCTGGTTGGCTGCCTCATCCTCGGGATCCAGCTTGAGTCCCCGGCTGTACATTTCGAGCGCCCGCCCTGTGTTGCCTTGCTCCATGTAGAGCAGTCCCAGATTAAAGTAAGTGCGCGCGTCCCCGGGCGTCAGGGAACGGACCCTTTCGAATGCAGCGATGGCGGCTTGGTCGTCTTTAAGCCTGACCTCCACTTCTCCCAGGCGTGTCCACAAAGCAGCGTCTTGAGGCGAACTCCGAATCGCTTGCTGAAGCTTCTGGCGGGCGTCCCTCAATCTTCCCGCTTGAATGTCTTGCTGAATGGCGTCGGACTGTCGCTCAGCAGGGACCGTGCCCTGAAGGAGAGCTAGGGCTAGGACGAGGCGGCTGGCGAACACTGAGCCAATGTAACGGAAATCCGACTTGTCAATCAACTGTGGTCGCCGCGGATCGTCTACTGTTTGAGCGGAACGCTGTCGGCCTGCGGGAGTAAGCGGCCGACGCATCCGGACAGGTGGCACGGAGATTTCCTACGTCTCCCCGGGCTCGGTGTAGGTACGCCGACTGGCTGGTCCCTTTCCCACGGCCAGCGCTAACCCAGCCGCAAGGAGTAGCCCGATGCTTAAGGCGTCAAAGGCGTAGCGGAAGTCACCAAGCCGCTTGGTAAGTGCTCCCACTACCACCGGACCAATGTATCCACCCAGGTTTCCCAAGGCGTTAACCAACCCTATCGCCGGCCCCACCGCCGAATCGGGCAGGTGCTCCGCAGGCAAAGCCCAGAACGGCGCGATAGCGGCATAAGGTCCGGCGCCCGCCAGGCAGATGAGAGCAAACCCGAGAAGGGGCGTGCGTCCGCTAAGCGAGACTCCCGCTGAGAGGCACACCCCCGCCACCGCCAAAGGCAGGGCAATATGACGACGGCGTTCGCCGGCGCGATCGGAGTGCCGGGAATTGAGCACCATGAAGAGGCCGGCCAGCACGTAAGGCACAGAGTAGAGCAGGCCAATGGAGAGGCTGCTGAACTCTCCCGCCCGCGCGATGGCGCTGGGCAGCCAGAAGAGAAAGCCGTACCCGCCGCAGTTGATCAGGAAATAGACTGCGATCAGCAACCAGACCGAAGGTTGAAGCAAGACCCGCAGCAGACCGCGGCCGGCCATGCTGCCACGCTCGGCTGCCTCGCGCTTCAGAACCGCAACAACGGCGTCGCACTCTTCTCGGCTGAGCCATCGCGCCTGCTGCGGATGGTCATCGATAAACGATGTCCAAACGACGAGCCATAGGAAGGGCAGCACGCCTTCTGCGACCAACAGCACGCGCCAGTTCCAGCGGCCGATAATCCAGCCGGAAACCGGGGCGGACAGAATGATCGCCAACGGCTGGCAGAGCATCCAGTACGCGTTGGCCTGCGCTCGCTCCGCCTTGGCAAACCAGTGGGTGAGCAGCACCAGCGTGGCGGGAAACACTCCGCCTTCGGCAACGCCGAGGAGCAGGCGAGCCATCCACAGTTGGCCCGGTGTCTGCACCAGGCCTCCGCCGGCCGCGCAGATTCCCCACAACACGAGGAGCAGGCTCACCAGACGCTTGGCGCTCCATCGGCGGGCAAGATAACCGCCGGGAACCTGCAGCAGTACGTAACCCCAGAAGAAGACGCCGGCCGCGCTACCAGCCTGCTGAGGATCCATGCGTAATTCATGGCTGATTGCAGGCAGGGCTAGAGAGATGTTCGTCCGGTCGACGTAGGCGATGGTGTACATCACCACCGCAACAGGAATGATGCGCAGCCAGCGTTGAGACGGCATGAATTCCAATGAACCGTGACCTGCAGGAAGCCTGCGCCGGCTGGTCAGAGTCTTGTCTCAGGTCCGCTCCCCATCAGACCGAGCCAGAACAAAAACTCTCGCGGTGCTCCGCGGCTACCGCGTGCTCCCTGGGCTCAGGCCGGAACCCATTTGAAGGGCCGGCTGTCCCTGATTTCTCGCGCCTTGCCGTATTCCACCAGGCGATCCAGGTGGCCTTTGACAGCGAACATGGCAAATACCAACGTGTCTTTTGGCCAGTCGCTAAAGGCGTTGCCGATAGCATCAATCAGCTCTTGCATCCCCACACCTCGAGGGTGTGCGGCGAGTTGTGTCAGGATAACCTGGTCGAAAGTCTGCACCGTCTGCCGGGACACAGCGATAAAATCCCGAATCTCGGCTCCGCGCAGGGTCGGCCAGTGGCCCGAATAGAGCGTCTCAATAGGGAGGTTCTCGAACAGGCGGAGCGTGGAAAGGTAGGCGTCCACGTAGTAATAGGTGACAGGCAGAGCCATGGCGCCGTCCGCGCGCGGGCAGCCCTGGCCATGAATGGCATCGCCGGCAAAGGCCACTTTTTGCTTCCGGTCCAGTAGAGCGAGATGCCCGTGCGAGTGGCCCGGAACATGGAGTAGCTCCAGATCCCAGTCGCGCTGAATTCGAATCCTCTCCCCGCCGGCAAAAGTTAGGTCCATCTGCCGGGGCTTGCCGACGTCGGGTGAGGGTTCGGGATCGATACCGACGCCATAATCCTGCTTGAGGAAGTTATAGCGCTGTTCCCAAAGCGTCCGGGGATCTTCCACCATGGCGCGATCGGCGTCTCCACAGGCCAGCCAGGCGGTGGGTACGGCATGCTTGATGGCATCATTGCCACCCTGATGATCGCCGTCAGCATGGCTGGTAATGGCAAGGTTGAGCCGCTGAGGCTCGAGCCCAAGCTTCTTCATTGCGGGGAAAATGGTGTGTTCAGGAGTGTAAGCGAGACCGGTGTCCAACAACACGATGTTGTCACCGACGAAAAGATATTGGAACAGATTCCGCCCGCCGAAGAGGGACTCAACTTGATACACCCCGGGATAGAGCTGGCGGCTGTTGGGAGTGTCATTTGGCATAGTAAAGTCCGAGCAGTCGTCGCGCCATCTCAGACTCATGCCGGCCGCGACTGCGAATGGAATGGTAACGAATTCACGCCGGCTTATCATCTCGAAACCTGATTGGCCCCTGCCTTTCCTCATGACAACCGGGCAGGCCGAGATTCGGTGCTCGCGCCCCGGCAATCATTCGCAAAGCCGACACCGTGAACTCATAACCGAATTCTTGGATGCTTTCAACACAAATTCGGTCAACTCCGCACTGGCGGAGAGACTGCTTAGCCGCTGGTGAAAACGAAAAAGACGGGTACTGGTGTCATGTTGCTAGGCGGAACCCTCTGAGCCCAGGTATTCCTTGAAAGCCCCGGACGCCGTCATTCCCGTGAAGGCGGGAATCCACTCCGTTGATACGTTACTTTTGCAAGGGCCTTTCTTAATGGATTCCCGCCTTCGCGGGAATGACGGCGTCCGGGGCTTTCAAATGACGCCAGTACCAAAAGGCCTTCAAACTTGACTTGACGGTCGTGGCGTGGGACATTCCGTAGCCGTGCTTCAGCAGTTTGTGGAAAACGTTCCGGAACCGTGTCATTCCGAGCGTAGCGAGGAATCTCGCTCTGAAAGCAAGGGAACTGCGAGATTCTTCGTCGCTTGCGACTCCTCGGAGTGACAGCAGAGGAGGCCTATAACCCATGAGCGAGTTTACTGGTCGCGTTGTGCTCATTACTGGCGGAGGGTCCGGCATCGGCCGTGCCACCGCCCTGCTGTTTGCGCACGAAGGAGCCAAGGTCGGTGTTCTCGACTGGAATGAACCGGCTTGCGCCGAGACGGTAAGTTTGATTGAGCAGGAGCACGCTGAAGGCATAGGACTCCACGCCGATGTCAGCCGGAGCGATGAGGTGGAGCGCGCGGTCCAAGCGCTGGCCGGGCGCTGGGGACGAATCGACGTATTGTTCGCTAACGCTGCGGTGGAGATCACGCGGCCGGTGGTAGAGACAACCGAACAGGAGTGGGAGCAGCTTTACGCCGTCAACATGAAAGGGACGTTCTTGTGCTGCAAGCATGTGATCCCAGTGATGCGGCGGGGCGGCGGCGGCAGCATCGTCATCGCCTCGTCAGGGCATGCCTTCGTGACTTATCCCAATTGCTCGGCCTACGCGGGCACAAAGGGAGGCGCGCTCGCCTTCATGAGGGGCGTCGCGCTCGACTGCGCCTCTGAGAACATCCGCGTGAATTGCGTCATTCCCGGCGCTACCGACACCCCGCTTTTGCGCGCATACTTACGGGACTCGGGAAATCCGGAGGCTGAGGAGAGCCGGATCATCGGCCGCATCCCGCTGCGCCGTCTGGCCACGCCCGATGATATCGCCCAAGCCGTGCGCTTCCTTTGCTCCGATGCTGCCGCTTATATCACCGGCACTTCTCTCACTGTAGATGGCGGTCTTTTGGCTGGGGGTTAGCCCGCATTTCTCGCCAGTTCCGAGTTGCGGATGAAGGGCGGGGTTTCAACCCAATACTGTTCACTTAACGGTTTGTGCGGTATTCTGCTCTCATTAACTTGAGAGGAGGACCGCCGATGGCCCGTACGATTGCTGAGCTCCCGAAAGGAAGTCGCATTAC
>Ga0335085_10001005_pt1 | contig 66847 bp, 50 predicted proteins | sample Lox_Sample_45_FD_206712 | JGI IMG/M metagenome (GOLD analysis project Ga0335085, IMG submission 206712) | Soil microbial communities from Loxahatchee National Wildlife Refuge, Florida, United States - Lox_Sample_4.5 | ecosystem: Environmental > Terrestrial > Soil > Wetlands | place: USA... | reverse complement strand
CTGCTCTAACTCTGGGAGAGATTGGGGCATAGGAAAAACCTCCTGATCCTAGCGTATAATATACGCAAGGCAACATGCCACAAAAAAAGAAGGTCCGCCCTCCCCAACTTCTACGTCGCGCACCCCGTGTGCTATGACGGCTTGACGCGGCCCGTCGCGGGCGGCTATCCTGTTGATTACCGCCGCGATCATTCACACTCAGGCGCAGGGAGAGGTTTGTTTTGAAGCGAACGTTCCAACCGAACCGCAGACGCAGATCAAAGACGCACGGCTTCCGGATCCGGATGCGCACGCCCGGGGGACGCAACACGCTCCGGCGCCGGCGCCAGAAGGGCCGGCATCGCCTGACCCCAGCATGAATGCCGGCCGTCGGCCACACGCATTCCCCAAGCATCTTCGGCTGCTCAGGCGAAATGAGTTCCGGCGGGTTTATGAGGAAGGAAAGCGCCGGAGCACGCCCCTATGTACCGTGTTCTTCCGATCGAACGGACTCGCCCACAGCCGTCTGGGCCTGACGGTGCCTGCGGCGGTGGGCAACGCCCCGCTCCGCAATCGGCTGAAGCGGCGGGTGCGCGAAGTCTTCCGTTTGAATCAAGCCGCGATTCCGGCCGGATGGGATATCGTGGTGAACCCGCGCAAGAGCGTGGCGAGGGCGCCTTTCGCCAGCTTGACGCGGGAACTGCTGCGGCTCTTTCCGTCGGCCCATCCGCCGGCGGTGAGTGCGCCGGTCACGCCATCGGAGGCGCAGCCCGGAACGGCGATGTCGCCCGAGCGAACTTCCTGAAGACGTTGGCGCTAGCCGCAATCAGCTTTTATCGCGCCGCCATCTCCGCGACGCTGCCTTCGTCCTGCCGCTTTTATCCCACTTGTTCGGTATACGCGTACGAGGCGGTCTCGGTGTGGGGGCTGAGGCGCGGCTTGGGCCTGACGCTCAAGCGGTTGGGACGTTGCCGGCCTTTCGGACCCTACGGATACGATCCGGTGCCGGAGCGCAAGGAAGCAAGTGACGAGTGGCGAGTGGCAGGCAGCACATTCCAAGCGACCAAAAAGAGTCGTAGGGAGCCGCCTTTGATGCGGGCTGGGCTGTAGAGAGGCTTTGTTTTGAATATTGGTGAAAACAAGCGGATCTTCGTGGCCTTCGGGCTGACGCTGCTGATCATTCTGCTGTGGCGTCCGCTGATGACGAGGCTGGGCTACGCGCCGGAGAATCCGGAGCCCGAAACGCCGGCGAATTCAGCGCCGCAGAGTCCTGCCAGTTCAGCGCCGTCCGCTCCGAGTGCGACCGCGCCTGCGCAGACCACAACACCGGCAGGTTCAGGTTCGCACGCCGCCACACGCGCCAAACGCGCTCCGACGCCGGCTTTGGTGCCGGTCGCAGGCAAGCAAGCCGAAGACGTGGTGGTGGAGAACGACGCTTATCGCATCACCTTCAACACTCAGGGCGCCGTCATCAAGAGCTGGGTCCTCAAGAAGTACACCGATGCCCATGACAAGCCGCTCGACCTGGTCAACCAGGAGGCTGCCCCGCAACTCGGCTGGCCGATGCAGTTGGCTCTGCCGGATACGTCGCTGTCGAGCAAGCTCAACAACGCCATCTATGCCGTCGAGACAGGCTCGGATGTGGGGGCACCCCCGCTGGGTGCCCAAACACAGGGGCACCCACAAGGGGTGCCTCTACAGGCTCCCACCAGGCTGACGTTCGCGTACAGCGACGGCCAGACGGAGGTGAAGAAGAGCTTCTCGTTTGGAGAGGGCTACGAGCTGAACGCCACGGTAAGCGCCGATAACCAGGCAGGTGCGCTGCCCGTGGGAGTGGAATGGACGGCGGGTTTCGGCGACTATTCGCTCGGCCCGAAGACGGTCAGCTCGAACAGCCAGGCTGTTTACAGCCTGGGCGGCAACGTCACCAAGATCAAGGAGAGCAAGCTCAAGGGTCCGCAGAGCGTCTCGGGAGCGCTCGATTACGCCGGACTGGAAGACCACTACTTCGTGGACATCTTCCTGCCTCGCTCGCCCGGCGGCATCTTCAAGATCAGCCGCCAGTCCTGGAAGCCCGAGAATTGGACAGACAAAGAGCTGCCGGCACCGTTCGAAGTGGATCTCTCCACCGCTTCTCCGCAGCCGCTCGCCTTCGGACTGTTCGTTGCGCCCAAGGACCTCGATCTGCTCAAGGCGATGAATCCGCCGCTCGACAATCTGGTGGAATTCGGGGTCTTTAAGATCCTGGCCGAACCGCTGTTCCTCGGGTTGCGATACATCTACGGCCACTGGATCCGCAATTACGGCTGGGCCATCGTGATCCTGACGGTGCTCATCAATCTGGCCTTGTTCCCGCTCAAGATCAAGGGCATTCACCTCGCGCAAAAGCAGCAGAAGGTGGCGCCGATCATCAAGCGCATTCAGGACAAGTACAAGCAGTACAAGATCAACGACCCGCGCAAACAGAAAATGAACCAGGAGATCATGGAGGTCTACAAGCAGCACGGCATCAATCCGGTCGCCGGCTGCCTGCCCATGGTGCTGCAGCTTCCGCTGATCTACGGGTTTTACGAGGTGCTGGGCACGGTGATCGAGTTGCGTCACGCGCCCTGGTTGGGATGTCTCAAGGACCTCTCAGCGCCCGACACGTGCCATCCCTTCGGGATTCCTCTGGCGCTGCTCCCTACGCTGATGATCATCAGCATGTTCGTGATGCAGATCATGACACCCATGGGCGCCACCGATCCCACCCAGAAGCGCATGATGTACGTCATGCCGCTGCTGTTTGGAACGATTTTCTACCGCCTCGCTTCGGGCGTCGTGCTTTACTATATGACGGCGAATCTGGTGGGCATCGCGCAGCAGTTGATCATCAATCGCTTTATCCCCCATTCGCCCATCGTGGCCGGCGCTCCCGAGGCCAAAGGCAGCGACGGCTCCGGGCCGGCAAAGAACGCCGGCAAAGGCCAGGGCCGCGGAGCGAGCAAAGCGCTGCCCGCAAAGAACTGACGATTTATGGGATCAGAACCGCAAGCGAGTGCCGTTCCCCTCGAACGCTATCACTCGGCGCTCGAAGATCTGGCGCGCAAAATCGTCAAGCTGGGTGGATTCCGACTCGAGGTCGCGATTCGGCGCGTGATGCCAACTGACGAGATGTCGCCCGAGACGATTGTCGATTTCTCCGGACCCGACGCCGGCCTGCTGCTCGAAGCTCACGGCGAGCTGCTGAACGCCATCGAGTACGTGGTGCTGCGCGCGGTGCGTCTCGAAGAGAGCCTGTTTCCGAAAATCAGCTTCGATTGCGAAGACTACCGGCGCATGCGCGTGGAGGAGTTGAAGCTGATGGCGCAGGTGGCGGCGGATCGCGTCCGCGACACGGGGATGCCTTTTGCGCTGGGAGCCATGACCGCGCGCGAGCGCCGGATCATTCACCTGGCGCTGAATCATCGCCCCGAGGTACGAACGGAGAGCGAGGGCATGGGCCCCGAGCGCAAAGTGGTGATCCATCCCGCGTCGAAGCCGCAGCGGCAATAACGTCACCCCTTCAGAAGCTACTCCAAAGATTCCCCGGTTCAGGAAAAATGGAGGGCTGCCCTCTACCACGGCAGCCGGGCGCTGTGAATGACGCCGGTAAGACGTCGATGCCAGCCACCGTCGCGCCACATGCCGACGAACTGCGGACCGCAGAAATTCGACGTGGCCATGGCCGCCCAGCATCCCTGATCGGCGGCGTGCTTCACTCCCACCTCACACAGGTCCTTGAGCCAGTCCCAGTTGAGCAGAGGATAGTCCTTGTAATCCACCAGCGACCAGCACTCGGTGGTCAGCAAGGGCCTGTGGGCGAACTTTGACCAGGCGGCGAGCTGATCGATTCCCGAGATCAGCCGCGATTTCCAATAGTCCGGCTTCGACCGGTAGACCCGCTCGGCGTTCAATTGCAAATTGTCGTACCCCTTGGTGTTGAACTCCTCGAAGTGATAGCCGACGAGGTCGTTGAAATCCGAACAGGTGGCCATCCACAAGTGCAGCTCAAGGAAGTCGAGCATGGAGACGTCCTGCTGCCGCCAGGTTTCATACTCGCTGGTGAACGAGAAAGTGTAGTCGAGCGCTGGATAGGACTTCCTCAGCGGCGCGATGGAATCGGCCATCCAGCGTTTCCCTTCGGGAGATTGCCGCTTCAGGCCCTTGGGCAGGAAAGGCGCCCAGATGTCGAGCGGGAATTCGTTGCAGAGATCAACGTAGAGCAGGTTGGAGATCAGCCCGTCGGCTGCGATGGAATCGAGCGTCGACTTCCAAACCTCGGCGAGGTCCGCCGGACCTTTGATCTTCAGGCGCTGATTGTCGAGGTCTTGTCGAAACCATGTCGAGAGTCCGACGCACATCCCGCGGTCGGCGCATTTCCTGATGAACTGGTTCAGACTGGGCTGCACCTGCACGCGGCAACGCGCGGGCGCTCCCCAGTCCTGAACGCTCCACACCGGCAGCAGTTCCCACAGCTTGTCCGCGCCATTATGGATCAGGTGAGGGTAAGGATCGATACGGACCGCATCGTAGCCGCGAGCCTTCAGCCCATCGAGGGCCTCGTCCCAGTCCTCGTATCCGGCGCCCGGCCATCGTCGCTCCAGCCACGAAAAATCCCACATGGTGATGGCCAGCGGACTCCGCCGGATGTGAGAGCGCAGACTGCGCTCCGGCACAAGATTGATGAATCCGGCCACGGACGCGGCCAGAGGAGTGGCGAGAAAGGCGCGTCGGTTCAGCATGCAGCAAGGATACTCCCTCTTCGCAAGCAGTGCCTGACGGCTCTTGCCCGGTATCCGGCCCCCCGGCAATTGACTCCGCCGGAACGCTGTTATCCTGACATCTGCAAATGCCAGCGAGTTCCGAAGACACTATCGTCGCCATCGCCACACCGCCCGGACGCGGAGGAATCGGCGTGGTGCGGCTGTCGGGCGAGCGCGCCCTCGAGGTCGCCTCGAGCCTCGTCCATCTTGCGAAGACCCCCATTGAGACCCGGCACGCGACGCTCGGCGAGTTTCGCGATCCTGGCTCGGGCCGCGTGCTCGATGAGGTCGTGCTGACAACGTTTCGGCGGCCGCACTCGTACACCGGCGAGGACGTGGTTGAGATTTCCTGCCACGGCGCGCCCGTGATCCTTGCGTATCTGGTGGAATGCTGCCTCGAACGCGGCGCGCGCACGGCCGAGCCCGGCGAGTTCACCTTGCGCGCCTTCCTCAACGGCCGCATCGATCTCACGCAGGCGGAGGCGGTCCGTGACCTGATCGAGTCGCGCACCATCTACCAGGCTCGGGTGGCCGCGGAGCAGATGGAGGGATCGGTCTCAGCGAGGCTCAAGCCGCACAAGCGGGCGCTGGTGGATCTGATCGCGCGCCTCGAAGCGGGCATCGATTTTGCCGAGGATGACGTGCCGGTCTCAAGCTGGGATGAAATCGAGCGCAGCCTCGACGCGATCACACGCGATCTCGAACCGCTGGCCGCCGGCTACGAATACGGCCGGCTGGTGCACGACGGGCTCAGCCTGGCCATCGTCGGCCGGCCCAACGTGGGAAAGTCGAGCCTGTTTAACCGGCTGCTCAACGAGGAGCGCGCCATCGTCACGGCCTCGCCCGGTACCACGCGCGATCTCGTGGCTGAGAGCGCGGCGATCGGAGGCATCCCGGTTCGCCTGGTCGACACCGCCGGGGTGCGTAAGACGGTTGACGAGGCCGAGCAGATCGGCGTCCGCAAGACGCTCCAAGCCATCGCCGATTCCGACCTGCGATTGCTGGTGATCGATGCGTCCGAGGAGTGGACCGCCGAAGACAGCGCGCTGATCGAGCGCGTGCGGCCGCTCGGATCGCTGCTGGTGGCGCTGAACAAGTCCGATCTGCCGCGCAGGCTGTCAGCGGCTGAACTCGACCATCGTCTCGCTGGAGGGATGCCCGGCGCGACTGCCCCAACGCCGAAAATCGTCTGGACATCAGCACTGACCGGTGAAGGCGTCGCCGAACTCAAGACCGCGCTGCTCGAGCTCGCGGCTCCCGCGCGCGACAGCGCCGTCGGAACGCTGATCACCAATCTGCGGCATCAGCAACTGCTGCGCGACTGCCTGCGCTCCCTTGGACGCGCCCGCGATGCCGCCCGCGAGCACGTCCATCACGAGATGCTGCTGCTCGATCTTTACGACGCCTTGCACGCGCTTGACGCGATCACGGGCGCGACCACAGTGGAGGATCTGCTCGGGGTGATTTTTTCGACGTTCTGCGTGGGTAAGTAAGCTCAAGGTAGGCCGCGAGCCATCAGCGGGCGCGGTAGACCGTATGCCATCCACGAGCGGATAGGGCTGCACCGACCGCTGCGCCGGCCAGTCCACCTACAGGCGTAAGGCCCTCCACGAGGTGCGGATTGGGGGGGTTGCCGCAGTTAAAGGCAGGGCCTTCGGTACAGTTTCTTTGGACAAAGTAAGGGGATAGCCCAATCACGAGGCCGGCGCCTGCTCCGACGGCCATGCCAATCAACACATTTCTTATCTGGTGGTTTCGCCCTTCCTTCTGGGAAACGCGAAGGATGTCTTTCCGGGCCAGAGTCTGCTCACCCGCTGCCTGCCGAAGCGTAATGCCTTCGTCGCTCAACGACTCGAACTCGCCCTGGTAGGATTTGCCATCGTTCATCACCACACGAGTTTCCTGACCGGGCCTCAGAGATTTGAGATTGTCCCAACTGCCGGAATCTTGAGCGGTCGCCGGCGCGGCGCTGAAGCAGGCTGCCAAGAGCGCCAACACCATAAGACAAGCAGAGGAAAGCCCTCTAAGTGATCTCGTCGATGCCTCCTTGACTTCGGGACAGGGGCTCGGAGTCGCGATGCATGCGTCTACATATGTAGAGTATGACGCTGTCAAGGCCTTTCTTCAGACCGGTTGGCCTGCCGCCAGGCGGCTCTGGAGAAAGCCGGGGTCGGGCATATCCGACGGTGGTAGCTCCGGAAGGGCCTTGGAACAAGGCCTGAATGTCCTTTAGAGTCAAACGCAACTGGCTTGCGGGTGGCAAAAGAGAAGTTCGAATTTTGGGGTTCGCGGAAGGCTAGGATTCCGAAGCGGCTATCTCCGAACCGCGCGACTCCGAACGTCGAACTCCGAACTGGAATTTCCCCGGAATTGCTTTGCCGTGGCCGGAGGGCTATCCTGAGCTTTGACGATGAGCGATCTTGAGAGCAAGCGGGCGCGACTGGAAGCGGAACTCGGAGCGGTGCCGTCGCTGGTGGTGGCGTACTCGGGCGGCGTCGATTCGGCGTTCCTGGCTTATGCCGCGCACAAGGTACTGGCGGACCGGATGCTCGCCGTGACCGCGCTCAGCGAAAGCTATTCAGCGGACGATCGCCGGAAAGCCACCGACTGCGCCCGGCAGTTGGCCCTGCCGCACGAGTTCATCGAGACACACGAGGTCTCGAATCCCGCTTATCGCGCCAACGCTCCCAATCGATGCTTCTTCTGCAAGGACGAGCTCTTCACCGAACTCGACCGGCTCGCAGACGAGCGCGGTTATGCCGCGGTGGCTTACGGCGTGAACATAGACGATCTCGGCGACTGGCGTCCCGGGCAACAGGCGGCGCGCGATCATCGCGTGCTGACGCCGCTCGTCGACGCCGGCCTCACCAAAGCCGATATCCGCGAGCTTGCGCGCCGCGCCGGCGTGCCAGTGTGGGACCGTCCCGCCTCGCCCTGCCTGGCGTCGCGAATTGCATATGGCGTGGAGGTAACGCCAGAGCGCCTGCGCGTGGTGGAGCAAGGCGAGGAAGCGCTGCGCGCTCTCGGGTTCACGCGCTTCCGGTTGCGTCATCACGACAAGCTGGCGCGCATCGAAATCGCCGCCGAAGAACTGCCCCGCGCGCTCGATCCCGAGATGGCCCGGCGATTCGTCGAGGCTCTGAAAGCGCTGGGATTCACCTACGTCACGCTCGATCTCGAGGGCTACCGGCAGGGATCACTGAATTCGGGGTTGACGCAGATTGCGGGCTGACGGAGCTGGGGACTCGGGGTTCGGGAAGAGAGGTGATCCCGACGTTGAAGATGCTGGCTGCGATTGTAGTAGTTACTTTGGCGCCGGCGATGGCGAACGCGCAGACCACGCCTCAGGCCGCAAGCCCGAATATAGCCCAGAAACTAGGCTATCCCGCCGACTCGAAGCTTCTCATCATTCACGCCGACGATCTCGGCGTGGCGCACTCGGCCGATGACGCGAGCTTCGCGGCCCTCGAATCGGGAGCGGTGACCTCCGCAAGCGTGATGGTTCCCTGCCCCTGGCTGACCGAAGTGGCGGAGTGGTTCAAGGCGCATCCCGGCGCCGATCTCGGCCTGCACCTCACGCTGACCAGCGAATGGAAGGACTACCGCTGGGGCCCGGTGGCGCCTCACGACCAGGTGCCGTCACTGCTCGATCCCAACGGCTACTTCTGGCCTGAAGTCGTCCCCGTGATCAAGCACGCCACACCCGACGACCTAGAGCGCGAGATTCGCGCCCAGGTCGAGCGCGCCATCGCCATGGGCATCCATCCCACGCACCTCGACATGCACATGGGAACGCTGGCCGCGCGCCAGGATTATTACGCGGTCCTCATCAAGGTGGCCCACGAATATCATCTGCCGTTCCTCGCCCTTCATCTGCCAGCCCTGGAGAAATGGCTCTCCATGCTGCAGCCCAACGATGCCGTGCTCGATTCGCTCATCATGTTCACGCCCAGCGTGAAGCCCGAGACCTGGACCGAGTCTTACGTGGATGCGCTTAACAAGCTCAAGCCCGGATTCAATGAAATGATCGTGCACCTCGGCCATGACGATTCCGAGCTCGAGGCCATTACCGCCGGACATCCCGATTACGGCGCGGCATGGCGCGCCCGCGATTTCAAGGCCGTCAACAGCCCCGAGTTCCGCAAGGCGATCGCGGATAATCACATCATCCTGGTGCACTGGAAGGATCTGAAGAAGGCGATGCAATCGGAATGAGAAACACCTGGATGCTTCGCTGCACCCGGCATGACACGCAATGGGATTTTACGGCGCGACAGGCGCGGCGAACTCTCGCGCGATTCGTGCCGTGGTGGCGTGGATTTGCACCGTGTCCGCCACATGTCGCGCGTATCCGCCGGCGAGCGCGACGACGACCGCCGCCTTGTCTTTGCGCGCGTGCTCGAACACCATGCGATCGCGATGCTCGAGGCCGTGCAGGCTGAGCTTGAGGCCGCCAAGTTGATCTTCGCGATAGGGATCCGCGCCCGCGATATAAAAGACCAGGTCCGGGCGAAACCCGGCAAACGACTGCTCGAGTCCGTGCTCGAGCGCCGCCAGATACTCGTCATCGCCGGCGCCGTCTTCCAGGTTGATATCCAGCGAACTCGGCGGCTTGGGATAGGGATAGTTGTGCTCCTGGTGAATCGAGAAGGTAAACACGTCGGGATCGGCGCCGAAGATGGCCGCCGTGCCGTTCCCGTGATGGACATCGCAGTCCACCGTCATGGCGGTGCGAATCGCGCCGTCCTTTTGCAGTCGCCGGATAGCAATCGCCACGTCATGCAGCACGCAGAAGCCTTCGCCATGGTCGGCGAAGGCGTGATGGAATCCGCCGCCGAGATTGACGCTGATTCCCGCCTCGAGCGCCAGGCGGCCCGCCAGAATCGATCCTCCGGCGCATAGCCAGACAGCCCGAATCAGCTCGGCCGAATAGGGAATCTCGAGGCGCAGGATTTCCGTATAAGAGAGCGTGCCGTGCCTGAGCCTGTAGATATAGTCCTGGTCGTGCACCAGCGCCACGTCTTCGTCGGTCGCGGGCTCGGGTTCGACGAAATCATCGGCGCGCGCCCAGCCCTCCTTCAAAAGCTTTTCCTTCGTCAGCCGGTACTTCACCGATGGAAACACGTGATCGCCGAGATGCAGATCGTAGCCCTCGGAGTAGACGATGTTCATATGCCATCCCGTTCAGCCAGGCATACAGCCTGGCGCCGTCATTCCCGCGAAGCGGGAATCCACATTTCGATCCTATGCCAACTCCTGATGGAAAAATTCCAGACTGGCGCGCGCGTCCTGCTCAAAGCTGCCGTCGCCCTCGATCGAGATTCCGCCGCGAAAGTGGATCTTCTTGACCAGCGCGAAGAATCTCCCGTATTCGGGATCTTCCGACGGGCTCTTCGGCCAGCGCCGTCCCTGGGGATTGGCAAAGTGGAAATGCACGATCTCCCGGCGCGCCTTCCAGATGACCTCCGGGTCTTCGTTCTCGATCCGCAGATGATAGTAGTCCACAATCATGCGGACGTTCGGATGCTCGACTTCGTGCACGAGGCGCAGGGCCTCGGCAGCGGTGTTAAGGATGTTCGATTCCTGACGCCGCAGCGGCTCGACGGCAATCACCAAGCGAAGAGGTTTCGCAGCGTTACCTGCGAGACGCAGAAAGGCCTTGATCTGCTCCCAGGCGCGCTCGCGCGGGAATCCCTCCGGGACGTTGCGCGATCCGGCGCTGCCCCACACCACGATTTCTCCGCCCAATTGCCGGCAGCGCGGAAGGCACAGATCGAGATAGCTCCGCGCCTCGTCCATATTGACGTCCTCGCCGACCACGCGCTGTTTGCGGATGAAACTGTTAAAACTCAGGCAGCGCAGGCGCGAGGCCAGGACCCGCGATTTGAACGCCTGGAAATCCGCCTCGCTCATGGCCGCGACGGCGGCGGCCGGCGGCTCCAGGTAGTCAAATCCGTAGCTCTCGGCATTTTCCAGATCGCGCGGCGAGGCGCACACGCCGATTTGCACTTGCGATGCGGCGGCACGCGCCTCCCGCCCGGACAGAGAGCTCGTCGTTGCAGCGCTCAGCGTTGCCAGACATTGACGGCGCGAAATCATGGATGAGGGGGAGGCGAACGCCAGATTAATTTTCATTCAGATTCGTCCTTCGCGCGCTCTCGCGTGCTAGTGTACTCGAAGCCACGAGATTTCGTCCCGAGGGAGGCGTAATGAAAAGACGGCTGACATTCTGCCTGGCTCTGCTGGCGGCCTCCGCGATCGCAGGTTCGGCCGCGGCCCAGGAACCGCTCAAACTCGTGAACACGTTCAAAATGCCCGCCGACGTGAAGGGCCACTTCGACCACTTCGGCGTGGACCTCGCCGGGAAGCGGCTATTCGCGACGGCCGAAGGCTACAAAGCAGTGCTGGTGTTTGATCTGAACTCCGGGCAGTTGATTCACACCATCACCGGGATCGGAATCCCGCACGCGGTGCTTTACCGCCAGGACCTCGGCCGGCTCTACATCACCGACGGCGGCGCCGGCGCGCTGCGCATCTATGATTCGAAGACGTACGATCTCGAGAAGAGCGTGAAGCTGCTGGTGGACGCGGACTCGATTGCCTACGATCCCGCGACCCAATACCTCTACGTCGTAAGCGGGGGCGGCGACGCGAATCAGACGTTCTCCACCCTCAGCGTGATCGACACCACGTCCGGCAACAAGCTCGCCGACATCAAGATTGATGGCGACACGCTTGAGGCTATGGCGGTTGAGCGCTCCAGCGACCGGCTCTATGTCAACAATCGGGCCAAGAATCAGATTGCGATTGTTGACCGCGAGAAGCGGACACTGACCACCAGCTGGCCGGTCACGAAAGGCAAAGTCAACGTGGCCATGGCATTCGACGAGCCTTCGCATCGACTGTTCGTGGGCTGCCGCAGCGGTCAGATCGTGGTCTTCGACACGGAGTCCGGCAAGGAGATCGCGGCGCTTCCGATCAATACGGGCGTGGACGACATGGTGTTCGATGCGGCGAGCAAGCGCATTTACGCAACGAGCGGAGGAGGGAGCGGGTCGGTGGAGGTCTACAAACAGGACGATCCCGATCACTACGCGCTGCTCGGCAAAGTTAACACGAGCCCCGCAGCCAAGACGGGACGGCTCGTGCCCGAACTCAGCAAGTTCTTCGTGGCGGCGCCGGCGCAAGGGTCCACACCGGCGGAAGTGTTGGTTTACGCGGTTCAATAGCCGCGAGCGCACCGCGCCCGTCGATCATTAACCATACATGGTGCTTGATTGACGGGAGCATGTGACTGTCGTTACCGTACTGTCTTTCCAGGCATCTTTTTCGATATCCTTGGCCTCTCCGAGGAGGCCTCATGCGCTTTCGACCCTTTGCTGTAGCTGTAGGACTGTCGCTTGCGACGGCTTGGCTGATACCCGCGCCGGCTCGTGCGGCTCAGTCTGCGGCCTCAACGCCCGGACAGCGTCTCGCCGGGGAACAGCAGGCCCGGCGTTCAGAAGGCAACGAGGCGCGCGCCGCGCGATATCTTGACTCCGTTCGCGAGTCGCCGCCGCTGCTTCTCGACTTTCTGGCGCGCATGCCCAAGGGCGGCGATCTGCACAATCACCTGAGCGGCGCCGTTTACGCCGAAAGCTACGTGGAGTACGCGGCCGAAGACGGGCTCTGCGTCGATCTCGAAACCGTGTCGCTGATCCCTCCGCCCTGCGACGCCGACCGGCAGCATCCGCCGGCTGCCGTGGCTTTGCAGAACGAGGACCTGCGCAACCGGCTGATCGACGCCTGGTCAATGCGGAACTATCATCCGGCTCCAGAGGACCGCTCCGGGCATGATCACTTTTTCGCCACCTTCGGCAAGTTCGGTCCCGCGACCGACCGCCACACCGGCGACATGCTGGCCGAAGTGATGCGCCGCGCGGCGGCCCAGCACGAGATCTATCTCGAACTCATGCTGGCGCCGGATGAAGGGGAAGCGAGGAAGCTTGCCGCGAACCTCACCTGGAGCGACGATTTCGGGGCCATGCGGTCGAGACTGCTCGCGAACGGCATGGCGAAAGTGGTGGCCGACGGACGCCGGAATCTCGACGAGGCCGAAGCCCAGATGCGCCAGGCGCTTGCCTGCGATGGCGCTCATCCCGATCCCGGCTGCGCCGTCACGGTCCGTTACATCTACCAGGTGTTGCGCGCCTTTCCCAAAGAATCCGTCTTTGCGCAGATCGTGGCCGGCTTCGAAACCGCCAGCGCCGATTCGCGAGTGGCCGGTCTGAATCTTGTGCAGCCCGAGGACAATCTGGTCGCTCTGCGCGATTTCGATCTCCACATGCGGATGCTGGACTTTCTGCACGGTCTCTATCCCAAGGTCCACATCACGCTGCACGCCGGTGAACTCGCGCCCGGCCTGGTGCGTCCGCAGGACCTCAGCTTCCACATTCGCGAATCCGTGGAGACGGGTCATGCGGAGCGCATCGGCCACGGAGTCGATGTGATGCACGAGCGCGACGGCCGCGAGTTGCTGGCCGAGATGGCGCGCAAGCATGTACTGGTTGAGATCTGCCTGACCAGCAACGATGTCATCCTGGGCGTGCGTGGCGCCGATCATCCGCTGCCGGCCTACTTGCGCGCGGGCGTTCCGGTCGCGCTCGCGACCGACGACGAAGGCGTGTCGCGATCCGAGTTGACCTGGGAGTACGAGCGCGCGGTTGAGGCGTATCACCTTGACTACGCCACGCTCAAGCGTCTGGTCCGCGACAGTCTGGACCACAGTTTCCTGCCCGGCGCGAGCCTCTGGAGCGCTCCGGAGCGCTTCGTCATGGCACCATCTTGCAGTGGCGAGCATCCTAATCCCGAACCGGCTTCGGCCGGCTGTCGCCGGTTCCTGGACGCCAGTCAGAAAGCGCGGATCGAGTGGAAGGAGGAGGTGGAATTCAACCGGTTTGAGAATACATTCTGAACTTGAGTTCCGATTAAGGGGACTTGACGGAACCTTCACTGAACCGGCATCATCAAACTGGTGAGGTGCCTTGGCCCGGGAAGGCGGCTGAGTGGTTACTTGCCGCGACCGGAATTCATCTCTTACAGAACGATTCATTGCTGGGGGAAAGCACCCGCAGGAAGGAGCGATATGAGTACTGAACTGCGCCAACCGGAATCCGATTCCAACCCACGACCATTCCGACTCGACGTTCAACTTCAGGACCTGCTGCAAAAAACGGCTCCAACCCAAGCCTCTTCGGCGCCTGCGATTCCACTTCGAGGAGAGACACTGCCGGAACCCGATTTTCCCCGGCACCCGGAACTCCTGACCAACGATCGGCTCCCGGCGGACGAGCACGGCTCGCCCACTGATCCTTACAAGCGGCATTGGCCGCCGTCGCTGGTGTATCGCGCCATGCGAGGCTGGCTTTTTCCCTACATCAAGTCGCGCGTATTGCCCGGGGAGTTTCACCCCATCATCGCGTACCTGTTCACCGAGTGGAAATGTAACCTTGATTGCCATTACTGCTGGGCGTTCGACAACCGCGTGAAGGGAATGAGCGAGGAGACGGCCAAGCGATCCATCGACTGGCTGCACTCGACCACCTGCCGCGTGCTGGCGCTGATGGGCGGCGAACCGCTGCTGCGCCCGCAGTTCGCGCACAAAGTGGTGGACTACGCCGCGCAGAAGGGATTCTGGGTCTACATACCGACCAACGCGCGTCTGCTCCGTCCTGAGGTGATCGACTGGCTGGCCGATTCCGGTGCTGCCATTTTCAATCTTGCCGTCGACGTTGTCGATGAGAAGCCGGGCTTGCCGAAGGCTCTGAACGCGGTGCGCACCTATTTTGAATACCTGGTGCGGAAGCAGTACCGCTATGGGTATTCCGTCTTTTTCAACATCAACATCTGCCGCAATAATCTCGAGGACGTGAAGCAATTGACCGAGATCGCGCACGATCACGGCATCGCCACGGACTATCACATCAACGAATCCCCGATGCTCGAACAGCCGCACTTCCAGCATCTGGACGAAAACAGCACGTTCATCACCCGGGATGACTGGCCGCAGGTCGATGCGGTGGTGGACTGGATCATCGAGAAGAACAAGTCGGGCTACAAGATGGTGAACTCGGTGAAGCGCCTGAACGATATGAAGGATTTCATGCGGGGCAAGCTCGAACCGTGGAATTGCCGCGCGGGGCAGAACAACGTCATCGTCCGTGTCGACGGCACGCTGGCGCCGTGCTTCCCGATGTACTCTGCGACTTACGACTGGGGCGTGATCGAGAACCCGAAGTTCGAGTCGCAACAGCTCGACAGCATGAAGCAGGACTGCCAGACTCACTGCTTCTCGACGCTCAATCACAACCTGGGCTACTGCTACGACGACAAGCGCGTGATCAAGTGGGTGCTGAAGCAGGCAGGACGCGCCTTTCAGGGCTTGAGCGGCAGTTTTGACGAATGACGGATGAACCGGAAGCAGCGTGCGACCGCGGCTGGCATGATCCTCACCGTGCTGGCCGCGGCCGCGGCCTTCAGTGGAACCCGGCATGGCGCTGCCGCGTCCGGCCCAGGCACCACTCCTACCTTTTACCGCGACGTCCTGCCGATCCTTCAGGACCACTGCCAGAGATGCCATCTCGCGGGCGGCATCGCGCCCATGCCCTTGCAGACGTATCCGCAGGTCCGCCGCTGGGCCGGAGCGATTGCTGATCAGACGCGGACGCGCCGCATGCCGCCCTGGTTCGCCGATCCGCGCTTCGGCCGCTTCTCGAACGACCCCTCGCTGAGCGGCCGGCAGATTGAAATTCTCGCAACCTGGGCGCGCGCCGGCGATCCGCACGACGCGCCTGCGCCGCCTCGCTGGTACGAAGGCTGGAACATTCCCCGGCCCGATCGCATCATCACCATGCCGGCGCCGGTGACGATTCCGGCGCATGGCGACGTGGAGTACACCTATGAAATCGTCCCGACCGGCTTCGCGCGCGACACCTGGGTGCGGATGTTGCAGGTGCTGCCCTCCAGCCCGGAGCACGTCCATCACGCTGTCGTCTACATTCGTCCGCCGGATTCGAAATGGTTGAGGCGCGCGCCGGTGGGCGTGCCGTTCACGGCATCCAGCCTGAAGGATCCCGAGGACCGGCGCGATGCCGAGTGGACCGACGCCGACATCCTGCTGGTCTATGCGCCCGGCAGTTCGCCCGACCAGTGGCCGGACACCATGGCCAAGCTCGTACCCGCGGGGTCCGATCTCGTCTTCCAGATGCACTACACCACCAACGGCCACGGGGCGAGCGATCGCAGCGCGATCGGGCTGGTGTTCAACAGCCGCGCGCCTGCCCAGCGCGTGCTTACGCTGCAGCTCACCAACGATCGCTTCGTCATTCCGCCCGGCGTGGACGACTTCCGCGTCGAAGTCCACGGCACGCTGCCGAACGACTGCACCCTGCTCGGCTTTCTCCCGCACATGCACCTCCGCGGGAAGCGGTTCGAATACAACCTCGTGCATCCTGACGGGCAGATCGAGACGCTGCTGCGCGTGAATTACGATTTCCACTGGCAGTTGAGCTATCGGCTCGCGGAGCCGCGCCAGCTCAAGGCCGGCACGGAACTGCAGGCCGTCGCGTGGTACGATAACTCCCGCGGCAATCCTCATAATCCCGATCCGACGGCCACGGTCTACTGGGGCGATCAGACCTATGATGAGATGATGGTGGGATTCTTCGACGTGGCCGTGCCTGCCGGAATGGACAAGCAGCAATTCTTCATTCGCCACCCATCGCAGTCACCCAAGTAGGGGCAGGCGCCCGTGCCTGCCCGGTCCTTCATTTGAGCTGCCACGTCGTACCGCCATCGGATGTCGTCCAAGTCTGACCTGATGACGTACGCACCACGCCGTGCGACGCGTCGGCGAATTGAATCGAGACGATGTTGCCCGCGGCCGTGCCGCCGCTGGTTGCGAGCGAAACAGCGGACCAGTGCTCGCCGTCATCGCTCGAATGATAGAACGCGCCCGCCACGCCGCCCGCCCAGACGTCGCGTCCCAGCGCAAACACCACGCGAAATGTCACTCCTGGCGCGACGGGCACCGGCTGCCATGTCCCGCCGCCGTCGAGCGATTTCTGAACGGCGCCCGGAATGGGCTGACCCGAAGTCGCGTCCCCACTGACCGCCCACCGCACGCCGGGTTGGGTCGCAAGCTGCGCCATCCGGCGCGGAGCCAACGCAGATGGGGCGGCGAGATTCTTCTGCAGCGACAGGAAAGTTGGGGCTCCCTGGACGCCACGCGCCGGAGCCGCAGCAGCTTCGATGCTCGTCGAAGCGGCTTGCGCAGAGGCAGGCTGCACTGCAGGCGGCGCTGAGGCGCGATTTGCTTCAGGCGAGGCGGGAACGGGCGCTGGAGGAGGCGGTGCTGCTACAGCCAGAGCTCCCGTCGGCCGCACCTCGGTTTCGCGCTGCTCCGGGGACTGCGCTTTACCGCTGACGAGTTGACCCGACACCTCGCTGGCAGCGTCGCGGCCCAAGCCCTTCGTCATTTCGGAGTTGCTTGCGACCGCGTTCTCATGCGAACTCGGGAGCGCACGAGTCAGCGTCTGTTTTGCCTCGCCAGAGGGAGCCGGAACCTGTGATCGGGCGGCTGTGGCTCCAGCACTGGCCGCGGGACTCGACGGCGGCTCAGCCTTGCTTGCCAAGTTCACCGACGCGGCGGGGTGCACGCCACGCGACGCCGGCTGCCGCGTGGCGACCCAAAAGGCCACGGAAATGGCCAGCACGCCCGCGGCCGCTGCCATGGGCCGCCAGCGCAGCAGTCGCTGCCAGGAGAATCGGGAAGCAGATTCGGGCGTCAGATCGCGGACTGCTTCCGTGGCGCGCGCCCCGGGCCACATCGCGCTGATCACAAGCTGGACCTCGGCCCGGCAATCTTCGCAGACGGCCATGTGAGCGATCACGCGCTGGCGCTCATCGGCCAGCAATGCATGTACCGCGAAGGCCGAGATCAGGTTGGCGTCGAGGTGTGGCGACGACACCGGTCCGGCGGCCAGTCTCTCCCGGGCGATCTTTGGCAGTTCCTGCATCGGTGCTATTCCTTGCTCTCTGTACTAAGGACGGTTCCCGGTTCACTTCTTGCGCCGCGCAAGTGGCGCCCGACGTCCACCGCCAGGTCGCGCACGTCCACTTCGAGCGCCTCGCGCGCCTGTTCGCGGCTCAGACCCCGCCGCCGCAGGCCCTTGATGATGTTCTTGGTGACCGCGCGCACCGTGCGGTCGAGCCGCCGGCTCACCGTCGATTCGTGCACGCCCAGGAGCACGGCAATCTCGGCGAGCGTCCGGCCGTCCAGATAGTAGCTCGCGAGCAGTAACCGTTCTTCTGCCGATACTGCCGCCAAAGCTTCGTCGGTCGCCGCCTCGAGACGTTGATCGGGCGGCACGGTCGATTCTGCCTCCGGCGCGCGGAAGTCGTGCCCGGCTTCGACCTGCTCTTCCAGGCTGACCAGGCGCCGCTCGCGCCGCAGCCGATCCGTGAACTCGTGTGCGAGCACGCTGCGCAGCCAGCCTTCCAGCGATCCGCGTCCGTCGTAGTAGGCGAGCTTCGACACGCGGCGGCCGTCCGGCCCCTCAAGTCCATAAAGCTCGGCGTAAACGGAATCCGCCAGCTCGCGCGCCGCGCTTTCCTCGCGCGCAATCGCGAGCGCCGAACGACTGAGACTCTCGCGGTATCGGATCAGGAAAGCGTTCCAGGCAGGCTCGTTCCCCGCAGCGCAGGCGCGCGCCAGGGCAAGATCCTGTAGGCGCAGCGTGCGGCAGAATTCGGCCACTGAATTCGAAGATCGGCTTTCATCCGCAGGCAGATACTTGGCGGCGATGTGCTCCAGGATGGACCCGAACTCGGCCACGCCGATGCCGTATTCGACTGCGCCCGAGCGCCGCCAGAGTTCGTCCTGCACATGCGGCGGCAGTCGCGATCCTGTGCTGGGCCCGCTCTCGGTCGTCGTACTCGCTTCAGAGCTGCTCATTTGCGGCCCGCCGGCCTTGTAATCGGTAGTGGCGTCGTTCGCGGCATCGTCGTTCCCGCGAAAGCGGGAACCCACTTATGGGCAACGCTATCTCAAGGATTTTCCTAATGGATTCCCGCTTTCGCAGGAATGACGATATCCCTAAGGCGACTTTAAATCAGCGAATGACACGACTACCTCGTAATGTCTACTACCGAAAAATAAGATGCAAGAACACAACGCGACGGCGTTCCTTCAAGTGGACGGGGGCCGCCAGCCTCCGTAATTTCCCGAAGGAGGCGCTGTCATGTCGCGCATCGCCAAACTCGTTGTGTACGCTGCCGCTGTCCTGTTTACACTGCCGGCCTTTCAGGGTCGAGTCCCCCTCACCGCCGGCCAGGTCCCCCCAAAGTACAAGGCTCTCGAACCCATCACCGAAGGCAACCTGACGGTCTTTCCCGTGGTGGCTGCCGAGACCTATGATACCAGCGGATTCCTCACGCTGGACGAGGGCATGCGGCGCGGCGCGGTGGTGGTCAGTGAAGCCGGCCGCACCGGGCTTCTCCGCCCTCGCCCGAACCATTGGGAACCACACTTCGAGCCTGTTGTGTCGCCGCAGGGCGACGGCGCCGAAGTGAACCGGCTGGCGCTGGTGAACGACTCCAACCGTCCCCTGATCCTGCTTGCCGGCGAGATCGTGACCGGCGGCAAGCAGGACCGCGTGGTAGCGAAGGATCGCATTGTGCCGCCGCACAGCCAGCCGATCGACCTGAGCGTGTTCTGCGTCGAGCCCGGGCGCTGGACGCCGCGCGGCGAATTCATCTCGAAAGGCGCGCCGATCGCACAACCGAGCGTCCGCCGCCAGGTGATGGTGGAGCGCAATCAGGAGTCGGTGTGGGCGAGTGTCGGTCGCGCCGTCAGCGGAGCCGCGGCCGCGGCGCCCGCCCCGGCAGCTCCCGAACTGCGCGCCAGCTCTTCCTATGCTCATGCCATGGAGAACGAAGCCGTGCAGGACAAGCTGAGGCGCCTGACGGTGCCGATCGAGCGCGACTACAGCAAGCTGCAGTCGCAGCTCCGCGCCGAGAAGGCGGTGGGCGTGGTCGCCGCCGTCAATGGCCAGATTATCTGGGCCGACGTGTTCGCCAGTCCCGAGCTCTTCAATCTTTATTGGCCTAAGCTGGTGCAGTCTTACGCGGCTGAGGCCCTCACCACCGCGCCGGGCAAGCTTGGCGCCGATCGCAAGCAGGCCCAGGCCTTTCTCGACGACTGGAGCGGAAATCGCACGAACACCGAAAGCGAGTCGGGTCTCTATCGCCGCGAAGAAGTTTCCGGCGACGGCTTCAGCGCCTTCACGCTGACGTCGCTTCTGCCTCATACCGGGTATGACGTCCATGATGCCAAGGTGGCGGATTGATTGGGCAGTATCCGAGTCTGGTGCAGGCTTTTCCCGGTCTGCTTCGACGCCGTGAGGCAGGCGAAATTGGAGTGCCTTGTTTTCAATGACGTGACGGTTTCGTTTGGTAAAATAGGCACGTCACACCTGCACCACAAACTGAGACGCTACACCCTGAACTTAAGGGTGACGCGGTCGGGCAGCCCTGCAGTGGGTGAAACTGGCCTCTTTTCGCATCAGAATCCACTTTTTTCAACCTTCGAATTTGAACTAAGTTACTGCCCATCATTAACCTAACGGCTTTCGACGCTTAAGTGCCCATGCTGAAAAATGAGCTTCGGCGAGGATACGTGGTGGAAATCGCCATGATCAATTCAAAAGACTCAGGTCGGGGTGGCTTTGCGCCGCCACATGACGCCGGGGGCGGAAATCCGTCGCGGCGGAACACCCCGATTCGGAGGGTTGCGGTTGCTTAAGCCGAGGCGCGCTCAGACCAAATGGGATTCTGAAGTGAAACTGGCTGCCGCGTCCGGGTTCGCTCTCCAACCAGATGTGTCCGCCCATCATCCCCACAAGGCGCGAGGAAATGGTAAGCCCCAGCCCCGTGCCGCCAAACCGGCGGGTGGTGGAAGCGTCCGCTTGGGTAAAAGCCTCGAAAATCGGTCGCTGCTGTTCAGGCGGAATACCGATACCGGTATCTCTGACAACAAAGTGCAGAAGCACTCGGCTGTCCGACACTGAATCGACCGCCGCTTGAATACCAATCTCACCCTGGTGGGTGAATTTGATGGCGTTGCCGATCAGGTTGACCACAATCTGGCGCAGCCGGGCCGGGTCGCCGATGACGCTCTCGGGCACATCGGGCGACACCTCACAGCTCATCTTGAGCCCTTTTTCGCATGCTTGCACTGCCAAGCTCCGGGCGCTTTCTTCCAAGTTATCGCGAAGCTTGAATCCGATGAACTCCAGCTCAAGTCTTCCCGCTTCAAGCTTGGAGAAGTCCAGAATTTCGTTGATCACCACTAACAGGGCGTCGGCCGAACTCTTGACCATGCCGAGGTACTCCCGTTGCTCAGGAGTAAGCTCGGTATCGAGACAAAGTTCGGTCATCCCCAGGACGCCGTTCATGGGCGTCCGGATCTCATGGCTCATATTGGCCAGGAACTCCGACTTTGCCCGGTTAGCGGCTTCGGCGGCATCTTTGGCTCGCTGGAGGTCATTTTGGGCGCGCGTCCGGTCGGTCACATCGCGGAAAGCCCACACTCGGCCGACGCACTTTCCGTTGACCCGGTGTGGCTCCGAATGACGCTCGATCACCCGGCCGTCCCGCAGCTCGATCACGTCATCGCTGGTGACTTCAGCGCCCGAATAGATTTCGCACAAGCGGGCCTGAAAGGCCTCCGGTTCCTTAACCAGTCGGAGCGCCCGCTGAAGCATAGCGTCGTAATTGCGACTATTGACGACTGACCGAGGAATGCGCCACATCGCCGCAAACTTCTCGCTCGCAGTCACGAAGTTTCGGCGGGAATCCACAACCATGATGCCATCACCGGTCGCATCCAGGGTGCCTCGGATTATTCCCGTCTGAGCTTGGACGCGACGGCTCAGACTCGCCACCCACGCCAATACTGCCAAGATCGCTACGCCCAGAAGCCCGCCCATGGCCAGCGCACGCTCGACCGTCCACCAGGGGGGCTCTTTGACGACAGCAATATCCTGGGAAGTACCAAAGTGGATTCTGAACCCGGTTGGAGTTCCGTTGAGGTCTGTATCCACGACGCAGACGCCCGTGACCGCGAGGAAGGTTCCTTCACGTAAAGAGGCCAGAGCCGGCGACAAATCAGCTTTCGAAATGGCTCTAAAAACGGTCGAACCTTGGCGCAAAACCAAAACTTTCTCGTCTGGAGTGACCGCACTTTGGGTCAATCGCCCTTCGATCTTAACCGGCGCCGAGTCAAATTCTCCACTGAGCGCCTGCGCTGCCGTGACCTTGGCAGGAACCAGGGCCGGGCCTGACCCAAGCACCTGAAAAACGGAATCCTCCAGCACCGGATGCCGGTCCACCACCCCAAGGAAGCCCAAAACGTCTGCACGGTCTCCCACCTTCAGGGGCGTTAGCTGTTTGCGCTGGACGTAGAAACTGCCCGTAGAATCGGTCAAGTACACCGAGCCATCGGGCAGATCAAGCGTCACAATGCCGCGCACGTGCACGCGATGGCCCGATGGTTGATCAAGGCTGAAGCGCTGCAGATCGGCGATGGAACGTACGGGCAGGGACCAGGGCTCCGGTGGCGCGGGTGCGATCACGCGAAACAGGTCGAGACTTGGCACGTACAACATGAGCCCAATTTGCTGGTTCAGTGCGTTACGGATGGCACCGCAGTTACCCCGGATAAGAACCTCGGAATCGATCAGCCCCTGCGGAACGCCTGAAGGGAAATCAGGAGTCTGGGCCATGATCAGACCGCCCTCGGTACCGACATCGAAGAGGAGGTTGTGTGATGCGGGATCGACGGCCGCGGTCCGCACAATGCCTCTGACCTCCACCCACTGTCCATCCTCATGGGTAGAGGCCATTTGCCCAAAGGTCACTCTGGGCGCCGGAGGAAGAGGTGCGGTTCCGAGGACTCGCCAGCGGGGGTTCCCTATCTGCGGGGCGAAATCCGGCTGCTCTGTGGTGCCTTCGAGTTCAATCACATCGCCCGGCTTCACGGCCGGCGCGCCCTGGGGTAGGTCTACCCAGATCCCCCCTGTGACATCGTGCAAGAAGAGATCGGGTGGAGAGCCTCCGTAGTAGTAGGTGACAATCCCGCTCAGATGTACGGGATAACCCTTAACCGCTTCGAGACGACTTAGTTCCAGAACTTCCCTGACCTTAGTCAAGGTGGGGAGGCCTGCGCTCACGGCGAGTCCGCGTGATGCCGACGTGCCTATGGCCCAGGCCAGAGCGATCAGGCGCAGGCTCCTCGTCAGCCTAGAATACTGACGCCGCACCCATGCCTTTGCCTGGAACTCCGTCCCGCAGATCACCTTACAGGGCATGACCATGACCGTCCATGCCTGTCGATTCGTCCTCATTGACAGCCTCGCGCGCGAGTAACAGCCGCCGAATCAATCACGTGCGCAGGCCCATAACTATCCAAGTACGTATCGGCTCTTTCCACCTCTTCTTGAGTGGGCCTTCAAAACGATCCGCGAGGGATCGCAGCCCGTATCCCACCCCGGGGGGTAGATTCAGTCTGAAAAATCCCTTCCTGTTGTGGATTACAAAACAGAGTGACAGGGGTGGCTGTAGCGGCGCTCCGCAAATCACCGGTGAGGACACCGGCCCTACACCGCTGGTATGGAGTTGCTTTACTTCTGGCGCACCACACTAGCTCGCGGGGAGACAGGCGGCGGCGAGACTACTGCACTCAAAGCGCTGCGCGCATCCTAACTATCTCGGCACTAGCCCAGCAGTGGTGCCGCACACATGCTATGAGACGCTGACCGCCGTTCAGCATAGCTGGGCTACATTTATAGGCTCTTGTTACTCGCGCGAAGGTTGGGCTACGAGCGAGGCTACTTTTTGCCGGGCGTGCTCTTGAAGCGCGCGCACGTCTGCTGCGCTTCCGGCCAATCGGGACGCAGTGCCAGCGCCCGGTCGCACTCGGCGGCCGCGGCGCTCAAGTCATTGGTCTGGCCGAGAGCGGACGCCAGCGCCAGATGGGAGTCGGCGTCTTTGGGCTGCAATCGCAGATATTCGCGATAGGTCGCAATCTCGTTGGAGGTGTCGCGTTCGCGCGCGAAGGCCTGAGCCAGGGCGAGGCGCGCTTCGGTGTAGTCGGACTTCCCGGTCAGCGCCTCCTGAAAATGCGCCACGGCTTCCGGCAGATTGCCGAGGGCGAGAAAGGCCGCACCCATCGCGTAATTACTGCGCGGACTGTAAGGCGCGAGCTTTACTGCTTCCTGTCCCTCCTGGAGTGCGTCCGCCGGCTGCTTGAGCTGGATCAGGGCCAGCGCCAGCGAGACGTGCGTGTCGGCCGACTGCGGCTGCCGCTTGACGCCTTCGCGCAGTGCGGCGACCGCCCCCGTGGCGTCGCCCGTCGCGAGCAGGCTCGCGCCGAGACCCACAATCGCGTCCACATCGCCCGGGCGCAGCGCCAACACGGCGCGATAAGCCGCAGCGGCGCTCTTGAAGTCGCCGCGCGCCTCCAAAGTCTTGCCCAACTCAAGCTGATACGACGGATCATTCGACGCTAACTGACCAGCCGCCTTCAACTCAGTCTCGGCGCCTTCGAGGTCGCCGCTTTCCTTGAGCGCCGCCGCCAGATGCTCGTGCAGCGCGGCGTCTTCGGGGCGGAGTTTCTCGGCGCCGCGATAGGCCTGGATGGCGGACGGCCACTGACGCTTCGCCGCCAGCAGGTCGGCCAGCGCCACCAGCGCTTCCGGCGTGTCGGGGCGCTCGCGTACCGATTCCTGCAGTTCGTCCAGCGCTTCACCGTCGCGATGCGCCTTGAGCAGCGCCTCGGCCAGCCGGTAGTGGACCACGGGATTCGCGGGCTGCAGCTTCAGCGTCTGATGATATTCCACGATGGCGCGGTCGTTATGCCCCGCCGAGGCGAATGCGTTGGCGAGGTCGAGGTGCGCGTCGGCGTCCAGAGGCTTGAGCTTCACTTCCTCCTCATATTCCGCGATGAACCCGGCCATGTCGCCGCCCGCTCCCAGCGCCTCGGCGAGGTTGCGATGATCGTCCGCAGAATCGGGCGCAAGTTCCGCGGCTTTCCTCAGCTCGGGGATGGCGCCCATCAAGTCGCCCGTCTTACGCAGCACCAGGCCGACCTGCTCGTGCAGCGCCGGATCGTTCGGACGGAGGCGCAGGGCCTCGTAATACTCGGCGACGGCCGCACCGTCGTTGCTGGTGTCGAGATAGGTGCCGGCAAGCTCGGCGCGCGCCTGGGCGTCCGTGGGCCGCTCGCGCAGCAGGCGCCGGAACTCGGTGATGGCGCCCCCGTAGTCGCCGGCCTTGCGCAAGGCCAGCGCGAGACTATAGCGATAGTCTACCTGCTCGGGCCGCAGTTCCACCGCCCGGCGGTATTCCTCGATAGCGTGAATCGTGTCGCCGTTCGTCTGCAGGGCGTTTCCCAGGCTCAAGTGCAGTTCGGGATCGTTCGGCCCGAGGCGCACTGCCTCGCGATACTCGTTCAGCGCCTCGACGTCGTGATCGCCGCTCTCGGTGAGCGCGAGCGCAAGCCCCGCGTGGTAATCGGCGTTCTGCGGGGCGTGCGCCACAGCCTCGCGCCAGAGTTGCACGGCGCCGGCGGTGTCGCCGGCCTGCTCGAGCGCGGAGGCAAAGGACGCGCGCAGCGCGGGATTGTTGGGATCGAGGCGCAGCGCTTCCTGGAATTCAGCCTGTGCCGGCTGGCGCGCAAGCGCCCGCGCCTCGGCGAGCTTTTCGTGCGCCTCAGCGCTCGCAGGATGCAGCTGCACCTCGGCGCGGAATTCCTCGATGGCTTCCGGCATGCGCCCTTCCGATTCGAGCAGAGTGCCGAGAGCGGTGTGCGCCCCTGCGAGATTCGGGTTGAGGCGCAGGGCCTCGCGATACTCGCTGACCGCGTCGCCGAAAAGATTCAAGCCGGTGTCGACGTTGGCCAGGCTGTAGTGGATGTTCGCGTCCTCAGGCTTGAGCGCGAGGGCCTTGTGGTAGAGGTCGGCCGCTTCCTTGAGGTGCTCGGCGCGAGCCAGCGCGTTGGCCTGCCGCGCCAGCGCCGCCGCGGCGTTGTTCCGGGCGAGTCGCGCCTCTGCGGGATCCTCGACCTTGGGGGACGATTGTTGCGCAGGTTGTGTCCAAGCCGCTGTGCCCAGGGCCAGGCAAAGCAGGACCGGCAGCGCACGCCAAAAGCGACGGCCTCCGAAGGGTCTCCGGTTTCGAATCGCAGGCCTTGTGGTGCAGGCACCCTGCGTGCTCGCCAAATGCACGCTGGAAGCCTGCACCACAACGAAAACCGGACACAGCCCCGATCCGGCCCGTCGTGATCCAGCAAGCGAGATCCTTTCATAAACCGGATTGAAGCCCCACAGGCGACTCATTTCAAGCTCAGGATAGCACTCGCGGCGTAGTGCAACTTCATCCACTACGTTCCTAATACCCTCCGCCGCTCGGACGGAGTTCAACGTAATCGAGAGGCGCCGGCTCGCCGCCGTCCGGCACGCCCTCGACGCGGATTTCGTCTCCCGTGCGCAGCGTCACGCCGGGGACGGTATGCCGGGTCGCGGAGCTTCCGTTCAAGGTGGATGCGGGCAGCGTGTCATCCGCTGCCCATTGGCCGGCGAGACGTCCAGCAACCCACAGCTTGTATTTCGACACGCCGTTGTTCTGGTCGAAATACTCCACGGTCACGTCGTAGCGTCCGGGCGGACGGTCATAGCGGAAGCTTGCCGAGCACCCGTCCCGGCCCTCGCATGCGACCCCTCGGCCGCCCGAAGCGGTCTCCCACGGCGTGACGTCCAGAGGCTTATAGCCGGAAAGCGTCATGTCCTCGGCCTCGTAGCGTCCGGGAAAATGGCCGGCGCGGCCGTGCTCGTCCGGAATACCGGACAACCGTAGGAACCAGTTGCAGACGGCGTCGCGCCAGACGATCGCGTGCCCCGCCTGGTAGGTGAGTCGCGCCAACACCGCTTGATAGCGCTGATCGTCAATCCGGCCTTCGAGCGTGCGCCATCGCGTCACGAGTCCGGCGGCGGCGTCCGCGCCCGAATAGTGCGAGTCATAGATGTACTGGATCACGCTGGGTCCCGAATGCAGCCGATGCGTGTAGGCCACATGATGCATGAACAAGAGCAGCGCGTCCGGACAGGCGGCCAGCGACTCGTAGACTCGGGCCACGGCCGGCGCATATTGTCCGATGAAGCCGGTTCCGGTCGCCACGCTGCGGTCCATGCCGACGCCCTCGTGATCCGCGCGGATCCACTGGCCCCAGCCGTTGCGCTCCGCGGAGTCGATTCCGGGCCCGTAGTGGCTGCCCGGGATGTCGGTCAGCGTCCCCAGGCCCAAGGGTCCGGTGTAGTCCTCGTAGATGCGCCAGGAGTCGACTTGCATCTGCGAGACCGTGTTCACAACGTTCGGGTCATTGCCGAACGTCTGGCGCGTCCACTCTTCGGCGATAGCGCGCGCGCTCAGGTCGGGATCCCACGCGAGGCGCCCGAAGCCATAAAGATTCGCCATGGCCAGGTGGCTGCCGAGCCACGTCGAGTCGCGACCCACGTTGGCGACGCCGACGAATCCACCCACCGGGGGCCGGAACGTCTTGCCGGCCACGAGCGCCTTGACCAACGTGCCCGGGCCGCGCACTTGCATGTCAAAGTCGAGCGTCCCTTTCCACATCGGCGCCAGAAAGCAAAGGTGCCGCTGCTGGCCGGTGTACTCCTGCGTGATCTGCAGCTCGATCGCCTCATGAGTCCGTGCCAGACCGCCGAGCAGCGGCGACACCGGCTCGCGGACCTGAAAATCGACGGGGCCGTTCTTGATCTGCACCACCACGTTGCTTTCGAACTGGCCGTCGAGGGGGTGGAAGATGTCGTAGGCGGCGCGCGCGCGATCAGCTTTGGGATCGCGCCAGTCGAGGTGATGGTTGTAAACGAAGGCGCGATAGAAGACGAGGCCGCCGTGCGGCGCGAGCGGCCGCGCGATCACGTTGGCGGCGTCGGCGGGCGTGCGTCCGTAAGACGACGGCCCAAGCCTGCCCTCGGAATCCGCCTTCATCACTACTCCGGCGAGATTGGGAACAGCGCTATAGACGGCGTCGAACTGATCCTTCCACCAGCCGGCGACACGCGCATCGAGGGGATCGAAGGTGCTGAGGTCGCCGAGCGTCTGCGGGCTGCTGAAATCGATCGAAATGGCGAGACGCACACCCCAGGGCCGGAACGCCTGCGCCAGGCGCGCCAGCTCCGGCAGAAAATCCGGGCTGATCAGCCGCCGGTCCGCATTGACGTTGTTCACGGCGCACCCGTTGATACCGACCGAGGCCAGCAGCCGCGCGTACTCCCCCGCCCGTGAGAGATCGCTCGCCACCTGGCCGTTCTCGAAGAAGATCGATCTGCCGCCGTAGCCGCGCTCGATGCTGCCGTCGAGGTTGTCCCATTCATCGACCCATCGAATCGGAGCGTAGGGAATCTGCCGTTCGTTTAGAGCGTTAAGCGGGAGAGCGTCAACCGGCTGATGAGTGGCGATCTTCCGCAGCAGCGCGAAGACGCCGTAAAGCACGCCGCGATCGTTCGACCCGGCGACCACCAGCACTCGCGCGCCCCGTATTTGCGGTCTGCCTTGTGTTCGCCCCGTGCCGTGTCTTCGAACATTCGTCAGGCAGTAGGCGTCTGCGGGGAGCTCGGCGCAGCCTGAGAGACTGCCACCGCCAAGAACAGTAGACAGCTTGTCAGCGGTGCCGAGGACGATCAGACCACTGCCCGGCAGCGGGTCCGGCCATTGGGAAGCGACGGCGAGCTTGATTCCGAGGATGCCGTTGAGGCCGCGCGCGAGTTCCCCCTCGGCGGACCGCAGAACCTCGGAATCGCCGAGCGCCACAGCGGTCGTGGGCAGATCGGCATATTGGCGTCGCGCCGCGGGATCGGGAGCATAGCGCAGCCAGGCCACCTCGCCGGTTTCGGCGCGGACAACGGGCGGACGAACGGTTACTCCGAGCGAAGTCGCGAGCAGAGCCCAGACGAAACATGCTCGCAATCCCAACGTCAACTTTGGTCCGGTCACGCCAGCTATTATGCAGCGGGACGCGGGAGGAATTCTCCGCGCCAGCCGGCTCCCACGGTGCGAGTCGTTGATCTGCTTGTTGCGGTCTTTTGGTTCGCCGCCCGACCCAAGTCCCATCCGCCAAAGCGAGCGCGGCTGTGCCAATCGCAAATCGTAAATCGCCAATCACTCAATCACCAGTTGCTGCTCGTGCTACTCTGACGCCATGGACCTGACAATAGTCCCGCGTTCCGCAGTCCGAAGCCGCTGGAGCGGCGGTGTCCCCACCGCCGCATCAGGATCATCGGTCATTTCGGCGGTGAGGACACCGCCGCTGCAGCGCGTCGTTGCCGGTGTGATCCTCGCGCTGGCGGGTTTCATCATCGCTGCGACCGGCAAATGGCTGGCCGGAAACCCGCGATCGGCGAGTCCCATTCACTTCGCGGACGACTTCGAACGCGGCGGGCTCGATGCCTGGCAGATGCCGCATCCCGAGGACTGGGAAATCCTGGCCGTCAATGGCGATCATTACCTTCACATGCTGCGCGCCCGCGATCCGGGCGTGCCGCGCCGTCCGCTTCAGTTCGCCTTGCTGAAAAACATCAAGGTGGGCAGCTTTGACTTCCGCGCGCGCGTCCGGCGCGAAGGCCGGTCGATGATTGTCGTCTTCAATTACGCGGACACGCTGCACTTCTACTACACGCATCTCTCGGTGGACCGAGGCCGCGAGCAGCCTGTGCACAACGGCATCTTTCTGGTGAACGACGCGCCGCGAGCGCGAATCGCCGGAATTGACGCGCCGCCCGCCCTGCCGGATACCTCCTGGCATCGGATCCGCGTGCGACGCGACGTTTCGAGCGGCCGCATTGAGGTCTGGAGCGACGTCCAGGACCAGCCGCTCTTCACCGTGGTCGATCGCCATTTCAGCTGCGGCCAGATCGGCATCGGCTCTTTCGACGAGACGGGGGATTTTGACGACGTGGAGTTGACGTCCGAGGACGGCGGCTGCAGCCCTTGAACCGCGAAAAGCAGCCGTCTGGATGGCGCAGAAGCCACGCTTGATTTTCGACGGCCGGTTGGCGTCATTGGGCGCCAGAGACACCATTCAGTGTGAGAGCAGAGCTTGGGATATGGTGGAGAGCACGGAAGAAGGCAGGTATGATGGCACTCGACCGCATTACGATCGATCCGAGCGTTTGCACCGGCAAGCCGTGCATTCGCGGTCTCGCGGCTCCTTGGCCTGCTGGCCTCGGGCGAGAGCAAGGACGCCATTCTCACGGCGTACCCTTACCTTGAAGCCGAAGATATTGACCAGGCGCTGGCCTACGCCGCATTCCTCAGTGAAGAAGAGACCGTTGAATACCACGTCTTCTACCGCCACCCCGACGGCAGGACGATGATTCCTGCCGTCAGCGCGATGGCGTGCGCCTGTCAGAACTTCCAACCGATCCCCAGGCGTACTCCGGTGCCGTGAACGACGCCTAGCGCGAGGCTGCTGTTGTAATACACATACCCTAGGGTGGCCGAGACGTAGGGCGTGACTCTAAAGTCAAGGGACGGAGAGACCGTGAAGGCGGATTTGAAGGGCTGCCCCTGATCCACCTGCTGGGCGCCGAGATCGGTGGCGAGGCCGTATCCGAGTCGCGAAGAAATGCGCCCCGAGAGTTTGCTGGTCACGAGCTCCCGCTGATAAAAGGGAGGAGTGAAGACGCCGATGTAAATGTTGCTGTGCGGCCCGTTGTAGCCGAGAACCACCGCCGAAAAGCCGGCGTCCAGGGCGAGGCGTTCACCTTCGATCAGGTGATGGTTAAAATCGAGAGTTCCGCCGCTGCCGTGCTCGCGGTCGCGCACCGTATAAGGCGTCTCATAGCTCTGCCCGTTGGGCAGGTACGCGGCCTCGGCAAGCCAATAAGTCTGTGTCGAGAGGGAGTCGTCGAAATACGTGATGTGAAGGGTGGAGCGGCGGTCAAGGTCGAAATTAAACCCCGCTTCGGTTCGCTCCGAAACCACGCCCAGCCACGCGGCGAGCGGCGTATAGGGCAGTCCCGAACGGCTCCAGGTGAAATCGCCCGATGCCCGCGGCGTAAAGCTGAAGCTCGCGCCGGCGAAACCGATCGGCGTGGGCGAGGCGCTGTCCTGCTCGTATCCCCGGAGGTTGACCAGCTTCACGCCGCCGAAGTCCTCCAGACCAAATCCCGCGCGAACCGCCAGTCTCGACGCCAACCGGGTTGTCTGGCGGTAAAGGAATTGACCCGGCACGACGGTGCCCGGAGTTTCGGTCGCGCTCCGGGTCGGGAAGAAGCCGAGTGAGAAGCTGGAGGTGGTTCGAGGCAGCCAGACGAAATCGAGTTGCGAGCCGAAACTAAGGTTGGTTAAGTTCTCCGCGATCGACTCCGCGTTTTGCGATGGCCCCGGAGTTCCTGTCTCGTGCGCGTAGCCCGCGCTGAGGTGCAGCACGGTCGGCGACTGCTGCCGGAGCCGCTCGTGCAGGCCGGCCACTTCGGGATTATGAGCTGAAATCCGGCCGGCGCGCCTCAGCAGGCTCCGCGCTTCAGCGTCGTGTCCGCGCGCGTGCTCGATTGAGGCCAGCAGGTAAATGCCATCAAAGTTTTGCGGCTGCTGCCGGACCAGCTTACTCGCTTCCCCGTAGGCTGCGTTAACGTCGCCCGTGTAGTACCGCGCCTGCGCAGCGCCCATCAGCGCTGCCGGATCGTCGGGGCGCCGGGCGAGCACGCGCTCGAATTGGCGCACCGCGCTGGTGTATTGGCCCTGCTTCAGCTCAAGCTGCGCGAGCAACAGCCTGGCATCAAGTTGCTCCGGATTAAGCGCCAGCACCGTCGCCAGGCGGTCGCGAGCCGCCGGGTATTGATGAAGGGCGGCTTCGAGGCGCGCCGCCTGGTACACGTACTCTGCACTCTGAGGATGCGCGGAGGCGAGTCCGGCGTAGAGCGCGGCTGCCTCCGCCGGTTGTCCCGACCATTCCGTGACCGCAGCGAGGCCCGCCAACGCGTCCGCATCGTCGGGCGCGAGCGCCAGCGCCGACTGATAAGTCCGGATCGACTGACCATACTGGTGGTTCCAGGCCAGCAGTCGCGCCAATTGAATTCGGGCGGCGACATCATCAGGTCGCAATGCCAGCACTTGCCGGTAGCCAGCAATGGCGTCCACGAAATCGCTGCGGGCGGCCTGTGCTCGTGCCGTGGCTTCGAGCGCATCCACATCGTCCACATTCGCGCTCAGACGCCGCCCCGATTCCGAAGCAATATCCGGTCGCGTGCTGCTTTGCGCGAGGAGCGTTTCCGGTAACCTGCACAAGACGAGAGCGCCGAGGACGAGGAAGCTGGTCCTGCAGTACTTCGAAACGAGGCCGTACCCGCTCACGATCGCTCCCTTGGATGCTCAGTCTGCCGCCAACTCCGCCGGGGACACATGAACCACCTTCTCCCACCTGCGGAAGCCCGTCAGGAAACGCACCACTCCGGCCACCCGGTAGCACAGCAAAAGCTGCCGATAGCCGAAATTCTCAAGCAAGGCGTAAGGAAGGAGCGTTAAGAACCCCCGCATCGCTCCGTAACGCCGGTAGGTCAATTCTTCGAGGACGAGGGCCGCCACGGAGAGAAGCGCGGAATAGGCCAGGCTGAACAGCAGCAGCGGGAGAAGGAAATTCAGTAAGGCCGGGTCAAGCCAGGCGACGAAAGGAATAAGCAGGTAGCCGGCCGCTTCCACCACCGCGCCCAGGGCCTCCACCAGAGCATGAAAGGGAAGGCTGAGCCAGCCGAAAATGCCGAAGGCCGGGTCAAAAAACATTTTCCAGTTCTTCCATAGTGTCTGGCAAAGGCCGAGCTGCCAGCGGCGCCGCTGGCGTCCGAGCATCCTTAGGTTGTCGGGACACGCGACCCAGCACACGGGATCGGAAGAAAAGGCCGTGCGCAGGACCCGGCCGTGATCGGAGGCCCAGCGCCGCAGCCTGACGATCAATTCCATGTCCTCGGTCACCGTGTCGCTGCTCAACCCCCCGGCTTCGATCACCGTCTCGCGGTGAAAGAGGGCAAACGCGCCGGAGATGATCAGGGTGCCGCCCATGCGGCTCCATCCGGTGCGGCCGAACAGGAAGCTGCGCAGGTACTCGACAACCTGGAACCGCTCCAGGGCGCTTCGGGGCAGATTCACCTTTGCCACCTGCCCCTCCTCAACCGTGCAGCCGTTGAGCACGCGCACGGTGCCGCCACTGGCGGCGACATTGACGGGGTCGCTGACAATGCGACGCATCAGCCGCGGAATGGCGTCGCGCTCCAGAATGCAGTCGGCGTCGAGCGTGCAGAAGTAGGGCGTCCGGACAGTGTTCAATCCGGCATTGAGGGCGTCCGACTTCCCGCCGTTCTCCTTGCTCAAGACCAGCAGTTGGGGGAAGCTGCTGCTGACGTAAAGCGCGCGCACGGGACGCGTACGCAGCCGATGGCGCGCGATAAGGTTCACGGGCGCCAGCTCGAAAGCAGCGATGAGTCTCTCGAGGGTCTCGTCCGACGAGCCATCGTCGACGACACAGACTTGGATGCCGGGGTAATCGACACCGAGGGCGCCGCGCACGGCGTCCACGATGACATCCTGCTCGTTCCAGGCCGGCATCACGATTGTTACCGGCGGCGCGACTGATGAATCCCGCAACTCTTGCAGGGTTTCGGTACTGTGGCGCCGTTTGTGAAGCCACACCGAAATCCACGAGCTCATCATCAAGGCGCCGTATCCGCCGATGCCGGCGAGGAAGTAAACGGCGAGCACGGCGTTGAAGAGAATCAGCGCGTCGATGCCCAGGCTATGCACGCCTGAGCTCCTCAAGTCCCAAGCTGGAAAGCTCACCGCCGCCCGCGAGAACGGGGACCTGGGCCGCAGCAGCGGGTGTTGCGGGGACTCTATTTTTCAATTGATCCCGATCCTGCAATTCGACGAGCGCGTCCTGGTCGTGCTCCGGTGCATTCGGAACGGCGGGGCGCAGCACCGCCGCCCTTCCCACGCGCACCATTTCCCCGATGAATGGCGGCTCTTCACCGGCGCCGGGCTCATCGAAGGCCGTAAGGAGCGATGGAATCAGGCCGGTGCGTTCCAGCTGCTCCACCACCTGCTCGCGGCTGTATCGATCGTCGGTGGCGTGGAAGTGAGCGAGCAGGAAGTTGATGCCTTCCGGTCCACGCGCGCTGATCGCCTGGGCAGCGGCTTCGCGCACCCGCCAGTGGGCGTCCGTCAAGCGGCGGCCAAGCGCCTCAAGGGGGAAGACCCCGCATTCCGCCAGGGCGCGGGCGGCGTGCAGGCGGACGAACCACTCGCTGTCGTCGAGCAGGGCCAGCAGCGCCGGCATGGTGCGGATGTCGTTGAGATGGACGATCACATCCGCCGCGCGCGCCCGCACGTCGGGATTCGGGTCGATCGAGAGGCTGTTCAAAAAGAGTCTGGCGACCGGATCGGGCAGAATATGGCGCGGGAGAGATTCAGGCTGTGGCTGATCACCGATCCTCGATAGCATCGTGGTGACGACGTCAGCGGCCAGGAAGCGCACGCGCCAGTGGGGATGCTGCAACATTTCCGCGAAAGCGCGAGTGTAGGCTAGATCAAAACCGACGAGAGCCATCCTCAGGGTACGGACGGACAAGGTTGCGCCCCGTCCGAGCGCGGCGTCCTCAAGCTTTCGCGCGAGGGCAGGGAAACTCGCCGGCGCCTTGATGCGCCCGAGCGCCCGCGCTGCTGCCGAGCGAACGGCAGGATGCGGGTCATCCAAGGCCTTCGCCAGCACTGGCCAGCTTGCCTGGTTTTGTAGTAGTCCCAGGTTTTCGGCGGCTTCGGCCCGCATCACAAAACCGAGTCCGGGTATCCGCTCGAACAGCTTGTGCCGGACTCTCAACTTACGGGGCATCGGCTGGGAGAATTGACGGGCCAATTCGCGGCGCCACCGGTCGACCATGCCGAGATCGATCGCGAGCCTCCTAAGTTTCGCAAATTGTTCCTGATCAGGGCCGGCAGTGGCCTTCCCCAATCGATCGAGAACGGCCCGCCCGACGCACTGAGGATGCTCGCGAAGACTGCGAAGTCCGGTATCGTAGTCGAGGGAGCCGTCGAGTAGCCCGGCGATGCACCAGTCAATCGCGGCACGAAGAGATTCGGAGCGGCGATCAACAGCGAAGCGAACAGCCCGCATCACGAGTGGGAATCCTGCCAGCAGGACTACCAGAGCTGAAAATGCGACTGCCAAGGCCCAAGCGAAATGGGTCCAGCCGTAGGGAACGTTCATCATCGATGTGCACCGCCGGCCCCGTGTCGAGGGGGCGTTGAATCGATAGTGACGAACTTTTCAGTTAACCCACGGTGATCTCAGCCACGAACCGCTGTGACGGGCATCACCGGGGCGAAGCCATCCCTGAGAATTCAGTGATCCAGGAAAAGCCGTTCGGCTAAGCCTACGTGCCCGTACTGCGCGCCCCAAGGGCAGTGCTACGATGAGATTTTCGGGCAAATGACCAGGCGTGAATTTCTGAATTCTTTGCTGCTTCCTGCGGGAATCTTCCGGGCAGGCCGAGTGTCGTGCGCACAGACGCGACGGCATCGCGCGGTCCGTCGCGCCGCTGCCGGTCCACTCAAGTTGGAACGCGTGGGCGTCTCAAGCTCGAGCTTTCGCAACTCTTTCTACGCGACCCGCGACGCCGCAACGCCGGCAAACGGTGCCAGTCTGGCCCTGCTGGATTTTCCGGAGATGATCGCCGGCCGCTACATGGTCCACAGCCTGGAACTTGTGGCGCGCCACTTCGCTTCTATCGAGCCGGCGTACCTCCTGGAACTCAAGTCAAGCCTGCTTCGCGCCCGCTCGCGGCTGATCAATCTTGCCGTGGATGCCCGGGAGCTGGAATCCGGCGGGGGATTATCTGACCCGCAAGCTGGCGCCCGCGAGAGCGCCATCGCCGCCACGAAGAGATGGATTGACATTGCGCGGCAGCTTGGCGCGCGTTCTGTGAGCTGCCATCCGGGCGCAGCCGATCCGGACAACCTTCAACTGACTGTCGATTCCTTTCGGCAGCTTGCCGCGTACGGCCGCGCCAAGGGAATTGCGGTGTTGATTACGAACCGGGCCGTTGCGGACGCGTCATATTTTGACGCTCCGGTCAGCATCTGCCGCGTTGTCGGAGGCACGTCCATCGGTGCGCTGCCTGGCTTCGGGGATTTTCCGGACGACGCGACCCGCATGCGCGATCTCCCTGCGCTCTTTGGCTACGCGCACACGATCTGCCACGCCACAGGTCTGAAGCTTGATGCGAGCGGTAACGAGATGGCCTTCAGTTTTCCGCGATGCGTGCAGATCGCTCAAAAGGCGGGCTTCAGAGGGATCTACTCAGCTAGCTACGAAGGTGACAGTGATCCATACCCGGCGGTACAGGGCGTGGTGGCCGAACTATTGAGGGTGTTGTAGAGGGATTCTGCCGATGCGGAGCAGAGGGGACGAACAGGGCGCGGGCCGCCTAATTGGGATGCGACTCTAGAGGCCGCCGAAGCGATCAAGCCTGCGCGGCGGGCTGATCCCTATGCCCGCTCTTCGGCTGAGGCTGACCCGCGTCCAAGGGAAATACTATGCCTGTATCCGCGCAGTGTCAAACGGGTTTTCTAAGATCGATGGAGCGCCCTCACACGGCTTCAATCTCCATCGCCATCCCCAGTCCGCCCGAAACGCACAGCGTCGCGATTCCGCGCTTGCTGCCGCGCTTCTTCATCTCGTGCAGCAGGGTGACGGCGATGCGCGCGCCGGTGCAGCCGATCGGATGTCCGAGCGCGATGGCGCCGCCATTGACGTTCAGCCGCGCGCGATCGAAGCCGAGTTCGCGATCGCACGCGAGAACCTGGGCGGCGAAGGCTTCGTTCAACTCCACGAGACCGTAATCGGCAAGCGACCGGCCGTTGCGGGCGAACAGTTTGCGCAGAGCGGGCACCGGGCCGATGCCCATCAGTTCGGGATCGACGCCCGTGATGGTGTAGTCCGCGATGCGCCCCAGAGGCGATGGCGACCCTCCGGCAGCGCGCCTGCGGTTCAGCCATTCCTCGGAGACCAGGACCAGCGCCGCCGCGCCATCGGTGATCCCGGAGGCGTTGCCGGCCGTGATCGATCCGGTCTTTGAGAAGACCGGCGTCAATTTGGCCAGTGACTCTGCCGTGGTCTCGGGGCGCGGATGCTCGTCGCTCTCGAAGATGCGCTCGCCCTTCTTCTCCTTCACCGTAACCGGGACGATCTCGTCGCGGAAGCGTCCGCTCGAGATCGCCTGGGCGGCGCGGCGCTGGCTCTCAAGCGCGTAGGCGTCCTGCTCCTCGCGCGAAACTTTGTATTGATCGGCCAGCAACTCGGCCGTTTCGCCCATGACCATGTGCGAGAGGGGGCAGAGGAATCCGTCCTGATACATGCCATCCACCACTTGCTGGTGGCCCAGACGGGCGCCCCAGCGCGCGCCCTCCAGGAAATAAGGCACGCGGCTCATGGCTTCACTGCCTCCTGCCAACACGACTTCCGCGCGCCCCAGCACGATCTGGTCGTAACCGAGAGCAATCGCTTTCAGTCCGGAGGCACAAGCCTGGTTCACCGTGTAGGCAGGGACTTCGACCGGCACTCCCGCGCGCACGGCGATCTGCCGCGCCGGGTTCGGTCCGTTGCCGGCCTGCCGGGCGTGACCGAAGATCACCTCGCTCACCTCACCCGGCTCGACGTCGGCGCGTTCGAGGGCAGCGCGAGCGGCCGCCACGCCAAGGTCGGGCGCGGTGCAATCAGCGAGGCTCCCGCCGTACCTGCCGATCGGCGTGCGAAGGGCGCTCAGAATGTGTACGTTTCGCATCAAGGCGTGGTAGGAAGATTCCAGCCTTCAGCTCTCAGCAGACTCGCAGCGTTATAACCCGCCCAAAGCTTTGTCGATCGAATCGACGACGTCCTTCGATATTTCACCCGGCAGCGCGTCCGTGCTTCGGGCCGCATAATATCGGCCGTTCATCACACCAACGTTCACAATCTGCGTGGTGCTTTTCTCGCCGAAAACGACCTTGACCGTGTAAGCGGGCTTGTTCAGGCCAAAGGCCGCGAGATTACCCGCCGTCGCCTTGGGGAAGGAAGTAGCGCGGATCGATGTGAGCGCGTTCAGCAGGTCTTCCATCTTTTCGGTGGTTTCGTCCTTGGCGCCGGGAGTGGTCTGTTTCCACTTGAAATCCTTCTGCTCGAAGACGCGATGGTCCTTGGGGGTGGTGATGTCCACCGTTTTGGCATCGAAGTTCGAGAACGAGAAGTAGGTCTTGTCGCGCAGCGTGGCAGGATCCACCTGGAAGCGCGTGACAAAGTCGGAGCTCAGGGTGAAGACGGGAGCGAGCGCCGAATTCATCACGTCGTATTGATTCCCGTCCTTCTTGCCAACCACAATGGTCTGCGTTCCCGCCGGGCTCGTCGCCGACACGGTTACCGTGGGGCTGTTGAAGCCGTAAGACCCGACGTTGGTCTTGTCCTCTTTGAGGATGCTGACCATGGGCAGACCCTGAAATCCCGCGAGCAGGTTGTCGACGGAGAAATTGTCGGCGCGTACGGGCGGCGGCAGCACCAGGTCCCAGTATCCCTCCGGATTCTTGGTCAAGGTATAGGAGCCTTTGCTCGATTTCACCTCGAGGCGCTGGATCTGGTCCTGATCGAGCGTCATGGCCCGGCGGTCGCGAAGGTCGAAGAGCTTCTTTTCGAGCGCCGACTTGCCGTAGCCGGGCAAGGTGATGATCCGCGACGTCCCGCCCACCTGGGCATAGACAGCGTCTCCGGTCGGAGTGGAGTCGCCGATGCGGAGCGTGAAACTTGCCGGCTTGGCGCCGGTCGCGACGTCAAGGGTGGTATCCGGTGGATCGAGCCCATAATCCTTGAGATTGGCGGGATTCTCGGTGATGACCGCATCAACCGAGGTTCCTACCAGGCTGTCCACGTACGAGGCAACTTCCTTCTGATCCGCCGGAAGGGAATGCGGCTGAGTGATCTCCCAGCTGGAGCCGTTTCGGGCCACCGTGAAGGACTCGCCATCGCGCGGCGTGACGGTGAACTTCTGCACCTGGTCGGCCTTCACCGGCAGGAGCAACTGCTTGGGCTTGGAAGCCTCGGCGGCGGATTTCTTGAGCTGGCGCTTGTTGTAGTAGTTGAACCCCGCCCAGAGGGCGCCCAGCACCAGCAGCGCGATAAGCGTCTTCCATAGGCCCTTCATTGCCGCCGCCCCCACCAAACGAGGATGCCGGCGCCGATGATCACCACCGGGACCGCGATCAGCCGCATCAGGACTGAATTCATCTGCTGTGCAGTCAGATTAAGATGCTGCGCGTCCGGCGCCTTGGGCCGGACCGACATCATGCTTTCATTCGCCGTCAGCCAATCCATGGCATTCAGGATGAAATCGCGGTTGCCCTGGAAATTCAAGATGCTGTTGGCGGCCATGCGCGAGCTGCCGAAGGCCACCAGGCGCGCATCGGCTTTGCCCTCGCTGGAGGAACTCACGTCCGCCGAGAGGGCCACAGTCAGCGGGCCCTTAAGATCAGTTCCCGGCCGGAAGCGGATCTCGTGCATACTCGGATTGAAGTTTGCAACCCCAAAGCTCTCCGGGCTGGTGTCGCACAGCGAGTCGACGGTGACGCCGGGCTTGTAATTCTTGCTGACCTCGAAGGAACGGCTCAGCGGGAACAGCGTTGCCGTGCCGCGCAGCGGCTCAGTGATGGGACTGGTGCCGTACTTCGTGATCAGCGGCATCTCCGGACGGGTGCCAAAGATCTGCGCCACCGGATTCTGATCGATCACCAGATCGTTCTGCACGGTGAAATTGTAGTCGCTCGTCAGCTTCCCGAGATTCGGCAGCTCCACGCCGGGATCGAGAAAGATCATCGCGCGCCCGCCGCCGGAGAGGTACTTTTGAATCACGTCCACTTCCTGCGGCAGATAGTCGTGCTGCGGCCCGGCGATGACGATCGCCGTGGCGTCCTGCGGAATCGCCATCGTCTGGAGCAGCGTCAGGGTATCCACCTTGTCATTCTCGTTCTCCAGCGCCTTCTTCACATCGCCATACCCGTCCGACTCTGTTCCCGACGGGTCGTGCTCGCCATGTCCCTGGATGAAATAGATCACGCTCTGGCCCTTCAGCACACGGATGAGCGCGTTGGTCACCCCCTGCTCGTCGTTGCTTTGGGCTGCAAAATGCTTGCTTCCTGCCTCCACCACCACTGTGCCGTAGCTCCGCACGTCGAACTGCTTGGCCAGCGCGGGGTCGCGGTTGGGATCGACGTAACGCACGCTGACATGGTGGGAAGCCTCCGGGTAGAGATTCAGCAGGTCGCCCTGCTGCTGGAAGCGTGTGTTCTGATCGAAGACGTAAATGGTGACGTCCTGGTTCAGACCCTTCACGAGCTTGACGGTCTGGGGCGAGAGGCTGAAATTCTGGTTCTTGGTGAGGTCCCAGCGCTTCACGTGCTGCGTTCCAAACCAGTTGATCAGCACGATGATCGCGAGGCCGATCACCGTGTAGATCACCAGGTTCGTTCCGCGCGCGATCCGTTGCGCGGTTGCGCTCGGGGCCTTGTGCGTTTCCTCCATTACGGCCTCCCCTTCATGGCCTCAACCGAACGCGCGGTGAGGAAGATTCCAATGACAATCACCGACAGGAAATAAATCAGGTCGCCCGAATCGATGACACCCTTGGTGAAATTCTCGAAATGGGTGGGGAGCGAGAGATAAGACATCACCTTGCCCACCGCCGTGGACGAAAACGCCGACACCCAGTCGAGAACGTAAAGGATCAGGAACAGCGCCGCCGCCACCACCGCGGCAATGATCTGGTTCTTGGTGAACGATGAGACCCACATGCCGAGCGCCAGCAGCGCTCCGCCGAACAGGATGTAACCAATCGCGTTCGCAATCAGCGGCTTGGGCTCGGGATTGCCGTACAGGAATAACAAGCCGATATCGAGAAAGGTGAGCAGCACGATCACCATGTAGAGAGCCATCGCGCCCAGATACTTGCCAATGATGATCTGGAGATCGGTGATGGGCGAGGTGAGCAGCAACTCCATGGTGCCGGACCGCTTCTCCTCGGGGTAGAGTCTCATGGTGACCACGGGCAGCAGGAACAACGCCATGATGACGGTCAGAATGCCCTGGAAGAGCTGCCGGATGATCATCTCGTTCAGATTGATCGGCGGCATCCCGCCTCCGCCCATCTGCATGCGGAAAGACTCGATCACGAACGTGGCGGTGATGCTGTAGAAGAAGAACCCGCACAGGATCGAGTAGATGGCAAGCACCAGATAGGCGATGGGCGAGTGAAAATACGCCCGCAATTCCTTTCCGGCTATGGCCAGAATATTTCGCATCACAACTCCTTTGCCTCAACACAGAAGTACCTCAACACAGAGGCACAGAGAAACTGAGAAAGACCTAGGTTCACAGGATACCGAGTGGCGTTTTGAAGACCGCCGGTCGCCATCCGTACTCTCAAAGCACGATTCGCTTGATCCCGTGCTTCAGGACCGCGGCGTAAAAGTTGAGTAGCAGACCTACTTTTAGCCCGCTCAGCCTGAGGTACGTGAGCATCTGGGCCTCGTGCACCGGCAGCAATCGCTCGACCGTTTTCAGCTCAATAATCACCTGTTTTTCGACAACCAAGTCCAGCCTGTAACCGGCGTCGAGCCTTACATCTTTGTAGATCACGGGTAGCGGCACTTGACGTTCGACAGAGAGCCCGGCGTGCCTTAACTCCCAAGCCAGGCACTCCTCGTAAGCCGATTCCAGCAGCCCGGGTCCCAGGACCCGGTGGACCTCGATCGCTGCGCCAATGATCCTCTCCGTCAGCGTATCCCGCAGCGGTTCCAACCCGGATTGAGGCAAGTTGCCCATCCCACAACCTTGCTTCAACACAGAGGCACGGAGACACTGAGGAATCCCTCGGGGTTCACAGGAACGTCGAGCGCCTCAGCACAACACCGAAATCTATGATTAGGACTCGGGTTCCACAAACTAATTAAGAAGAAGCCGTCTTTTAAGGGCTCTTCTTCTCCGTGTTTATGCTCTTGCTTCTCCTTCGTGCCTCCGTGTCTCTGTGCCTCCGTGTTTAAGCTTTGGCTTCTTCGCTTTTCGGCGCCTCGGTCAGATCCTCGGTCGTCAGCTTCAGGAAGATGTCTTCCAGGCTCATGCCGCTGCTGCGCAGCTCGAGCAGTTTCCACTGCGACTCCACCACCGCGCGGGCAATCTCAGCTCTCACGTCCTGGTCTTTGGCGGCGTGAATTTCAAACGTCGCGCGACCGTCCGTCGATTCATGCGGCTCCACCAGATTCACGCCGCCCACGCGCTCCAGCCGTTCCTTAATTTCACCTGCCGGGCCCTCGGCGGTCACCAGGACCGTCTCGAATCCCTGCAGCCGGCGCGTGAGTTCGTCCGGCTTGCCGACCGCCACCACCTTGCCGCCGCTGATCACCACCACGCGTTCGCAGGTCTTTGAAACCTCGGGAAGGATGTGGGTGCTGAGCACCACCGTATGCTGGCCTGCCAGGCTCTTGATCAGCTCGCGCGTTTCGATGATCTGCTTGGGATCGAGGCCGGAGGTCGGCTCGTCGAGCACCAGCACGTCCGGATTGTGGATCATGGCCTGAGCCAGCCCCACGCGCTGGCGGTATCCTTTGGAAAGGTGGCCGATCTGGCGCTCGCGAACGTCGGCGATCGCGCACTTTTCGCTGACCTCGTTAATGCGATTCTTCAGCTCGGCGTGCGGCACGCCCTTGATCCGGCCCACGAAGCCCAGGTACTCCGAGACCACCATGTCCGGGTAGACGGGCGGCGTCTCGGGAAGGTAGCCGATACGCCGCTTGACCTCGAGGGGCTGGTCGACCACATCGAACCCGGCCACGCGCACGGTGCCCTCAGTGGGCGGAATGTAGCCCGTAATCACCCTCATGGTGGTGGTCTTGCCGGCGCCATTCGGCCCGAGAAAGCCGAGCACCTCGCCCTTCTCAACACGAAAGCTGACGTCCGTGACGGCGCGGGTGGGTCCGTAGCGCTTGGTCAATCGCTCGACTTCAATCATGAGAATTCATCCTTGAGACACAAGATTATGGCCGCGGAGACGCGTGCCTTGGACCGGACAGCCCGCACGGTGAAACACCGATCGTTCAGGGAACCTTGGATCAGGTTGGGGACCAACCGCGAGGCCCGGAAAATTCCCAGGCTGATCTGTCTGGAGCGTCCGGTCAGCCCGCGCGCCGGAATGTTCCAGCGCACAGACCCAGATAACTAGGATTATCAGAAAGTACGGGTGGTTGCCAAGAGCTGGCATCGAATCGATCGGCAGCGGGTCAATTTGAAAAAGCATACCCATTCCAACTCGACGTCATTCCTGCTACCGGAAATCCATTGGCTGGACCCCCGCCTTCGCCGGGGATGACAGCCAGGGGAGAGTCGTTCTCTGATTCAAACTAGCCCACCACCCATCGATCGCTGGCGCGTTTCTTGTGAAGAGCCTTCCTTCCGCAGCACAGGTGTTGACTCGGGCAACCGGTCGTTGAATCGTTGACTTCCCCGCGCTTGCCGCCTAAGATTCAAGCGACTTCAACGGAGAACATTATGCCCAGCGCAAGAACAGCCCGCATCCGAGTCCCCTGCCAACGGTATTCGGTGACGTTCGCCCTTTTCGCTCTGGGTCTGCTTCCAGTATGCGCATTCTCACAGGCAAGGCCGCCGGCTTCAATGCCTGTTCCGAGGTCGGCACCCTCAACGGCCGTTTACCCGGTTGAGGAAGGATTCGTGGACGCGCACGGCATCATGATCTACTACACCGAGCTTGGCCACGGCGCACCGCTCGTGATCGTGCACGGCGGCCCGGGCGCGTCGCACGATTACTTTCTGCCGTACCTGCTGCCCCTCGCCCGCCATAATCGCCTGGTCTTCATCGACGAGCGAGGCTCAGGCCGTTCGCAGAAACTGTCCGATCCCAGCGGTTACACCGTGGAGAACATGGTGGAGGACGTGGAAGACGTGCGCCAAGCGCTGAAACTCGGCCGCATCTCGCTGCTCGGCCATTCCTTTGGCGGAGTGCTCGCCGAGGCTTACGCGCTGAAGTATCAGCGCAATCTCACCCACCTGATCCTTTGCAGCACTTTCCCGAGCACGCGTGAGATGAACCTAGTCTTCGAGCGCATGAAGGAGAACATGACGCCGGAACTGCGGAAGCGAATCAATATCTGGAGCAGGCGGGACTCTTCGGCCACGGGAGCGACTACGAAAAGAACCGCTACCCCAACGACTACATGATCGCCGCCTGGGGCGAGGCGTACTTCCCCTACCTTTACCAGAACAACCCCGACCCGAATTACGACCCGATCGCGGCGGGCGCGGTCTCCTGGGACCTGTACCGCGAGATGTGGGGTTCAGACGGCGAGTTCGTGATCGACGGCAACCTGAAGTCGGTGGAATACGCGGACCGCCTGCCCGGGATCGAGACGCCCACGCTGATCGTCGCCGGCGATCACGACGAGTGCGACCCCTCGTTGTCGGAAGAAATGCACCAGGAGATTGCAGGCTCGAAACTGGTCATCTTGCCGAAGAGCGGGCACATGACCTTCGTCGATCAGCCGGACCTGTTCCTGAACGCGGTCGACGGCTTCCTGCATCCGTGACGCTTGCTGTAGCGGCGGTCTATGACAGTCTATGACCGCCGGACGTTATTCAGGGCCGGCGCTCATAGAGCGCCGCTACAGGATCATTTCGGGACTGGCCGCAGGATCATGACTTCCGTGGCTTTTATCAGCGCCGCAGCCGTATCGCCCACCTTCAGGTTAAGATCGCGGCAAGCGTCCCGCGTAATGATGGCGGTCACCTGCTGGCCGCCGATGTCGAGGGCCACCCTGGCGAGCAACCCGACCACCTCCAGAGCGGTGATGGTTCCGACCAGTTGGTTCCGTCCGCTGATCAGGTGTTCGAGGCCGGAAAGTGACGCCGCATGTCCGGCCCGTGAACCTGGCTTCGTCTTTTTCTCCGCCTTGGCGCCCGCCGCGAAGAGGACACGATCGACTTCGGTGCGCGGAATCCGATGGTGACCGCCGGCCGTTTTCACCGAGCGGATTTTTTCGTGATAGATCCACTGCTTCAGCGTGGGATAGCTGATCCCCAGCGCCTGCGCAGCGTCGGCGAGATGTAGCAATTCCATAGGACCTTCCTACCCTGGACCCGCCGGATACGCCGGAAGATCAGGCGGCCGCGGCGGCAGCTTCCTGGGATTCTCCTGGATCGCCTTCAGCACCATCTCGATCGCTTTTTCGAGCTGCGGATCGTGTCCGGCCATGACGAGGTCGGGCCGGTTGTCAACTTCGACGTCCGGGGCCACCCCCTTGTTCTCGATCATCCACTGGCTGTCCAATCCGTAGAGCGAGAACTCCGGCCGGGTGATATAGCCGCCGTCCATCAGCGGGATGTTGCCTCGAATACCGCGTACGCCGCCCCAGGTCCGCTCGCCAATAAGCGGGCCGAGGTTGTACTTCTTGAAGAAGTAGCTGAAGAAGTCGCCATCGGACGCCGCGTAGTGATTGGTGATGCAGATCATGTGGCCGTAGAAGACGGGACTGGGAAGTGTACCAACTTCGAAGTTGCGGGCCGACCCCATCGCGGCAAGGACGCGCCGCAGCCGCTCAAAAATAAGCTGGTCCACGAAACCGCCGCCGTTATAGCGCACGTCGAAGATCATCCCTTCCTTGCGGATTTGCGGGAAGAACTGCTTCACAAACGCGTTCAACCCCGGCGCGCCCATATCCGGCAGGTAAACGTAACCCACGCGCCCGCCCGTGGCTTCGTCCACTTTGCGGCGGTTGGTGTCGATCATGTCGAGTTCGTGCAAGCCAAAGTCGTCGGAGAGGGGCTTCACGATCACCTTGCGCGCGCCGTCCTCCGTCGGCTTCCCGTTCACGGTCAGCGTTACGTTCTCATTCGCCGTGTTGATGAATGCCTCGTCGGGATTCTGCGGAATACGGAGCGGGCGGCCATTCACGGCCAGCAGGTAGTCGCCTTGCCTGACCCCTACGCCCGGTTCAGTCAGAGGCGAGCGCAAGCCGGGATCCCAGTTCTCGCCGGGGTAGATCTTCTTAAATCGATAGAGGCCGTTGGCAGTATCGGTTTCGAAGTCCGCTCCCAGCAACCCGATGTTCACCGGATGCAGATCCGGTGTGTCGCCGCCGCCCACGTAGGTGTGCGAATTCGAGAGCTCGCCGATCATCTCTCCCATGATGAAAGTCAAATCGTACCGGTCGGCGACGTAGGGTAAGAGCTGCGAGTACTTTTCGCGCTGCGCCGGCCAGTCGACGCCGTTCATGGATGGCTCGAAGAAGTAGTCGCGTTCCTGCCGCCAGACGTCATTGAAAATCTGTTTCCATTCCGCGGGCGGATCGACTTCCATCTCGAGGTGCGCGAGATTGAGCGCGCCGTCGCCCACCTTATGGGGAGCCGCCGGGCCTTCGGGAACCTTGGCGTCGATGATCCCGTAGGTGTTCGCGCCGCCACCGCCGGGCGCTCCGCTTCGGCCCGGCGCCGAGTAGAGCATTTTCGTGCCGTCAAACGAAAGCGCGTAATTCGTGGCGCCGTCCACCAGCACGTGATCCTTGCGCTCCTTCAAATCGAAAACGTGAATTGCCGGACTCTCACCGGGCAATGGTCCGGAGAGGCCGCCCGTCGGCGCCGAGACGTAGAACACGCGGTCCGACGCACCCAGCAGGCTCCCGTAGTTTCCGTATGGAACCGGCAGCGACACCACGCGATCGCCAATGCCTTCGAGATCGATCCGGAAGGGCTCCTTCTTCTTCTTCTCTTCACCGCCGGTCGCGGGCTCCGCCTCCCTGGCTTCTCCCGGTGCCGGCTTGGAAGCAGCGCCCGGCTTGGCTTCCGGCGGGTTCTGCGGGGGCGGCGTTCCGGGCGGGGTCCCTGGAACAGGCGTCGGGACCTCAGGCGGCGCGATGGTGACTTCGTCGCTCTGAGGAGCAAAGGGCGACGGGGCGTCGGCACGCAGCGTGGTCACATAAATTCGCGTCGCCTTGGGATTGGCAAACTCGAGGTCATAAACGCCGAGCACTTCGTTGTAGTCGCGCTCGGAAAGGAAGTAGAAGTAGCGCCCGTCGGGATCGAACGCCGGGCTGTGGCTGTTATAGAAATCCGTGGTGACGGCCGTGATTTTGGGGGAATCGAGCGAGTAGAATGAGAGCCACTCGTTGCCATTCGCGGCGTTCTTGCCAAAAGCCACCCACTTGCTGTCCGGCGACCAGACGTATTCGCTCATATCGGCAAAACGGTTCTGGTCGATAAACACGGGCTTCTTCGCTTTGACGTCCACGTAGTAGAGCTTGCAGTCTTTGTCGGCAAAGAGCAGTTTGCTGCTGTCCGGTGACCAGGTCGGCGCCAGGCGATACATGGTCCCGCCGCTGGTAATCCGCTGCTCCGGGCCCATGCCGTCCTGCGGAGCGATGTAGAGCTCGTCCTCGCCGGTCCGGTCCGACATGTACGCCACCCAGCGCCCATCGGGCGACCACGCCGCGTCGCGCTCCTTGATGCCCGGGGTGTGCGTGAGATTGCGAACGCTGCCTTCTTTTGCGGGCGCAGTGAAGACGTCGCCGCGCGCGCTCAGCAACGCGCGCTTGCCGTCCGGCGAGATGTCAAACGCCGTGATCAGCTTGGCAACGTTGTCCCAACGCTTCCGCGCCAGCGGCTCGTCGCCCGGCAGATAGATCGTCAGCTTCTGCGCCTTTTCGGTCCTGAGATCGAAGACGTACAGATAGCCGCCGTTCTGGAACGCGATCGCGTCCGAGCCCAGGCTCGGCCACAGCACATCGAAATCGGTGAAGTGCGTGAGCTGCCGGATTTCTCTGGTTTTCAGATTGTAGCTGTAGAGATTCAGGCGATGCTCGGAGCCGCGGTCGGAGTCGAAGTAGATTGTATCGCCGTGCCACATCGGGAAGGTATCGGTCCATTCGGTGTGCGGCATTTGCTCGATATGGTTGCTCTTGAAATTGTAAATCCAGATGTCCTGCGCCATGCCGCCGGTATAACGCTTCCACGTCCGGAAATTGCGGAAGATGCGGTTGTAGGCCATGCTCTCGCCGTCGGGCGAGAACGACATCAGGCCGCCCTTGTCGATCGGCAGGCGCTCGGTCAATCCGCCCTCCACGCTGATCACGAAGGGCTGTCCGAACCAGTCGTTGTAAGTCTCGCGCCGCGAGAGATAGACGATGCGCTTGCTGTCCGGGAACCAGGTGAGGACCTCGTTGTGAATCCCCATGCGTTCGCTGAGCGGACCGCCGCCCGGATTGAACGTCAGTTGCTTCGGTTCGCCGCCCTCCGACGGCATCACATAGACATTGAAATTGCCATCGTACTGCCCGGTAAAAGCGATCTTGCTCCCGTCGGGCGAGAACTTGGGAAAGAGTTCGAGGCCGGGGCCGGTCGTGATGCGCCGCGCGGTTCCGCCCTGCCGCGAAACCAGCCACAGGTCGCCCCCATAACTGAAAGCGATCTGGTCTGCGGAAATGTCGGGGAAGCGCATTAATCGCCCTTCCCGTTGCTGTCCGAACTGGGCCGGGGCCCACCCGAGCAGTAGCGCGATGCTCAGCGCCGCAGTCGCCAACCACTTGCGAGATCCATGCATACTTGTCCTTTCCCCTCCGGCCACACTTGCGCTCATTCGGGAAAGTGCGATTATATGCGATTCGCGCCACGATCGCGCGTGATCCAGAGCACGCTGCAGACTGCAGAAGCGCAGCGGCGCCACTCCCTCCGCTGCTTCCTCCTTGCAGAATCGCGCATCCAATCGGTGGGGGACTGGCAGACAGAACTCGTAGCAGGAGGATGCCATGAAGACCAGGTTCATCCCGGTACTCGCGACCGCATTTATCGCAGTGTTAAGTTCGTTTTCGTTTGCGCGGCCCGTCCGCGTGCCTCAGGATGAGCCGGCGGTTGCGCAGGACCAGGCCGCCCAGCAGACCCGGACGGACGTCAAGAAGCAAAAGCCCGAGCGCAGTCCCGGCAAGGAAATCGGCAAGGGCGGCGAGGACATCGGCAAAGGCGCGGGCAAGGGCGCGGAGAGCCTGGGCAAAGGCACCGCGGGCGCGGCCGCGAACGTGGTCACGCTACACCCCGTCGCCGCCGCCGCTGATCTCGGCAAGGGAGCGGGCGGCGCCGGCAAAGATGTCGGTGTGGGGACAGCGAAGGGTACGGCGAAGATCGGCAAAGGCACCGCGAAAGGCGCCGGAAAGGTCGGGAAGAAGATCGTGCATCCGTAAGAAGAAATCCGAAGAACAGTTCGCGGTCATCCAGGCAAAAAATCGGAGCATGGCGGAGTGACTAGGCAAGAGCCTGAAGCCGCACCCCCGTGAATGGGACTCATCAGAACGGTCGTAAGCGGCACATTCTGCTTCAGATGGGCGCGGACGGGCCTTCCAGCGGAAAAATTGCAAAATGCGCGTTTTGCACGTTTTCGACAAGCGCTCTTTGCGAACAAAACGCCCATAACCTCTTGAGATCAGGTGAGCTGCTTCCGCCTGTTTACTACATGATAACACGAGCGCTTTCTGAATTCGTCCTAGCCCCCACTTTACTAAATTCAAAGAACATTCCGGCTTCGGCCTAGCCCCACCTGTCCGGCTATGTTGTTGATTTTGTTGGAAGGCGTTTCTCGTTTCCTCGATAACGAATTGTTTTGCTTTTTCGTGTTTTCTGTGAACTAGTCTAACATCGTTGGCTACATTGGGTCCCAAGCCCCGTGATTTCTGAGGTATACAGCGATTGACCATTTTTACGTCTGCGCGCGGCGTGTACGCACATTTCACACCGGGCGACCCGCCTGCCGCCATGTTACTGATCCCGCACGGGATCGGCCGCCCCTCGGCGCTCATCGCGCCTGCAAAGCTGAGTTTCTGCATCGCTAATCTCGAGCATGTAGGCCAAACAGGCTGGCCTAGATAGCCAGAGCTCCTCGCTCCGGCCGCTCGACGGTGCGAATCCGATCCCGGCGCCAGCGGACTGTTGATCTCTAAATGCTGACTGCCGACTTGGCACGTGGTTCTGCCGTTACCGATGCCCAAGCGATAGGGGACGCGGGTTACCATGGGACTTTCCTCAGCTGGACCTGAGCCTAGCACGCTCTGCCCAGGTTGTCAAGACGTTTACGCGATGGGGCCCGTTTGCGGGCCGTTTATTGTAGGCTACATATTGACTCCGTTCGGGGCACCGCGCCTGACGGTGTCCGCACCGCCGAACTTTCATCGCGGGCTCAGTCGGCAGGCGTATCGCAATCCAGTGAGACGGATGCCCGTATTAACCGCAGAATAGCCCGCCGTCACCGCTTCCGGTGATCCCTCTCACAGTTTGCTATCCCATAGTCGAGTTATACCTCGGTCGGGTAAATCACAATTAATCGACGGCGAGTAGGCAAGTCTGTTATGAACTCCGCAATCAGCAGCAGAAAGTGTTTTAGGGTGTTTCTCAGCATTAGCTTCGCGGCCTCAGGCGTTCTATACGGCCCGATTTTGCGAGCCCAGTCGCCGAATCCCGTTCCTTTGATCAATCAGCCCCTGGTTCCTGACGCCACCGCGCCGGGCGGCCCGCAATTCACGCTCACCGTCAACGGCACGGGCTTCGTCTCCAATTCCACGCTGAATTGGAACGGTAGCCCGCTCGCGACCATGTTCGTCAGCGGCTCGCAGTTGACCGCCGTGGTTCCCGCCACGGATATCGCCACGGCCAGCACGGGCTGGGTGACGGTGGTCAATCCCGCGCCGGGCGGTGGCACGTCAAACACAGCGTTCTTCACAGTCGCCCCCAACACGGGCAACTCTGTGGGCTTCAGTTTGGTCTCGTCACCAGCTACCGGGATCATGCCCGTCTCGATGGCGGCAGGTGATTTCAATCGGGACGGCGAGTTCGATCTCGCGGTGGCCAATGAGGGCAGTAACACCGTTTCCATCCTGCTGGGGGATGGCACAGGAAATTTCAGCCTTGCCTCGTCTCCGGCGACCGGCAGCGAACCTGAGTCTGTAGCCATAGGCGACTTCAACCGGGACGGCAAGCTGGACCTGGCTGTCGCCAACCAGTCCGACGACACGCTCTCGATCCTGCTGGGGGACGGGACAGGCAACTTCACCCTGGCATCGTCTCCTGCGGAGTGTTGTTCATCGTCGGTGGCGGCGGGCGACTTCAACGGTGACGGCAATCTGGATTTGGCGGCCGGCGATGACCTTCAGGGCTCGGTATCGATCCTGTTAGGGGACGGCACGGGTAACTTCACGCTGGCCTCATCTCTGGGCACGGGGGCGGTCGGGCCATCATCAATAGCGGTGGGCGACTTCAACGGAGACGGCAAGCTTGACTTGGTGGCGGCGACTAACGCCTGGAATCCCTTGATTTCCGTCCTGCTAGGCGACGGTACAGGCAACTTCACCCTGGCCTCGTCTCGCAGTGGTGTGGCTGATTCGGTATCCGCGGTGGTGGGCGACTTCAACGGGGACGGCAAGCTTGACCTGTCGGTCGGGGGCACCCTCGTTGGCAACTATCTTGGGGACGGCCACGGCAACTTTACTCTGATTTCCACGTCAGGCTGTGGCAGCGGCTCCGAATCGGTGGCCCTGGGCGACTTCAACAATGACGGCGACCTAGACCAGAGCGTCGCCGACCGTGATTCCAACTTTGTTGCCGTCAATCTGGGGAACGGCCTGGGCGGCTTCAGGTGGCCTTGCTGGCTTGATCTCGCGGTCAATGAGCCGTACTCCATGGCCTTGGGCGACTTCAATGGAGATGGGGAACTGGACTTGGCGTGGACTAATGCGGGCACCGGCACGCTTTCTGTGCTCCTGGCGACTCCGGCGGCCTCACTCTCGCCCACCAGCCTCGACTTTGGGACGCAACTGATCGGCACAAAGAGCGGTGCGCAGTGGGTAACCCTGAGCAATACCGGCGGTGCCTCGCTTGCCGACATCAGCATCAGCGCCAGCTCGAATTTCGCCCAAACCAACACCTGCGGCACCAGCCTGAGCGCAGGCGCGAGTTGCACTATAACGGCGATCTTCCTGCCTCGCGGCTCGGGCACACTGACAGGCATGATCACGATCACCGACAATGCTTCTGACAGTCCGCAGACCCTTGCGCTCACCGGAACTGGCACGCTGTTAAGCGTGACGCCCGCGAGCTTGAGCTTCAACCCCCAGCTACTGGGGACGACCAGCACGGCGCAAACCATGACGGTCACGAACAACCGCTATCGAGTGCTGACGATTAGGAGTACCCGCATTGGCGGAGCTGATTCGGGAGACTTCGCCCAGACCAATACCTGTGGGACGGGGTTGCCGGCGGGCGGAAGCTGCACGATCAGCGTGACCTTCACGCCGCAGGCGACGGGATCACGTCGGGCCACCATTGCCATCAGCGACAACGACGGCTCGCAGACGGTGACGCTGAAGGGGTACGGCATGTAGAAGGTGGCTAAAGGGCGGGCCTTCAGGCCCGCCGGTCGAGAGACGCTTGGATGAGAGGCTTCAGCCTCTGATACCCTCGGCTCGCTTTCAGCGGCTAAAGCCGCCTCATCGCGTACGTTTATCGCGTTCAGGCGCGGCTAAAGCCGCGCCCTTTCGATCCGCCCGTGACCCTCGAGCTAGGGTCCTTCATTCCTGCCACGGTGAAGCTTGCGGACGATCTCCGGCCAGAATTCCTGGAGCATATTGATGGGCATCGTGAGGCCGATTTGCGCGCTGCCGTTACTCAGCGCGTAGTCGAAGATGTTATGGTAGCCGGGAAGCCAGGCGGTGCTGATGGCGGTCGCGGCGTAATACGACCCGAGATTGGCGACATTGAGAGTCGGCCGGCCAGAATTATTATAGGTGAGAAAACTGTACGCAATGGCGTGCACCACGCGATGCTTGAATCCGGGGCGCCGGCTAGCGATGTAGCGGACGTCCTCGTGCAGAAGGTAAGCGGCAGGCGCTTGAAATGTCCCTTGCAGAATCGAGCTTCCCATGCGCGACGCGACACGGCGGCGGTAGCCCTCGAATCCGCCGCCCCACTGTTCGGGTGAACCCGTGGCCTGATCGAGAACGAGCGCAGTGAAGAAGGGGCCGAAGTAAGCTCCTACCGACAAGTAGTTCATTTTCCAGTAGAGCTTCCAGCGCTCCCTGCCCGTCAGGGGCACGTAAGTTGCCCCCCGGGCCGAAACCCCGCCGGTGATCGGATTCACGCTGAGGCTCGGCTGGCTGCCGGCCCGGGAAGTCTGATCGGCGCCACTTCCCTGACTCTGAGCTTGCGCGGTTGCGGAACGGTTGGACTGTGTGAATGGCACGACATCGTCCGAGGGTAAGTCGAGCGGCGTGGTGAATTCTCCGTTTTCATCGCCGTAGAAAGTGGCGCTTCCGCTCTCACCGCCTCTGGGCCCCTGGGCAAACGAGGTCGCGGCGCTCACAGGCACGAGGACGCTCGTGGCGGCCACCATCAAGGCAAGGAAGTACCTTTGGGACATCTGTAACTCGTTCCGCGTTTGCTCTTCAGATGCGAATGACGGCTGACGATTCTGAACGACCGCCATCGCAGGGGTGATCTGTATCAATTTAGCTCAGATGCGAGAATCATCGCCAGCGTTCTCCGCACCGGGCACCGGGTGGTGTCGTTTCCGGATCCAAAATCCTCTTCAGGCAATCGTCATTCCCGCGAAAGCGGGAATCCATCAGGAAATCTTCGAGAATAGCGGGGCCGAAGCGGATCCGCCTTCGCGGGAATGACGATGCCACAAATGACACCGCTACCCCAACCGGCGCTCATCGAGCGCCGCTACAGATGCCGGTTCAACGCTCTTGACATCCACAGAGCAATGACATATATGTGAAATATAAGGAGTAGGGCATGGCGACCGCAACCGCAACCACCATCTATCTTACGGCGAAGCAGCGCAAGGGGCTGTTTGCGCGCGCGCGGAAGCACAAGTCCACCTTCTCGGAAGAGCTACGCTCGGCGCTGGACATGTACCTCGACCTTCCGGACGACCTCGACGGGGAGGCTCTCGAACTGCTGGCTCGTGAGGCGAAAGCGGCGGCGGAACGGAGCATCGCGCGCCTCGACACCACCATCGACTTGCTGAACAGCACGGCCCGAAAAATGGACGAATTCCAGCGGAGGATCGATGGGGCTCAGTAAGGACGTCTACGACGCGCTCAAGCAGATCCTCACCATGGACTCGCGCGTGGACGCGCTCGGCAAAGCCGTCGAGGCTGTCTCGGCGCGCCTCGACAGCTTCGGCGCCGCGACCTCGGGCCGTCTCGAGGACCACGCGCAGCGCATCGCCCGCCTGGAGGGCAAGTTTGACCTCGTTGAAAGCGCATTCTCCGCGCGCCGGCGCCGTCTGCCACCCGCTTAAACCCTTACCGCCGCAAGCCTCACAGAATAATTTCAGTGCAACCGGACTCATAATCGGCGATTCTAAGGCGGTAGCTCAAATTCGAAGAAAGGCGGCACGCGTGAAGCCTTCTGCAGTGATACCGGCCTGGGGCAAAATTCTGCGAGGGCAGCGGCCTTTGCTCTCCATTGAGATCACCAAGCGATGTCCGCTGCATTGCCCGGGCTGCTACGCTTATCAGCCGGAGCACCTGGGCGGATCGGTGAAGCTGAACGATCTGGTGGATTTTCAGGGCGAGGCGCTGATCGCGGGCGTACTCGCGCTGGTCCGCCGTCATCGACCCCTGCACGTTTCGATCATCGGCGGCGAACCACTGGTCCGCTATCGCGAGTTGGACGTCATCCTGCCGCAACTCGACCGCATGGGCGTGGAGGTCCAGTTGGTGACCAGCGCGGTGCGTCCGATTCCTGCGGCATGGAGCTCGATTCCGAACCTGCACCTCGTGGTCTCGGTGGACGGGCTCGAGGCGGACCACAACGTGCGGCGCGCGCCGGCGACCTACGACCGCATCCTGAAGCACATCGCCGGTCACCGCTTGGTGGTGCACTGCACGGTCACGCGTCCGATGATCGGCAGACCGGGTTACTTCGAGGAATTTGCGGAATTCTGGTCGGCGCGCGAAGAAGTTCGAAAGATATGGTTCAGCCTCTATACGCCTCAGGAGGGCGAAGAGAGCGCCGAACGGCTGCGGCCCGAGGACCGGCAGGTCATCTTGAGGGACCTGGCGGCGCTGCGGGGCGCTTTTCCCAAGGTCGAATTGCCGGACCGCGTGCTCGACGGCTACCGTCACGCGCCGGCCTCGCCCCAGGAGTGCATCTTCGCCCAGACCACCACGTGCGTCTCCGCGGACTTGAAGACTCCGATCGGCCCCTGCCAATTTGGCGGCAAGCCCGTCTGCAGCGAATGTGGATGCGTGGCATCCGCGGCTCTGGCATGCGTAGGACGATACAAGCTTGGCGGGCTGGTGAAAGTCGGGGACATTTTCGCATTGTCGCACAGGATTGGGCAGCGAGTGCGGGGCACGATACCACCGGCGCTCGCGGAAGATCGGCGTGCCGCCGGCATTGTGCCGCCGAATTAGCGCCGCAGGATTTGAAAGCCTCACCGGTAGGCGGCAATTCCCGTCACCTCCTCCCCGATCGCCAGCGTGTGAATGTTGTGCGTGCCTTCGTACGTGAACACCGACTCGAGATTGCACATGTGGCGGAAGATCGGATACTCATCGGCCACACCGTTCGCGCCCAGGATGTCGCGCGCCCCGCGGGCGATATCGAGCGCGATCTTCACGTTGTTGCGCTTCAGCATGGAGACGTGCACGGGCTGGGCGCGGCCCTTATCTTTTAATCGCCCCACCTGGAGCGCCAGCAGTTGCGCCTTGGTAATCTCGGTGATCATGTCGGCGAGTTTCGCCTGAATGAGCTGGTGCGAGGCGATGGGCTTCTCGTCAAATTGCTTGCGCGTCTTGGCATACTCCAGAGCTTCGTTGTAACAGGCCATGGCGGCGCCAATCGCGCCCCAGCCGATGCCGTAACGAGCCTGGGTCAGACAGGAAAGCGGCGCCTTCAATCCTTTGGCGCAGGGAAGCATGGCCGAAGCGGGCACGCGGACGTCCTGTAGGGCCAGCGTGCTGGTCACCGATGCGCGCAGCGACCACTTTCCCTTGATGTCCTTCGACGTGAAACCCGGCGTGCCCTTCTCAACCAGGAATCCGCGGATGCCCTCCTCGCTTCTCGCCCACACGAGCGCCACGTCAGCGATGGTGCCTGACGTGATCCAGGCCTTTTCCCCATTCAGAATGTAGTCGTCGCCGTCTTTGCGCGCGCGCGCGCGCATGCCTCCGGGATTCGATCCGAAATCGGGCTCCGTCAGCCCGAAGCATCCGATGGCTTTGCCCTGTTGCATCGCCGGCAGCCAGCGCTCCTTCTGCTCGTCGGACCCGTAGCTGTGTATCGGATACATGACCAGGGAGCTCTGGACTGAAGCAAAGCTGCGCAGGCCACTATCACCGCGCTCGAGCTCCTGCATAATCAAGCCGTACTCGACGTTTGACATCTCCGCACAGCCATAGCCCGTCAGATTCGGGCCGAGGAATCCGAGTTCGGCCATCACTGGAACCAGGTGCTTCGGAAATTTGCCCTCGCGGTTCCACTCCTCAATGCCGGGCAACACTTCCTTGTCCACAAACTCGCGGACGGTCTGCCGCACGAGCTTCTCCTCGTCGGAGAGAAGAGAGTCGAACTCCACAAAGTCAACGCCGTGAAAGGGGAACATGATGCCTCCAGGTATCTGCCACGAGAACCGCGCTGTAGCGGCGAACGGCTCAGGCCTTCGCCGGGACGGCTAAGCCGCGCTTCAGGTCCGCCGCCAGTAAACGATGGAACAGGTGCTCGCCGGCTTCGCGCCGCACCGAAAGCCGGCCCGCTCCATAGGCTCGCGAGTGCAGCCCACGCTGCACGCTTTCGCAGATGGCGATGTCTTCATATTGCACGCGATCGCTCACGGAGATGCTCTGCCGGTTGTACTCCGCCGCGGCTTCGCTGACGTCGCCAAAATAGAAATCGAAGATCACGGTGCACGCGTCGACGCCGCGCGGCAGGACGAGGTTCGTGTCGAGATAACCCTCGTACCCGTTCAGCATAAAGTTCGGATACTGCCACAGGTAATAGGCGCGATCGCCGTGGCGCGTGGCGGCGGCGTCCGCATCGGAGTGGGCGGCCACCGCGACCGGACTCGACTGCACGTTGTGGCGCTCGTCGTTTTCAATCGTGTACTGAACATAATCGATCACGCTGTTCAGGCCCTTGTGCATGTGCGGCACGTGATAACCGCCGTCGAGATAGTTGTCGACGAACACCTTCCAGTTGCACCCGATGTTGTAAATCCGCCGCTCCAGAAATTGCAGATTGCCGAGACCGAGCGGTTGCACGCGCTGGACGAGCCGGCCGAGAAAATCTTCGAGCGGCGCCGCCTGCGGATCGAGATTCACCCAGATGAACTTCTCCCAGGTCGCCACACGCACCGGTACCAGCCCATGGGTCGACCGTTCAAAGCACCGCACGCCTTCGAAATCCGTCATGCCCTTCAGCGATCCGTCAAGTCCGTAGGTCCAGCCATGGTAAGGACAGCGGAAGTTTTTCACCTTGCCTTGCGGCTCCCAGGCGACGGCCGTGGCGTGATGTCGGCAGACATTGTAGAAACCGCGCCGAACGCCATCGTCGCCGCGCGCCACCAGGATCGGTTCGCCGGCCACCTCGGCCGTGAAGTACTCGCCGGGGTTCGCGACCTGGTCGAGACGCCCCACCACCTGCCAAGTGCGCGCGAAGACCCGGTCGCGCTCGAGTTCGGCGATCCGCAAGTCGGTATACCAGGACGCTGGGATCGTGAAGGCGTCGGCTAATTCCGCCTGCGCGTTGTAGCTTTCCAGAATCCTTTGCAGAGATGCGTCCATAGCCGGCCTCATTGAGGGCGTGCGTTCAGGAACGAGTGTAACACCCGAAAATGACGATTGACGATTGATGATTGTCGATTGCTGACCCTTGGCCCCCGATGTTCAGCGCGTTGCCGGCGCAGGCCCGGCTGGACCACAGAGGACACGGAGCACACGGAGAGGAACTTCTGTGCACTCCGTGATCTCCATGGTGAAATGATCATGCTTTCAATCGGCAATCGACAATCGGCGCTTGAAAGGATATGCTTTGCTCCCTTACGGGATTTCTAACGGAATGTTAAAAAGGGATTCCTGTCATGCTGAGCGCAGCGAAGCATCTGCTGTATTCTTAAAAAAAGCAAAAGCAGATTCTTCGCTTCGCTCAGAATGACTTGCTGGGAGCATTTTTCCCCAGCCTGCCAGAGGGAGGTCTCGTTGATGCGCAGTCGTCATTTGGTGAATCGTCCGAAGACGAATCGGGTTCCGAGTTTCGCCCTGCTGTTCGGCTGCATCCTCTGGGCGTTGCCGCCGGCGGCGGCGGCCTCGGCGCAGCAATATCCCGAATCGATGTATCAGGAGATGCGCTGGCGGATGATCGGACCCTTCCGCGGCGGACGCACGCGCGCGGCGACCGGAGTGCCCAGCCAGCCCAACGTCTTCTACATCGGACAGGTGGATGGCGGCGTCTGGAAATCGGAGGATTACGGCCGCACCTGGAATCCGATCTTCGACGGTGAGCCCTCGCAATCGATCGGCGCCATCGCGGTGGCCCCGTCCGACCCGAACGTGATTTACGTCGGTAGCGGCGAGGGCCTGCACCGGCCCGATCTCTCGGTGGGCGACGGGATTTACAAGTCCATCGACGCCGGCAAGACCTGGACGCATCTCGGCCTGCGCGACGGTCAGCAGATCCCCACGCTGGCGATCGATCCCCGCGATGCAACCCGCGTGTTTGCTGCGGTGCTCGGGCATCCCTTTGGTCCGAACGCGGAGCGCGGCATCTTCCGCTCCACCGACGGCGGCGAGAACTGGCAGAAGGTCCTCTACAAGGACGAGAACACCGGCGGGTGCGACGTTGAGATCGATCCCTCCAATCCCGACGTGATCTACGCCACGCTGTGGGAAGAGCGCGTGGGTCCATGGGAGGACGGCAATCAGTTCCCCGGACCGAACGGCGGCATCTTCAAATCCACGGACGGCGGCACAACGTGGAATCAGCTTACGCAAGGGCTGCCGAAGGGACTCACGCAGGCTTACGTGACCATCTCGAAGAGCAGTCCGAATCGGCTCTATGCGAGCGTAGCCGCCGGCTACGCGACCTCGATCTACCGTTCTGACGACGCCGGTATAAGCTGGGCGAAGACTACCGATGACACGCGACCCGCGGTGCGCATCGGCGGGGGCGACCTCGCCGTTCCCAGGGTCGATCCCAAAAATCCGGACGTGATCTACACCACCAGCACCGTCACCTGGCGCTCCAGGGACGGCGGCAAGACGTGGACCGGCATTCGCGGCGCGCCCGGCGGCGACGATTATCAGAATATGTGGATCAATCCCAACGACCCCGATGTGATCCTGCTCGTCTCCGACCAGGGCGCCATCGTTACCGTGAACGGCGGCAGCACCTGGAGCTCGTGGTACAACCAGCCCACGGCGCAGTTCTATCACGTGATCACCGACAATCGATTTCCCTACTGGGTCTATGGCGCGCAGCAGGAGAGCGGATCGGCCGGCGTGGCGAGCCGCGGCAACGATGGAGAAATCACCTTTCGCGAATTCCACCCCGTGGGCGTGATCGAATATGGCTACGTGGCGCCGGACCCCCTTCATCCCGAAATCGTCTACGGCGGCGGGCGCACCGAGGTGTCGAAGTTCGACTGGGTCACGGGCCAGGTCCAGAACGTGACGCCGATTCCGGTGCGCGACGTAAAATATCGCGCCGACCGCACCGAGCCGCTGATGTTTTCGCCGGTCGATCTTCACATTCTCTACTACGCCACGAATTTTCTCTTCGAGACTACCGACGGAGGCACCACCTGGAGGACGATCAGCCCCGATTTGACACGGTCCGAGCCTGGCATTCCGCCGAGCGTGGGCAGCATGGCGGCGAAGAATCCTGACATCGGAAAGACGCGCGGCGTGATTTACGCGCTGGCCCCGTCGTTCAGGGACGTGAACACGCTCTGGGCCGGCACCGACGACGGCCAGGTCTGGATCACACACAACGGCGGCGCGCACTGGCAGAACATCACGCCGCCCGAGCTGACGCCCTGGAGCAAGGTTACCCAAATCAGCGCCTCGCACTTCGACGAGCAGACCGCATTCGTTTCGGTCAGCCGATTCCGCATTGACGATCTCAAGCCGTACATCTATCGCACGCGTGACGGCGGCAAGAGCTGGCAACTCATCACTACTGGCTTACCGGATAGCAGTCCCGTCGACACCGTGCGCGAAGACCCCGTGCGCAAGGGCTTGCTTTTTGCGGGTACCGAGACGGCCGTCTGGGTTTCGTTCGACAGCGGCGATCGCTGGCAGTCGCTGCAATTGAACCTGCCGCACACTTCGATGCGCGACCTGTGGATTCACCAGAACGACCTGATTGTGGCCACGCACGGGCGCTCGTTCTGGATTCTCGACGACATCACTCCCCTTCGCCAGATGATTGCGGCCACGACGCATGCAACGCCCTTTTTGTTCGAACCCGAAACGGCATATCGCGTCAAGCGCGACACCAACACCGACACGCCGCTGCCTCCCGACGAGCCTGCCGGGCAGAATCCGCCCGACGGCGCGATCATCGACTACTACCTGCCGCAGGCCGCGTCCGGCGCGGTCACGCTCGAAATATTCGAGACGGCTGCGGGCGGCAAGCTGGTGCGGCGCTATGCGAGCACGGACAAGCCGGAATTCACGATGGATGAACTCAAGAAAACCCTCGCGGTTCCCATCTACTGGGTGCGTATGCCGCAAGTCCTCTCCGCCAAGGCGGGCATGCACCGCTGGGTGTGGGATTTGCATTATCCGGCGCCGCCCTCGAACCGCCACGGCTATCCCATCTCCGCCGTCCCGAATGATACGCCTCGCGAGCCGCAGGGTCCGATGGCGCTGCCCGGCCATTACATCGTCAAGCTGACGGTCGACGGCCACACTTACTCGGCGCCGCTGACGGTCAAGATGGACCCGCGCGTCAAGACGCCCCCGGCGGGGCTCGAGCAGCAGTTCCAAGCGGAGACTCGTCTCGCCGCCATGATCGCCTCGAGCTATAAAGCCTCGGGCGAAGCGCGCGCCGTGCAAGAGTCGCTCGCGGCGCTGAAAGGAAAAGCCACAGGCTCGGTCGCCGATGCGGTCAGCGCGTTCGAGAAAAAGATGCGCGGCATCGCCGGCGCTCCTGCAGGGTTCTTTGCGCCGCCCACACCTGAAGTCACGCTGGCGCGAGCCAGCGGCGACATTGGGGGCCTGTACGGCATCATCGGTGCAGCCGACGCCGCACCGACAGCAGCACAAACCGCAGGTTTGGCTCAGGTCGAGCGCGAGTCCGCAGACGTCTCGAAGCGGTGGAACGAGATCAAGGCCAAAGATATTCCGGCGCTCAATCGTCAACTAAGCGGGGCGGGGCTGCCGGAGATTCGTGTCGAGGCGCAGCCGCAGCCGGAGGAAGGGTCGGAGGATGTGGAGTAGGGTCTAGCTGGGCGATAGGGTGGCCGATGGCTAGTCTAGCAGTTTGCTGAAAAACGTTTCGGAACCCTGTCATTCCGAGAGCAGCGAGCGGTAAGCCGTACGGACCGTGGCGAGTGGATACGTCTTATCAGCGCGAGATCCGTGACGGGGGCCGAAAGGAAGCAATATGAGTCCGGAGAGTGACCGGCGCGAATCCGACGAAATGCGACCTGAATACGACGTCCGCGGTGGAGTCCGCGGAAAGTACTACAAGGAATATCTGAAGGTAACCAATGTGGTGCTGTTGGAGCCCGACGTCGCCGCTGTGTTCCATGATTCGGAGTGTGACGATAACGCAAATGACACCGGTACCCGGAGGCTCGCGGCGATCTCGGAGAAGCTAGACCCGGCGAGCAGGGTTAATGACGTTCGGCTCAGCGAAGATACCTTGACGGTGGAGCTTCTGGACGGGCGCACGATCAGTGTGCCGCCGGCCTGGCACCCGAGGCTCCTCGACGCCACCCCGGAACCAACGCCAGAACTGGCAGGTGAGCGCCGGAGGTTACCGCATCCACTGGCCCGGCATTGATGAGGACTTAAGCACCGAGGGACTCCTGCGCAGAGCGCCCGCCGCTCCCGAGCCCCGACCGCACTGGAGCGTAGCTCAGATATCGGAAACTAGGGTCCAATCGCGGCGGCGACACATGGCAAAACGATGTCGCCACCACCCGGTCTGCCGAGCACGTTCGGCACGTTCGACAGCTTGGAAGCGGGGGTTAGGCGAGCTTGAATCTGAAGTCGTGCTCAACTCCGGCGGCTGGCGGAACCGCCTGGAATATCCGCCGCTGGCCGTTTCTAATAACCGTCTGCCTGGTCTCGGCAAGCTTGAAGGTGCTACCGGTAGAATTCAGTGATTCCAGGAGGCCGACGCGCAGCTCGTCCTGGCTGAGGCGTGTTCCGCCGATGCGTATGACAAGTTGGGCTGATTGATCGAGCAGGGATACGATGCCCGCCCATGCTTCGCGCAGGAACTGCCAGTAGGCCTCGATTCGCCTGTGGCGATCGTCCTTTCCCTGGCCCGTGATCGGCTTTGCTGGGCCGCCAAGAAACCAAAGTCTGAGCCACTGGTCTTCGTGATAATCCGTGATGTCGAGATAGGGTGGAGACGTGATGACGAGCTTCACTTTCTCTCGGTACGAGCGCAGCAATGTTCCGGCCCGGCGCACATCGCCTTCGACGATTCGACCTTTGATGGCGGGCAGCTCCGACTCATACCGATAGCGTGCCGCGGTGCGCAGGATGGAGAAGACATCGCGTTGCGGGGGTATACAGCGTCTCTCGCGCCACCACCGCACGGAATAGGCTGGCTTGGTGCTGATAGTGCGCGGCATGCGGTTGCTGAAGCACATCTCCGTGCGGTGGCTTTCCCCATGAAGGCAGCCCAGGGCAAGGGCCGCAATAAAGCAGTCCGTCTTGCCCCTGCGCCATGCGAGGTGTTTCTTCAGGAAAAGCAACTGCTTGAGCGTTTCCTCGTGGAAGCAGAGCGCGAAAAACTCGTCCTTCGTTTCCTTGGCCTTGGTGGAGAAGCCGCGACTCGTCACTTCAAGATCGCCTAGGCGCTCGAGCAGGGCCGCCAAGGAAGGCGGATCGGCCTTGGCTTTTGAGAGGCAGACGGCCACAGGATTGGTGTCGCAGCCGATGGCCCGGCGTCCATTTAATAGGCTTTCCAGCACCGTCGTGCCCCGACCCGAAAACGGGTCAAGAATGAGATCGTCACGCTTCGACCAAGCCAGCACATTGCGGCGCACGAATGCCTCGGGGAACATCGCGAAATAGGGACAGATGGAATGAAAGCGATGACGTTCGTTCATGTCTATGCCGCACGCAGCGTCTGCGAATAGGCCTGCACCCATTGCATCACGTTGGCCAGCTCGTTGATCCGCTCGATAGTGAATGCGCCTTGCGCATGCAGACGTAGCCCATCGGCCGCCCAGCGCGCCATGCGGTAGCGGTAGACGATGATGCCGTATTTCTTCGTGAGGCGCTGCATATGGTCCACCAGCACATCTTGCGCCGTCGTTTCGTCATCCGCGCCCTTGGGCTCAATGCAGAAGGGTATGAACATTGCGTTTTGGTGTTTGGTGGCGGGCCTGCGCTCGAACCAATAGTCGTGGAACGTCTCTGCGTCCGCCATGACGCTCTTGTCCTTCCAGTTTCCGCCGGAAGCTACCTGCCCGAGGACGTAATGCGTGCCGGGCAACCCGTCCGGAGACGGCCGCCATGCGATAACGTCGATACCGTCATCCTTGACGTTGTCCGGCGCCGCGGGTCGCGGCTCTGCATGCGGCAAGCCGTCGCCGAACATCGCGTAAACGCGGCGCAGCGCTTCAAGAAATGCCGCGCCCTGGGGCCGCGGCCATCCGAAGGAGATGGCGTTACCGTGCACATAGCCTGCGGCGGCGACCGTGGCGCAGACCTGGAAAAGGTCCCGCGCGGGATTATCGAGGTTCGGAGCAAGCGCCTCAGGAATGATGGTGCGATCGGTTGCGTGCGAAAGGAAAAGGCAGAACAGGTAAACGGCGCCCGCCAGCGTGAGGTTCTGAGTTAGCTCAATGGCCTCACCCTTGTCGTCGACGCGGAACGGGTAATCTTCCCCGATGCACTTTCTGCGCTGGTTGATTTCGTCTTGGGCGCTCACAACCACATCGTCTTCCCACACATCCTCTTCGGCAATGTCCTCCGGCTGGTCCTCGCGCGACATATCCGATGCGGCCGCCAGCGTACCGAAGCCGAGCCTTCCGTCCGGCGCACAGACGCAGCTCAGTTCCAGCCAATCCGCGAGTTTCGTTTTGTGGGAGTTCTTGTCCGGTATCGAAAGCACCGCCGTTATTTCCTGGTCTTCATCGTACCTGCCTTCTTCGCCATCGACAGCATGTTCGAGTAGAGCAAGTCGCTCGTCTTGTTTAGCTCGTCTCCCATCTCTAGGAGGGTTGTGTCGGAAGGGTCATAACCGGTGATTTGGGCCATGGCGTTCTCGGCTTCCTGCTTCGCGTTAATTAGTGATTTCTCAAAGCGTTCCGACTTGGATTCGACCTGCGCGTAGGCTTCCCCCAGATTGTTGCGCATCATCAGGACGCTGCGCGCGCGGCTGTTCTGCAGGACCGCGCCGAGCTGCTTGATATGAGGGTTCTGGGAGACGATGATCGGCTCGATGTCGTCTGACTTAGAGCCGTAGAGCCATACCAATACACGCTTGAGGTGGTCCAGGTTCTTCTCGGGCACGGGATTAGGTTCGGGGTCCGCATCGCGCCATTCGTCGGGCAGGCCAAGGAAGTCACGGTAGCCGGGCCGCGTGAGCGCGGTATAGAGGTGCGAGAAAGCGAACTTGCGGCCAGGATAGCGGTCCTGAAGGTCGTAGACCTTTTCTTCCTGCGCCTGGTCGAGCACGAAGATGCCGTTCACGAGACGCAGGACAGTGTCATGCCGGTCACCCAGCCGCTGCGCGATCTTCTCGACCGTGACGCCATTCTTCTTTTCTTTGCGGTACCAGTCCGCCGCGAACCTGCCCTTCGCGTAGGCGTCCCATTTGTGCGGACCGTTAATGTGCTTGAAGCCGACGAAATCGCGCGCCTGCTCAGGGTCGGAGACGGCATACACTGTCACCTCTTTGAGCGAATCGCGCACTTCCTTGCTCAGCTTTTCTGGCGGCTGGATGCCCGTGCCTTTGGCGAGATCGGGCTTCTGCAGTATGCGGATTGCGGCGAGGCGGCGGTTGCCTTCCAGCACGCGCCACCTTCCGTTGATGCGCTGCGCGATCAGCGGCTCAATGTCGATATAGCCGTTCGCCGCGATGGACTGCACGATTTCGGAAAGGTCCGCCGTATCTGCGAGCGCGCGGATGATCTGGCCTTCGGTGGGGTTCTTGATGCCGTCCTCTACCAGGCGAGGATTCCGCGGATCGAAGTCAAGATATTCAGTAGGTACTCTGCCGGTCTTCTTCGGGGCTATTTCGGGAGATGGCATCGTTTTCCTTCAAGCCCGCGCGGCAACGACGGTAACGACATCGGTCTTGCGCTACATCCGTAGAACTCCGGGAAAACACACGGGCTGTGAAGTATATGATCGTATCACTTGAACAGGGGTCGGCGGTACTGGTAGCCTGGCCCAGGCCGGCTGGCGCAGACGTTTCTTCTCACGTCTGCGCGAGACCACCAAGCACAACCTCTCGCTCGAAGTCCGGCTTTCTTTCGGCGTGAAGTTTCAAGGCCACGCCACAAGCCGCGGCAATGCGCTCGAGCATGGAGAGCGAGTGGCCGGAATACTCTGCGTCCTCAAGACGCGCAATGACCGACTGCGTAGTGCCGGCCTTTCTCGCGAGCTCGGCTTGGGTCAGGCCCGCCTGATCACGCATCTCGCGCACTAGAAGGGCCAGATCGATCTGATCCAGGGTGCGCGCGAATGTCTTCCTGTACGTTGGCCTTCTTCGAGCGCGCTCTTCCACGGCTTCAGCATGATGGTCTCGTTTCATAATCCGAACTCCTTGAGAATATCTTGCGGGTCCCTGGGGGACGAAGGATAACGGTTCCGATACCTGAGCCACAGCTGTCTCCGTCCGTTGGGCAGTGCTACATATTCGATGGTGAATTCGGCATTCACGGGCCTCGACCGAACAACGAATTATAGCACCAATGCGATAATCCCCGGTGCCCAGTTGGAGCGGCAATGAAAATCCAACGAGGACGACACCGCAAGTCGATTTCGGCGGCCTCGTTGTGGCACGGTCTCCTGACGGTGCCGCCCCCGGGACCGAAGGTCTCGGCACTCTTCGACTAGTTGGGAGCTTGTTGCACGGTCAGGAGACCGTGCCACAACGAGCTGTCTCAAATCAAGAGCGATTCTTCGCGCAACTCTCGGCCCCATCGCTGGGCAGCGATGTTGTTTGTTCCCGCGGGCTCGTTGGCTCCGGGATTGTAATCCACCAGAACGAAGAGCTTATTAAACTGTAGGCTAGTTGTACAGTTGTATGCGCTCAACATGATCTAGTTAGCACGTAGCCTACACCATCCGTTAAATGCCTCATATTGTGCGCCTATGACTGCAACTTGAGCTTGACAAACAGCTAGACATGTGATATATGACTTCAAGCGCTTTCCCGGCAGGAGGTCATTGGGATGTCCTTACGTCGTTCGCCCGTTACCCCGGCGGGGCTTCGTGCCCGCCGCCTGAATTCCCTCAAATCCACCGGACCCCGCAGCGCCCGCGGCAAGGCGTGGTCGTGCCTTAACGCCCTGCGGCACGGCCAGCGCTCCCGGCGGCGAAGCTTTCGCGACAAACTCCTCCGCACCGGCGACTCCGAGGCCGTGTACCTCTTCGACTTGATCTTCGAGGAGCTTTTGGCCAGTCACGACAACCCCAGCGAGTTCGTCTGGCGGCGCCTG
>Ga0335085_10001004_pt1 | contig 66932 bp, 57 predicted proteins | sample Lox_Sample_45_FD_206712 | JGI IMG/M metagenome (GOLD analysis project Ga0335085, IMG submission 206712) | Soil microbial communities from Loxahatchee National Wildlife Refuge, Florida, United States - Lox_Sample_4.5 | ecosystem: Environmental > Terrestrial > Soil > Wetlands | place: USA... | reverse complement strand
AGAATGCCGCTTCCATTGCGGGGATGTTGCTGACCACGGAATGTGTGGTTGCCGACAAGCCCAAGAAGGAAGAGCCTCATGCGCATCCCGGCGGTGCACCGGGCATGGGCGGAATGGATTATTAATGGTCTTTGTACAAATAGTAAGAGCCCCGCATCCGCGGGGCTCTTTGTTTACGTATATACAGCATGCCCCGGCTTAAGCTCATATTGATCGGTGTTTTCGTTGTCATGGGATGGGGCATGGCGCTAATGGGGCGAAAACCGCTGCCGAACCGGCGCGCGCAAGATGGTCGTGGGCTGGCGGCGAAGCCGGAGGCAACATATCTGGCATTGGGAGATTCCTATACGATCGGGGAGGCGGTCGATCCGGCCGAGCGCTATCCCGCGCAGGTGCGACGGCTGATGGCCGAAAAGGAATGCCGGATCCGCGGAGATCCGGAGATCGTTGCGGCAACCGGATGGACCACCGGTAATCTGCTCGAGGCGCTACGGTCCAAAGATCCGTCGCGCACGTACGACGTGGTGAGTCTGTTAATCGGGGTGAACAACCAGTTCCAGGGAAGAAGCCAGGCGGAGTATGCGGAGCAATTCGAAATATTGCTGCGTCAGTGTATCTGTTTGGCAGGGGGGAGGCCGGGCCGCGTGGTGGTCCTGTCGATCCCGGATTATTCGGTCACACCCTTCGGACGCGAAGGGGATACAGCCCTAATCGCCGCCCAGATCGATTCCTTCAACCGGATCAACGCTTCGGTGGCGCGAAAATACCTGGCAAAGTATATCGACGTGACGACGGAGAGCCGGAAGGCAGCTACCGATCCGACGCTTGTCGCCGGCGACGGCCTTCACTTCTCGGGAAAGGAATATGCCCTTTGGGCGCGTCTCCTGGCGCCCGTCATAAAAGAAATGTTGAAGTAAAAAAAGAGGCCGGTCGCAGACCGGCCCTATCATATCGGTTAAACGCGTTTCGCCTAGTGTCTGAAGCCACCGCCCCTGAATCCGCCGCCACCGCCGCCATTGCCAAAAGACGGCGAATAACTACGGGCGGGAGGGTTGTATGAGCGCGAAGGCGCGTTGTAGTTCCGGAATGTATTATTGTTATTGGCCGGCCGGAAAGCGCCGGGGTTGCGGGTCGTCACATTGGAATTGTAGGCGGTCGTCGACCTCATTCCGGGACGATAGACAACGTTGCGTGAGTTGCCGGTTACCCCGTAATGCGCAAGCCCGCTCTTGTAATTGGTCGCATTGAACGGCCGGAGGTTATTGTAGATCGAAGTAGGAGACTTACCCACCGCTACGACACCGCCGCCATAATAAGGATTGTAGAAATAGGGATTATACCAGGTGTTCCAGATAAAGTAGTTATTCCAGGCCAGGTAGGGATCGCCGAATCCAAACCCAAAGCTCGGGCCGAAGGGGTTGTAGCCCAAACCGTAATAACCGGGATAATACATCGGGATACCAAAACCATTGTAGCCAAAGCCTACGCCGCCGGCGTAGTACATAGGAGCGGGCGCGTAATAGGCGTCGTATGCGTTGTAATCGTCAAAATAAGACCAACGGTCATAATCCTGGGATTTCATCTGCACATACTGGTCATTGGGAGCGGCGGCCACGTAGTCGGAGCCGTTGGTTTTCCCGGAAGAATACATGTCCGGGCCGTTCTGGGCATTCTTTGAAGAAGAGCAGCTGCTCAGTCCGACAACGGCGGCCAGCGCGAGGAAGGTAAAGGTATATAGCTGTTTCATGACGGCGAGTTAATTATTTTCAATTCGAAGTTGCTAAATTTGCGCTCCTTTACAGCGCGATATAGCAGGCTCAAGTAAAGTTACAATAATATAACGAGGCTTTTTAAGGAAAGGTTAACTTTTTATTGTTAAAAACTGATTAACAAGTAAAATGAGCAAGGAAATCACGAATCGGGACCAGGATTATTCGCAGTGGTATAATGACCTGGTGATCAAGGGAGGTCTGGCCGACCATTCGGAGGTAAAAGGATGTATGGTGATCAAACCGTACGGTTTTGCCCTTTGGGAGAAAATGCGTGACCAACTGGACCGGATGTTCAAGGACACCGGCCATGTGAACGCCTATTTTCCGCTGTTCATCCCTAAAAGCTTTTTAAGTAAAGAGGCGGCACACGTGGAGGGGTTTGCCAAGGAATGTGCGGTGGTTACCCACTACCGGCTTATGAACGATCCCAACGGCGGCGGCGTGGTGGTGGATCCGACGGCCAAGCTCGAGGAGGAGCTCATCATCCGGCCGACGAGTGAAACGATCATCTGGAATACTTACCGGGATTGGATCAAAAGTTACCGGGACCTGCCGCTGCTGATCAACCAGTGGGCAAATGTCGTTCGCTGGGAAATGCGGACCAGGCTCTTTCTGCGGACGACGGAATTCCTGTGGCAGGAAGGACACACTGCGCACGCGACGGCGGAAGAAGCTGTCGCAGAGACGCGACAAATGCTCGATGTATACGCGCGATTCGCGGAAGATTATATGGCTTTGCCGGTGATCCGCGGGGTTAAAACGCCAAACGAACGGTTCGCAGGCGCGGTGGATACCTATTGTATCGAAGCGCTCATGCAGGACGGTAAAGCATTACAGGCGGGAACCTCCCATTTCCTGGGCCAGAATTTTGCCCGGGCGTTTGAGGTCAAATTCTCCGACAGGAACAACCAGATGGAATACGTATGGGCTACCAGCTGGGGAGTAAGCACCCGGCTGATCGGCGGCCTGGTGATGGCGCATAGCGATGACGACGGATTGATATTGCCGCCGCGAATTGCGCCGCTGCAAGCGGTTATCGTGCCGATCTATAAAGGGCAGGAAAGAAAAGATCAGCTGGACGCAAAGGGGCGCCAACTGGCCGCGCAATTGAAAGCTGCCGGGATCAGCGTAAAGTTTGACGACAATGACAACAACAGACCCGGGTTCAAATTCGCCGAGTACGAGTTAAAGGGCGTGCCGGTTCGCATCGCCATGGGTCTTCGCGACCTGGATAACAACAGCGCGGAAGTGGCGCGCCGCGACACCAGGGACAAAACGACCCGCCCGTTGGATGGGCTGGCCGACCATGTAAAGGAACTGTTGGAAGAGATCCAGGAGGCGATGTACCGGAAAGCGCTCTCCTACCGGGATGCCCATATTACCCGGGCCGATACGATGGCCGAATTCGAGCGGTTGCTGGATGAAAAGGGTGGATTCATCCTGGCCCATTGGGATGGGACAACGGAGACGGAGGAGGCCATCAAGGGGAGGACAAAAGCCACCATCCGTTGTATTCCGCTGGAGGGAGTGAATGGAAAGGGAATGTTGGAGTCTGCGGCCGAAGAGGGGACCTGCATCTATTCGGGTAAGCCCAGCTCGCAGCGGGTGCTGTTTGCCCGGGCGTATTGATCCGCGATAGCGGTTGCAATGTTTAAGTGATTAGGTGATTTCCAAAGTTTTGACTACTTTTTGGCCGCCTCGATAGTTTTTGTATTTTACAGGGACAAAGTCCTAAACCATAAAATAGTCGATTAATGGAAAATCAATCCCAAAGACCCCTTCCGAACGCTCCCGGTGGTGCCGGCTTCCTGGAAATGCACCTGGATTATGACGGCGGCCAGACCTTGCAGGAAACCGTTCGCTGGTCCAAATTCCTCGCGATCGTGGGCATAATCGGTCTCGGCATCTATCTCCTCGCCGTGTTGGTGGGGAGCAGTTTTATCGCGGCGCTTGTCCAGCAAATGTATGGCCTCGAGGGGGTTGGCGTTCTCGGGCTGGTTATCGCCTTTGTCGTTATAATCCTGGCCATCCTGATCTTTGTTGTCATTATGCTTTACCGGTTCTCGACGCTCACCCGCCGGGGTATCGATACACAGGATCAGGCTACCTTCAACCGGGGGCTCAGGAGTCTCAAAACATATTTCCTGATCAACGGGATCATTGCGATCCTTTATTTGCTATTGACGATCCTCTCCGCGGTCGCCGCATTCATCTAAACATTCATGTCATGGAAAATCAATCTACCCCGTCTTCCGAACCCGGAACCGACCTTGATAATTTTTTCAATCTCTCCTTTGACACCGCGGGACTGGATACGCTTCGGCAACTTTCGCTTTGGGCAAAGATCATATCCATCTGCGCGTTTATTGGCTATGTATTCGCTTTGGCGGCTGCCCTGTTCGGCCACTCGAAATCGCTTGACGAAGGGTCTTCTTCGGTCACCTTCAGCCGGACATCGAATTTGCTGGGAACCTTTCTGACCGTGATCATCGGGGGCGCCATCAATTACTTCTTATATCGCTTTGCGGTAGGTATCGACCGGGGCGTAAAGTCGATGGATGCCCTAAAGGTCAATGAGGGTTTTAACAGTTTGCGTATTTATTTCAAGATCCTGGGGATCATCCTGATCATTGTGCTCGCGATCCTTGTGCTGGCTATCCTGATCGGGCTCGCGGGGCTTGCAGGAAGGTAGTTTGCCGGGTACATACCGTTACCGCGTGGAATAATAGTTGTAGTCTTTCAGCAAGGTTTGCAGAAATTCAAGCGAGTCCTGATCGTCCTCGATATGCAACTTTGACCGGATACGGGCCGCGATCCGGATCGAAAGGTCGTAGTCACTTTTTCTCCGGACAGCATTGATTATCCCTTTGAGGGTGTTAATGTCTTTGTCGCTCAATTGCATGACCTGGGGATAACGGGGTTGATAGTTGTCCGCCAGTTCGGTGAATACCGTATCTTCCCAGGAGGTTCGGTTCCGGGTGTCGATCAGAATAGTCCCCGCAACAATGTCGCCGATCCGTTGGGTATATGGAGTTCCAATGAGGCAGCCTATACCTCCAAACAGGAAAATGGCCGACCACCAGGGCAGTTCGCCAAACGCTACGGCCGGCAGGATCCACCAGGGCAGATCGATCATTTTGAAGAGCCACCGGATGAGATATTGGCTGACCGAGGGCTGGCCCCCGTCGGCAGAGATCACCTTTATCCGCATCGCTTTTTTGCCGACGGTCTGACCATTCATGAATATTTCACTTGCCGGGAAGTAAAAGAGATACGGCAGGCCGATCAGGATCAGCAGCCACAAAGGGTAATCAAGCATATCCGAGCCAAGACGCATCAACTTGTTCACCATAACGAAATAGGCGATGATGATAGCCCAGTCAATAATAACGGCAATTAAACGTTTGATGAAGGGGGCGACCAGGAAATCTACTTCAATATTGAAACCGGTATCGAGCTTGACCTGGAGCATAATTAGGTACTTGTTTTCTGGATTTCCGTAAATTTAGCAAATCTAAACTATGAGAGAAGGGCTTTTTATTAAAAAAAATATTGATAAGTGGAAGCAATATCAATATGAACCTGCGAGTGACCCCGACGAGATGGCCGGTCAATTTACAGAACTGGTTAACGACCTTGGCTACGCCAAAACTTTTTATCCGCACAGCCGCGTCACGCAGTATCTAAACGGACTTGCATCGCGGATCTACCTGGGAATTTACAGAAACAAAAAGGAGGAGTCATCCCGGATCCTGCGATTTTGGAAAACCGAGCTGCCCCAGGTCATCTATCGTTACCGCAGGGAAGTCCTTTATTCTTTTCTCATTTTTATGTTGTTTGCCATCTTCGCGGCGTTTTCGGCGGCGCATGACGAAAGTTTTGTGCGTGGAGTGTTGGGTGATTCCTATGTCGAAATGACACAGGAAAATATCGCCAAGGGTGACCCGTTCGGCGTGTATAAGCAGGGGAACCAGTTCAGCATGTTCCTGGCGATCGCGCTCAACAATGTTAAAGTCGCGTTTATCATATTCGTCGTTGGTTTTCTTTTGGGTCTGGGGACCGTTCTTTTTTTGTTTGAGAACGGCGTGATGGTTGGAGCGTTTCAATATTTCTTTTTTGCGCAAGGGCTGGGATGGAAGTCGGTACTTGTGATCTGGCTCCACGGTACGCTGGAGATCTCTTCGATCATCATCGCGGGCGGCGCCGGGCTGGTGCTGGGTAACAGCATTCTTTTTCCCGGGACGCACAAGCGGGTAAATTCGCTGAAACGCGGGGCGAAGGATGGGCTAAAGATGATGGTGGGGCTGGTGCCGATTTTCCTGGTTGCTGCGTTTATAGAAGGTTTTATTACCCGATATTCAACCATGCCGGTCTGGCTCAGTGTTTCGATCCTCGCCGTTTCGCTTACGTTTATCGTTTGGTATTTCGTTATCTATCCGGCACAGCTTCATAAAAAATCCGGCGCTTTATGATAAAGCAATGCCAGGTTCGCATCGCTGTGTTTTTTCTGGGACTTTTTTTGTGCTGTCGGGCGGCGGCCCAAACCGGCGATACGGTTGTTGTGGGGCAGGGTCCGGCAGCCGCCGCAGCTGCGACCGATTCGGACGCCGGAACGAATAACGCTGTGAAGCCCCCGCGACCCGACATCCTCCGCGTATTGCCCGATACCTTTGTCCACCGGCTCAGAAGCGATGAAGCCTTTGCCTATGCCAACGACCCGGCCTACTGGACCCGGCGCAAAGAGGAGCAGGAGCAGCCAAAAGAGTCCTGGCTGTCGCAGCTCCTGGGAAGCAAAGGATTCGAGGTCTTCATCCTGATCGTGTTTGGGGCCGTGCTGTTATATGCGATTATCCGGATCGTAGCGAGCAATAATCTTGCTTTTTTTTACCGGCGACCAAGGCGGATCGGCGAATCGCGAAAGAATGATGTAGCCGGCGCGACGGAAGAGGACCTGGACGAACGGCTGAAACAGTCCGTCCTGGCCGGCGAATATCAACACGCCGTCCGGTATTTGTATCTGAAGAGCCTGGGTCTTCTGGAACAGAAGGGCATGATCCGCCTCCACCCGGAGGCTACCAACCATGATTACTGGCGACAGCTTAGTTCCTCGCCGCAGGGGCCGCCATTCCGGGATCTTACGACGATCCATGAGCGGGTAGTCTATGGCAACTTTCCATTGGATGAGCAACGATTCCTGCGGCTGAAACGGTATTTCGATGATTTTTATAAAACAGTCCAGTCATGACCATACGCAGCGCCGGACTTTCTTTTTGGATCTGGTTGATGTTGCCGCTGGCTTCCTGTTCCGTCACGCCCCGAAAAGAGATCAATCGGCGGGTGACTTTGCGGCGTCAGGACAAGCTACCGTATGGAACAAAGGTCGCGTTTGAGGGGCTGGGTTCGCTGTTCCCCGATGCGACCGTCAGTTATTTTAATAAATCAACCGAGAAACTGCCGACAGGGGACGGGAAAACGGCATCGATCATTATCGTCAAAGCGATAGATCCCAGCCCGGCCGAGATCAATTCCATGCTGGATTTTGTTGGTCAGGGCAACCATATGTTTATCTCCGCCAGATGGTTCGGCGATTCGCTTTTGCATGCCTTGGGGGTAAAGGCTTCCTTTAACTTTATGACACTGTCGATGGATAGCCTGCAACTCAATCTTCGCCAGCCGGGGACCGGTGACTCACTTTCTTTTGCCTATCCCGGGGACTCGTATGATGGCTGGATCGACAGCTGCAATTTGCGGTATACAACCATTCTCGGGTGGGACCGTCATGGCCGGCCGGATTTTGTCCGGTTTAGCTACAAGGGCGGCGGGACGATCTATCTGCACTTTGCGCCGCTGGCATTCAGCAATTTCTTTTTACTGCATAAGAACAACATCTCCTATTACCAAAGCGCCTTGTCATATCTCCCGGGCGATTTGCAGTCGATCCTTTGGGATGAATATTATGTCTACGGCAGCCGGGGTTCGCGAGGGGGCGGCGTCTTCAGCAGCCTCGCCTACCTGTTAAGCCAAAAATCGCTGGCCTGGGCATTCTGGCTGATGTTGGCGCTGATCCTGCTGGTATATCTTTTCGAGTCCAAGCGGCGGCAGCGCCCGATACCGGTTATCACTCCGCTCAAAAACACCTCCCTGGAATTTGTGCTGACAATCGGCCGGCTGTATTTTCAACGCCGGGACAATCACAACCTGGCCACCAAGATGGTTATCCATTTCCAGGATCTGGTCCGGACGCGTTACAATCTCAACGCAACGGCACTGGACGAGGATCTCGTAACGCGGATCGCCCATCGTACCGGTTATCAGCATGAGGTGTTGTCGCGATTGATCGGGTATATGCGCGTGCTGCCGTCGAAGGCGTACGTGCCGGATGAAGAGCTCATGGATTTTCATCGTCAATTGGAAGCATTTTATAAAATAGCATAACATGGAAGAGAATCTATTCGAACAGCGGACGGATCTGGCGGATTTGCAAACGGCTGTGGAGGAGTTGAAGGCGGAGATCGGCAAGGTGATCGTCGGACAGGACCAGATGATCGAGCTGCTGTTGGCCGGTATATTGGCCGACGGACACATCCTCATCGAGGGTGTACCGGGGGTGGCAAAGACCCTGACGGCAAAATTGCTCAGTAAGGTCATCTCCGTTGCGTTTTCCAGGATACAATTCACCCCGGACCTGATGCCAAGCGATGTAATTGGAACATCCGTGTTCAATCCCAGGGAAAGCAACTTTCAGTTCAAGCAGGGGCCCATTTTCAGTAATATCGTGCTGATCGACGAGATAAACCGGGCGCCGGCGAAAACGCAGTCGGCTTTGTTCGAGGTCATGGAAGAAAGGCAGATCACCGTCGACGGCCAGACCTATCCGCTGCATCCGCCATTTATGGTTGTGGCAACCCAGAACCCGATCGAACAGGAAGGCACTTATCACCTGCCGGAAGCGCAACTGGACCGTTTTCTCTTCAAGATCAACGTCGAGTACCCCACCCCGGACCAGGAATTCCGGATTGTCGCCAATCATCATCAGTTAAGAGGCGATTTCCGGATAGAAACGGTAACATCGGTGCTTTCCGCGTCCCGGGTAAGCGAATTGCGGGACAAGGTGCGGGGTATCCATGTCGAAGAAAAGCTCATCCAGTTCATTACGGCCATCGTTGGGGCCACGCGTAACCACAAATCGATCTATCTGGGTGCTTCTCCGCGTGCGTCGATCGGGATCCTGAATGGGAGCAAAGCTATTGCCGCGATGCGGGGACGGGATTTCATCACGCCGGAAGACATTATATATACGACACCGGCTGTTTTGAGGCACCGGTTGGTGCTTACGCCGGAAAAGGAGATGGAAGGCGCATCGGCCGATGTGGTGATCGATGAGATCATCCGGTCAATTGAAGTACCGCGATAGGAACGCTTCAGAAAAATTTATGTCACTGATCAAACGATTTTATTTATCCCTGTTCATTTCGCGGCGTTGGTACATGCTGGCGGTGGCGATCATCGTGGTGTTCATCCTGGCATACGGTATACCGCTCTTTTTCACCGTCGCGCAACTGCTGTTGCTGTTCCTGGTGATGGTGACGTTGCTCGACTATGTCGTGCTGTTCGCCACCCGCCAGCCGGTGGAGGTAGAGCGGAAGATGGCCGACAGGTTTAGTAACGGCGATGACAATGTTGTCCAATTGCGTATCCGCAGCCGATACCCGTTCCCCGTTCGTTTGCGGATCATCGACGAGCTACCGGATCAATTCCAGCGCCGGAAGTTTGCGTTGGAGACCGAATTGAAGTCGGGCGCCGATGGGGTGCTGGACTATACGTTGCGGCCGGTCGAGCGCGGAGAGTATGCCTTTCATAATATCAATGTTTATATCAAAAGTCCTTTCCAATTGGTTGTTCGGCGAACCGTCATTCCGGCCGAGACGACGGTGCGGGTGCTGCCTTCGTTCCACGCGTTGAAGCAATTCGATCTGCTGGCGATGTCCCAGAACCTCGCGGAAAGCGGGAACAAGCGGATGCGGAAGCTGGGGCAAAGTCTTGAATTTGAGCAGATCAAGGAATATGTGATGGGGGACGATCTGCGCAGCCTGAACTGGAAGGCGACGGCACGGCGGGGGGGCGAGCTGATGGTCAACAAGTTTACGGACGAAAAGAGCCAGCAGGTATATTGCCTGGTTGACAAGGGCCGGGTGATGAAAATGCCGTTTGACGGGATGAGCCTGCTGGATTATGCGATCAATGCCACCCTGGTATTGTCGAGGGTGGCGCTGGTGCGGCAGGACAAGGCAGGGCTGCTGACGTTCTCGGATCAGATCGGCACCTTCCTGCCTGCCGGCCGGAAGACTACGCAGATGGGCCATATCCTGGAGATCCTGTATAACCAACAGACTCGATTCCTCGATACCGATTATGAGAAATTGTACGCCATGGTCCGGACGCGGATCACGCAGCGAAGCCTGATCGTACTGTTCACGAATTTCGAGTCGCTGACGGGATTGCAGCGGCAGCTTCCATTTATCCGGTCGATTGCGCGGCAGCATCTTGTGCTGGTCGTGTTTTTCGAAAATACCGGATTGGACCATCTCCGGAAAATGGAGGCGGGGACTATCGAGGATGTATATACGCAGACGATCGCGGAGAAATTTGCTTATGAGAAAAGACTGATCGTGAAAGAGCTTCAGCAGCATGGGATTGCAACGATCCTGACGGCACCGGAGAACCTGACGGTCGAAACCGTCAATAAATACCTCGAGATCAAGGCGAGGCTGGCGATATAGCGCCCGGCTTTATCTTTGTGTTCATGGAGAATGTTTTTGCGCAGGGGCGGCTAATGCTGATCGACAAACCGTTGGAGTGGACCTCGTTCGATGTGGTCCGAAAGTTACGCGGACTGGTCCGGACGAAGAAAGTTGGTCATGCGGGGACCCTCGACCCGCTGGCGACGGGGCTGCTGATCGTATGCACCGGCAAATTCACCAAACAGATCAATACCTATATGGCGCAGGAAAAGGAATATACCGGGACGATTACGCTCGGTGCGGCTACGCCAACATTTGATCTCGAGAGTGACCCGGTATTTGTCGGGGATTACGGCGGAGTTGGAAGGGAAAGGATCGAGGAAGTAATTGCGGCGCAGTTCCGGGGGGCGATCATGCAGGTGCCACCGATCCATTCGGCGATCAAGGTGGACGGCCGGCGGGTCTATGAGCTGGCGCGAAAGGGAAAGGAGGTAAAGCTGGAGCCGCGGAGGGTGGAGATTGCCGCGTTCGATATCACGGAGTTTCGGCTTCCGGCGGTCTCGTTCCGGGTAGTGTGTTCAACGGGCACGTATATCCGAAGCCTGGCGAATGACCTTGGCGTGGCCCTGGGCTGCGGGGGATATTTGAGCGCGTTGCGGCGCACGCGGATCGGGGAGTTTCGTGTCGAGGACGCGTTGACGATCGAGCAGGCGGAGGAGGAAATCCGGCAGATGATCGGCGGCGGCTGATGCGGGGTTCGCGGGGGCGGCGGGTTATCGCGAGTCATGGTCATCGGCGGTCAGAACGGATAGCCGATCCCGAGCTGGAACTGCCCTTTCAGGAGGTTGAAATTGTGGAACCAGGTATCCGGGTAATAAATGCTCTGGGGGTCTTTCAATTTATAGGCATAATCGAGCCGGATGAGCAGATAGGGGAAGACGATGCGCAGGCCGGTTCCGGCGTCGACGGCGATTGCCTTGTAAAAGCTGTTGAGCTGGAAATCGCTCCCAACCTGCGCAGGTGAGGTATCGATAGGGCGGCGGTCCCAGATATTGCCGGCGTCGCCGTAGACGGCGCTTTGCAATTTGACGCCCAGTACCGTGCCGAGGGGAAAGCGGTATTCGACGTTGGCTTCGAGCTGAATGTCACCGAACCGGTCGAGAATCCCGCCGTCGGCGGTATCGTAGAACTTGGCTGAGCCGAGACCAAGTTGACGGATGGTCCAGCCGCGCATGGTATTGGGACCACCGGCGAAAAAGGCTTTATAAAAGGGGAGGGTCTCCTGTTCGGGGCCGGGTTTACCATAGGCAATGCCGCCGCCGGCGAAAAGCCGGACGGCCAACTCGGTGGTACGCCAGTCCCAGTGGCGGCGATAGGTAATGTCTCCGCGAATAAAGCGCCACAACGCCCCGTCATTGAGCGATTTTATAAAACCCAACAGGGCGCCGCTCGTCTCGGCACTGAAAGAAAAGAAGTCGGTAGCGATCCCATGTTGTTTGATGGAGGTATAAGCAAACTGGGAACTCATGACGAGACCGGTTTTGAAGGCCAGGTTCAGCGAAGGGAATGAATTCAGATAGGTCTGGAAGGTATCGCTTTTTTGCAGGTCGGTGTATTCGACGTTGAAGATATTGAGCAGGTAGGTCTTGTTACCGATCTTAGATTCCCAGCCAAATGAGCCGTTGATCGACTTTACATTAAAGAATTCCTTTCCGCTGGAAATCCGCCGGTCGGTATACGAGGTGTTCCCGCTGACAACGGTGCGGGTGCTGTCCTTTGGAAACAATGTTGCCAACAGGCCGGGTCGCGCGATCGGTTTGGGGAATGCAATGGAATGAGAGAGGGTAAAGTCCGTTGTCTGGATAAAGTTCCCGCCAAATTCCACCCCGGCACGCAGATTGGTTGTCGTTTGCGCCGCTTCCCGGAAAGCGTTCCGGTTGTTGAGGGTCAGGGCGACCGCGGTACCGAAGAGGGATCCGGATACCAGAATGTCATTGGTATTGTAGCTGGCTTCGAGGCTGGGGGCGATATTGTACTTTTTGTTGGGATAAAGCTTCAGGGTGGCGTCCAGAACCGAGTCGGAGCTATCGGAAGGGTTGAAGGCCATGGTGGCCTGCTGCCATGCGCCAAGCTGGTTAAAGCGGTTGACGGTCTGGACATATTTCCGCCACTGGTAGAGATCGCCGGGTAAGGTGTAAATGTTCTCCAGCAGGGCTTTTGTCTTAAACTTATTCGTCTGGGTGATAAAGGTGAAACCGCGGGCCGAGCCGGTATCGATGTTGCTGACTACAACGCTGTCTTCCTGCAGGGTGGGAAGGTCGGGATACACGGTCATGTGACCTATCCGGTAAGCGATGATATGACTGGAGTCGCCGACGGGTCGCTGGAGGACGACAACATTCATGGTTGGGTGCTCGCGTTTGCGGCCGAGCTTTGCCAACAGGGCGGCTTGCTGGAAAGGGTCGAGGGTGGGGTCGAGGAGCGCGGCCAAAACGGTATCGCGTTCGACATAGAGGTCTTGTTTCGTGAATTTGAAGTAGCCGTTGTTTTGGAATAGCGTGACGATCCGGTCCAGTTCGTCGGACAGGATCTGTTTTGAGTAAGGCAGGCCTTTCCTGAGCAGGGATCTATTTCGGTTTTGCATGACCAGTGCCTGGAGCGCAGGGGTTGTCAGTGCAAAGCCGATGGAGTCTAGCTTGATCTGCAGACCCGGCCAGACATGAAAATCGATCCGGACCCGATATTCGGTACGTTCGGGATGGCGGTGGAAACCAAAACCGGGGCCGCCGAAACCGAGGTGCAGGCGACGGATCCGGACCGTGTCGCGGCGGATCGTATCTTTAATCGTGGGGTTGAAATAGCCGGAGGCATTAAGAAGGGCGACCATGAACCCAATGGACCGCCGAACATTGGCCGAATCGAAGACGGGCGGGTTCATGACGCGGCGGTAGACCCCGGCAATGTTAACTTCCTGGACACGAAGGCTGTCGTCGAGCTGGTTGACGAGGCGGTTCGCCAGGTCTTGCTTCGCGGAAGGCTTGAGATTGCCCTCCACTTTTATCCGGGTGGCAAAAACGAATGGGCGGTGGAGCGGATACTTGCGCGGCACAGTGCAGGCGAAAAGCGAAATTAGTATCGCTAACGCCGTCAGGTGGGCAGGGGTGAGAAAAGAAACAGTATTTTTCCGGCGCCGCGAGGGGAACAACGTGAACAAACCCAAATCGATTTTAACTTTTTGTTTATGGGGATATCGAAATCGCAAGTCAAATATATTCAAAGTTTAAGCCATAAAAAATTCCGGGATGAGGAAGGGGTTTTCGTTGCGGAAGGTCCGAAGATCGTCAGCGAGCTCTTAGGAATGCCGGGAATGCGGTGCCGGCAGCTGTTCGCGGTGAAAGAATGGCTGGAGATCCCGCATGGGGCGGGCGTTCCGGGGCCGCATACCCGTGACATGCAACAAGTGGGTGAGGCGGAGCTTGGGCGGTTGTCGGCGCTGACCACGGCGAACCAGGTGATAGCGGTATTTGAAAAGCCGGTGTTTCCGCCTCCTGATTTTAACAAGGGTATAACGCTGGTGCTCGACGGCATCCAGGATCCCGGCAATCTCGGGACCCTGGTACGCATCGCCGATTGGTTTGGTCTGACTGCGGTGGTGTGCGGCAGTGACAGCGCAGATGTGTGGAATGGCAAGGCGATCCAGTCGACAATGGCCAGTATTGGGCGAATGCCGGTGGTTTACCATGATCCGGTGGCTGTGGTGAGTGGGTACCCCGGGACTCCGGTCTTTGCGACGGTGCTTGGCGGGAAGGATCTTTTTGGGATGGACCGGGTCGAACAGGGGTTTATCGTGGTTGGAAACGAGTCGAAAGGGATCCGGCCGGGTTTGCTGGAACTGGCGACGCAACGGGTAACGATACCGGGGGCTGGGAGGGCGGATTCGCTGAATGCGGCGGTGGCGGCGGGAATAGTGATATCGCATTTGGTGAGATTGCGCTAGCGAAATTGGATGGCGCGTACAGGCTGTACTTTTCGGATGATAAGGGTAGGGATCATCAGCACGAGGAAACAAATAAGGAAGGTGCCGCCATTGACGACCAGGAAATGCCACCATTCCAGTTTGACGACCGCTTTGCTGATAAAATAGGCGTCCTCCGGCAGGGTGATGAATCCATATCTATCCTGCAGCCAGCAAACGGACAGGCCAAAGGCGTTGCCCAGCAGAAGGCCGAAGACGGTAATGATCGCCCCCTGGTAGAGGAAGATCCGCTGGATGACCGGATCGGGCGCTCCAAGGGCTTTGAGAATGCCGATCATCCGGGTCCTTTCGAGTACGAGAATGATCAAACAGGTCACGAGGTTAAGCGTTGCGACGATAACCATAATGATCAGCACAATGGCGATGGTATTATCCTGGAGATTGAGCCAGTCAAAAATATTCGGATAGATATTGACGGTAGTGCGGCTGCTCCATTCCTGTGGCAATTGGGGGTTGACCAGGCTGTCGACGAGCGGTGCCTGGCGATAGTCGTACGTAAAGATCTCGTAGCCGCCGATCTGGTCGGGTGTCCAGCCGTTGAGGCGCTGGATCAGGCGGAGGTCGCCGATGGCGATGGATTTGTCATAATCTTCGATGCCGGTCTTGAACAGGCCGCAGACGATCATCGGCCGGACGCGTGGCTGCCGGCCGCCCGACTGGATAAAATATATCAGTACTCTATCGCCGGGTTTTATCTTCAACTGGTTGGCGGTGTATGTCGAGAGCGCGATCTCGTTGCTGTAGCCCGTATCCGAAAATTTCATCCAGCGGCCGCTCTTCAGAAATCCGGCGAGGTTGGAGAAGTCGTAGGTTTTTTCCACCCCTTTCATGAGAACGGATTCGATGCCTTCGGCGCTGCGGATAACGGCGCTTTTGGTGGCGAATGACTGAATGGTTTTGATGTCCGGATTCGCATGGAGGGTTCTTAGCACCGTGTCGTTGCGTTCGATCGGCAGCTCTTCGGCGAGAAGCGCGTCGTTCCCGGAGTTACGCTGGACACGGATATCGCCCCAGAGGTTAAAGACTTTTTGGCTGATGGCGTCCTGGAATCCGCGGGTAAAGGCCAGCGTGAGGATCATGGCGCCTACACTGATGATCGTAGCGCCGATCGCCAGCCGGATGATAAACCGGGAGAATGTTCGTTGACGGTTGAAAGCGACCCTGCGGGCGATAAAGGCGGCTATGTTCAAGCGGTTGTTATTAATTGGTAAAAATAGAGGAAAAAGATTTTTTTTGGCGAAATTCGTTCTTATGAATCGCTTTTTCCCGTTGTTGTCGATCTTGCTCGCCGGGACAGCTTTTGAGGTTACTGCGCAGCCGGTATCGGATATGGTCGTTTCACCATCGATAGGTACGCCGCAACTCTATCCCGCGGGGAATCAGCTGGGGTACCCGATCATCCGGTTAAATAGTCCCGATCAACTGGAATTGTCCTTTGACGATCTTGACGGAGACGTCAAGAGCTACTATTATACTTTTCAGCTTTGCGACGAGGACTGGACGCCTTCAACCGTCAGCGAGGTGGAGTATCTTAAAGGATTCTCCCAGGTGCGGATCGAAGACTATCGCAATTCCTCGGTGTCGCTCGTCCGGTACACCCATTATCATGCGCTGCTGCCAGATGCGAATGCCGTGCCGATCCATTCGGGTAATTATTTGCTAAAGGTCTTTACCGACGGGGATACGACAAAGCTTGCATTTACCCGGAGGTTCCTGGTGGTCGACAGCCGGATCGGCATCCAGACGCAATTTCTGCAACCCGTCGATTATAATCTGGCGCAGACGCATCAGCACATTGCGGTAAAGCTGAATGTGCAGGCGATCAATCCGCAGAACCCCCTCGATCAGATCCGGGTGGATATCCTGCAGAACTACCGGTGGGATAACGTGATCCGGAACATCAAGCCCGTTTTTTATACCGGAAACAACCTCGATTATACGAGTGACAACGAGATCCTGTTTGAGGGCGGAGCGGAGTGGCGGGGTGTCGATCTGCAGAGTTTTCGCTTCCAGAGCGACCGGGTGATGACGGCAAACTATGGGAAAACGGGTACCGATATTTTGTTGAAACCCGATGGCGACCGGTCGGCGCTGGCTTATGCGTATTATGCGGATCTGAACGGGGCCTACTTCATCCAGACTACGGAGAGCATCAATGTCAATTACCAGGGGGACTATGCTTCGGTGTTGTTCAGTTTTGCACCGAAAGACAAGGCGGCGTTCCCGGATAAGGATGTGTATCTGGAGTCTCGTTTTACCGGCGGCGGATTGACCGATTCATCCAAAATGACATTCAATCCGGAGGTTGGCCGGTATGAGCGGCGATTTTTCCTCAAGATGGGGTATTACAGTTTTTGTTATGTTACGGTTGACCGCAACGATCCGGATCGCAAGCCGTCGTTCGCTTTGACGGAAGGCAATCACGTTGAAACGTCCAATGACTATCTGATCCTGGTATACTATCGGAGTCCGCTGGGCAGAGGGGATGACCTGATCGGAATATCAACATTCAACAGCAGAACGGGGAAATAGGGCGGTCGGCGGGTGGGCCGCCTTCGCTGAGGCTACGGCGGCCGAGGAAAAATTATTTGGGATCGGAAGGGTGAATCTCGTTATCTTTGCACCGGCAAAGTCTTATACGACCAGCTCCCGCTGAACCCCGCCAGGGCCGGAAGGCAGCAACGGTAGGTGGTCGTAGCGGTGCGATATAAGTAACTTTGCCTTTTTTTATTTCAACCGGGCGGTGCCCATTTCAAAGGCCCAGGCTCTAAATCAATACATTTTATGAAATTCTTTATCGACACGGCCGATCTGGCTCAAATCAAAGAAGCAAACGACTTAGGGATCTTAGATGGGGTGACGACCAATCCTTCCCTGATGGCCAAGGTGGGTATCAAGGGGGAGGAAGCCGTTATCAACCATTATAAGACGATTGCGGAAATGGTAAAAGGCGATGTCAGCGCCGAGGTGGTGTCGACTGATTTTGACGGGATCATTGCGGAAGGCAAAAAGCTTCATGCCATCCATCCGAATATTGTGGTAAAGGTTCCGATGATCAAGGAAGGGATCAAGGCATTGAAATGGTTTTCCGACAACGGGATCAAGACCAATTGTACGCTGGTGTTCTCAGCCGGTCAGGCAATCCTTGCCGCGAAGGCCGGCGCCAACTATGTATCGCCGTTCATGGGACGGGTCGATGACGCCAACTGGGACGGGGTCGAATTGATAGCGCAAATCGCCAATATGTATACGGTTCAGGGCTGGGAAACGCAGATCCTCGCTGCCTCCATCCGCAGTTCATTGCATATCGTTAAGTGTGCGGAAGTCGGGGCCGATGTGGTTACCTCTCCGCTGGAGCCGATCCTGGGGTTGTTAAAACATCCGCTAACCGATATTGGTTTGGCGAAGTTCCTGGAAGACGCCAAGAAATTCAAATAGCATAAGGAAGGCTGGAGGACAAGGCCCTCTCGTGCGCGAGTGACACCACTTCGCCGATGACGATTATGGCGGGATTGGAGAGTCCCTGCCGATCTGCCAGTGCCGCTAATTGGGAAGCGGTGCCGACGACAAGTTGTTGCCCCGGTAAAGACGCATCCTGGATGATCGCCGCCGGCATCTTACCATAGCCTTCCTGCTGATACAACTGGGCAATCGCGGCTAGCTGATGCATTCCCATATAGATCACGACGGTGGCCTTACTGCGCAGCGCGAGGCGAAGGTCGTTGGAAAGGCTGCCGTCTTTCCGCGTTCCGGTAATGACCCAGATGCCGTCGCTCACGGCCCGATGAGTGAGGGGAATATCGGCCAGCCCGGCAGTCTGCATGCTGCTGATCCCCGGTATATAGCTGACGTGCATGCCCAATTCACGGGCAAATAGCGCCTCTTCGAATCCCCGGCCGAAAATAAAGGGGTCGCCGCCTTTCAGGCGGATAATCTTCTTTGCAGTGGTCGCTTTTTCCCGAATCAATTCATGTATGGCCTCCTGGGTTATGGCCGGGCCGTATGGGTTTTTGCCGACAAAGATCTTTTCACACCCGGGCGGCGCCAGATCGAGCAGGGCGGCATTTACAAGACGGTCATACAGGATCACGTCGGCTTGCTGAAGGGTTCGCCAGGCCTTTACGGTGATGAGGTCCGGGTCGCCGGGGCCCGCTCCCAAAAGTATCAGCTCCGCCTTGTTCATATACATGTGTATTAAAATAATATGATATTATTCACACAAAATAGGTAAAAAAATCAATATTTTTTCCTTTGGCATGATACAAATCATGATCTCAAGCGAAAAAAAGACTATAATTGTGGTAAACTATCACATATCAAATATTCATATGTATCGCACGGAGAAGCCTGTTTGCGTCGTAGTGGGAAATGGAATGGTAGGTCACCGGTTTTGTGAGAAACTAAAGGCGACCGGTGAATCGTATCAGATCGTTGTCTTTGGCGAGGAGCCCCGGCCGGCGTACGACCGGGTCCATCTGAGTGAATATTTCAACGGAAAATCGGCTTCGGATCTGAGTTTACCCATGAAGGGCTGGTTTGACGACGACGAGATCATCCTGCACCTGGGGGATGCCGTGCGCGAGATCGATCGGGGGCAGCGGGTAGTGCATTCCTACAAGGGAGTCGTGCAGCGGTATGACGTGCTGGTGCTGGCAACGGGAAGCAGTCCCTTTGTTCCCGACATCAGCGGAGTGGAAAAAGAAGGGGTATTCGTATACCGGACCATCGAGGATCTCGAACGGATAAAAGCCTATGCTCCCGCGGTGAGGCATGGGGCGGTGATGGGCGGAGGCTTATTGGGACTGGAAGCTGCGAAAGCGCTGCTCGACCTGGGCGTTCCGCACACCCATGTGATCGAGTTTGCCGGCCGGCTGATGCCCCGGCAGATCGATAGTGCGGGTAGCCAGGCGCTGGAAGCAAGGTTGAGAGGAATGGGAATACACCTGCACCTCAATAAGACGACACTTGCCATCGAGGGTGCCGGGCGGATAGCGGGCGTACAGTTTGCCGATGAAACGCGGTTGGCGGTAGATATGCTCGTGATCTCAGCGGGGATCCGCCCGCGGGATGAGCTGGCGCGGCTGTCGGGGTTGGCGGTGGGAACGCGCGGCGGGATCATCGTCAATGAGCGGATGCAGACGGCCGACGCGACTATTTATGCGATCGGGGAGTGTGCGCTGGTGCAAGGGATGATCTATGGTTTGGTCGCGCCGGGATATGAGATGGCGGATGTAGTAGCCACCAATCTGGCGGGCGGGGATAAGAAGTTTAGCGGTTTTGATATGAGCACAAAGCTCAAACTGATCGGTGTGGATGTAGCCAGCTTTGGCGATCCTTTCGTTGCCGAGCCGGAGTGCCGCACGATCGTCTATGAGGATCGTCACAAAGGGGTCTATAAGCGGATAAACATCAGTGCAGACGGCAAATACCTGAAAGGCGGAGTGTTGATCGGGGATGCGGCGGCCTATCATTTATTGTTGCAGACCGTGAACAACCGGATCGTGCTGCCTCCCGATCCGGAGGATTTGATAATGGGCGGCCGGGAAGCCGCCGCCGAAGGCGGCGGCGTCATGAGCCTTCCGGAGGAGGCCCTGGTGTGCTCGTGCGAATCCGTCAGCAAAGCGGCGATCTGCGCTGCCGTGATGGAGAAATCGGCTACCACGGTGGATGGCATAAAGAAATGCACGCGTGCGGGCAGCGGCTGCGGCGGCTGTGTCCCGTTGGTTAAAGATTTGATCGCGGGGACCATGAAGGCAGGCGGGATGTATGTCCGGAATGTTGTTTGCGAGCACTTCGCATACTCGCGGCAAGAACTGTTCGACCTCGTGAAGCTCCACGAGGTCAAGACTTATCATGAAGTATTGGACCGATGGGGTAAAGGGGATGGTTGCGAGGTTTGCAAGCCGGCGGTAGCCAGCATCCTGGCCAGCTGCTGGAATGAGCCGATCGTGCGACAGGCGCCGATCCAGGATAGTAATGACCGTTATCTCGCCAATATCCAGAAAGGGGGCAGCTATTCGGTAGTACCCAGAGTTCCCGGCGGGGAGATCACACCGGAGAAGCTGATCGTCCTTGGCAAAGTGGCCAAAAAATATAACCTCTATACCAAGATCACGGGCGGCCAGCGGATCGATCTGTTTGGCGCCCATGTCAGCGATCTCCCTTCCATCTGGGAAGAGTTGATCGCCGCGGGGTTTGAAAGTGGTCATGCCTATGGTAAGGCGTTGCGAACGGTCAAGAGTTGTGTGGGCAGTACCTGGTGCCGGTATGGTCTTCACGACAGCGTATCATTTGCCATCGAGATTGAAGAACGATACCGCGGCATCCGGGCCCCGCACAAGATAAAGGGAGGCGTCAGCGGTTGTGTCCGGGAGTGTGCGGAAGCGCAAAGCAAGGATTTCGGCATCATAGCGACGGAGAAGGGCTGGAACCTCTTTGTGTGCGGGAATGGCGGGTCGAGGCCGCAACATGCCCAGCTCCTGGCCGTGGATATCGACAAGGAAAGCTGCATTCGGTATTTGGACCGGTTCTTAATGTTTTACATCCGAACGGCTGACCCGCTAACACGGACCGCCACCTGGCTCAATAAGATGGAAGGGGGCATCAGCTATCTGAAAAATGTGGTGATCAATGACAGCCTGGGGATGGGTCAGCAGTGGGAGGTGGAAATGCAGGCGCTTGTCGACAGTTACCATTGCGAGTGGGCGGCGGTGGTCAATAACCCCGAACTGAGGCGACAATTTGTCCACTTTGTCAACGCTCCGCGGAAGAAGGATCCGGAGTTGCAATTCGAAGAAATGCGCGGGCAGGTTAAGGCGAAGAATTGGCAGGCAAACCGGTAGTCGCGGATCATACCCCGGTAATGGATAAAAATTTATGTATGATAGATCAATCGATCAAATGGCTGGCTGCATGCCGGGAGGAAGATGTTCCGGCTGAAGGCGGCGCGTGCGTACTGCTCGAGGGCGAGCAGATCGCCATCTTCCGGTTTGCGCGTCGGGCGGAGTGGTACGCGACACAAAATCGTTGTCCCCATCGGGACCAAATGAGCCTTTCGAGAGGCATGACGGGAAGCGCCGGTGAAACCTGCGAGCCAAAGGTGGCCTGTCCTTTCCACAAGAAAACGTTTTCTCTCCGTACGGGCGTATGCCTGAGCGGAGACGACTACCGGATACGCACCTATCCGGTGCGGGTGAAGGCCGGGAGGGTATACGTCGGATTTACGCAGGAGGATTGAAAGAAGTTGCTGATCTTTGGTAAATTTCTTTCATGCGGGATATCACACACAAACAAATCTCCCTGCGGACGGCCAGCGCGGTGGGCATTCTCTTCTGTTCCGCGGAAACGATCTCCCTGATCCGGGAGAACAAGCTACCAAAAGGAAATCTTTTCGATGTTGCGCGGGCGGCAGGCCTGCTAGGCGCCAAATTAACGCCACAATTATTGCCGCACTGTCATCCGGTGGCCATCGATGCCATGGACCTGGAATTCGAATTTCTCGGTAGCGAGGGGCAAACAGAAAGCCTGGAGAAGGAGGCGGCAACGCGTTCGGGTATTGTTATCCGCGGGCACGCCAAGTCAATCGGGCGGACGGGGATCGAGATGGAGGTGTTGACTGCCGTGTCGGTGGCAGCGCTGGAGATTTATGATATGCTAAAGCCGGTGGATAAGCAACTGGAAATCGGCCACATCCGGTTAGTCGAAAAAAAGGGTGGAAAAAGCGACCGGGAAAAATATTTTTCGACTTCGCCAACTTGTGCGGTGCTCGTATGCTCCGATTCGACGGCGGCAGGGAAACGGGAGGACAAAAGCGGCCGCGTCGTCAGGGAAATGTTGGAGGCAGTAAGAGCGGAAGTACGGCATTACGCAGTCGTGCCGGACGAGAAGGTCCGCATCCAGGAACAGATCAGGGCATGGGTGGCCGAAGATATCCAATTCATTTTTACGACAGGGGGAACGGGACTTGGGCCGCGGGACAATACGGTCGCCGCGGTAAAAGAGATCCTCGAGCGGGATGCGGAAGGGATTGCGGAAGCGATGCGCGTATATGGGCAGATGCGGACGCCGATGGCCATGATGAGCAGGGGTGTGGCGGGGTCGATCGGCGAGACATTGATCGTCACGTTACCCGGAAGTTCGGATGGGGCGCGGGAGTCATTGGAGGCTATACTGCCCGCGGTATTCCATGCCCGGAAAATGATGAAGGGGGGCGGACATTGATATGATAAGTATTTGGGAGGCAAGGAAGATGGTTTTGGCGAAAGCCCGGCTGTTCGGCACCGAAGAGGTCGGGTTGGATGCGGCGTTCGGGCGCGTGCTTGCAGGGCCTGTTCGCGCAGACCGGGATTATCCGCCTTTTCCACGGGCTACCATGGATGGGTATGCGCTGCGGTATGCCGACCTGCAACGTGGAGTCCGGCGGTTCCGGATCGCGGGGACGCTCTTCGCCGGGTCGCAGGCGTCGGAACGAATCTCGGGCGGGGAGTGCTACAAGATCATGACAGGCGCAGCGGTGCCTGAAGAGGCGGATATCGTCGTCCGGCGGGAAGACGTGCGGGAGGAAGTGGAATGGATGGAGGTGGGGGCCAGAGAACCGGAGCCATGGCGGCCTTTTCTGAATATAGCCCGGCAGGGAGAGGACCTCCGCGCGGGGGATGTCATTCTCGACAGGCCCTGCAAATGCTCGCCGGCGGTGATGGGGTTGCTGGCGACATTGGGTCTTGCAACCGTGAGGGTAACGCGGAGGCCGGAAGTTGGGTTGATTACAACGGGTAACGAAGTCGTGGAGCCCGGGCAGCCGGTGGGTCCCGTTCAAATAAGGAATAGCAACCACTGGATGCTGGCCGGGGCGCTACAGGGCGAAGGTCTTGGATTGCGAAAATACGCGCACGCGCCGGATGATCCGGATCAGTTGATGCGGGTGTTGGGCTGTTTTCCCGACCTGGATATCCTCGTCGTGACCGGTGGAGTATCTGCCGGTGATGCGGATCATGTGCCGCATGTGTTAACGGAATTCGGGGTGAGGCGGTTGTTTCATAAAGTCGCGATGCGACCGGGTAAACCGACCTGGTGCGGCGTGATGCCGGGGGGCGGGATGGTATTTGCATTGCCGGGCAACCCATTTTCCTGTCTGGTCAACTTTGCGCTGTTGATCTCGCCCTATATCAGGGCCTGCCAGGGTCTGGAACCGGCGGCGGCGATGTCGCTGCCGTTGAAAGAGGTCCGGAAAAAACGAACGCCGCTGGATGAGTTCTTCCCGGCCCGTGTCGACGGATCCCCGGCTGCACTGGTTCAAATGCCATTAAACGGTTCCGGGGATATCCGGCTGGGAATGCAGGCGGATGCGTTAGCGCTCCATCCGGCGGATACAGAAGAGTTGAAGGCGGGATCGAACGTATTATTTTACTCCGTGGTATAAGAAAGGAGCCGGCGCGGGTCGAGGATGCGGATGAGCCTGGCATCCGCGCGGATGAGATTTTCCTGCGAAAGCTCGTTGATCGTTCGAAAAACAGTTTCGTAAGTGGCGCCGACGAGCGAAGCGAGGTCCTGGCGGCTCAAGCTGATCGCAATATGGCCGTCGGTCGTTTGGCCGAATTTTTCCTGCAAACTGATAAGGGCGTTTGCGACCCGGCCTTTTACCGCCATATGCGCGAGGTTGCGCATTTTTCGTTCCGACTCCTGCAACTCACTTGCAAAAAAAAGCAGCAGACCATACATAAATTCCTGGTTGACTTTGAGCGAAGCCTGGAAGAACGCAAGGTCGATAAAACAAGCCGTGACGGGCTCGATGGCCGTGGCAGAAATGGGATAGACCGGCTGGATTGTCGCGGCAGCGGCCGGATAGAGCGTATCATGACCAAGACCGCGATGACCGAAGATATCTCCCTTACGGGCAAAGCGGAGAATGATCTCTTTTTCCGTTCCCCAATGTTTGTGGACTTTGACCGTTCCCGACGTGACAAAATAGATTCCCAGGACGGCCTCCCCTTCCCGGAAAATGGATTCTCCTTTTTTGAACTGCCAGTCTTTCCGGTGGGCCTGGAGGGCGGGTTTCCATTCGGGCAGGCATCGCTGGCACAAAAAGCAGGTGGATAGATCGCAGCTGGTGGCTTTTTTCATCTGAGCTATGCTTAATCGTGCAAATTAAGGGTTATTCGATGGCAACCGGGAGAGATGTAGCTATATAACGATAAAATATATGTGTTAATTTCAGCTATTTCCATTTGGAAATTTAGGTAATTGGCCTAAATTTATTGTGTAGATCATATTTACATGCTTTTTTTATGAGTTAGCTTCCTTTTTTATTACATAGATATTTTTCTAATACAAATCCGGTCTTCGATTGCCTTCCATTTTTATTTCATGACGGTTGCCGCCATATGTATCCTCTTTTTTAACCAAAGCAAACTGTTATGAAATCGATTATCCGGGTTATGGGAATGCTTCTTCTTGCAGGCGGCGGGTTAGGGGCATCCGCTCAATTATCGGTGACCGGGCAACTACGGGTTCGGTCGGAATTAAGGGATGGATATGGCACGCTGGAGACGGCAGGGAGTCAGCCGGCTTTTGTAACCACCCAGCGGGCGCGTCTCACGTTCCGGTATCTGTCTTCCAGAGTGATCTTTCAGACTTCCGTTCAGGATGTGCGGGTATGGGGCGGTGATGCTTCCACCATCGACAACGCGGATGGGGCCCGCCTGAGTGTCCATGAGGCCTGGGCGGAGTTGGTGCTGGCCAACACGGAGGACAGCAGTCTGGGGCATTCGGGCATCCAGTACCTGGGTTGCCGCATAGGACGCCAGGAGTTGGTATATGACGATCAGCGGTTGTTGGGAAACCTCGACTGGCTGCAACAGGCGCGTCGTCACGATGCCATGGTGTGGAAGGCCGTGCAGCGGTTATGGCGGGCTGACCTCGGCGTAGCGTTCAACCAGAATACCGATGCGTTCAATTATAACGGCACGTATTATACGCCGGATAACATCGCGGCCTATGTCAGGGACAGCAAGGGCGATCTGGCGCCGACGCCGGCCGGATTTGTACCGCTGGTCGGGGCGTCGGGACTGAGCGCAATGAATGGAAAGCCCTCTCTGGTCGCAGCACCTGGGACGAACGGCGCGACCCAGAACTACAAATCGATGCAATTCCTGTACATAGCAAAGCGATTCCATGGGGCGACTTTATCCGGCCTTTTGCTGACGGATGAGTTTGGCCGCTACAAACCGGATTCGGTCCGGGACATCGCCGGGACGGACACGGGGTATATCTATGGGTGGCATTTCAACCAGGCAGGCGCAAACCTCCGGATCACGGGCGGCATATACCTGACTGCGCCGCTGGGTCCATCGGGGCGCTGGAAGCTGGTCGCCGGTGCATATTACCAGGCAGGGAAGAACCCATCGGGAACGCATCTTGCCGCTTATACCACGACAATGTCGCTCACCTACGGAGGGCGGTTATTCTCCGCCACGGCGGGCTGGGACTATTTGTCGGGAAACAATGCTTTTTCATCTTCGACCACCGATCACCGCTTCGATCCGTTGTACGGCACACCGCACAAGTTTTGGGGCTATATGGACTATTTCTACGCCGGTACCGGGTCGGCAGCAGGCGGCCTCGACAATCCTTATGTAAAAGCGAAGTATAATTCCCGCAACGGCAGGCTCACAACGGAGCTTTGTTATCACTATTTCGGGCTGGCTGCCGCCCAGAAAGATCAGAAGGGGGGCACACTCGACAAATACCTGGGTAGCGAGGCGGATTGGATCACGGACTACAGCATGAACCGTTCAACGACCCTGGAAGCGGGATTCTGCGGAATGGCGGCGACCCACAGTCTGGAATATGCGAAAGGGATCACGCCCGGGTCTGCCCGGCTTCACCCGGGCTGGGTCTATCTTCAACTGAACATTACACCTGAACTTTTTAAAAAATAATTTATGAACAACGCACCGTTAGACCGGATCAATATGTTTTCCCTCGGCAATGTTCAGATGCGCACCTTCCATTTGACGTGGCTGATGTTTTTCGTATGCTTCTTCGGCTGGTTCGGATTGGCTCCGCTGATGCCGATCATCCGCGGCGACCTGGGGTTGACCAAAGTGCAGGTCGGCAATACGATCATAGCCTCGGTTTCATCCACGATCATCGCAAGGCTGGTGATCGGTCGTTGCTGCGATATCTGGGGGCCCAGGCTTACTGCGTTCTGGTTGTTGATAATCGGGTCAGTACCCGTTTTACTGGTCGGGCTATCGAAGGACTATACTACTTTCCTGTTGTTCAGGTTGGCTATCGGGGTGATCGGCGCTTCATTTGTCATCACCCAATTCCACATGTCTTTGATGTTCGCCACGGGGGTCAAGGGCAGCGCCGGGGCGATAACGGGCGGCTGGGGCAATCTCGGCGGCGGGGTTACAAATATGGTCATGCCGGTGATATTTGCGGCTATCGTAGGTTTTGGCTATACGTCCCATATGGCATGGCGGTATGCGATGATCGTGCCGGCGGTGATGATGTGGGTAATTGCGTTCTTGTATTACCGTTATACAAAGGATACTCCGGCGGGGAATTTCCGGGAGGTCCGGGGTTACGGGGAGTTGGCGAGGCCGGCGGGTTCAACAAGGCGGAGGGGTTCGACAAGTCGGGCGGGGTGGCTGGCCGCGCTGGCGGATTGGCGGATCCTGACTTTAACGCTGGCTTATGCGGTATGTTTCGGCATGGAGATCACCTTCGACAATGTAGCCAGCCTTTATTTTGTCGATAATTTCCATCTGAGCGCCGCGCGGGCGGGGTTGTGGGCGGGTGTATTCGGCGCGATGAACCTCTTTGCCCGCGCGCTGGGCGGGGTCCTCTCCGACAAGGCCGGGTTCCGCTGGGGTATGCGGGGGAAAGGGTTCCTGCTCTCAGCAGTTCTGCTGTTGGAAGGGGTGGCGTTGCTTGCATTTTCGCAAGCGGCAATCCTGACCCTGGCCATCGGGTTTATGCTGTGTTTCGCACTTTTCCTGAAGATGGCCAACGGAGCGGTATATGGTATCGTACCGTTTATCAACGAAAAAAGAACGGGAATGATCGCCGGGGTCGTCGGCGCCGGAGGCAATGTCGGCGGGATGATCTTCGGCTTCCTGTTCCGCTCGGCCAGTCTTAGATATGCCGAGGCATTCGGGGTCATCGGAATTGCGGTAGTGGGGGTTGCCCTATCTGTTTCATTGACAAAGTGGGTTCCGGGTGAGAAAGGGGTAATCGTGGCAGAAATGGATCCGGTGGTTGAAGGAGCTGCCGCGTCGGCCTGACGCTATTTTATTTCATGTCAACCCATTATCGCCATACCCAACGATTCTCTTCTACCTGCTGTTATTGCGGGGTCGGGTGCGGCGTTACGGTTTACAAAGATAAACAAGGCCGGATCGCGGTGGAGGGCAATCCCGATTATCCGGTCAACAAAGGCCTCCTCTGCAGCAAGGGACTCAATCTGCACCATACGGTCAATGACCGCGCGGACAGGCTGCTGTATCCACAAATGCGGCCCGGGAAAGCGGTCCCATTGCAGCGCGTTAGCTGGGATGTCGCGCTGGACAGGGCGGCGGCGGTCATGAAAACAATGATCTCGAAGTATGGACCCGATTCGGTCGGTTTCTATATCTCGGGGCAATGCCTGACGGAGGAATATTATGTCGTCAACAAGCTGATGAAGGGATATATCGGCAGCAATAATGTCGACAGCAATTCCCGCCTGTGCATGAGCACCGCGGTCGCGGCATACAAGCTGGCGCTGGGAGAGGATAGCGTCCCGGCCAGCTATGACGATATTGAATTGGCGGATTGTCTCTATGTCGCGGGCGCGAATCCCGCCTGGTGCCACCCGGTATTGTGGCGGCGGCTGGAAGCGCACAAGGCGGCCCATCCGGAAGTAAAAGTCATTGTGGCCGACCCGCGGCGGACCGATAGCTGTGCGATCGCCGACCTGCATTTGCCCTTAAATCCCGGAACGGATATCACCCTCCATCATGCGATCGGGCGGTTGTTGATCGAACGCGGTGCGGTTGGAGCTGATTTTATCCGGGATCATACGACGGGTTTCGAAGAGTACCGCGAACGGATCTTTTCAAGAACGCTCCCGGAGGCGGCCGCGATCTGCGGATTAGAAGAACAGGACATTTGCCGGGCAGCCGATTGGATCGCAGACGCCGGCGGCTTCCTCAGTCTATGGACCATGGGATTGAATCAAAGTGCCTTTGGGGTTGATAAGGTTTTATCGCTTATCGACCTTCATTTGTTGACCGGACATATCGGCCGGCCCGGCTCGGGCCCGTTCTCGCTGACCGGACAGCCAAACGCAATGGGGGGCAGGGAAGCGGGAGGCCTGGCGAATTTATTGCCGGCGCATCGTGATTTGGGCAATGCAGATCACCGGAGCGAGGTCCGGCGGTTCTGGGGAAGCGGCCCGATCACGGAAATACCGGGGTTGACGGCAGTCGAGATGATGGATGCCCTGGAGGATGGCCGGATGAAAGCGATCTGGATCATCGGTACCAATCCGCTGGTAAGCCTTCCCGACGCGCGAAAGGCAGAGCGGGCGCTGCAAAAGGCGAAGTTTGTCGTCGTTCAGGACGTCAGCAGCAAGCCGGAAACGCTGGCGTTCGCCGATCTGATCTTGCCGGCCGCGGGATGGACCGAAAAACAGGGAACGATGACGAATTCCGAGCGGCGGATCAGCTTGCTCGATCAGGTAATCGACCCGCCGGGCGAGGCGATGCCGGATGCAACTATCATTTGTCGGCTCGCTCGGAAGATGGGTTTTGCGGGCTTCGATTATCCCGATGCCGGGGCCATTTTCCGTGAGCACGCGCTGCTGACCGCCGGGACCTCCGTCGACTACAGCGGCCTTGACTATACTATTCTCCGGGAGCGGCGGTCGGTTCGGTGGCCTTATCCCCCGGGCAGAACGGACGACGGGTCACCGCGGCTGTTTACGGACGGACGATTCCTCACCGCTTCCGGGAGGGCTATTTTCCATGCGGTCCCAGATGAGCTGCGCAGCGAACGCCCTGACGGCGATTATCCGCTCCTGCTGACGACCGGCCGCATCCGTGATCAATGGCATACCATGACAAAGACGGGGAAAGTCAATAAATTAAAAGAACATTATTCACAGGCTTTCCTGGAGATACATCCGGAAGACGCCGGGAAATTGGGGATCGCCGCCGGGGAGATCGTGGAAGTGTCTTCCCGCAGGGGGGAGGTCAGGGTGCCGGCCCAGCTAACGGAGACAATCAAGCGAGGCGTCGTCTTTCTGCCGATGCATTGGGGGAAAATGATGAACAGCGATCTCAACCGGGCGAACAATCTGACCAGCCCGCTGCTTGACCCGGTTAGCAAGGAGCCCGATCTTAAGTATTGCGCGGTTCGGGTAACAAAATACAAGAAGCGCCGGGAACGGATAGTGATTGTCGGGGCGGGGGCGGGTGCGCACGGGTTTGTCCGGAGTTATCGCGCCCTTAACCGGGAGGATGAGATCATCGTTTTCAACAAGGAGGATCAACCGTTTTACAACCGGGTGCAGCTCCCGGACTATATCAGCGGCGCTCAGCACTGGACCGAGCTCGTGCGGATGACGGATGAAGAGGAACGGTCGCTGAACATAGTGCTTCAGCGCGGAGTCAACATCGAGCGCATCGACCGGGCCGGCAAGTTTGTGGTGGATTCCTCCGGGTATGTAACCTATTACGATACCCTGATCCTCGCTACGGGGAGCCGTGCGGCGCTCCCCCGCCAGATGCCTCAGCTGCCCGGCATTTTTACCCTCCGCAGCCGGTTGGATGCGGACCGCTTCAGGAAGGGGATCGCGGCAGGCTCGAACGTCATCGTGGTGGGCGGCGGCTTGCTGGGGCTGGAGCTGGCGGCATCGCTCCGCGAGATGGGCATCCGGGTTTCCATTGTCCACCGGAGCTCGCGCTTCCTTGACCGGCAGCTCGATCCGCTGGGCAGTCAGCTATTGCATGAGGAGATCATCGATCAGGGGTGTGAGGTCTATTATTCGGATGAAGTGCAGATGTTCCTCGGGCAGTCCCGGTTAACAGGAGTACGACTACGAAGCGGCAGGGCGCTGGACGGCGATGCGCTGGTCTTTGCGATCGGCACGGTGCCGAATATCGAGATCGCGAAGGAGGCGGGGTTGGAGTGTCGGCGGGGTGTCGTGGTGGATGGGTACCTGCGGACCAGTGATCCGCACATACATGCGATCGGGGAGATCGCGGAATTCAACGGCACTCAATATGGTTTTACAGCGGCGGCCGAACAGCAGGCGGCGGTCCTGGCGCGATTTCTTCATGGAGATATTGCGAGCTTTTACCCGGGAACGGTGCCGATGAACATCATCAAGATCCATGGTTTCGATCTGTGCAGTATCGGGCTGGCTGAATCGCCCGATCAGCCGGGATATGAAGAGATCGTCTTTATCGACAAGGCCCGCCGGTATTACAAGAAATGCATCGTGCACGGGGACAGGCTGGTAGGCGCTATCCTGATCGGCGATAAGGAAGAGTTCCGGGAGTTTCATGACCTCATCGCCCGGAAGATCGAGTTGAGCGACAAGCGTCTACAGCTGCTGCGTAGCGGTGCGAGGGCTGAGCCGGTGCAGGGGCGGCTGGTTTGCAGCTGTAATAATGTGGGAAGCGGTAATTTGAAAAACAAGGTGGCAAACGGATGCACGGACCTGGCGACGTTGTGCGCGGAAACGGGCGCGGGAACGGGGTGCGGAAGTTGCCGCCCGGAGGTAAAAAAAATATTGGCGGAGGTCCTGGCAGATGTTTCGTAAGAATTATATTGTCAAGATCAATTTACCGGGCGGAATCGTGGCTACCGGCGATCTATACACGATCATAGAAGCGGCAGAGCGGGCCCGTGTACCGGATATGCAATTTGGGGTTCGGCAACAGCTGTTCTGCAGGGTGCAGGATCGATACGGACCCGCTTTTCTCCGGTCGCTGGAATCGGCAGGGATCTTTTATGAAACGGAGAAGGAGCGATTTCCAAATATCATCAGTTCGTATGTGACGGAAGGGGTATTCAGCAAATCGGCCTGGGTGAGCGAGGGGTTATACAAGGATATCCTCGATGGGTTTGATCACCGGCCGGGGGTCAAGATCAACCTGGTGGAAAGCAGTCAGTCGTTCGTGCCTTATTTTACCGGTCATTTGAATTTTATCTCCAGCGGATTGAACAATCACTGGCACCTCGTCGTGCGGCGGCCGGGGACAAACGAGTTATACCGTTGGGGAAGGGTGGTATATTCTACCGAGATATCCCGGATGAGCCGCCTTCTGGAGGAGGAATTGTGTTCCGGGGGTAACGGAAGCCGAACGGAAGCTGCATTTGGCGGCGATCCTGCCGCTCCGGAGTTGAGACTGCCAACCTTCCGGCTACCGTATTATGAAGGGTTCAACCGGTATGGCAACAAATATTGGCTTGGGATATACCGGCGGGAGGAGCTGTTCCCGCTTTCTTTTTTAAAGGACCTTTGCCTCGTCTGCCGGAAAACAAAAATCGGCCAGATCTATACCACCCCATGGAAATCGATACTCATCAAGGGGATCGAAGAAAGTGATCTGCCGCTGTGGGAGTATGTCCTGGGCAAATACCGGATGAATATCCGCCATGCATCCAATGAACTGAATTGGCAGATCGATGATCACAGCACGGACGGTTTGCGGTTAAAGCGTTATCTGGTCCGGCAACTGGACCAGGACGACATCCGGACGGAGGGCCTCAGTTTTGCGGTGAAGCTGCAAAAGGGGTCGGGTCTTCCCGGATCCATTGTTATCCGGAAGCAGGCGGAGATCAGGCCGGGGCAACAAAAGCTGCTGGACCGCTACGAACTCTGGCATACAGCGGATTTCGATCCGCACTCCCGGGAACTGATCCTTTTTCGGAAGGATCTGGAAAAGGAAACGCTGTTTCCGTATATCGTCTCTTTATGTAAGGATTTTTACAGCCTGCAAAGCAAGCGCAGCACCGTCGTCTCGGAGGACAATCTGCGTTATCAGGGGAATGAAGGGTCCATCGACCGGGAGGTCATTTGGGAATGCAAGGATTGTCTTACACAGTATCAACCGGTGTATGGAGATCCGGGTAGCGGGGTGGCCGCAGGTACGGCGTTCGAAGCCCTTGGGAAGGACTATATTTGTCCGGTATGCGGGTCGTTGAAGGAGGAATTCCGGGTGGTGGAAAAAGGGCGCGAATTGCCGGTGTTAATTCCGGGACAATCGTAACTTTACAGACGATGGATGTGATCAGGGATCAATACGGGAGGAGTTTTAGGACATTGCGGGTGAGCCTGCTCAGCCATTGCAACCTGGCGTGTCTTTACTGTGTCGCAGGCGAAGAAGAGCTTAGGGAAATGAACAGCGTGTCCGAGGAATCAGGAGCCGGAAGACTATTGGAGATCATCCGGCGGTTGCACGATGAACTTGGACTGGAGACGGTCCGGCTGACGGGAGGAGAACCGCTTTTGTATTCGGGTCTCGTCGAGCTGGTAGAGGGGATCGTGTCGATGGGCATCCTCCGGATTAAATTGACCACGAACGGGACCTTGCTGGAGCGAAAGGCGTTTGCGCTGAAGCAAGCGGGTCTGGAATCCATCAATGTTTCATTGGATGCCGTCGATGAAGGAGTATTCGAGAGGATGAGCAGGCGGAATTCGGTCGCGCGGGTCATCCGGGGAATCGACAGTGCCATTAAAGCGGGTTTGACGGTCAAGCTGAATGCGGTGGTCATGAAAGGGGTGAATGAGGATCAGGTATTGCCGCTTTTGAACTTCGCGTTTGAGCGCGGGATAACCATCCGGTTCCTCGAGGTAATGAAGATGCACCATTTGTTGCATGATTCGGATCGATATCTATTGACACAACAGGAGATCTTGCAGTTGGTCGGCGAGCGTTTTGAATTGACAGACCTTGGCCGGGAGCCGTCGGCGACGGCACGGTATTGGGAAACGAATCAGGGCCAGCGATTCGGGATCATCGCTAACGAGAGTGAACCGTTCTGCCGGGACTGCGACCGGCTTCGCCTCGACAGCAATGGGAATATCTATGGTTGCCTGAGCAGCAATCATCCGATCGCGCTGGACCGGGAAGAGGACTCTTCGGCCTGGAGGGAAAAGTTGCGACAGGCGCTGGGTCAAAAACAACATTTACGCTTCACCGGCAGTGCGTTGAGCATGCTGCAGATAGGCGGTTAACCCCGATAAAAAGACAGGTTATGACTATTCACGTGTACGCTGGATTGAAGGACTATTTTTCACCTGAGTTCGAATTGCCGGATGATGTGTATGATATCGATCAGTTGCGGGCCTGTATGCTGGCTATCAACGACCAGGCAGGCAATCTGCTGGCAGCCTGCCGGTTTGCGGTAGAGGATGGTTTTATTGACAATACCTATAAATTCAGGGCCCATGAGACAATCATCGTCGTTCCGCCCAGTAGTGGAGGATAAAAGCGCATCGGCACCTGTTGACGTAAGCGGTGGCGCGCCGGCCGGTGGCGTGACGGATCAGCCGATCGACATGGTGGGGTTGCTTGCAGCGGGGCATCATCCTGCCGCCGGCGCCGTTGTGCTGTTCAGCGGCGAAGTGCGCGACAGCAACATGGGACGTGTGGTCCGATACCTCGAATATGAGGCGCAGGTACCGCTGGCCGAGCGAATGATCTCGGAGATCTTAGCGGAGGCGAAGGAGAAATGGGGGCTGAAAATCGCGATCGCGCAGCACAGGATCGGGCGGGTGGCGATCGGGGAGACAGCGGTGGTGGTCATCACTTCCGCGGCGCATCGGAGCGAGGCGTATACGGCGAACAGGTATATTATCGACCGGATCAAGCATGAAGCGCCGATCTGGAAATGTGAATACTATGCCGATGGGACGAAGGAATGGGGCAACAATTGTAACTGCCGCGAGGTGACGGGGGATGTTTCCAAACATATTTATGAGTCCAAGGGCTAACCTGATCGGCGTTGTCCTTTGCGGCGGCGAGAGCCGAAGGATGGGCAGGGACAAAGGCCTGATCGAAAAGGAGGGGAAGTCCTGGGCGGAGCGCATGGGGTTGAAGTTGGCTTCGTTTGGGCTGCCGGTGGTCTACTCGGTCCGTTCGGAGCAGGGGCCGGCGTATTCCGCGATTCCCGGGGAGGCCATGTTGGTGGTCGACTCGGTCGACCTGGGAGGCCCGTTAAACGGGTTGTATAGCGTTCATACCCGGTTTCCGGGGGATGATCTGTTGGTGCTGGCCTGCGATATGCAGGATATGGATGATGGGACGATCGGGGAATTGATCGAAGCGTATCGAAAGGGTGGAGCGGAATTTTATGTTTATTATGAGGGCGCGTTTGCGCAGCCATTTTGCGCGGTATACACGGCGTGCGGCCTATCCCGCGTGCTCGGGGAGATAGGTGAGGAGAGAAAGATGAGGGCGATCGTTGAAAAAGGGTTGGTAAGGAGATTGGAGGTCAGCAGGCGGGAGGCGTTTGGGAATTATAATTCGTGACGCGTGCGTCGCACCTGGAAAATAAAGAAGGCCCGGAAATAGTCCGGGCCATGTCATTTGGAAAATATCGGCAAATCAGTTGAGCTTCTTCTGCAACCCCGCATCGATGGCGTCGAGAAACTCTTCGGTGTAAAGGAAATGTTTTCCGTGTTCCACGTTATTGCCATGTATGCAGATCGCGAGGTCCTTTGTCATTTTTCCGCTTTCGACGGTCTCGACGCAGACCGATTCGAGGGCATTAGCGAAATCGATCAGCGATTGGTTGTTGTCCAACTTGCCGCGGAAGGCGAGGCCCCGGGTCCAGGCGAAGATGCTGGCGATTGGATTGGTCGAGGTCGGTTTTCCGGCCTGGTGGTCGCGGTAATGGCGGGTGACGGTACCATGGGCGGCCTCGGCTTCCATGATCTTTCCGTCGGGGGTGATCAGCACGGAGGTCATCAAACCGAGTGAGCCGAACCCCTGGGCAACTGAATCGCTCTGGACGTCTCCGTCGTAGTTTTTGCAGGCCCAGACGAAGTTGCCGTTCCATTTGAGCGCGCTGGCAACCATGTCGTCGATCAGGCGATGCTCATACACGATGCCGGCCTCTTTGAATTTTGCCTTGAATTCGTTGTTAAAGATCTCTTCAAAAATGTCTTTGAAACGGCCGTCGTATTTTTTCAGGATGGTATTTTTAGTGGAAAGATAGAGCGGCCATTTTTTGCTCAGGGCCATATTGAAGCAACTGCGGGCAAATCCTTTTATCGACTCGTCGACATTGTACATGGTCAGTGCGACACCGTCACCCTTGAAGTTGAACACTTCGAATGTTTGCGGGGCGCTGCCGTCTTCCGGGGTGAACGTCATGGTGAGCTTGCCTTTCCCTTTGATGACGGTATCGGTGGCGCGGTACTGGTCGCCGAAGGCATGACGGCCGACGATGATCGGGGCAGTCCAGTTGGTTACAAGCCGGGGTACGTTCTTCATCACGATCGGCTCGCGAAAAACGGTTCCGTCCAGGATATTGCGGATGGTACCGTTTGGGCTTTTCCACATTTGTTTGAGGTGAAACTCCTTTACCCGGGCTTCGTCGGGAGTGATGGTGGCGCATTTGATACCGACGCCATATTGGCGAATGGCATTGGCGGCTTCTATGGTCACCTGGTCCTCAGTCTTGTCACGGTATTCGACACCCAGGTCGAAATATTTGATATCGATATCCAGGTAGGGGAGGATCAGCTTGTCCTTGATAAATTTCCAGATAATCCGGGTCATTTCATCTCCGTCCAACTCGACAACGGGGTTTGCAACTTTGATCTTTTTGGCCATTTTGTCTCTGTTTAATACCTTCAAAAGGATAGCAAACCTACAGGAAATGAGGCAAAAACCGATGGCTTTTTTGTATGTTTGTATACCTAACTCGATATGACCATGTTAGAAATGTTACGGCAATACATTTCCGGGTACGTAGCATTGACGGCAGAAGATTTCGCCGCACTGGGGGACAAGATCGTGGTCCGTGAGTTCGACCGGCGGCAGTTATTGGTGAAAGTGGGGGAGGTGGAGGGCTACCTGAGTTTTATCGTGAAAGGTTTGGCGCGGATGTATTTCCTGAAAGGAAAGACGGAAATGATCACCAACATCGCGAAGGAAGGGGAACTGATCGCGTCGTCGTCGTCTTTTCTTTCAGGGAAGCCTTCTTACTATTATGTAGAGACACTCGAACCTTGTACCTTGTTGTCCATTTCGCGGGCGGACCTGGAGTTGGCGTACCGGCAAAGCCCGAATATCGAGAAGCTGGGAAGGCTGGTTACGACCTATTTTGTGCTGCAAAAAGAAGAATGGGAGCTGGAGTGTATGCGGATGGACACGCGGGAGCGGTTCCTGCGTTTTATCGGCAACAACCCCGAGCTATTGTCACGGGTGCCGCAGAAGTATCTCGCCTCTTATCTGAATATGAAACCGGAGACATTCAGCCGGTTAAAGAATCACATAAAAAAACGTCCTGTTGCGGGGCGCCCTTCCTGATCCGGTATGACTTACAACGCCGCGACATACCAAGCCGCCCTGGAGAAGCTGCATCACCACTTGCAGGGCTATTCGCCGTTGTCCAGGGGCGAGTTCCGGCAAATGGAACCATTCCTCGAGGTTCGGGAATTCGACAAACGGGTCCGGGTGATCCAGGAGGGGGAGGTGGAGCGCTACCTAAACGTCGTTGCATTTGGCCTGGCCCGTAAATACCTGCCCGTTCGAAACAAGGAGATCACTATACAGCTCGCATCGGAAGGGCACATGATCCATTCGGAATTATCTTTCCATTACCGGATACCGTCGCGAGCGGTGGTGGAGACGATCGAGCCTACGGTTTTTTTCTCCATCTCCTATGACAGCCTCGAGCAGCTTTATGAAGAGATACCCGGATTTGAACGGCTGGGCCGCCTGATGATCACCGATCTTTTTATCAAAAGCGATACGCGGTATTTCAACCAGCTGCGGAAAAGTACACGGGAGCGGTTCCTCGAATACGTGCGGAATCACCCGGATATGGTGCGGCGGGTGCCTCAGAAGTATTTGGCGTCGTTCCTGAATATAAAGCCCGAAACCTTTAGCCGGTTGAAGCATTTAACGCGGGGTAAAAGTCTTAAAGGCTGACGACGAGCACCGGGATCTTTAATTCGTGCCGTACGGCGTTTACGGTTTCCCCGTAGATAAAATCTTTGAGTCCGGTATGGCCGTGGGAGCCGATGACAAGCATGTCCGCTTTTTGCTGATTGACGATGCGCGCGATCTCGCGGCTCCGGTGGCGGAAGCCGAGGACAGTATAGCAGCCATAGCCTTTTTCTTCGAGGGCCAGCCGGTATTGGTCCAGTCTTTCCTGATCCTTACGGGTTTCCAGGTCGTCGCTTTCGTGACCCAGCATACGGGCGGAGGCGCTTTCCACGACATGGATCAACAGGTAGCGGGCATCCTTGCCCCCCTGGCCTACGGCGTAAGCCAGCAATTTTTGATCGTGTGCGCTGAAGTCAAGCGCGATTGCGACGTGACGGAATGCCGGCGGCGTCCAGTCTTTGAGCGGGTCCGCCTGCGGATGGAGCAGCGGAACAGCCTTTTTCGCCCGGCGGACGAAGATCGGCTGGAAGGTGATATACGCCAGAAGGCCGATGGCGGCGGCGCTTGCGACAAGTACCGGGACTTTTGTTGCCCAGCCGCCGGGTTGAGCCAGCCAAGGGGCCATTTCCTCAGCCACCAATTTGACATTCAGATAAACCAGGAGGGCGGCGACCAGCCACGACAACAGGCGGATAATGGGGCGGGCGGCAAAATCACCCATGGCCTTGCGGTCGCTTACAAAATGGATCAGCGGGATGATGGCAAACCCAAGTTGAACGCTCAGGATGACCTGGCTCAGGACAAGCAGGTTGTCGGTTTCGCTCTCACCCGCGATCAGGATGACCAGAACGGCGGGAATGATCGCCAGCAGGCGGGTAAGAAGTCGTCTGAGCCAGGGATTTATCCGTAATTGAAGGTAGCCTTCCATCACCACCTGGCCTGCCAGGGTGCCAGTCAGCGTGGAGCTTTGGCCGGCGGCAATGAGGGCGATCGCGAATAGTTTTGGCGCCAGGTTGGTCCCCAGCATCGGCAGGAGCCGGTAAGCATCTTTGATGGAGGCGACGGAGGTATTGCCGGTCCTGAAAAAGACGGTGGCGGCCAGGATCAGGATGGCTGCGTTGACCAGAAAAGCCAGATTCAGGGCAACCGCACTATCTAAAAAGTTGATCCTTAAGGCTTTCTTTACTTGATCTTTTCCGGGACCGATCTTGCGGGTTTGCACCAGGGCGGAATGGAGATAGAGATTATGCGGCATCACGGTGGCGCCGATGATCCCGATGGCGATATAGAGCGCCTGGCGGCCGTGAAGGACGGGGATGAATCCACGCACAATATCCCCGGCGGCAGGTTTAGCCAGTAAGATCTCGATGAGAAATGAGCCGCCTACGATCGTGATCAGCCCGATCACAAAGGCTTCCATGCGGCGCATGCCGAGGCGCTGCAGGAACAGCAGCAGGAAGGTGTCGAGAACGGTGAGGCAGACGCCATAGATCAGGGGGAGGCCGGTCAGTAACTGGATGCCGATCGCCATCCCCAGGACCTCGGCCAGGTCGCAGGCCGCGATAGCGATCTCCGCAAGCACGTAGAGGGGGATGTTGATAAAGGCAGGGTAGGTCTCACGGTTGGCCTGGGCGAGGTCGCGGCCTCTGACTATCCCGAGGCGGGCGGAGAGGTTTTGCAGCAGGATGGCCATTCCGTTGGACATCAGCAATACCCAAAGGAGGGTGTAGCCGAACTGACTTCCGCCCGCCAGGTCGGTCGCCCAGTTTCCGGGGTCCATATACCCTACGCTGACCAGGTAGGCGGGTCCAAAGAAGACAAACAGCTGCCGCCACCAGGATCTGCGGCGGGTGGTGTCGATGCTACCGTGGACCTCGCTGAGGCTAACGTCTTTCTGCATAGGATTCATCATCTTTTACCAATACGTTTTTAGCCACCTGGGCGCTAAGCGTAATCGCCGGCCGGTTGCGTACTTTAATTTGCAGGGAGTTGTCGAATGGAAATCTCTTTCTGATCTCCAGCCGGGTACCAAGCCGGATATGATTGTATTGTAACAGTTCGAGCATTTCGGAGGTCTGGCTGGCGATCCCGGAAACCTGCGCCACTTTGTTCAGGGGCAGGTCCGACAGGCTAAGCTGCCGGCGGACCTGCAGACGACCCTGGGAGTCGGGGATCGGGTCGCCGTGGGGGTCGGATTCGGGAAAGCCCAGGAAGGCGTCGAGGCGATCGATGAGCTCTCGGCTGCTGATATGCTCCAATTCCTCGGCGATCTCATGGACTTCATCCCAGCCAAATTGCAATTTCTTTACCAGGAAATACTCCCAAAGGCGGTGCTTGCGGATGATCTGCAGGGCCGCCTTTTTGCCTTCGTTGGTCAGCTTGAAGCCTTTGTAACGCTCATAGATCAGCAGTTTCTGTTCTTTCAGTTTTTTCAGCATATCGGTGACGGAAGCCGGACGCGTGCTGAGCGCCGCCGCCAGTGCGTTTGTCGTAACCAGTCCCTGTTCCTGCTGCAGGTGAAATATGGTTTTGAGGTGGTTTTCCTTGCTGATCGATACTTTCATAGTTGACACGGTCTAAAATAAAATTTAGACAAATCTAAAATTTAAAATTGACACTGACAAGATTTATCTTGGGGCGAATGTTTATTTTTAACCCGGAATTCACCGTATGAACAAATACCTGTTGCTGGTCGTTTTGTCCGTGCTTATCGGTTCGTGCAAAAGCAAGAAGATCTCGCTGGCGGGCAATGACGACGGAGAATTAAGCGTTTCGGATTTTATCGATTACTTTCAGCCGCTTCCGCTTCCGTATGCCGTGACGGACACCATCCTGCGACGGAAAGAGCCCGAGACGGGTTCGATCAACTATAAGCTTTTCACGAGGCTCCTGCCTGACAGCCTCATCACCCGATATTTCGAAAAGACGGCAAAGCCGCGCCTGTATGCGATCGGCAAGATCAAGGTCCCGAAAGCGGAAACTTATGTTTTTGTCAAGTGTGTCACCAGCGGGCGGCGAATGCTCTATCTCCTGTGTTTTGACAGAAAGGACCGTTATTCCGCATCGCGGCCGGTCTTGTATTCAGAGAATACGGCCGGTGTATGGGGATCGGTGGGTATGGACGGAAAGTACACGCTCTCCGTGACGCGTTACCGGAAAGGGGCGAACGGCGAAGTCTTTCACACCACGGATGACTATATTTACAACGATGCCGGCAATTTCAATCTTATCCTGACCGAATCGAATGAAAACAGGAACCGGGTACTGCCGGTCTACAATCCTATCGACACGCTGTCCCGTAAACATAAGTACTCGGGAGACTATACGCAGGATAAGCGAAATATCATCTCCGTCCGGGATAGCAAAGACGCCAGCCGCTTTTATTTCTTTGTTCATTTCGAAAAAGATAACGGAGAATGTAAGGGAGAATTAAAAGGAGAGGCTAAATTTGTTTCTCCCGGTGTTGCCCGCTACCGGGCTTATTCCGACCCCTGTTCGGTGGAATTTATTTTCGATGGCGGGGGGGTATCCATGAAAGAACTGGGCGGCTGCGGCGTTCACCGCGATATTAAATGTTTTTTTGAAGGTTATTTTCAGCGACGCCGCGACCCCCATCCGAAGCCTGCCGGGAAGCGGGTTTGAGGCAGCTTCATACAATTCTATTCAGTTTTATCCGTTATATTGCGTACTTTTTACATAGCAGCAAAACTATGAGCTTTAGAAATTACTCGGTTCCTTATGCAGTAGACGAACGATATTCCAAGAAAGTAGCTTATTTCTCGATGGAATTTGCCGTACATCAGCCTTTGAAAATATACAGCGGCGGCCTGGGTTTCCTCGCGGGTTCTCATTTACGGAGCGCCTACGAGCTGAAACAGAACATGATCAACATCGGAATTTTATGGAAATATGGCTATTATGATCAGGCCCGCAACCAGGACCAGACCTTACAGGTTACCTGGATGGAAAAGCATTACAGCTTTCTCGAAGATACCGGGATCAAGTACCAGGTCACCATCCATGATCACCCCGTCTGGGTAAAGGTTTGGTATCTCAATCCGGAGACGTTCAAGAGCGCCCCGCTATTCCTGTTGAGTACCGATGTCCCCGAAAACGACTATGTTTCCCAGACGATCACGCACCGCCTGTATGACGCCAATGTCGCAACGAAGGTCGCGCAATTCATCCTCTTGGGTGTCGGCGGCGCGCAGCTGGTCGAGGAGTTGGGTTTCAAGCCGGATTTGTATCACCTCAACGAAGCGCATGCGATCAGCTCGGCTTTCTGGCTATACCAGAAATACGATCAGAATATCGAGGAGGTGCGTAAGCGGCTTGTCTTTACGACGCACACCCCGGAGGAAGCGGGCAATGAAAAACACGATATCTATCTCTGCCACAAGATGAGTTATTTCTGCGGCTTGTCGGTGGAAGAGGTCAAAAAGCTGACTGGACTCGAAGACGATGCCTTCAATCATTCGCTGGTTGCGCTTCGATTTGCGCACCTGGCAAATGGCGTCTCGCAGCTGCACGGCAACGTTTCCCGGGCAATGTGGGGAAAATACAAGAACATCTGTCCGATCATTTCGATCACCAATGCGCAGAACTGGCGATATTGGGCGGACAAGGAGCTTTACCGCAAGATGGAGGAGAGCAACGACTACTGGTGGGATGACCGCAAGAAATACCTGAAGAGGCGAAGCTTCGAGATCGTGGCGGACCAAACGGGAAAGCTCCTGGATTCGAATATCTTCACCATCGTATGGGCGCGGCGGCTGGCAGGATACAAACGGGCCAATTTGCTGACAAGGGATATGGACCGGTTCAACCAGCTGGTCAACAGCACGAAATATCCGGTGCAGATCATCTGGGCCGGCAAACCTTATCCAATGGACTATCCGGCGATCAACGAATTCAATCACCTCGTGCATCTGAGCAAAGGATATAAAAATATCGCGGTGGTGATCGGCTATGAACTGGGCCTGTCGAAGCGGCTCAAACAGGCGGCCGATTGCTGGTTAAACAATCCCCGCGTTCCACGCGAAGCCTCTGGCACCAGCGGGATGACCGCGGCGATGAACGGAGCGGTCAATTTTTCCACAGATGACGGCTGGATCCCGGAGTTTGTCAATCATGGGAATAACGGTTTCGTGGTTCCAAAAGCGGACTATGCGAATATGCACGTGGAGGAACAGGACGACTACGACCTGAATAAAGTATACGAGATCCTGACCGGGGAGATCCTTCCGCTGTATTATGACCACTACGATACGTGGCGGCAGATTGCCAAGAACGGGATGCGGGATGTCCGCTACCAGTTCGACGCCGGCCGGATGGCGCATGAATATTATGAATTGCTTTACAAATAGGGGACTGTTGTAGTTGTGTAATGTCACCGATCGTTGCATCATGGGATAAATTCTCTCATATGCAACGATTTTCTATTTTTATCGCCCTGAGCGGGCTTGCGCTCGGGTTGCCCGCGTTCTCCCTGGCTACGGGAGACGTCCCAACGATCGTTTCGTCTTCCCTCCAATCGGTCATGGTCTATCGCAACGGGGCCGAAATGGTTCACACCGCGAAGGCACGACTGGGCCTGGGGAACAGCGAGCTCATTATTGACGACGTTAGTACGACCCTCGAGCCGTCCAGCATTCGGGTCGGTTGCGACGGCAGCGTGACGGTCCTGGCAGTAAGTTTTTCGAAAGACTACCTCCAGTCCGAAACGGCATCGCCCGTTGTAAAAAAATTACAGGATTCGATCGACGTGCTGGGCAGAGAACAGGAGCGGCTGACAATTCTGACCAAATCGGATGAGCAGTTGCTTGACTTGCTGAACAGCAACAAGAATATCGGCGGCTCGCAAAACGGGGTAAGCGCCGCGGAGTTGGCTAAAATGATGGAATACTACCGGCAGCAGCAGGTTAATCTTCGGACAGAGCTTGGCGGTTATGCGGACAGGGCTGCCAGGCTGCGGACGATCCGGGAAAACCTGGAGCGGCAGATCCGGGAGGAGGAGAGCAAAAACACAAAGACTGCCGGGCGCATCGCACTGAAGCTGTTGTGCCCGATGGCCGGGACATATGATTTTACGGTGACCTATTTAACGACTGCGGCGCATTGGGAGCCGGCATATGATCTCAAAGTGGCGGGCGGCAGCGATCCCTTGCAGCTTTCTTACAAAGCCCGCGTGGTGCAAAGCTCAGGGATCGACTGGAAGCATGTTAAGCTTAGCTTGTCGACGTCGATGCCGTCGCAAAGCGGGAATGCACCGGTGCTGAGCACGAAATTCCTGCGATTCGCCGAGGCGGTGGCGCGAGGGTATCTTAATTTCAGCCCCGGTATGGCCAACACGCTTTCATATCAGGCCTCCGAGGTTGCGCTTCGCGAAGATGCGGATTCAGTAAGGCTAAAGAGCGATCTCGGTAACTATCTTTCGATCAACGACAATCAGCTCGATGTGGTCTTCGACATCGAAGTCCCGTACGATATTCCCAGCAACGGAAAGGAACAAGGGGTTGTCATGAAAGAATACAAGGTTCCCTGCGTATATAAAGACTATGCGGCACCGGTTGCAGAAAGGGAAGCCTACCTGTTGGCGCAGCTTCAGGGTTGGGAGAAGTTGAATCTGCTGCCTGGCGAGGCTTCGATCACGGTAGACGGGACTTACGTAGGCAAGTCTTTCATCGATCCGGGATCCACGCAGGACACGCTGAACCTCACGCTCGGCCAGGACAAGCGAATCGTCGTCAAACGGGAGAAGGTCACCGATTTCAGCAGCGTGAAATTTCTCGGATCGAATAAGAAGGAGGTGTTTGCGTATCGGATAACGCTGCGAAACAACAAAAAAGAGAAAGCGCAAATGCTGCTCAAGGATCAATACCCGATCAGCACAGATAAAGATATCGAGGTGGAGCTACTGGATAGCGCCGGAGCTATGGTAAACAAGGACACGGGCGTGCTCAGCTGGAACGTCGAGTTGGCGCCGGGAGAAACCAGGCAGTACAATATCAGCTATAGCATCAAATATCCAAAAGATAAAACGGTAAACGTAAATTGATCCAGTTGGTTTGGCGGATCGGGCCGCTAATTCCAAAAATAGCGGCGAAGCCAGCCAGTAGCCTCCGCGGCGCTGAAGGCGCAGATGTCACAGTTGCTTTTGGGGTCGAGGTTCTCGTCCTGCCAGTGGAATTTCCGGGTTCTGTTGCGGTCGATGACCAGCAGCGTACTGTCGTCGATGGGGGTGATGAAAATGGTTCGGTTGCCCGGTTTTGGGAAAGCGGCCCAGAAACCGCGGCGGTTACTCTCCGTGCCCGGTCCTGCCCATCGCAGCTCAATATCGTCGGAAGAGGTATCGTGCTGATAGCGGATATATGCGCGTTTGTCGCTCTTGATCCAAAAGGCAAGGCTTTCGAATTTGTCCGTGTCAGGGGTACCGGCAGACCAAATCGCCTCCCTGACGTCCGGCTGGTGCGTGAGACAAAAGGCGAGCAAGGTCAAAAACGCGGGGACGATGCGCATTAGTGATGCGTGCTGTCGGGTTTAGCGGAAGTATCCGGCGTCGGCGGCATCGCCGGCGGCGTATGATTGACGATGTCGATGAGCTCGACGTCAAAGACCAGTGTGGACCCGGGAGCGATCAACGGTCCGGCCTGGCGGTCGCCGTAGGCCAGCTCGGAAGGAACAAACAATTTCCATTTGCTCCCCACGGGCATCATCTGCAGCGCTTCGGTCCAGCCGGGGATAACACCATTTACATTCAGCTCAATGGGTTGACCCCGATCGACGGAGCTATCGAAAACCCGGCCGTCGATAAGCGTGCCGTGGTAATGTACCCTGACCATATCGGTTAGCTTGGGTTTTGCTCCGGTGCCCTGGCGAATGACCTGATATTGCAGACCGCTGGGAAGCGTGACCACGCCGGGTTTCTTCGAGTTGGCTGCGAGGAATTCCTGGCCGATCCTCTTATTACCCGAGGCTTTTTCTGCTTGTTGCTTTTGCACAAAGCTCATCAGCGTGGTCTGGCACTGCTGCTCGGTCAGGATCGCTTTGTTGGCTTCGACGTCTTTTACCGCTTTGACGAGCACGGTGGTGTTTATATTGGAGATGTTTTGTTGCTTATAGAAACTGGCGAGGCTAACGCCGATGGCGTAGCTGATGGAATCGTTTTCGGTCCGCAGGACAACGGGCGCCTGGCTATTCGCGGCCGTGGCGGTCCCGGTCTTTTGGGGAGGACGTGCAGTCTTTGCAGGTGTCGTTTTCGTAGTAGTTTGGGCCCCGGCAGAAATTGCAAAGGCCAGGGAACAGGCAAAGACTAAAATTGTTTTACTGACGTTCATTGATAGTATTTTGAATCGCAAAAATAGGCTTATTTTTAAAAGAATTTGACTTAGTTTGCGCCAGGTTCGTGCATATATATATCTTTAAAACTAATAATATCCTTTATGAAGCTTCTAGTCACCGCCTCACTGTTTTTGCTTTTCTCCCCGACGTTTGTGCATGCTCAATTGGGTAAAGGCCTTAGCTCCGATGACATCGTTGCCGGTTTGAAAGACGCGCTGTCGAAGGGCACGCAAAAAAGTACCGACAAATTGTCTGCGGTCGACGGATTCTTCAAGGATGCGGCTGTGAAAATATTGTTGCCTCCGGAGGCAGCCAAACTGGAGAAAACCTTGCGTGACGCAGGATTCGGTCCGCAGGTGGACAAGGCTATCCTTGACATCAACCGGGCGGCGGAGGATGCCGCCAAATCTGCCGCACCTATCTTTCTGAATGCGATAAAGGGTATGACCGTTTCGGACGGTATCGGGATACTGAGAGGCCCGGATACGGCTGCAACGTCCTATTTGCGCAAGTCGACAACTCCGCAGCTGACGGCCGCTTTTCTTCCGGTGATCAAAAGTTCACTGGACAAGGTTGGCGCGACAAACTCCTGGAGAACGGTCGTCGATCTGTACAATAAGATCCCTTTTCACAGTAAGGTAAATGCCGATCTTCCGGCATACACCACCCAACGCGCGTTGACCGGCGTGTTCTACTATGTTGCGGCGGAAGAAAAAAGTATCCGAAAGGACCCGCTGGGCCAGGCGGACGATCTGCTCAAGAAAGTTTTCGGCGGGCTGTAGTATGTCGTAGCGGGCTGCAGGTCGTATCTTTGGGGGCATGTCGTTGCCGATAGTCTCTCTTTACAAACAAGCATACAGCGGGTTGTCGCGGGCAACATGGCTGCTCAGTTCGGTCATGCTGGTCAATCGCGCGGGCACGATGGTCGTTCCGTTCATGACCATCTATCTCACGTCGCCTTCAATGGGGTATAGTATCGCCCAGGCCGGCCTGGTAATGGGGATTTTCGGGTTGGGAGCCATCTGCGGCGGTTTTCTTGGCGGGCGGCTTACGGATCGCTGGGGGTTTCATCGGGTACAGCTGACGGCGCTGGCCGGCGGGGGGGTATTTTTCATTATTCTGGGTCAGGTGAAAAGCTATCCGCTGATATGTTTGTGCACATTCTTGCTGAGTGTAGTCAACGATTCGTTCCGGCCGGCCAATTCGACGGCCATTGCCACATACAGTAAAGAGGAGAACCGGACGCGGTCCTATTCGCTTAACCGGCTGGCCATCAATTTAGGCTGGGCGGTGGGCGGAGCGATCGGCGGCATCCTGGCATCGATCAACTATCACTTATTGTTTTGGGTCGACGGGGGTACCAATCTGGCGGCGGCCTTGCTGTTGCGGCTATTCCTTCATCCGGAGACGACAAAAGTGGCGCATCACATGCGCGAGGCGCCGGGGAGGTCTGCGTTGTCGCCGTATCGGGACCGGACCTATCTGCAATTCATTGTCTGTGTGGTGCTTTTTGCCAGCTGCTTTTTCCAGATATTCTCCACGCTACCCCTTTTTTACAAGCGCGAATTGGGTATGCCCGAATATATGATCGGGCTGCTACTGACGATAAACGGGCTGATCATTACGGTGATCGAAATGGTCCTGGTCTTCAGGCTCGAGGGCCGGCGGGACAATCTCTACTACGTTTTTTTCGGAGTGCTGGCGGTGGGGACAGCCTACCTGTTGCTGGATGTCCTGCCATTGTCCGTTTCCATTGCCTATGGTTGTATGATCATCAGTACGATAGGGGAGATGCTGGCGATGCCCTTCCTGAATTCGTGGTGGATCGGGAGGACGTCCGGGTCTAACCGGGGGCGTTATGCGGGATTGTATACGATGGCGTGGTCGACGGCGCAGGTGATCGGGCCGACCGGCGGTGCGGCAATCGCCCAGCGCGCGGGATTCACGGTATTATGGTGGGTGGTCGCCGCCACTTGTCTGGTGGCGGCGGTGGCTTTCCGGTTTTTGCGCCAAACTCAAATGGTGGTTTCGTATGACTAACGGGTTGACAAACGAAGCAAAGCTGGTCATGTTCCGCAACCGGCTGGAGAAGGTGTGGCGGCATGTCAGTAAGCTGGCGAGGCGGCAGGGAGTGACCTGTTACCGGGTGTACGACCACGACCTGCCGGAATTCCCGTTTTGTATCGAGTTGTATGAAGACAAGGTCTACCTGGCCGAATATCATCGACGTCATGGAATGACGGAGGAGGGGCATGGCGAATGGCTGGAGACTTGTGTTCCGGTAATCAGTGCCGTCCTGGCGGTTCCCGATGAGGAGATCTATTTCCGGGAGCGGCGCAGGAAGGGAGGGCGACTCGATCAATATGAGAAACTGGCCAGCCAGCAGGAGTTCTTTATCGTCCGCGAGGCAGGGCTTTCTTTTCGGGTAAACCTGACGGATTACCTGGATACGGGGTTGTTTCTCGACCACCGGATCACGCGGGGGATGGTGAGGCAGGAGGCGGCGGGGCGGCGCATGCTGAATTTGTTTTGCTATACCGGGTCGTTCTCCGTATATGCGGCGGCGGGCGGTGCGGCCTCGATCGACTCCGTGGATCTGTCGAAGACCTATCTCGCCTGGGCGGAAGCGAATATGGATCTGAATGGTTTTGCCCATGCCTCGCGGCGGTTTATTCATGCGGACGTGTTGCAGTGGCTGGACGAAGCGCCCGCCGACCGGTACGATCTGGTGGTGATGGATCCGCCGACATTCAGCAACAGTAAACGGATGAAGGATTTCCTGGACATCCAGCGGGACCATGTGGGATTAATCAACAAGACACTCCGCACGATGAAGGCCGGAGGGGTATTATATTTTAGTACGAATTATCGTCGCTTTGTGCCGGAGACGGAGAAAATAAAAGCGGCCTTGATAAAGGATATTACCAAGGCCACTACTCCTTTCGATTTCCAGGGTAAATTATTCCGCTGGTGTTATAAGATAGTCCGCTAGCGGCTCGCCGCGGACATGACCCGGCTTCAGCGGTTCATCGCGGGAAGGGCGATATCCCGTTTCAGCATATCGTTCCGGTCTGCCATATCCCAGGCGGTATAAAATACGAACTGCGCCCTTTTCGCCAACAGGTCGTAGTCGATCTTGTCGGGCGTATCGGTCGGGCGGTGATAGTCGGCGTGGATACCGTCGAAATAGAAAATGATGGGGACTCCCTTGCGGGCGAAGTTGAAGTGGTCGCTGCGATAATAGATACGTTCCGGGTCAGTGGGGTCGTCGAACTTATAGTCCAGCTCCATCTTCACATATTTCCTGTTGTTTCCTTCGCTGATCGGTTTGAGGTCCGTGGAAAGCTTGTCGCTGCCGACAACATAGACATAGTTGGTGGAGTCGCCGATTTTGCGATTCGGGTCGATACGCCCGATCATATCGATATTCAGGTCGACATCGGTCTTGTCAAGCGGGTAGGCGGGGTGATCGGTGTAGAAGGCCGAGCCCCAAAGCCCTTCCTCTTCGCCGGAATTGGCCAGGAAGAGGATGCTGCGGCGCGGCCCTTTGCCGGCGGCCTTTGCTTTGGCGAATGCGCTGGCAATCTCCAGGATGCTGACGGTCCCCGAACCATCATCGTCAGCGCCGTAATAAATCTCGCCGTTCCGTTTGCCGAGATGATCCATATGGGCGGAGATAACCACTATCTGGTCCTTTAGATCGGTGCCCGGAAGGAAGCCGAGCACGTCGCTCGCCTGCAACCGGTTGGTCGTTTTCTGAAACGCCAGCCTGATATTTGAATTGTAAACCTTCGTGGACGCCGTGCCCGATTGAAGCTGGCTGTAATCGCCGCCGAAAATCGCCTGGGCGACCTTTTCGGTAATATAAAACGTCGTTACCGAGTTGGTCCGTTTGTATTCGCCGATGGACATATTTCCTTTGGCGGCGCTCAACTGGGGCGGAATATTGGCTGTCTGAAGGATCAGGATGGCGGCAGCTCCATTGCGTTGGGCGATATCCGGTTTATTTGGTCCGCGAAAGCGTCGGCCTGCGGGCGCGGGAGTTCCCGGCGCGTTGCCGTTCAATACAACGACGATCCGGCCCCGGACGTTTAGTCCTTTGTAGTCATCGCGGGCGGAATCAACGATGCCGTAGCCGGCAAAGACGACCTCGCTTCCCAGAAGGGTGGTGTTGTTGTTCGGCGCGACAGGGGTAAAAAAGTCCTGGTTGAACGTATAGGGCTGATCGTTGACGGCTAGTGCTGCGCTAAGGACGGAGTCCTGATAGACGGGGTAGGGGAGTTGATAACTGTCTCCGTTGCCGGGCAGCAAACCCAGCGAGCGAAAATGGTTTTCGATATAAGCGGCTGCCTTATGCTGGCCTTCGGTAGCGGTCTCCCGGCCCTCGAATTCCGGTCCCGCGATGATGTAGAGATGTTTTTTCAGGTCGTCGGCCGTGATCGACTTCGCGAAGGGCCGTGGATCGGGTATTTTTTGCGCCTGTGCGGCTGCGGTTCCGACCATGGACAGCAACAAAAGAAATTTTCTCATGCGCCAAATATATGGCAATATGAACACGGGCGGAACGCAATTGGATGAGTGGTTGTTGCGGGTTATCCCTGGGCAAGCTCGCTAAGCTCCAGCCATCGGAGCTCTTTATCGTCGAGGAGGGTGCTGATCTCCCCGATGCGGATGGAAAGCCGCTGGAGTTCGTCGAAAGGAGCGGAGCCGCTGTTTAGCTGGTTGGTAATGGTCTCCTTTTCCCGGGTGAGGTGTTGGATCTCCTGGTCGAGGTTCTCAAATTCCCTTTTTTCTTTATAAGATAGCTGGCGTTTTGACGTAAGCTTTTTTGCGGGCATGGCCGCACTTTCCGGGGCGCCTCCGGGGGCTGGTTGTTCGTTTGGAAAAGCAGATCCGGAGTCATGGTCTTTGAGCCAGTCGCGGTATTGGGTATAGTTACCGGGGAAGTCACGAATCATGCCGTCGCCCTCAAGCACCAGCAGATGGTCCACGAGCCGATCCATAAAATAGCGGTCATGTGAAACGATGACAAGACAGCCCTGGTACTCGCTTAGAAAATTCTCGAGAACGCCAAGGGTCGGGAGATCGAGGTCATTGGTGGGTTCGTCGAGGACAAGGAAATTCGGGTTCCGGAATAAAATGGAAAGGAGATGCAGCCTTCGTTTCTCCCCGCCGCTCAATTTGGAGATATAGGTGTATTGCTGCTCGGGGGGGAAGAGGAAGAAATTTAGAAATTGTGCGGCGCTCAGCGAGCCGCCCGCGGCCAGCGGAAAATTCTCGGCGATATTCTTCACGAATTCGATCACCCGCATATCTTCCTTGATGGTCAGTCCTTGCTGGGAGTAGTTGCCGAAGACGACCGTTTCTCCGATATTGACCTTGCCGCTGTCCGGCAGTTGAATGCCCTGGAGAATATTGATAAACGTGGTCTTTCCGACGCCATTTTTTCCGATGACGCCGACGCGTTCGCCTTTTTTGAATGTGTAGTCGAATCCTTTGAGGATGGTCCGGTCGGCGAAAGATTTATAGACTTTTTTTAGTTCAACTACTTTCCCGCCTAGCCGGTTCATCTTCATTTGGAGCTCGAGCTGCCGGTCTTCTATGCGTTGTTTCGCTTTAGCCTCAACGGCGTAGAAGTTATCCTGGCGGCTCTTGCTCTTGGTCGTCCGGGCCTTGGGTTGTTTGCGCATCCATTCGAGCTCTTTCCGGTAGAGATTCCGGGCTTTATCGATCCCGGCGGATGCGTTGTCTATCCGCGCGGTCTTTTTTTCGAGATAGTTCTCATAGTCGCCCTTGTAAGTATACAGGATACTGTCATCCAGTTCCCAGATCTCATCCGAAACGGCATCGAGAAAGTACCGGTCATGGGTAACCAGCAGCAATGTAACCTTTTCCTGGTCGAGATAGTGTTCGAGCCATTCCACCATTTCCACGTCAAGGTGATTGGTAGGTTCGTCCATGATCAGCAGCACATGTTTGTGCTCGAAGCCGATGTCGATCAGGGTCCGGGCAAGGGCCACCCTCTTTCGCTGGCCACCCGAGAGCGTGCCGGCCGGTTGCTGAAGATGGTGGATATTGAGTTTGCCGAGGATCTGCCGGACTTTCGTGTCGAAATCCCAGGCATTTAACTCGTCGAGCCGGACGATCGCAGCGGTGATCCGGCCGGCGTCCCCGGCGTCGGTGGCATCTTCGTACGCTTTGATAGCGTTGATGACCGGATGGTCATGGTGAAAGATATTGTCGAGTATGGTCCGGTCTTCAATAAAAGCGGGCTCCTGTTCGAAAAGGGCGACGGAAACGTCTTTGTGAACCCATAGGGTGCCTTCTTCGGCGGTATCTTTTCCGGCGAGAATTCGCAGGAGGGTGGATTTTCCGCTGCCGTTCCGGGCGACGAGGGCGATCTTGTCCCCTTCTTCAATATGAAAGGTTATGTGCTGGAAAAGCGGTTTTACGCCATAGGACTTACTTAAATTCTCAGCCGAAACATAATGCATGGCGCAAATATACGTAACGAGGCGTTGTGATGTGACGATCCTAGGCTTTGACAAACTCGAGGGCTACGTGGATCCTCACGTCGTCGCCGAGGACTACGCCGCCGGCATCGGTGGCCATATGCCAGGTAAGACCAAATTCCTTTCGGTTGATCTTCCCGCTGACGGTAAGACCGGCGCGGGTGCCGCCCCACGGGTCTTTTATGACACCGCCGAATTCTACCTCCAATTTGACGTTCTTCGTGGTGTTGCGGATGGTCAGGTCGCCGTGGATATTGTAAGAGCCGTCGTTGTCGACGTTTTCAATCCTGGTGACGGTGAATTTTATCTGCGGGAACCTTGCCGCGTCGAAAAAATCGGGCGATTTGATGTGACCGTCGCGTTGCTCATTTTTGGTATCGATGGAGGCAACATCGACGGTGAAAGTGGCTTTTGCGGTGGTGAAATCTTCGCCCTCGGTGCTGACGTTGGCAGCAAAGGAAGAGAAGGTGCCGGTAACGGTGGAGATCATCAGGTGCTTGACTTTGAACTCAACTTCCGAGTGGGTTGGATCCAATACCCAATTCGTGGCTGCCATAAGCATCTTTTTTTATGTTTGGACAATTAAATTACAAAGATCATCAGGTTACTCAAAATTAATTTCTGATAAAGGGGAGGGTGGCGCCACGGTACCTCGGGAGCTTGAGTTGTTCGCGCAAATGGCTGAACGTTTCATAGGGGCCTTTGGTAGCGAAGAGGTTGATCAACCACGCCGGCGCGGAGGCGCCGGGATTTAGCCGGAGCTCGTAGCTGACGGCGATCCGGTCACCCGGTAACGGAGTGACGACCCAGCGTTCCACGGACAAAGGTACGCGAACGATCCCTTTTTTCGCGGGGATAAAGTTGGCGATCTCATCGGCGCTGATGAATAATTTCCGGGTACTGCTGTCCTGCCGGACAACGAGATGGACAGCGAGATCACGGTCGCTGGCGGGCCAGGGTGAATGGATCAGCGAATAGAAATAAAGCTCCGCAGGACCGACAGTCCGGATAACATAGGCCTGTTTCGAGTTGAACGACCAGTTCGGATAATTTCCGATGTCAAGGAGTAGCGCCGCCAGCGCAGAAAGCCGGCCGCCCATCGTCGTCTCCACTTTCAACTCATCAAAGCCCGAGCTGTCGCCGCCGCGGCCATAGATCTTTATGCCGTCCTGGTCTTTCTTCAGGTCCCAGGCCGGGGGAAGCCGGGAGGCCGGGTGGCCCGTCTGTGCAAAGCCCACGGCCGCGGCGCTCAATCCCAGGACTAATAAAATTAGCCGATACCGGTTCATAGCTGATTCATCGTTGTCAGGTCACCAGCCAAAATATAACGAGATATTACCTACCTCGTGTGCATAAAGACCCTTCATCATGGCGGTGGAACTGTTTTGGTTGAACGAGATGCTGATATTTCCAATGCTGGCCACGGCGCCAAAATTTGAATCAAAGACGACGTGATTGATCGGACGGTAGGGTTGGGATAGAACGGGCGCTTCCTGTTGCGGCTTTTGCGGGCCGCCCGGGGCGGTGATGTTTGGGTTATGGCTGAATATCCCGCCCTGCAACACGGCTTCGGTGGCGATCAATTGTAATTCCGGGCGGCAAATGAAATAGAGCTGCCAGTTTTTATGCCGACGATTACCCCGGCCCTTGCTTCCGCCCTGGCTGGCATATTGTTGGAACAATCCCTGGAAATAGGGGTTCAACCGGCCTATCCGCAGCAGGGGATAAACGGTGATGCTATTGATCATCGTACCCGCGGAAAGTGTGCCGCCGCCGATCCACTCGATCGCTGAACCGTTGCCGGCAAGCCGGTGTTCGGCCGTCACATCGATGTTGGCAAGGACATCATTGGGGTACTGATGGCTCCAGCCCCGGGGTTTGAAATAGTGGATCAGCCGGTGGAACCCGGTTTGAAGCTGCCGGGCCAGCGAAGCGGGTCCGATCACACCCAGATCGAGCTCCGTGCGCAGGTCATATTTCTTTTCGGGGTTGCTGGAGTATAAGGTATGGGTAAAGAAAAGCGCGCCCGACCACGGGTAATCGTGCGGCTGGTAGGCGGAATCGGTGATATCGGACGGCGTATACATTTGCTGCATCATTCCCCAGCCGTAAATATTCACGGCGTGCAGGCCGGCTTTTGGGAGGAGCCGGTCGACGGGGTTGCGCGGTTGAAGTTTGGGCCGATAAAAATAATCGAACCGGGTTCCGTTGGTATAGGCGTCGTCCGTTCCGCATCCGCGGGCGTTGAGAAAATCATTGTCTTCGTAGATGCGAAACATCCAATGCAGGGTGTCGTTGTGTTCGATTGGCTGGTTAACGGTTTGTGCGTGAAGTTGGGTGTTTTCGTTTTCGATGCCACATAGCAGGGCGATGCCTGCCATGAGTAAAAAATGTTTCATTTCCTGTCTGTTTGTCTTTGATTAATCTGGTGTGTCTGCGTGCCATATATTCAAATGATGTCCTTTCGATTTAGCTTTAACAATATGTAAGGAAAGTTTGTTCGACCAAGTGATGACTTTGGTCGAAAATTCGTGCAAAGTTAACCCAATCAGCGTGTTACACGGAGTGAGTGCGAGGCGAACGGCTCAGCGCGATGCCCTGAAATGATATTCCCCCGAGCCGACACGGGCGACTACAAATCCCCTGCCGACGTTTTCTACCGTGATCTCGCGGACGGTGGCTAGCGGATGGTTGCTCTCCGTGATCTGGCCGCCGTCGGGCGCGGGGATAAAGACGCTGGAAGTTGTGTTGGCAGGGATGACGACATCCATATACAGGGTGTCGCCCGCCATGCGCCAATGGCTGCTCAGCAGCCCATAGCCTGTTTGCAGATCCGCTCCGGCTGCGGTCAGCCCACCACCGGGATGCGGGTCGATCCGGCTGTGGTGATAACCGGGGTCGGCTGCGTACGTGTCGAGGCCGGCTATGACCCGGTACATCCAATCGCCGATCGCGCCGTAGGCATAGTGATTGAAGGAGTTCATCCCCGGGGTTTGAAAGGTGCTGTCGGGTTTTACACCATCCCATCTTTCCCAAATAGTTGTAGCGCCCATTTTTACCGGGTAGAGCCACGAAGGATAGGTATCCTGCATCAGCAACCGGTATGCCACCGAAACATAGCCGAAGTCGCTTAAGACATGACAGAGATAGGGGGTGCCCAGGAAGCCGGTGGTGAGGTGATAGCCATAGTCCTGGATGTTTTTTATGAGCCGTTGCACGGCCTGCTCACGAAGCGTTGCGGGAAGCATGTCAAATTCCAGGGCCAGGACGTAAGCGGTTTGAGTCCCGGAAACGAGACGGCCGCCCGGAGTCACATATTCGCGCAGGAAGGCTGCCTTGATCTTTTGCAAGAGCGCGGTATAGGCGGCGACGTCATCCTTCTTGCCAAGCACGTCGGCCGCGTTGATGAGCAGCTGGGTGGAGTGAGCATAAAAACATTGGGCGATCAGGTATTTGTCGGTCACTGCCGAACGGCCGTCGTTGTCGTCAAAAGGTCGGTAGAAAAGCCAGTCTCCAAAGTGGAAGCCGGTATTCCAGAGATCGTCTTTGGCCTGGCCCCGCATATATTCCACCCAGGCTTTCATACTGGGGTACTGGTCACGGAGCACCCGCTCGTCGCCGTAGGCAAGGTAGACATTCCACGGGATGATGGTCGCCACGTCGGCCCAGCCCGTACTGCCCCCGGCGCCGATAACATCGGGAATGACGAAGGGAACGGATCCGGAGGGGAACTGGTCTGCCGCCACATCCTTAAGCCATTTGGCAAAGAAATTTTCGACGTCGCGATTAAACGTCGCGGTTCGCGAAAAGACCTGGGCATCGCCGGTCCAGCCAAGCCTTTCGTCGCGTTGTGGACAGTCGGTGGGGACATCTAGAAAATTGCCCTGCTGTCCCCATTGGATATTGTGCTGTAGCTGGTTGATCAGCGGATCGGAGGAAGTGAAACTACCGGTCTTCGGCATGTCGGAATACAGCGCCACGGCTGTGAAATCGCCGATGTCGACCGGCCCTTTCCAACCCCGGACCCGGACGTAACGGAAGCCGTGAAAGGTGAAGTGCGGTTCGAAAACTTCGGCTTCTCCGCCGTTGTCGCCCGGTATGTAGGTGTCTTCGGCTTTCGCTGCCCGCAGATTTTCGGTGTAAAAGTTGCCATTCTTGTCGAGAACCTCGGCGTGCGAAAGGACGATGCTGTCCGCCGGGTGGCCCTTTAACCGGACGACGACCCACCCGACGAGATTCTGACCGAAATCGAGGACCTGTTCTCCTTTTGGTGTAGTGATGAGACGAAGTGCATTGAACGTCTCGTGTTTTCGGACCGGCTCGTTCACGGTGGCCAGCAGGTTGTCAAGCTGGAACGTTTCGGCCTGTACGGCGGACCAGCGCGAATCGTCGTATCCAGGGAGAGACCAGCCGCTTTTTGCGAAGTGGTAATCGATTCGCTCCCCGTTATAAATTTCGGCGGATCGGACTTCGCCGGTGGAAGAGCGCCAGTCCGGGCCCGTGGCGATCGTATCCGACGAGCCGTCCTTATACCGGATAATCAACTGGAGCAGCAATGAAATATCACGGCCATAGAAATCGTGATTGTTGCTAAAGCCGATGGTGCCACGGTACCAGCCGTTGCCGAGCATGGCTCCGATAGCATTGGCGCCATTGCGGAGCAATCCGGAAACATCGTAAGCCTGGTATTGCAGCCGTTTCTTGTACGAGGTCCAACCGGGCGTCAGGTAAGCATCGCCGATACGCTGTCCGTTTAGCCGCGCTTCGTATAGTCCGTGCGCCGTAATGTATACGGTGGCCGACGCGACGGGTCGGCTTATGGAGAAATGGGTGCGCAGGAGGGGATTGGCCGCGTCCCCTGCCGTGTCGGCGGGCCGGATCCAACGCGCTTTCCAGTCCTGCGGCCGCAGGAGGCCCATTTGCCACCAGGCGCGCTCGCTCCATGGTGAAACCCGGCCCTTATTGTCCCAAATGCGCACTTGCCAAAAATAACGTTTGCCCGATTGCAGTTCCGATCCGCCGTATTCCACGTGAATGGAGGCCTGGGAGCCCACCTTGCCCGAAGTCCAGATCAGGTCTTTGCCATCGGGCCGGCCGCTGACGCGGATCTCATAGGCCGTTTGCAATTCGTTACGGTCGGATGACTCCAGGAGCCAGCTGAAGCGGGGGACTTTGCTGTCGACACAGAGGGGGTCCGTGAGATTTTCGGTTTGCAGATGGCGCAGCGCCAGCTGACAGAAGGACGGAAAGCCGATGGCGAGCAAGGTGGCAAGAACGCAGATAGATCGTTGCATGGTAGCTGGGATTTGACCGGAACAAATATAGGCTACCCTTGTTATATTTGGGCCATCAAAAAAAGGAGACCGCCGATATGCTGATAGTCGATGCCCACCTGGACCTTGCCATGAATGCGATGGAATGGAACCGTGACTTGCGGTTACCCGTAACCGATATCCGCGACCGGGAGAGAGGGATGACAGACAAGCCGGACCGGGCGAAAGGAACCGTATCCTTGCCGGCGCTCCGGCAAGGCGGGATCGGGCTGGTGGTGGCGACGCAGATCGCGCGGTATGTTGCACCGGGCAACCCCCTGCCGGGCTGGCATTCGCCCTGGCAAGCCTGGGCGCACACGCAGGGGCAGCTTTCTTGGTACAAGGCGATGGAGGACGCCGGCGAAATGGTGATGATCCGGGATCTGGCAGGACTGGAGGCGCATGTCGCTTTGTGGATGACCGGGGGAGACCAGCTGCCGATCGGGTATATTTTGAGCCTGGAGGGCGCAGATTCAATTGTCACGCCGGACTACCTGGAACGGGCGCATGCCTATGGATTGCGGGCGGTGGGACCGGCACACTACGGCCCGGGAAGATATGCGAACGGGACCGATAGCTCGGGTAGACTTAGCCGTGAGGGCAGGGATTTGCTGGCTGCCATGCGGCGCTTGAACATTATCCTTGACGCGACGCACCTTTGCGACGACGCCTTCCGGGACGCCATGGACCTGTATGACGGGCCGGTCTGGGCGAGCCATAACAACTGCCGGGCCCTGGTGGATCATAACCGCCAGTTTAGCGATGAGATGATCAAAGCCCTGGTCGGCAAGGGCGCGGTGATCGGAGGGGCGCTGGATGCCTGGATGATGGTTCCGGGATGGATAAGAGGAAGATCGGATCCGCGTTCCATGGGCTGCAGTCTTGAAAAGGTGATCGATCACCTGGACCATATCTGCCAGATTGCGGGAAACGCCCGGCATGTGGGGATCGGCACCGACCTGGACGGAGCTTTTGGCAAGGAACAATGTCCGTACGATCTGGAGACCATAACGGATCTGGCGCGGCTGCCCGAACTGCTGGGAAGACGAGGCTATTCCACGGCCGATATTGAAAATATCTTACACGGAAACTGGCTGCGGTTCCTGCGTGACGCGTGGGGATAATGTTAGTTAACCGGTGTCATTTTCAGGCACACCGGTGCGGGGATCGACAATTGTTTGCCGGTGGGGGTCAGCATACCGGTTTGCGTGTCGATCTTGAATATGACCACATTCGAACCATCCTGGTTGGCTGCCAGCAGCCAGTGTCCGGTCGGGTCGATCAAGAAATTCCGGGGCGTTTTCCCTTGCGTCGATACTACTCCTTTCCACGTCAATTTGCCGGTGGCGCCATCAATGGAAAAAATAGCGATGTTGTTGGCGCCGCCCCGGTTGGAGGCGTAGAGGAATCTTCCGTCCGGGGAGGCGTGGATGTCGGCGCTGCCGATCTCGCCGGAATAACCGGCGGGGTGTGAAGAGATCGTTTGAAGCAAGGTGAACTTCCCGTCGGCGAAGTGAAAAGCATCGACCTTCCCGCTGAGTTCATTGATTACGTAAGCATAGGGCTTGCCCGGGCAGAAAGCCGTATGCCGGGGTCCAAATCCGGATTGGATCCTGACAATCGAGTCGTTGGCAGGGGTGAGCGGATTCCTGACGGCATCGGGGTTGAAGCGAAGCACGGATAACCGGTCGGTACCGAGATCGGCGACAACCAGGAACCGTTGGTCCGGAGTAAGAATGGTGGAGTGGACATGCGCCTTCTCCTGGCGATCCTTTACGGGGCCGGCGCCGCTGTGTTGGATCAACTCGGTCAGGGGATGAAGGGAACCATCCTTTCCGATCGGGAGCGCGGACAAATTGCCGCCGCTGTAGTTGGCGACCAGGGCCCAGGTGCGTCCGGCATCGACGGAAATATAGCAGGGGTCGTCGCCGCCGCTGACTTGCCGGTCGATAAACGCAAGCTTTCCTGTGGCTTTGTCAAATGAAAAAGCGCTGACGCCCCCCGGTTTGTCGCCATGGGTTTCGTTGACGCTGTAAACAAAGCGGCCACCGGGTGCGACAGCCAGATAGGACGGATTGTCGGTCATTACCGTGCTTATCGGTGTTGCGTCACCGGTAGCGGCATCAAAACGATAAACGTAAATTCCTTTGCTGCCTTGTGCCGCGGGCATCCCTTCGGTGTACGTGCCGATAAAGAGATAATACTTTTGCGAGAAACCGGAAAAAGACAAAAACAGGAGCAGGATCAGTGTGGACAGACGCATAATAAAGCTATTAGGGTAAAAGTACTATATTTATTCCCTCAAAACACAACCATATCATGCGCAAATTCCATTTTCTTCCTGCTGCCCTGCTGATGGGGATAGTTGCCTGCAACAATGCAAGTGACAAGGCTGCCAACACAGATACGACTGCCGCTGCCAAAGACACTGCGATGCAAATGGCCAAAGACACCGGCCATGCTGCTATCCCCGCGTTGCCTGCCGTTCCGGCCGGCGCGAAGGTTTACTTCAAGAACCTGAAGAACGGACAGAGCGTTACCTCGCCGGTCAAAGTGGAAATGGGTGTCGACGGAATGAAGGTCGATACCGCAGGTCCTGTCGTCGCCAACTCAGGTCATTTTCACATCCTGGTGGATGCGGGCGATTCGATTGCATCCGGTCAGATGATCCCGAAGGACTCGACACATCTGCACTACGGCAAAGGTCAGACCAGTGCGGAACTGAAGTTGACGCCCGGCAAGCACACCCTTTCCCTGGAGTTTGCAGACGGGCTCCACCGGTCCTATGGCAGCCAGATGGCATCTACGGTTTCGGTAACGGTCAAGAAATAAATCGACTGCAGTTAACCTGAGCGCTTGTTGATCCGGTTCCCGCCGGAGCACCAGGCGTTTTTTTAATTTTGTACCTTTGCGCCGGCCGGCGAGCCCGGGCCGCAGACCACGCAACCCGCGCAACGAAAAGCTCGTATCGGTTGTCAAGGGAAAAGGTTGGTCGGATCGGGTCCCGTGACGATAAAACTCGGAATGACATCATGAAAAACAAGCGTCAGCATTTTTATTGGAGTTCAATAATATTGGCCGTATTATTTGCGGGACCGGGTTGTACGAAGCCGGGAGTGACAATCACGCAGAATCCGGTCGCCTACGTTTCGATTATGAATATGGCGCCTTACGGCACCCCCGTAGATATCTTCTTTAGCGGCACGCAGGTCAGCCCGTCCGGCGGTGTAGCTCCCGGGCAGTTTTCTACTCAATACGGACAGCTAAAACCGGGCACCTATACGGTCGATTTTAAAAAGAGCGGCAATGATAGTTTGTTGTATGAATTGCCCGCCTCGTCATTCGACACTACGGCTTTTTATACCCTGATCCTTTACAATACCACTGCCGGAAGCCCGGCCGTGAGCGCGGTAAGAATACTGGATGATTTTTCCCAGGTGAACGGGGCCAATTCTTATTACCGGTTTTTCAACTTGAGTCCCGATGCGCTGAATGTAAACTTTTATATGAACGGCAAGATCGCGCAAGGCAACCGGACGCCGGCGGACAATGTCAGCAATCTGGCCTACCAGCAGTTCATGGCCATTTCGCCGGGTGACTACACGCTACAGGTCCAAAATGCCGTCAACGACAGTGTACTGGGTTCGCAGAATAACTATCCGTTCGCCGCGGGATATGTTTATACGGTCTTTTTGACGGGCACTTCCAAGGGGATGACGGTGAATGTCCTGCCCGTCGTCTTCTAGCCTTCCAGCCATCATGATCTCTGCGGGGAACCGGCAGCAAGCCGGAATTGATACCAATTGGCATCTTCCTTTATGGGCGGGGCATCGTTGCTATTCGTATTGTAGTTCCTATGGCTGCCTCCGCCGCCTCCCATATGTATGCCATTCGTGCCCATGCTGAGGCCATGTCCGCCGGGGCGGTGGGAGCCGGTCATCACCGTCTGGCCGGATGGAGTATTGAGGATGACCCCGACGCTAAACTTCGTTTCGGGATTTCGCCCGGCAAGTTCCGAGCCCAATATATTCCCGATCGGGACGATCGCTTCATACACCAGGAGACTGTCATGATGTGTGAGCCGTATGGCCACCTGGATAGGACCTTTATTGCCGGCAACGGAAAACTGACCATTTTCGATCCCTGAAAATCCGGTCGTTCCGTACGAGTCCGACTGTTGCAGCAGTTCCTCTTTCCAGCCGCTGTCGGGCTGGCTGGTCAGCGGCTCCCCGTTCCGGTTGCGGATATTCGGGTCGGGTTGTTTGCGGAGCGGGTAATGGAGACTGATGTCCCGCGCCGTCTCCCCCTTCGGATCAAAATAAACGGTCATGCCTGCCCGCAGCATGCGGATGATCGTACGCTCGTCATTGGAGAGCGCGCAGATATAGATGTTCCTGTCGTCGTTTGTGATATTGTATTGAAGGGTGTAGGCCGAGTTGGCAAAGCGCAGCGGTAGCGTCCAGTCGTCGGGCAGACCGTCGGCAACAACCGGGGTCGTTTGAAAGCGCCCAAGGGGCGCCAGCTTGTGCGAGCAGGCGGCGGAGCAAAGAGTAAGGGCGAGAATAACCGGCAGAGTCCTGGCAGCCATGGATTTTTCGGGCAAGGTAGTCAGGGCTGTGTCAAACCGGATGAGAAAATCGGTGAATTGCCCAAGTACATAGATAAAAGCAGAAAAGATGTTCCGGTAGACACCGGAACGGTCGCGACTGCCTGGAAGGCTACGCGGAAACGCCTGTCAGTCCAAGTTGTTCCATAAGCGTAGCCTGATCGGCGATGAGCCAATGGTGGGTGATTTTTTCGTTTTCAATCTCATAACCGATGGCAAACGGGAACTCAACCAGCTTAAACGTTGGCGGAATTCCGTTGAAGTCTCCCTGATGCCGACCCCTGAACCGTGCACGGACGAAGACCTTATTGCTTTCGGCCATCATTTCGTCCGCAAAGACCTCATAGCAGGGGAACACGCTTTCAAAAAAGAGAATATGCTCGACAAGGTCCGGGTCGTCCATAAACGGGGCCATGGATTCCCGGGTCTTCGGCACTCCGCCGAGGGCGTTGAAATAAGAAATAATGAACTCCTTGTTCTTTTTTGTCTGGTCCATAATAAAATTTTCATGAAGGTACCATTGGAATCATGTCATGTGTTATCGCACGTGTTACAATCTTTTACTTATTCGTTACATTCATGAGCGAAGCGATGGTCCGTCGGATATTTTTCCGGTTATTTTCTTCCGAAATCCTTCCGGTTACTACGGCTAAAGAGGCTTGGCGGCATACCATATTGCCGGGTGAAAACCTTTGTGAAGTGGCTTTGCGATTGGAAACCCGTTTTGTAAGCGATCTCACCCATCCGGAGCTCGGTCGTCTCCAGTAATTGTTTGGCCTTTTGCAGACGGATCAGCTTGATATATTCCGCGGGGGCCTGTCTGATCAACGGCTTAAGCCGGCGATAAAGCTGCACCCGGCTCATATTCATGGACGCGCTCAATGAGGCGACGTCGAATCCTTCCGTATGAAGGTTGGCTTCGATCATGGCGTTGACTTCGCGGAGGAAGGACGCTTCTTTCGGCTGGCGGAGGGAAAGTGCGGCTACCAGGTTTTCCGATTTGGTATAATGAGATTGAAAGCGTTTGCGAACCTCCGCATAGAAGGCCGGCAGGAAAGCGGCCGACTGCTCGGCGCGCCCGGCCGCGCCTGCGATAGTGGGGGACGTGGCCGCATCTTCCCGGGCGAAAGACCATGTCAGCTCAAAAGTCGTTCCATTATCTGCGGCGCGGAGTACGTTCATCGGCTGCCTGCACGCCAGGGGGATCTCGGTCACATGGGAAAGATCGATGCCGGTATTGCCGACGGTGAGTATGAATTTGTCTCTCTTTGGTTCGGACAAACCCAGCGTGCGGATCGTCACCCGGTGATTCTCCGGCATATAGGCGATAATATGGCAGAGAAGCGGCGCGACGTCTCTGACGATCGTTTCCGGGTTGTGGTCCACCATCCATTCTTCCCTGTCCGGGCAGAATGCAAGCTCCACCTTTCTTGCGATCGCGAACGGGCGCAGTGCCTCGGTAAGATGTCGCAGGAGGCAGATGATATCTGTAACAGAAGAAGAAGTCATGGGAAACGTACAAACGCGTACCGGTCTCCCAAGTTACGATTTGAAAATTATCCGGGCAACTCCCGGCCCGGAGCTTTTAGCCGGTCAGCTGGCCATGTCCCTGCTCTGCGTAGGAGCTTACCGGTTCGCAGGTGCAAATCAGGTTGCGGTCGCCGTGCGTATTGTTGACACGAGCGACGCTGGGCCAGAATTTGTTCTCCCGGACGTAGGCCAGCGGGAAGGCGGCCTGGCTGCGCGGATAGGAATGATTCCATTCGTCGGCGCAGATAACCTGCTGCGTATGGGGTGCGTTCTTTAGCGCGTTGTCCGTCTTATCCGATCTTCCTTCCTCGACTGCCCGGATTTCCCGGTAAATGCCGATCATCGCGTCGCAAAAACGATCGAGTTCCGCCTTGTCTTCACTTTCGGTTGGCTCGATCATGATCGTGCCCGGCACGGGGAAACTGAGTGTAGGGGCATGGAAGCCATAGTCCATCAGTCGTTTAGCCACGTCTTCCGCTTCGATGCCGGCGCTTGTCTTGAAAGGCCGCAGGTCCACGATGAATTCGTGTGCGCAGGTCCCGTTGACGCCGCTATACAGCACTTTATAGTATTTTTCGAGTCTTGCCTTCATGTAATTCGCGTTGAGGATGGCATAGCGCGTAGCTTGCGTGAGACCCTCCGCTCCCAGCATTTTGATATAGGCGTAACTGATCAGCAGGATGCTTGCGGAACCGAAAGGGGCGGCGGAAACAGCATGGACATGATGACCGGCGTTCAAGCCATGGCCGTTGGAAGAGAAATTCGCGTCGGCGGCCGGAAGGTTGACATGGGCAGGGAGGAACGGTTTCAGCTTCTCATTGACGCAGATCGGGCCCATTCCGGGGCCGCCGCCGCCATGCGGAATAGCGAAAGTCTTATGAAGATTGAGATGGCAAACGTCCGCTCCGATCAGCCCGGGGCTGGTAAGACCGACCTGGGCGTTCATATTTGCGCCGTCCATGTATACCAGGCCTCCGTTGTCATGGATGATGCGGCAGATCCCGGGGATGCTTTCTTCAAATACCCCGTGGGTCGAGGGATAGGTAACCATTAACCCTGCAAGCCGGTTGCTGAATTGCACGGCTTTTTCTTTCAGGTCGGTGACATCGATGTGACCCTCCTCGTCGCTCTTTACCACGATCACTTTCATCCCCGCCATTACAGCGCTGGCGGGGTTGGTCCCGTGTGCCGATATGGGGATCAGCATGACGTCGCGGTGTTCGTCGCCTTGCGCCGCGTGATAGGCGCGAATAGTGAGCAGACCTGCGTATTCGCCCTGAGCTCCGCTATTGGGCTGAAGAGAGGTCGCTGCAAATCCCGTGATCTCGCTGAGCCAGTTCTCGAGTTCGGTCAGGATCTGGCGATAGCCTTTCCATTGATCGGCGGGTGCAAAGGGATGCAGGCCGCCGAATTCGGGCCAGCTGACGGGGATCAGTTCGGTGGCCGCGTTGAGTTTCATGGTACAGGAACCCAGCGAGATCATGGATGTATTGAGCGAGAGATCCTTCACTTCAAGGCTCCGCAGGTAGCGCATCATGTTCGTCTCGCTGTGATGCGTGTTGAATACCGGATGCGTCAGGAATTCGGAAGTGCGCGTAACAGATGACGGGATATTGGACAACGTATCGTCTTCGTCAAAGGTGGCGGAGACCAGGTCGGTGCCCGCGACATGGCCAAAGACGGCAAGGATGTTTACAATATCTTCCTGGGATGTGGTCTCATCGATGCTGATCCCGACGCAGGGTCCGGAATAGTGAAAATTTATCCCGCGCGCCGTTGCCGCAGCGCGGATAGCAGCCACATCCTTCACTCTGACGCGGATCGTATCGAAGTAGTATTCATTGATCACGGGATAACCAAGTTGCTCCAGCTCGGATGCCAGGGTCCGGGTAAGCAGGCTAACGCGTTTGGCGATGGTCGCCAGGCCCAGCGGGCCGTGCCAGACTGCGAACATGGCGGCCATATTGGCAAGCAGCGCTTGCGCGGTGCAAATATTAGAGGTGGCTTTCTCCCGCTTGATATGCTGCTCCCGGGTCTGGAGGGCCATCCGCAGGGCCCGGTTGCCCTGGGCATCGATGCTGACACCGATGATCCGGCCGGGTATGGAACGTTTGAAATCTTCTTTCGCTGTAAAGAAAGCCGCATGAGGTCCGCCGAAACCCATGGGTACGCCGAAACGTTGAGAGGAGCCAACGGCTACGTCAGCCCCCAGCTCACCCGGCGATGTCAAAAGGGTCAGCGCCAGCAGGTCGGTTGCCATGACGACATAGGCGCCGGCAGCGTGTGCCTGACCGATAAACGCGCGGTAGTCGTGAATCGCGCCGTCGCTGCCGGGGTACTGGACAATGGCACCGAAGTAGCTTTCATCGAGCCTTGCTTCACGAAAATCGCCGGAGACCAGTTGGATACCTACCGGCTGAGCCCGGGTCAGCAGGATGTCCTTTGTCTGGGGGAAAATATTGCTGTCGACAAAAAATTTGGGTATGGTCACGTGGTCGTGGTCCTTATTCTTCAGGTTGAAGAACATCGTCATGGCTTCGGCGGCGGCGGTGCCTTCATCGAGGAGCGAGGCGTTGGCGAGCGGAAGGCCGGTCAGGTCGGAAACCATGGTCTGGAAATTAAGCAGGCTTTCGAGACGCCCCTGGGAAATTTCGGCCTGATACGGGGTATATTGGGTGTACCAACCCGGATTCTCGAATACGTTGCGCAGGATCACACTCGGTACGATGGTATTGTAGTACCCCTGGCCGATATAGGATTTGAAGACCTTATTTTTTGCCGCGATCTCGCGCAGGGAGGTCAGGTATTGATATTCGTTCAGCGGGTCGGGGATATTCAGGGGTTTCCTGGCACGGATAGCTGCCGGGATGGTGCGGTCAATCAGTTCGTCCAGGGACCGGACGCCAATAGCGGCGAGCATGCCGGATGTCTCCGATTCGTCGGGACCATGTGGCGGCCGGCAA